>Ga0081455_10001578_pt1 | contig 27979 bp, 26 predicted proteins | sample TabmetS3T2R1_FD_70207 | JGI IMG/M metagenome (GOLD analysis project Ga0081455, IMG submission 70207) | Tabebuia heterophylla rhizosphere microbial communities from the University of Puerto Rico - S3T2R1 | ecosystem: Host-associated > Plants > Roots > Rhizosphere ...
CCGTGTGCGCTTGAGCAGTTTGCGATGCTTCTTCTTCGCCATCCGCTTGCGACGCTTCTTGATGACCGAACCCACTGTGTAACCTCTCGCTCCCGAGACGTCATTCCGGTCCCGGACTTGATCACTGCCGGCGCGTGTCGCCGGACAACTCCCGCATGCTACCCGGCCATGACCAACAGATGCGAGTCAGAGGCCTGTTGTGCGCCATCTGCCTGAGCTTGTCTCTGCGCGCTGAGCCTGTCGAAGGGCACGACCTGGCGGACTTCGACAAGCTCAGTCCGCATCAAACGCTGCCAGGAAATCACGGATCCCAGGTGCCCGCATGGCGCTCCGAGGCGGCTGACCACGAGACTGGTCTTGTGGGCAGCTATATCGACGACTTCTCTCCTGGAAGTGGCCGGCGCAGCCGGCCTCGAGCTTGGCTAGCGACGGACGCGCCGATGCTGAGCCTGAATGGTGCTTGGAAGTTTCGATGGTCGCCAACCGCAGCTGGCCTGGACGAGGCCATCGCCGATCCGGATTTCGACGACGCGGCGTGGGACACTATCCCGGTACCGTCCCATTGGGTACTGCCCGCAACTTCCCCGAATGCTCAGGAGGGCAAGTACGGCCGGCCGATCTACACCAATATCCGGTATCCATTCCCGGTCGATCCACCGCATGTTCCCGACGAGAACCCCACTGCTGATCATCGCCGGACTTTCGAGCTGCCGGACTGGCAGGCAGACCGCGTGCTGTTGCGCTTCGACGGTGTTGAGTCCGTCTACCGCGTCTGGTTGAACGGCATCGAGATCGGAGTTGGCAAAGGCAGCCGGCTGGTACAGGAGTTTGACATCACCGGGGTAGCCAGACCGGGCCAGAACGTGATCTTGGTCCGGGTGCACCAGTGGTCGTCGATGAGCTATCTAGAGGACCAAGATCAGTGGTGGTTGCCCGGGATCTTTCGCGATATCACTGTGCTGGGCCGCCCGAATGGCGCGGTGGACGACATGTGGCTGCGCACCGAGTACGCGACAGACGGCACAGGATCGATCGATTCGGAGATCATCGCCTCCGAGCTGGCTTTCCCAATAGAGATTCGGATTCCCGAGCTCGGCGTGGAGCGACGCTTCATGCATGCCGGAGAGATCGCTGCCTTCACGGTAGGTCCGGTTGAGCCGTGGAGTGCCGAGGTGCCCCGACTGTACGAGACGCGGGTCAGTTCTGCGGGCGAGACGCTGAGCCTCCGGCTGGGGTTCCGGCGGCTCCAGATTGATCATGATGTGCTCAGCGTCAACGGAAGACAGGTGATCTTCCGCGGCGTGAACCGTCATGAGACCCACCCGGTCCTGGGACGGATGTTCGACGAGCAGTACGCACGGGCCGATTTGATCACAATGAAGCGCGCCGGCGTCAACGCGATTCGGACCAGCCACTATCCCCCGCACCCACGGGTACTCGATCTTGCCGACGAGCTCGGCTTGTGGGTGATCGACGAATGCGACTACGAAACCCACGGATTCGAAGTGTGCGGTTGGCAAGGAAATCCGAGCGATGATCCACGCTGGGCAGAAAGCTGCCTCGACCGGATCACCCGCACCGTCGAGCGGGACAAGAACCACCCCTCTGTGATCATCTGGTCGCTCGGCAACGAGGCGGGAACCGGCCGCAACCTGGCACAGATGGCCAGCTGGGTGCACGACCGCGACCCGGCGCGGCCGGTGCATTACGAGGGTGACCACGTTTGCGCCTACACCGACATCTATTCACGGATGTACCCGAACTACCTGGAGACCGAGGCGATCGGTGCGGAGCAGGGCTTCATCTTCTACCTCGGCGATCCAGCCGATGCGGACCGAGTCCGTAGCAAACCCTTCTTGATGTGCGAGTTCTTGCATGCGATGGGCAACGGCCCGGGAGGCATGACAATCTACGACGAGCTGACCGAGCGCTATTCCCGGCTGCACGGCGGTTTCGTCTGGGAGTGGCGTGATCATGGACTACTGACCCGTACCCCCGATGGCACCGAGTTCTACGCCTACGGCGGTGACTTCGGCGAGGTACTTCACGACGGCAACTTCGTGATGGACGGCATGCTGTTGCCAGACGGCACGCCGACGCCGAGCCTGGCCGAGTTCACCCGGGTGAACCAGCCGATCATCTTCGACCTCGATGGCAGTACCGCGACGATCCGCAATCGCTACCACACGCTCTCCACCGAATACCTTCACTTCGTCGCTGTGAAGGAGGTGGACGGCTATCCGTCGGCCGAGATTGAGGTCCAGGTGCCGGCCATCCATCCGGGCGGCATGGAAACAGTGACATTGCCCGATGATCTTGTACGAGCCGGCGACGGTGAAACCTGGCTGACGATGAGAGCCCAGCTAGCTGAACCGACGGCCTGGGCTGAACGCGGTCATCAGGTGGCCGTCGGTCAGTGGGAGATGACCGCGCCGGGAACAGTCCCGGCGTTGCCGAGCTGGCCACAAGCGCCGACGCTGCGGCCACAAGAAAAAGTGATCACGCTCGGGTCCGCGCAGTTCGACAGCCATAGCGGTCGGCTGATCCGGCTTTACGGAATGGACGTCGATGGTCCTCGACTCGAGCTCTGGCGGGCGCCTACCGACAACGACCGCAGCAGCGCCCGAGGCTCCTTTGAGCTGTCGCGTCCGGAAGATTCCAAGGGTGAAGGCGTAGCCGGACCCTCGTCGGAACAACGCTGGCGGGAGCGAGGCCTCGACCGGCTAGTGCACCGGCTTGATCAGATCGTCCATGATCACAATCAACTGCTGGCGGTGGTACGCGTGTCCGCCGCCGGAACCCATCTCTTCGTTGATGTGACCTATCGCTGGTTGCTCTTGGCCGACGGACACGCACTTTCGGTCAATGTCGTGCCCTCCCCCGGCTGGGACTGCACCTGGCCACGAGTCGGCGTACGGTTCGATCTGCCGCGCGAGCTGCGGCACGCAAGCTGGTTCGGCACCGGACCGAACGAGTCCTATCCCGACACCCGGGAGGCGGCACGGGTCGGCCGTTTTGCAGCAGACATCGACGAGCTGAATGTCGCCTATTCCCGCCCCCAGGAGACCGGACACCGCAGCGAGTTGCGCTCGCTGGTGATCTCTGACCGAACGGTCGAGCGGTTACGCATCACGACCTGGCCGAACCGGGAGCAGCACCGGCCCGGCTTCACACTGAGCCCGTACACACCGCAGCAACTCGATCGAGCACGCCATCGGTACGAACTCGGTCACAGCGATCGGGTTCACCTATTCCTGGACGACGCAGTGCATGGCATCGGCTCACGCGCCTGCGGAGTCGATGTGCTGCCCGAGCATGCACTGTGGCCGGACCGGCGACAGTTCGGGCTTGAGTTTCACCAGCCTTAGGCGTCAGCCGGCGCTGAAGTAGGCGTGCTCCAGGTAGGTGTTGAGCGCCTTCTCGGTCACCCGAAAGCTGCGACCGAACTGCACAGCCTCGAGCTGGCCGGAATGGATCAGCCGATAGACCGACATTTTGGACAGTCGCAGAATTGCGGCGACTTCAGCGACGGTAAGGAACTTGCCGGCCTGAAGATTGCTGGCGAGCGGAGTCACGCCACTGGCGGACTCGGCTGACTTCGATTCGTCGTTCATCTTGCTCTCAATCTGCACCTCGTCAGCGCCGGCTTCCCCTCCAGCGTTGTGGTACTGAAGTGAGAATAGTGGCAAACGATGCTATTGGTACAGCAGTTACAAAGAGAATTTCATCGACACGCCACCCAGGTAGTTGACGGCGCGCCAATTAGCAAACTTAGCCGGTCGGTGAGTCGCTCACAGACTTGGATCCAGACCTAGCTCGGGGAATACCGCCTGTCGGGTTGCGAGGATCGCCTGATCGACCCGGCTATGCGGCGTAAAGCCAGCATCGAAGTGTCGGAAGCTGGCATCTGAGCCATCCGACATGATGAGCGGCGCTGACTCTCCCATTTCGGCGCGCCACCTCTCAGGTATCCGGGTGCTGGGATCGATCGGTTCGCCGCTGACAATGGCCAGCAGGTGCGTCCAGGCCCTCGGCACCACGTTGCGTATTGAGTACCCCCCACCCCCGGTGCAGATCCAACGTCCGCCGCACAGTCTGTCGGCCAGGTCTGCCAACGCAAGGTAGGAGGCGCGCTGGCCATCGACGGAAAGGTTGAGATCGGCCAGCGGATCCTGCCTGTGGGAGTCGCAGCCATGCTGTGATACCAAGACTGTCGGCTGGTGCGCCTCAAGGGCCGGTGGCACGATGGCGTGGAATGCCCGGAGCCAATCTGCGTCGGTGCTGCCGGGGGGAAGGGCAACGTTCACCGCCGTACCCTCCGCACCTCGCCCACCCGTCTCGTTCGGGAAGCCTGTTCCTGGGAACAGGTATACCGGCGTCTCGTGCAGGCTGATGGTGATCACTCGCGGCTCGTCGTAGAAGATCGCCTGGACACCATCCCCGTGATGGACATCGACATCGACGTAACCCACGCGTTCGCAGCCGTTGTCCAGCAGCCAGCGGATGGCGATGGCGACGTCGTTGTAGACACAGAATCCGCTGGTCATGCTCGGCATCGCATGATGCAAACCGCCGCTGATATTGCAGGCTCGTTCCGCCTCGCCCGTCCAGACCCTGCGGGCCGCCTCAGCACTTGCCATGCTCACTCGGGCCGCTATCTCGTGCATCCCCGGAAAGACCGGATTGTCGCTCGTCCCGAGTCCGTAACGTTGGTCAGGCTCCCCTCGCTGCACCGCAGAGATGTAGTCCGGCGTATGCACCGTCTTCAAAAGCGCAAGATCGATTTCAGGTGGTGGCACGATCTGAAGCCGGTCTAATACGCCGAGTTGGCGGGCTAGCGAGATGGTATTGGTCACCCTGCCTGGTGCCATCGGATGATCGGATCCGAAGTCGTACTTGGTTAGATCGTCGGAGAAGACGAGCAACCCGGTCATCCGCGTGCGCCTGTGCCCTGCTTGTCATCTCGGGCCGCGGCGGCGAGCTCACGGCTGCGATCGCGTGCCGCCTCCATGGCAACAAGGAAAGCGGCCCGTACCTTGTGATCTTCGAGCTGGCGCACAGCCGCCGCCGTGGTACCGCCTGGCGACGTAACCCGCTCCCGCAGCACAGTGGGATGCTCACCCGTCTCACGCAGCAGCTTGGCTGAGCCGAGCATGGTTTGCACCACCAGCTCGGTCGCAGTGTCGCGCGGCAGTCCCAGATGCACCCCAGCCTCGATCATGGCTTCGACTACGAAGAACAGGTACGCCGGCCCGGTGCCCGAGATCGCCGTCACAGCATCCTGGTAGCGCTCTGGCACGGTGATCACGCGACCGGTAGCTGACAAGATCTCCGTCACCCGATCAAGATGATCTTGAGTACTGTGCGATCCGGGCGAGATCGCGGCCATCCCCTCGTCCACCTGAGCGGGTGTATTCGGCATGACCCGCACCACGGCAACCCCTTCCGGCAAGCGGGACTCGATGAAAGTCGTATCGATTCCGGCGGCTAGCGACACTACGAGTGTGCCTGGCTTGATCGCTTCTGCGATTTCCTTGAGCAGATCGCTCATGTCCTGCGGCTTGACGACCAAGATCACCGTCTCGGCTTCGGCCACGGCCTCGGTGTTCTCGAGCATTTTGATCCCGTACCGGGTGGTCAGCTCATGCTGCCGCTCCAGCCTGCGATCGGTGGCCACGATCTGATCGGCATGCCAACCGGCCCGAAGTAGGCCGGACAGCACAGTCTCACCCATGACACCCGCACCCAGAATGGCCAGCGGATGCGCACGTGATGTCAGATCCGGCGAGGTCACCGGGTTCCAGCCCGCCCGCCGCCGACCAGCTGGCTGCTCACCAGCTCAGCAATCTGCACGGCGTTCAGCGCTGCGCCCTTACGCAAGTTGTCGCTCGAGATGAACATGATCAAACCCTTGCCTGGCGGCGCTGCTTGATCGGCCCGAATCCGCCCCACCAGACTCGGATCCCTGCCGGCCGCATCGAGCGGGGTTGGTACGTCCATCAGCTGGACGCCAGGGGCGCGAGACAACAGCTCCGTCGCCTCTTCGGGACCAAAATCGTTTGCGAACTCTGCGTGGACTGCGAGCGAATGTCCAGTGAAGACGGGCACCCGGACACAAGTGCCGGAGACGCGAAGATCAGGAATGTGCAAGATCTTCCGCGACTCGTTGCGCAACTTCTGCTCCTCATCGGTCTCGCCCGTGCCGTCATCGACGATTGAGCCAGCCAGGGGAAGCACGTTGTAGGCGATGGCCTTGACGTAGGCATTCGGGACCGGGAAATCGACGGCCCGGCCGTCGAAGGCGAGCTCGCTCGCCTGACCAACCACGGCCTTGGACTGGCTGTCAAGCTCCTCGACGCCTATGCCACCCGACCCTGATACCGCCTGGTAGGTCGCGACTTGTAGGCGGACCAGTCCGGCGGCGCGATGGAGCGGGGCCAGTACCGGCATAGCGGCCATGGTGGTGCAGTTCGGGTTCGCGATGAAGCCCTTCGGCGGACGTATCGCGTCATCTGGATTGACTTCGGAGACCACCAGGGGAACATCGGGATCCATCCGCCAAGCAGAGGAGTTGTCGATCACAATGGCACCAGCTGCCGCCACCTTCGGCGCAATGGCCCGCGACGCCGTCTTGCCCATGGAGAAGACTGCCAGGTCGAGGCCGGTGAAGTCGGCCGTCGCGGCGTCCTCAACGATGAGCTGACTCTCACCCCAGGGGAGATGTTTTCCGGCCGATCGAGCTGAAGCGAAGTACCGCACCTCGTCGATCGGGAACGGGCGCCGCTCGAGCAGCCTCCGCATCACACCGCCAACCTGACCGGTGGCGCCGAATACCCCAACACGCATGACGCCAAGCCTAAGTCCTTGCACCTGACCGGCCTTCTCTTTCCCAGACCTGGTATCGACGTCTGCGCCGCGACGTCCGCTGTGCTTGCCCGCGGCGCTGCACAATGCCATCGACCACGATGTCGACGATCCCACGGAGGACGTCGGCGCTTATCGGCTCGCCAGTGAGCAACAGCCGCAGGTGGATCGGGCCCAGCACGGACTCGATGACCTGGCGGGGCTGGATACCGGGTGCGACCTCGCCACGCTCGATCGCATGCCAGATTCCCGTCCTCAGGTTGAAGTCGCTTTCCTGAGCTAGCAGACAGCGACCTAGACGTTCAGGCCGGTCATAGCTTGCCGTGAGCCCAGATCGCCGTTAGCAGGCAGGATGGGCGTCGTGACACAGCTGGATGCGCCTGGGCTTGCGGTGGACCGGAGGCGTCTGGGGCTTGAGGTCGTGATCGTGCTCGGTCTTTCGCTTGGCCAGTCGGCGGTCTATGCGGTGCTCCGGATCATCGAGCGGCTGACCCGCAATGTGCCGTTGGCCCAGCAGACATCGACCTTGAATCCTTCGGTCACCCCAGATCGTCCCTGGCTCGACCTGACCTACCAGCTGGTCGGCATCGCCTTCGGGCTGATGCCTGTCCTGCTAGCGCTGTACCTGCTGAGCCTTACCGATCCGCCGGCCGGTCGGACCATCGGATTCGACTTGACCCGGCCTAGATTCGACCTCGGCTTCGGAGTCGTCATCGCCCTCGCCATCGGCATACCCGGGCTTGGCCTGTACGTCCTTGCTCGGGCCCTCGGCATCAATACCGAGGTACAGGCATCGGGGTTGGCCGACAACTGGTGGACAATCCCGGTGTTGATCTTGTCAGCTGCCCAGAACGCCTTGCTCGAAGAGGTCGTTGTGGTCGGCTATCTGTTCACCCGACTGCGGCAACTTGCCTGGAATGCCGTTGCGATCGTTGCTCTCAGCGCGGTCGTCCGTGGCTCATACCACCTCTACCAGGGGATTGGCGGCTTCATCGGCAACCTGATCATGGGAGTAATCTTCGGCCTGATCTACCTTCGCTGGAAACGAGTCGGCCCGCTCGTGGTGGCCCACACGCTGCTCGACGTGGCCGCGTTCGTGGGATACGCCTTGGTTGCTCCTCACGTCGACTGGCTCTGAATACACTCAATTCTTGGTGATCAGACTGCGAGCGAAGAAGCGCAGGTTTGAGGGACGCTCGGCGAGACGCCGTACCAGGTAGGCGTACCAGTCCGTCCCATAAGGAACGTAGACACGTATCGCATGACCGAGTTTGGCGAGTCGCAGCTGCTCCGTCGGCCGGATGCCGTAGAGCATCTGAAACTCGAAGTCTCCCGGGGTACGCCCATGATCACTGGCCAGCCTCAGCCCGATGTCGATCAAGGTGGGATCATGAGTCGCCAGCATCGGAAAGCCACCGCCCGCCATCAAGATCTTCATGCAGCGTACGTATGACTTGTCGACCTCCTGGCGATCTTGGAATGCCACGCTCTCGGGCTCCGCGTACGCCCCTTTGCAGAGCCGCACCCTCGATCCGGCCACAGCGAGATCCCGGCAGTCGTCTTCGGTCCGGTACAGGTAGGCCTGCAGCACCGCGCCAGTGTTGGGATACTCCTTGCGCAGCGTGTGCAGGATCTCCAAGGTCGAGTCGGTGGTCAGGTGATCCTCCATATCGAGAGTCACTGCGGTATTGGCCTTGCGCGCCGCATTGCAAATCAGCTCTGCGTTCTCCAGCGCCAGCTGTGGACCGTCGCGGAGCTGCTGGCCCAGTGCGGTCAGCTTGATCGAGATCTCTGCAGAAGCACTGAGGCCAGCTTCACGAAGCTTGGTGAGCAGATCGAGATAGGCGACCACCACCGAGTCGGCGTGCGCCGGATCGGTGGTGTCCTCCCCAAGATGGTCAATGCTCACCAAGAACCGGGCATCGACCAGGCGGCGGGTCACCATCACCACCTCGTCGGAGGTTTCCCCCGCGACGAAGCGTTCCACCACGCCGGCGGTAACCGGTGCCGTGGTCACGAATTTCTTGATCTTCTCACTGCGGGAGACTCGAAGCAGGGCGCTACGCAGCATTCGCTTCCTCCCTTCGCAAATGCCTGCATTGCACGTGCACCTTCTGCGAACTGCCCCGACTCTAACCTTGGCTCATGAGCATCGGTCAGACGGTCGTGTTGTTGCCCGGCCTGCACGACACCGATACCCAGACGAGCGCGCTGCGGGCGGCGTTAGCCAACGCGACGGACGTTACCCAGGTGCTCACTCCTGACATCACCGTCAGCCGCAGCAAACCGGTGATCTTGGAAGATCCAGCGCAGAGAGTGCTTGGCGCCCTCTCAGCGGCCGGCGTGGGTCGAGCAGTCCTCATCGGCCATGGTTGGGGAAGCATGATCGCGCTGGAGATCGCTTCCACCCACGGCGAGCGGGTCACCGCACTCATGCTGAGCACTAATGCCCGCCTGGAGAGGATTGTGCTCCGCTCCCTCTACTACGGCGTCCTCAGCCTGCTTTCTGCCACAGTCGTCCAGCAACTCGGTGTCCGGCCAGCTGAGGTCCTCGACCTCTTTGACCAGGTTCGACCAGCTGACTTCCGATCACTTGCCGAGCGGGTACGCGTACCGGCGCTGGTCGTCGTCGGTGAGCAGGACATCGCCAACAGAGGACCCAGCGCGACCCTGGCCAAATCGCTGCCGCTGGGTAATCTGCGTGTCGCGCCGACGGCCGGCGCCGGTTGGCATGCAGAGCAGCCCGACGTGGTTGCGAAGCTGCTGGTCGAGTTCTTGTCCACCTTGAGCTGAATGGAATGGCCCTTCGACAAGTTCAGGGCGCATTGTGGGGGCAGGCTCAGGGCGCATTGTGAGGCAAGCTCGGGGGTGCAATGTGCCGATGACTTTCCGGCTCGATGCAGGTCTAACGATCAGGTCGGGCCCCGTTCCATGGCCATCGAGCGACCGGAGAGAGGTGTGATCATGGCCAAAGTCCTCTTGGACATGGCGGTCTCGCTTGACGGGTTCGTCGGCGGACCCGGCGGCGCTGATGTCGCTCTGTACGACTGGTATTTCGATCCGTCCGAGGTGAGTCGACCGGTGATCGACGAGCTGATCGCGACGACGGGCGCGATCGTCCTTGGACGGGGCGCGTACGGCACCGGTGAAGAGTCTGGCGGCTGGGATGACACGCCGTACGCGGTGCCACACTTCGTGATCACCCATCGCCCGCCGACTCCACCCCCAAGCGGCGGGGTCGAGTTCATCTTTGTCACCGAAGGCGTCACTGCAGCAATCGATGCGGCGAAGGAGGCGGCCGGGGACCGCTTCGCAACCATCGGTGGCGGTAGCGATATTGCTCGGCAGGCCTTGGCGGCCGGACTCGTCGACGAGCTGCAGCTGCACATTGTCCCGTTGCTGGTGGGCGATGGAGTTCGCCTGTTCGACCGTTTCGATCATGGATGGCAGCTCAGCAGAATCCGAGTGCTCGACGGACCCAACGTGACGCACTTGCGTTATCGCCTCGATGGCCCGCGTTCACAAATTGATCTCGGAGCCGAGACCAAGAGATCCGGAGAAAGCGCCGCAACTGTCGGTACACCCAGCAGGCCCATGGTCAAATCCAGCTCCGCAACGATGTTATCAATGACCTGACGGACGCCATCTGCGCCAGCAATTGCCAACCCGTAGATATAGGGCCGACCGATCAGGCATGCGTTGGCGCCCAGTGCTAGGGCGATGAGCACATCAGTTCCTGACCGAATGCCGCTGTCCAACAAGATCGTCGGCTGGGTGCCGACCGCCTCACGAATGGCTACCAGCGCATCAAGCGAAGCGATCGCATTGTCGACCTGTCTGCCGCCGTGGTTCGACACGATGATCCCATCGACTCCCAGCTCGAGTGCCCTGCGGACATCCTCGGGATGGAGTATTCCCTTGAGCACGATCGGCATCGACGTCCGATCTCGCAGCGTTGCGATGTGTTCCCACGACAATCCCGGGTTGGAGTAGATCTCAAGGAATGTCTCGACCGCGGCGCGCGGTTCGGGCGATCGCAGGTTTCTGCCCAGGCCACCGGGATGTTGCTTTGACACCGAGATCAAGGTGCGTACGGCGCCGAGGCTCACCCGGGTCTTGGCGCGACCGGTGGCGGCAACAATGCGGTCCCGCACCAGCTCGAGGAATCGTGATCGGAAGTGTATTGAGCGATCCCTTGGCCACGGGCGAAAGGCAGCGACCCGAGGTTCAAATCGCGCGGTCGCCAGCCGAGCATGGTGGTGTCGAGCGTCACGACGAGCGCTCGCGCCCCGCAGATTTCGGCTCGCTTGATCATCGAGTCGACCAGCGGCTCGTCGGTCGACCAGTAGAGCTGATACCAAAAAGGCGTCGAGCCCAGCGCCGCCGCCGTGTCTTCCATTGGATCGGACCCTTGACTGGAGATCACGTACGCCGTTCCCGCAGCTGATGCGCCGCGGGCGATGATCACGTCGCTGTTCGTCGTCACGATCGATGCAGCACCGATCGGCGCCAACAGCACCGGCGACGTCAGCCGAGTCCCTAGCACCGAGGTGCCCAGCTCCCGCTGCGTCACACCATGCAACATGCGCGGCACGATTCGCCATCGCTCAAAGGCCTCGCGGTTGTGGTGCATCGTCCGGCCCTCGCCCGCGCCGCCAGAGACATATGCCCACGCGGTCGGTGACATCGCCTTCTTCGCGCGTCGCTCCAGGCCCGATGCGTCGGTGGGAACCGAAGGTGCTCGTCCCAGCGCACCGGCTCGGTAGATCGCGCTTTGGCGCGCTCGGCCGGGCCCAAGGACAGGTGGACGGGTGCCGTCTGATGTCATCGTGCCATCACTCATGAGTTCAGTTTCGATGGTCGGAGGGCTCCTTGGCTGAGCAAACTCAATGGCTGCATGTCTTCATCGACGTAGCACCCGATGTCGCCGAGGAGTCTGCGAGCTACTGGTCCGCGGTGCTGGGCTGGCCGCTCGGCGAGCCATGGCCTGGTCTGCCGGAATTTCGTAGTTTCGTGCCACCCGAAGGCGACTCGTATATCCACCAGCAGGTTGGAGACCATGGACCGCGGATCCACTTCGATATCGAGGTGGACGACCGCGGCACCGCCGACCGGCTGGTTGACCTTGGGGCGGAGGTCACCGGCCAATTCGAAGGCTGGTGTCCGATGAGATCCCCTGGTGGGCTGCCATTTTGCCTGATACACCGCGAGGAGCACCTACGCCCGCCAGCGCCAGACTTTGCGGGGCACCGCAGCCGCCTGGTGCAGATCTGCATCGACTCACCGCAGTCCGTGTATGACCAGGAGGTGGCGTTTTGGCGAGCGGCGACGGGCTGGCGGTGGCGTGACGGCAACCACGACGAGTTCGCCGGCAAGCTGTACCCGCCGATCGGCTCCAGCGTCCAGCTCCTCTTTCAGCGTCTCGGCTCGGACGACCCGGCGACCACCGTACGAGCTCATATCGACCTCGGCAGCGACGATGTTCAGGCTGAGGCGGATCGGCTTGTTGGGCTGGGTGCCGGGCACCTTGGGCGCGGCCGAGGCTGGATAGTGCTCCGTGACCCGATCGGGATGGTGTTCTGCGTGACCGGCAATTCCCCCGACGACCCGTGAGTCGGCGTCACCGCTAGAGCGCGCTGGCAACACCAGCTGCATCTACCTCGTACGAAGGCTGAACCGGGGCTGCGAAGTGCAGCCGTGCAAAGGCCAGCGACTCGGCCAGGTCCGCCTCGCGCTGCGCCCGAGTGCCGCTCTTGCGCGAATTAACTTCGAGCACAATGTGCCCGGAAAAGTTCCGCTCGGCGAGGTACTGCAACACCCGCCCGGCTTGCTGGTCGCCTCGGCCGGGCACCATGTGTTCGTCTTTGACAGACCCCGAGCCGTCGGTGAGATGGACATGCCGGAGTCGCGTTCCCCAGGACCTCACCAGATCCATCGACTGCTGGTTGGCGGTCGAGGCGTGAGAGAGGTCCAGCGTCAGATCGTCGTAGTCGAGCTCAGTGGGATCCCAGCCCGGCACGTACGCCTTCAGCTCGCCGCCTGGGGTGCGCCAGGGATACATGTTCTCGACAGAGATCAGAATTCCGGTACTCTCCGCCAGCCGTCGGACCCCTGCCACGAACCCTCTGGCGTAGTCACGCTGCCAGCGAAATGGCGGATGAACTACCACAACGTCCGCGTCGAGCCTGCGCGCTGCCTCGGCTGATCGCTCGAGCTTTGCCCACGGATCGGTTCCCCAGACTCGCTGAGAGATCAACAAACACGGCGAATGGATCGAGAGCACCGGCACCCCGTGGTAGTCCCGCAGTTTCTCCACGGCATCGATATCGGCAGCGACCGGATCTATGCCGATCATGATCTCAACGCCGTCGTAGCCCAGCCGACGGGCAAGTTCGAACGCGCTCGATGTGCTTTCCGGGTACACCGAGGAGGTGGAGAGCCCGATCCGGGCCGGTGGGACCTTGATCAGCCGGCCCTGAGCGTTCTGCGCCAGCTCTGCCTCCCGCGCCGTCGACGCCGACGAGTGATCTGCTGGCACGCGCCCAGCCTAGACCGCGTTTTTGTAGTGCCGCCAGGCATACACTGGCGCGCGTGCCGGAAGTGCTGATCGGTTTCCCTCGCGCATTCGTGGAATTTGGAGACCCAGCCGACAAGAGCCAGGTGTTTCGGTGTGATCTCACCTGGCTTACCTCACGGTGGGCCTGCATCTATGGCCAGGGCTGCCAGGGCATATATGCCGACCGGCCGCATGACGGCTGCTGCACGCTAGGTGCGCATTTTGCCGACGCCGCGGACGAGAAGCGAGTCGGCAAGGCGGTCAAGCAACTCAAGGCCAGCCAATGGCAGTACAAGAAGGACGCACGAGTCGGCGGCTGGGCCGAGGAGGAGCATCCTGATCATCTTCCCGAGGGTGAGCTGCCCGGCCGGAAGACGCGAGTGATCGACGGCGCCTGCATCTTCCTGAATCGTCCAGGCTTCCCAGCTGGTCAAGGCTGCGCGCTGCACCTGCTCGCTCTGAGCCAGGGTCGAGAATTCCTGGAGACCAAGCCCGACGTCTGCTGGCAGCTGCCGATCCGCCGCCAGTTCCGAACCGTGACCCGTACCGATGACACCAACTACACCGAGATCACCATCGGCGAGTACGGGCGCGACGGCTGGGGTCCCGGTGGCGCGGACCTGGACTGGTACTGCTCGTCCAACACCGAGGCGCACCATGGCGTACGCCCGGTGTATGAGGAGAATCGCGCCGAGCTTGTTGCGCTGATGGGTCCGGGCGCGTACGAAGTCCTTGTCGAGATGTGCCAGGAGTTCGAGTCCCGGCGCGGCCGAGCGATGCATCACCCGGCCGATCCGAACACCTGAGCGCCAGCGACCGGGTAGAGGCCCCCTGATTTGTGCCGAAAGCGCCCGGCAACAATGTGGACATGCATTTGGATCACCTGTCCTTCGCGGCCGGGCCGGAAGGCCTGGAAGCTACGGCACGGTGGCTCGGAGCGCAGCTGGGAGTGAGGTTTCGCGACGGCGGATTCCATCCGCGGTTCGGTACCCGCAACTGGATCTTGCCGCTGACGGATGGGCACTATCTCGAGGTAGTCGGGGTGCTGGATCACCCCGCCGCTGACAAGGCACCCTTTGGCCAGGCAGTTCGGGCCCGATCTGCGCAGGGCGGTGGTTGGCTGGGTTGGGTGATCGCGGTTGATGATCTTGCTTCGATCGAGCAGCGGGTGGGCCGCCCGGCGATCGAGGGCCATCGCCACTTGCCAGACGGATCGGTGCTGACCTGGCACCAGCTCGGTGTCAAAGATCTTCAGGTGGATCCGCAGCTGCCCTTCTTCGTTCAATGGTCGCGTGACGCCATCCATCCTTCGGTCGGTGGCCGGGAGGTCGAGCTCCTCAAGATCGAGATTGCTGGCGATCCCAAACGGGTCGATGAGTGGCTCGGTGGTCGAAGCAAGGAGATCTTGGTCGATGTCGACATCGGCTGGTGTCAGCCGCGGGACCGCACTGGTCTCGCCGCCGCGATCTTCAGCACACCGCGCGGTGAGGTGCGAATTTGATCAGGTTGCGGTCAGCTATCGGGGGGCTGCCGGTCTACACGGCTGGCAAACCTGCTCCTCGGCAGGTTGAGACACCCTCGTACAAGCTGTCCAGCAACGAAAATCCCTTCCCACCTCTTCCTGGTGTCATTGAAGCCACGATGGCTGCGGTCGGCAGGATGAACCGCTATCCCGACATCACCAATGCCGAGATGAGCAGCGCGTTGAGTACCCGACTTGGTGTACCGATCGAGCAGCTCGCCTTCGGAACGGGCTCGGTGGCGGTGCTCTACCACTTGATTCAGGCCACCTGCGAGGCCGGCGATGAGGTGATCTTCGCGTGGCGAAGCTTCGAGGCTTATCCGATCGCGGTGCCGGTGACGGGCGCAACTCAGGTGCCGGTGCCGCTGGGTCCTGGTGCTATTCATGATCTTGATGCCATGCGGCGAGCGGTGACGCAGGCTACCAAGGTGATCATGCTCTGTACGCCGAACAACCCGACCGGTCCGGCACTGCAACATCAGCCGGTGATCGACTTCATCGACTCGCTACCCGATCACATCATGATCGTGCTCGACGAGGCGTACGTGGAATTCGTGACGGATCCGGAAGGTGTTCGAGGCCTGGAGGCGATGGTCGGACGTCCCAATGTCGTCGTGCTACGAACCTTCTCGAAGGCCTATGGGCTCGCCGGGTTCCGTGTCGGCTACTGCGTGGCCGACGCTCGGGTTGCCGCTGCAGTTCGCGCCGTTTCACTCCCCTTCGGGGTGTCCGTCGCCGCGCAAGCCGCGGTGATCGCCTCACTGGAAGCCGAGCCGCTACTCTTCGACCGCGTCGCGGAACTCGTCAAGGCACGCGACGCATTGGCCGTCGGTTTGCGAGATCTCGGCTTTGACGTTCCGGATGCTCAGGGCAACTTCGTCTGGCTACCCGGCGGTCCGCTGACCCCGGAGTACGCGGCGGCTTTTGCTGGTGCCGGGATAGCGGTACGGCCGTACGCCGCAGGCGATGATTGGGATGGTGTCCGCATCACCATCGGCGAGCGCGCAGCCAATAGCCGCGTACTGGAAGTGGCCGCAACACTGGCTGGGCGCGACCGCGGATGAGCCGGCGCTAGCCGGCCACAGAAGCGGCGCCGGCATGAGGGTTCTTGCGCGCCCGTAGCGTGATCACGATGACACCTGCCCCGGTGAGCACAAGCGTTAGCGCCGTTCCTAGCCCCAGATACTGCGGCACGCCGGTGGCTGCCTGGTCGAAGAGACCCAGCAGGATGAACTCCGCGGACTGATGCATGGTGCCGAACGCTGTGACGCCGAAGAGCAGCACCACCAGGCGCTGGGTTGTCACGAGGTTCACCGCGTTCCGGCTCATGGTCGCGTAGACCAGGAAGCCGATGGCCAGGAACTCTGAGATCGTGCCGACGACAATCCAGAAACCACCGTGACCGACCCAGCTTTCGACTGACCAGACTCCGAACCACCCGCCGATGCACATCGCCACCAGCGGGACGGCAACCACGGCACCGAGGATCTTCAGCCCGCGAGCCAGCGGGTTCAGGAGCAGGAACGCGATCCACGCGCCGGTAGCCAGCGTGAGAGCCAACGCGGCCAATGGGGCCGCCCACGGCACTTGCAGCGCAATCGTGTCGGCCTGAATCGGCAGCATGTTCATGGTCTGTTTCAACGTCAGGCAGCCCTCAGAGGCCGGGCTTTCACAAAGCGACCACTGCAGCAGCACTGAGATGGCCGTTGTCAGGCCAGCGATGATCAGCAACCCTCCGGCAACGAACCAGGCTGTCTCGTCCGCTGTCTTCCGGCGGACGTCGCGCACAGGCTCGATGTTCATGACGCTCCCAGGGACGAACGATGCTGCCAGGGACGAACGATGCTGCCGTCAGAGTAGCCGAGCTGTCGCCATGAGCCCTGATCCTGTCGAGATGTGCCCCGAGCATCACGTCATGTGCCCTGAGCTTGTCGAAGGGCACCACCACGGTGCATCGACAAGCTCCGCTCGCATGACTGTCAGTCCTGGGCTCTAGCTTCTCGTGCATGCCTAGGACGAACACCAGACCCAGCCACACCTGCACCGAATGCGGCTGGAAATCGACTCGCTGGGTCGGCCGCTGTGGCGAGTGTCAGACGTGGGGCAGCGTTGTCGAGGCCGCGGCCCCGAAGTTGAGCCAGATCTCCGCATGCGTGCCGGTCAGCAAGGCAGTTCCGATCGGCAATGTTGATGCCACGCTGGCGAGCCGTGCCCGCACCGGCGTCGCCGAGCTCGATCGCGTACTCGGCGATGGCCTGGTGCCAGGAGTGGTCGTGTTGCTTGCTGGGGAGCCCGGCGTCGGCAAGTCCACCTTGCTGCTCGAGGTTGCCGCCCGCTGGGCGCGAAATGGACATACCACCCTGTATGTGACGGGTGAGGAGTCGGCCGCCCAGGTGCGGTTGCGTGCTGGTCGCACCAACGCGGTCGCTGATCAGCTCTATCTGGCGGCTGAAACCGACCTCGGCACCGTGCTTGGCCACATCGAGGAGGTGCGGCCATCCCTCATGGTGCTCGACTCGGTGCAGACGATCGGCACCGCTGAGGCCGACGGTTCACTCGGTGGTGTGACCCAGGTCCGTGAAGTGACAGGTGCACTGGTACGGGTGGCGAAGCGACGCGGCATGGCGGTGATCATCGTCGGGCATGTGACCAAGGATGGGGCTATCGCTGGTCCCCGGCTGCTGGAGCATCTGGTCGACGTCGTGCTCGCATTTGAAGGTGATCGCCACTCGGGCTTTCGGATGGTACGTGCGACCAAGAACCGTTTTGGTCCAGCCGATGAGGTTGGCTGCTTCGAGATGGTCGACTCTGGAATCTTGGAGGTGCCGGATCCCTCCGGCCTCTTCACTTCGCAGCATTGTGAGCCAGTTGCTGGCACTGCTGTGACGGTCACGATGGAGGGCCGCCGGCCGTTGCTTGCTGAAATTCAGGCACTAGTCACCAATTCCTCGGCTCAGCCCCGGCGGGTGATGAACGGTGTCGAATCGGGCCGTATCGCCATGGTTCTTGCGGTCTTGGAACAACGTTGCGGGCTGCGGCTCCATGACCGCGACGTCTACGTATCGACAGTCGGCGGCGCGAAGGTAGGTGATCCGGCAGCCGACCTGGCGGCTGCGGTCGCGATCGCCTCGGCGGCATGCAATCGGCCGGTGCCACAGCGCGTCGTTGCACTCGGCGAGGTTGGACTGGCCGGGGAACTGCGCCGGGTTCCGGGCACCGATCGCAGGCTCAATGAGGCGGCAAGACTCGGTTCCGCCGAGGCCGTCATCCCAGCTGAGCGACTGGATTCGCGGGAACAGACCCTCACCGCGCATTCAGGCGTACTCGTGCACTCGGTGACAACAGTCGCACAGGCGCTCGCAGCTCTGGCATTGCCATCCCGCGACCGGCCGCCGGCGTGACGGTGATGTGACACGCGCCTCGGATGAGCGGAGCAGTTGATACGGTCGGCCGAGGGAGTGGGTCTGGTCGCAACGGCGCGACAGGGCCCGCCCCCGTTCCGATCCTTGAGGCTGACAGAGGGGGAGCCACAGTGGCGTCAGGCCTCGATCAGCACCGCCGGCTGCTCGATTACCTTGCGATGATGGCACCGGGGACGCCGCTCCGCGACGGCTTCGAGCGAATCCTGCGCGGCCGAACCGGGGCCCTAGTCGTGCTCGGCCGAAGCAGGATCATTACTCAGATGTGCACCGGTGGCTTCGCGCTCGATGTCGTCTACACGCCGACCGCGCTCCGTGAGCTCGCGAAGATGGACGGAGCGATCATCTTCGATTGGGAGAATGACCGCATCGTCCGCGCCGGCGTCCAGCTGATGCCTGATGCCGGCATCGACACCGTTGAAACCGGTACCCGGCATCGCACTGCTGACCGCGTGTCCCGCCAGTCCGGTCTACCTGTCGTGTCGATTTCGGCATCGATGTCGACCATTGCCCTCTACCTGGATCACCGACGCCATCTCGTCGAGCACTCCGACCAGATCCTGACCAGAGCGCACCAAGCACTGCAGACCTTGGAGCGCTACCGAGGACGGCTTTGGGAGGTCACCACGCGGCTGTCTTCGCTGGAGGTTCAAGATCAGGTAACGGTGCGCGATTTCGCCCTTGTGGCGCAGCGACTGGAGATGGTACGGCGGCTAGAGGACGAACTGGACACCTACGTCGTCGAGCTGGGGAGCGATGGCCGCCTGCTGACGCTGCAGCTGCATGAGCTCCGTGCGGGGATCGATGAGCTGCGCTGCCTACTGGAGCGTGACTACGGCTCAAGTGACTCATCGGCGGTCGGTCTCACTGGCCTGCAGCATCTCGACACCGACGAATTGCTGGATCCGCTTCATGTCGCACGGGCAGCTGGCTTTCCGCACAACATGCACCTGGAAAGTCATGTCACGAGCCGCGGCTTCCGCCAGATGGCGCAAATCAACCGCCTGCCGACCTACCTCGGAGACCGGCTCATCGAGCATTTCGGCAACCTCCAGGCACTCTTCGGCGCCAGCACCAATGATCTGCAGGCAGTCGAGGGAGTCGGCGAGAGTCGGGCCCGAGTGATTCGCGACGGTCTGGTGCGACTCGCTGAGTCGGCCTACACCGAACGCATGGCCTAGCTCTCCCGCGGCTGCACATTACCTCTCCAAGATCATCCGCAATTTGACCGGTTCCGCACCTTCGAGCTGAGCCGTTGCGACGTACCGGCCCGGACGCGGCGCCTCGCGAGCTGACCTGCAGTCCGGCTCGGAGCGCTTGCCGTCCCAGGTAAGCGTCCAGGCAACGGCGTGTTCTGCCCCGAGCCTTCGGCGGATCGGCTTGATCACCGATGGACAGTCCGCGGTGCTCCAGATTCGATCAGTGCCGGAAGAGATCTTCAGTTCGAAGTTCGTCCTCCTCACCCGAGCCATGCAGGTGTGATCCGAGCCGTTGATCAACGACAACTGGAAAGTGTTGCGCTTCCTGGGTGCCAGACGTTGATTGCCCGTGAGAGTTGGCCGGAGATCCTCCACTGGGCAGTCCGCCGTGCCACGGCCGGAGGCCTTTTTCGCTGAGGCTTCTCGCTTGGTGGCTTCCGGTGCTGGACTCGTCGAGGTCGCTGAAGCCGAGGGGTCGACCGCAGAGGGGGTAGTGAATGCTGTTGGGGTCGAGCTTGGTGATGCCAAGATCGGCAAAGGCGTGGGCGGCGTCGGACTCGGGCGAACCGCCGAGCCGCTGCTCGTGCCGTTGACGATCAACGTCACAGCGACCGCGAGCACCATCATGGCGCCGAACACCAGTGCGCGCCGAGCCCAGTACGTTTGTGCTGGCTCCGGCCCGACCGGGCGCAGCAGGCCGCTCATGCCGCCGAGCCTAGGGAGAATGCCATGTCCTCGTCCGCAGGCACGCCGCCTGCAGCCGGAGTCTGGGCTGGACCCTATACGGTGGCGCACGTGTCCGCTCGCCCCGAGGACCGGCAGTTGCCGATCGGCACCGCACGGACCCTGGTGAACCGGATCCTGAGCTGGTACGGCCGGCACGCTCGGGATCTGCCGTGGCGACGCCCGGACGCGACCCCGTGGGCGATCATGGTCAGCGAGTTCATGCTGCAGCAGACTCCCGTTGAGCGAGTGCGCGGGCCGTGGCAGGCGTGGCTGGAACGGTGGCCAACACCTGCGTCCTTGGCGGTCGCGCGACGTGCCGACGCCGTCCGAGCGTGGGGCCGGCTGGGCTACCCACGGCGAGCCTTGCGGCTCCATCAGGCAGCTCAGGTGATCACGAGCGACTTCGATGGCAAGGTGCCGGAAGATCGCGGGTCCCTGCTCGGGCTGCCCGGAGTCGGGTCGTACACCGCTGCGGCGATCGCCAGCTTCGCGTACGGTCGGCGCGAGATCGTCCTGGACACCAACGTCCGCCGGCTGTTGGGCAGGCTTGCCTGGGGTGTCGCCTATCCCAGCGCGGCATCTACTAGGCGGGAACGAGCATTGGCCGAGGAACTGGCGCCGCGCAACCCGCGACGTGCTGCGCAGTGGGCCATCGCCTCGATGGAGCTTGGCGCCTTGGTGTGCCGCGCCCGCAATCCCGTCTGTGGTGCCTGTCCTGTCGCGACCGACTGTGCGTGGCGTCGGGCGGGATATCCGGCGTGGACCGGGGCGCCGCGGCGCGGCCAGTCCTATGCGGGGACGGACCGGCAGTGCAGGGGCGTACTCCTTGCCGTGCTCCGATCCAGCGACGAGCCGATCCCCGACCGTGAGCTCGCCGCGGCATGGCAAGATTCTGGACAGCGCGACCGAGCGCTGGCATCGCTCGTAGCAGACGGGCTGGTTGTCGCCACCGGCAACCGATGGTCGTTGCCAAGCTAGGTTCTAAGACTCTTGATCAAGAAAGGCACTTGCTGATGTCCGGACTCGCCCCGACCCTCCCGCTCCGCAGTGGGGCCGAAATCCCAGTGCTCGGAATCGGCACGTCACCGTTACAAGGAGACGAGTCAGTGACCCAGGTCCGGACCGCGCTGGAGGTCGGCTACCGGCTCATCGACACTGCAGAGAACTATCGCAACGAGGATGCGGTCGGACAAGCTCTCCGAGAGTCCGGCATCGACCGATCCGAGGTTTTCATCACGACGAAGTTCAATCGTCGGTGGCACAGCGTCGATGGCGTCCTTGAGGCGTACCAGGCGAGCCTGCGACGGTTGGGCGTGGACTACGCCGATCTGCTGCTTGTCCACTGGCCGAATCCGGACCAAGATCGTTATGTCGACGCATTGCGTGGCCTGGAGTCGTTGCTCTCTGAGACCGGACTCCGCGCCATCGGCACATCCAATTTCAAGCCGGCACATCTGCAGCGGGTGCTCGATGAGACCGGCATCACGCCTGATGTCAACCAGATCCAGCTGAGCCCATACTCAACACGCGACGAGAGCCGTGGGTATCACACAGCCCACGGCATTGTCACCGAGTCCTGGAGCCCGCTGGGGGCATCGAGCGATGAGGTGAGAAACGATCCTGTGATCACCGCGATAGCGAAGGTTCATGGCAAATCTCCGACGCAAATCGTGCTTCGCTGGCACATTCAGCTCGGTCTGGTGGTCATACCGAGGTCATCGAACGCCGGCCGGATGGCTGAGAACATCGACATCTTCGATTTCGAGCTGAGCGAACAGGAGATGAATGCGATCAGTGCACTCGACCGCGGCGAAGCCGTTGTCACCGATTCCGATCAGTTTGGCCATTAGCACCTCACTGGTCCCCTATTTTCTCCGGCTTAGTCCGGCGCTGGCTGATCCAAAGACCCCGACGTACGGGTTGCGCCGATGCTCGCGATCATCACGCACGCCATGGCCAGCCACTGCACAAGACTGAGGAATTCCCCGAGCAAGATCATTGCGGCGAGCGCCGCCGCCGCCGGCTCCAGGCTCATCAAAATGCTGAAGACGCGCGGCGGGATGCGGCGTAGCGCAATCAGCTCGAAGCTGTACGGAATCACCGAACTCAGCAGTCCAATTGCCAACCCGAGCAAGAGCACCCGTGGATCGAGCAGCGTGCTGCCGGCCTCCACGATTGCAGGAGGTGCCAGTGCGACGGCGCCGACCGTGCTGGCGATAGCAAGGCCGGTGATCCCGGGCCAGCGTCGGCCGGTCTGCGCGCTCAGCAGGATGTAAAACGCCCAGCTGAGTGCCGCAAGCAACGCGAACCCAACTCCAGCAACAGTCAGGCTCGCTCTCGACAGACCCAGCAGGGCGACTCCTGCCCCAGCGAGGATTACCCAGGCGAGGTCCAGGAAACGGCGCGAACCGATGACGGCAACTGCCAATGGACCGAGGAACTCGATGGTCACGGCGATGCCTAGCGGGATCCGCGCGAAGGACTGATAGATCGCCCAATTCATTGTCATCAAGCAGACGCCGAAGCCGAGCACGATCAACCAATCCCGACCTGAATGCCCCGTCACTCTCGGGCGCGCCATCAAGAGCAAGATCACGGCGGATGTGACGAGTCGGAGCCAAACCATTGCTGTCGGCGGCACCAAGTCGAACAGATCCTTGGCGATTGCTGCACCAACTTGCACCGAGACAATGCCCGTGACCACCAGCCAGACCGCTGGAATCCGGTTGGTCAGGGGCACCGACCCACTCTCCCAGACGGATCCCCAGCTCAAGTACGAGGCAGCTCTGCACAGCTTTCTGACGGTCTGCATGGGTAGCAACCTGTGCAGAGTGCCAGCAAGCTACGTGCACGTAGTTTTCGGCGGCAAGAGTGGGGGTTTCGGCGACAGGCGTGGGCGTAACGCAAACCAGCCGCACCCTCTTTGTAGGATGCGGCCGGCTTGCTGTATCAGCAGTTACTCGTTGGCGGCTTCGGTACCTTCGTTGAAGCCTTCGACGATGCCGCCGAACTCGACTGGCGGTACGTCCGGGGCTGCCGAACGCGGTGTGCCGGTGAAGGTGAACGGATGCTCTGAGCCCGGATCGGCAACATCGACCACCACAATCTCGCCAGGCTTGAGCTCGGAGAACAAGATCTTCTCCGCGAGCAGATCCTCGACGTCGCGCTGAATCGCCCGGCGCAGCGGCCGAGCTCCCAGCACTGGGTCGAAGCCTCGCTTGGCGATCAACGTCTTCGCCGCGGACGTGAGCTCGATGCCCATGTCCTTGTCCTTGAGCCGGATCTCGATCTGGGCCACCATGAGGTCGACGATCCGCTCGATGTCCTCCTGACTGAGCTGGCGGAAGACCACAATCTCGTCCACCCGGTTGAGGAACTCCGGACGGAAGTGCTGTTTGAGCTCGTCGGTGACCTTGGCCTTCATTTTGTCGTAGCCGCCCTCGGTACCGCTCGACCCGCTGAAGCCCAGAGAGACACTCTTGGCGATGTCGCGGGTTCCAAGGTTGGTGGTCATCACGATGACCGTGTTCTTGAAATCCACGACGCGGCCTTGGGCGTCGGTCAGCCGGCCTTCGTCAAGGATCTGCAGCAGCGAGTTGAAGATGTCCGGATGCGCCTTCTCGACCTCGTCGAACAGCACCACGCTGAACGGCTTGCGGCGCACCTTCTCGGTGAGCTGGCCGCCTTCCTCATAGCCGACATAGCCCGGAGGTGAGCCGAAGAGCCGCGAGGCGGTGTGCTTCTCGGAGTACTCGCTCATATCCAGCTGGATCAGCGCGTCCTCGTCTCCGAACAAGAACTCAGTCAGCGCCTTTGTCAGCTCGGTCTTACCGACGCCGGACGGGCCGGCGAAGATGAAGGAGCCACTGGGTCGCTTGGGGTCCTTGAGTCCTGCTCGAGTACGGCGGATTGAACGAGACAGCGCCTTGACCGCATCGTGCTGGCCGATGTAGCGCTTGCCGATCTCCTCTTCCATCCGCAGCAGCCGCGAGGACTCCTCCTCGGTGAGCTTGAACACCGGAATGCCGGTTGCCGTTGACAGCACCTCGGCGATGATCTCCTCATCCACCTCGGCGACCACGTCGAGATCACCAGACTTCCACTGCGCCTCGCGCTCGGCGCGCGCCGTCAGCAGCTTCTTCTCGTCATCGCGCAGTCCCGCCGCGCGCTCGAAATCCTGCGCGTCGATGGCGGCTTCCTTCTCCAGCCGTACCCCGGCGACCTTCTCGTCGAACTCCCGCAGGTCCGGCGGCGCCGTCATTCTCCTGATCCGCAGCCGCGCGCCTGCCTCGTCGATCAGGTCGATCGCCTTGTCGGGCAGGAACCGATCCGAGATGTACCGGTCGGCCATCTGAGCGGCAGCCACCAGCGCCTCATCGGTAATGGTGATCCGGTGGTGCGCCTCGTAACGGTCGCGGAGGCCACGGAGGATATCGATGGTATGGGCGATGGACGGCTCGGCGACCTGGATCGGCTGGAAGCGCCGCTCCAAAGCGGCGTCCTTCTCCACGTACTTCCGATACTCGTCCAATGTGGTGGCGCCGATGGTTTGCAGCTCACCGCGGGCCAGCATCGGTTTCAGAATGCTGGCAGCGTCGATCGCTCCCTCGGCTGCTCCGGCGCCCACGAGGGTATGGATCTCGTCGATGAACAACACGACGTCGCCACGGGTCTTGATCTCTTTCAGGACCTTCTTCAGGCGTTCCTCGAAATCACCGCGATAACGGCTGCCGGCAACGAGTGCACCAAGGTCGAGGGTGTAAATCTGCTTATCCCGGAGTGTCTCAGGAACATCACCACGAACGATTGCCTGGGAAAGGCCTTCAACTACCGCCGTCTTGCCAACACCCGGTTCACCAATTAGTACCGGGTTGTTTTTGGTACGCCGCGAGAGCACGGTCATCACCCGCTCGATCTCGGTCTCGCGACCGATAACCGGATCAAGCTTGTTCTCCCGCGCGGCTTGAGTGAGATTACGGCCGAACTGGTCGAGAACCATCGATGACGACGGGGTGCTGCCCTGCTCTGGAGCGCCTGAGGTTGCTGCTTCCTTACCTTGGAAGCCGCTGAGCAATTGCAGGACCTGATTTCTTACCCGGTTGAGATCCGCGCCAAGCTTCACCAAAACCTGGGCTGCAACACCTTCACCTTCCCGAATCAGGCCAAGCAGGATGTGCTCAGTGCCGATGTAGGAATGATTGATCTGGAGTGCTTCGCGCAGGCTAAGTTCAAGTACTTTTTTTGCTCGCGGTGTGAATGGTATGTGTCCACTTGGAGATTGCTGTCCATGGCCGATGATCTCTTCAACTTTTTGCCGGACAGCTTCTAAGGAAATACCAAGAGACTCCAAAGCTTTGGCCGCCACGCCTTCGCCCTCGTGGATGAGTCCCAGCAGGATGTGTTCAGTGCCGATGTAGTTGTGGTTCAGCATGCGAGCCTCTTCTTGCGCCAACACCACGACGCGCCGGGCCCGGTCGGTAAACCGCTCGAACATGATGATTGCTCCCTCGTTCTCGGTGCGGCTCTCGCCCTGCTGGCTCGGACCATCACCGACGTCTCTCACTCTAGTCGGCCAGGCCCTCAATTGCCTTGTTGCACATTCGTGGCAGACCGGGCTGTCGGTTGCTCGGGCTCCTGGTACTGGGCTCCATCGACCAGAGGGCGGTGTCGGGTTACAACCTGCATCCACCCGCCGGATATTCCCCCTTGCCGGTCACATTTTGTGTCATCGCGGAAATGCCGTTGGACGGCCGTGACCAGGCAGGAAACCCCTTGTACGGAACAGCGAACGCCCTGGGCGAACATGTTCGCCCAGGGCGCAATAACGACTGTGCTAGACGCCGGGTGGGACTACCCGCGAGTCCTGACGAGTGCCGTTGGAACAGGCAACCAATCGCTCAGATCAGGCATGCGCCTTCTCGTACGCCTCTCGAACCTCTGCCGAGACGCGGCCACGACTGCTGACATCGTGGCCATGTTGCAAGGCCCAGGCCCGGATATCGCTCGTACTCGCCGACCCAGTAGCTTTGCTGGCTCGTCTTCGCCGGCCGCCGATCTTGCGGGCATGTGACACCCATGGCGCCAGCGCGTCACGGAGCCCCGTCGCATTCTTCGACGACAGGTCGATTTCATACTCGGCACCGTCTAGTGCGAAACTGACCGTCTCATCGGCGGTTCCCCCGTCGTAATCGTCTTCGAGAATGATCTGTACGCGCTGCGCCATAAGTTCCTCCAGTAAGTAAGAAAGTGTGAGACTACCTGACAGGTGTGAGATTACTCGCATTCTTTAGATTTCAGAAGCAAAATCGAGAGCAATATCTAACGCAGGCGCAGAATGCGTGATCGCTCCTACCGCAACGAAATTGACACCTGTCTGAGCAACTTCAGCCGCGTTCAGTAATGTCAGACCACCGCTCGCCTCAAAAGTTGCTAGATCACCTAGCTCAGCGACGATTGCGGCCATAGCGTCAGCGCTCATATTGTCCAGCAAGATCTCAGTACCACCGGCTGCGACGATCTGGCGCGCCTGCTCCGCGGAAGTGACTTCCACCTCGACCGGAACGTCCGGAAAAGACTGCCGAACCGCCCGATAAGCCTCTACCACTCCACCCGCCGCGATCACATGGTTGTCCTTGATCAACGCAGCATCAGCCAATGACATCCGGTGATTGATGCCGCCACCGACACGCACCGCATACTTCTGCAACATTCTTAGTCCCGGAAGAGTCTTGCGTGAGTCCCGAACCCTGGTATTCGTTCCGGCGAGAACGTCGACCCAAGCGCGAGTGGCGGTTGCCACGCCAGACATCATGGTGATCAGATTCAAGGCGACCCGTTCAGCCGTCAGCAGCGCCCGCGCATTGCCGGTGATCGAGATCAACACGTCCCCCCGTGCGACGCGGTCGCCGTCGGTTGCGTGCAGCGCGAGATCGAACTCGCCAGCCGGAGCACAGGCCACCGCGATCACGTAGGCGGCTACCGGCATGCCAGCAGCGGTGCCGGGCTGGCGTACCACGAACTCACCGTGCGCGGTGCGACTGACTGGAATCGTGGCGTAGGACGTGACGTCGAGACCAGCGCCGGCGCCGGCTGGCAGCACACCGCGCCCACCCAGGTCCTCGTCGAGTGCCTCGGAGACGATCAAGGAAAGTGCATCGAGGTCGAGACCTGCAGCAGTTACCAGGTCTTCGATCTCGGCCAACGTGGTTTGACTCATCGGCGATCCGAGTGTCCATCCTTGCTCATGGACAGCACCGGTACGAACTGATGGCGCAACTCCTGCTGATCATCTTGTTCAACCAGAAGATGCCCGCGCCAGATTTCGCGTCGATCTTCGAAGTCATCGCGCCAATGAGCGCCACGAGATTCTTCGCGGAGGCGGGCAGAGGCCACGATGGCTGCTGCCACTGTCATCATGTTCGTCGCCTCCCAGGACTCCAGAACCGGCTCCGCGGCCACCTGTCGGGCTAGCTCGGCCAACTCGCTGCCGCACCGATCAAGGCCAGTGGCATCACGCAGACCTCCGGCGTGGCGACTCATGGCACGCTGCAATGCCGGAACCACGGATCGGTCGATCAGGCCCGGTTCCCGACGATCCTGTGCAGGCGTTCGGCGGGGTGGCGGTGTGTCCCGCAGCCGCTCGGCAATCCGGCGGGCGAAAACCAGACCCTCGAGGAGGGAGGTGGAGGCCAGC
>Ga0081455_10001579_pt1 | contig 27891 bp, 22 predicted proteins | sample TabmetS3T2R1_FD_70207 | JGI IMG/M metagenome (GOLD analysis project Ga0081455, IMG submission 70207) | Tabebuia heterophylla rhizosphere microbial communities from the University of Puerto Rico - S3T2R1 | ecosystem: Host-associated > Plants > Roots > Rhizosphere ...
AATCGCCAATGAACAACGCCAGCGGTTTGCCGTCGCGATCGTAAACTTCGAATACGCGCACATCCGGCAGATAAAGCGGAATATCATGGCGCTCCTTGAAAGTGAGACCGTATTCCTTGTTCGCGGCGAAGAACACGCCATCGAGAATGACGTGATTCAACTCGAAGTACGGGCGCAGCTCCGATTCGTCGAAGTTGTAACGCGCCTTGCGAACTTTCTCCGCATAAAAGGGCCAGTCCCATGACGCGATCTGGAAGCCGCCCTTTTCCTGGTCGACAATTTTTTGCATGTCGGCCGCTTCAAGTTTTGCGTTTGCCACCGCGGGCGGTGTGAGGTCGCCCAGGAGCTTGTTCACAGTAGGAACGTTGTGGGCGGTTTGATCTTCCAGCTGATACGCGGCCCAATTCGCGTAGCCCAGCAGCTTCGCTTTTTCCGCTCGCAATTGCGCCGTTCGCAGCACGATGTCGCGCGTGTCGAACTCCCCACCGTGGCTATTGCGTCCGAGCGAGGTTTGCATGATGCGCTCGCGGAGTGGCCGGTTTTCCAACGACGCCAGCAACGGCTGACCGGTGGTGTTTTGCATTTGAATGACGAATTTGCCGTCCTTGTGTTCGTCCTTCGCCGCTGCGGTCACGCCCGCCATCTGATCGCCCGAAAGACCTTTAAGATCTTCCTTACGATCGACGACCACCGAGGATGCGTTCTTTTCCTTCAAAACATTTTGTTCGAATTGGGTCTGCAGAGTTGCGAGCTCGCTATTGATTTTTTTGAGCTTTTCCTTGTCCGCATCAGAGAGCTTCGCGCCGGCTCGCACGAAATCCTTGTAATAACGCTCCAGCAGATAAGCCGATTCCGGATCGAGTCCGAGGTGGTCGCGATTGTCGTAAAGTTGCTGCACGCGCGCGAACAGTTTTGGATTCAAAAAAATCTCGTCCCGATGCGCGGCGAGTTTCGGAGCCATCTCCTTGTCGATCTTTTGCATCGCCGGATTTGTGTTACAGGCGTTAAGATTCGAGAAAGTTCGCTGTGCGCGGTCGAGCAGACGGCCGGTGCGTTCCAAGGCAACAATGGTGTTATCGAAGGTTGGCTTTTCAGAGTTGTTGGCCACCGCTTCAACTTCCTTGAGTTGTTCGCGCATGCCGGCCTCGATTGCCGGCGCGAAGTGTTCGTCCTTGATCTTATCGAACGGCGGGATGTGATACGGCAGCGAGCTCTCAGAGAGCAACGGGTTATCTGCGGTCTTGGAACTTTCCACGGGTGACGTTTGCGCGATGACAGAGATAGCTGTGATCTGCGTCATTGCCACAATTATGCCGACTATTGCGCCAGAAGATGCCGATTTTACCAATGTACAGAAACGAACGTGCATGGTTGGGATTTTCAACGCGCTCGCGCCGGCAGGCAACCGCGATTACGGTCGCGCACAAACATGAAACGTTTTCTCGCAATCTTACTGCTGATGCCCTCATTGGCAGCGGCGGGGACAGAGACCGCGCCGACCTTCGACGAAAAAGCAGCAGAACGCTTCGCTAAATTGGCGCTGGCGTGCGTCACTAAACCGTATCCAAACAAAATCAGTCATGTACTAAACAGCGACGCGGACGTGGCGCCGCCGCGCCAGCTGACTCCCGCGTTTTACGGATGTTACGACTGGCATTCGTGTGTTCACGGACATTGGCTTCTTGTGAGACTGCTGCGCACTTTTCCAAATGCACCGTTTGCTGCAGAGGCGCGCGAAGCCCTGCGCAAAAATCTGACAACGGAAAATCTGAAACAGGAAGCTGCGTATCTTCGCGGAGAAGGGCGGTCCAGTTTCGAACGGCCTTACGGATTGGCGTGGCTGTTGCAACTCTGCGCGGAGTTGCGCGAATGGGACGACGATCAGGCTCGAGAGATGTCGGCGAGCCTGCGTCCACTTGAAGACGCAGCAATCGAGCGATTGAAAGCCTGGCTGCCGAAACTTTCCCATCCTGTGCGCATCGGTGAGCATGATCAAACAGCGTTCGGGCTCGGCTTGATGTTGGATTATGCGCGTTCAACCAGGAACGATGCCTTTGCCAGGTTGGTTGCCGATTCAGCGAAAAAGTTCTTCCTCGCCGATAAGGATTGCCCGCTCAATTATGAACCTTCAGGGGAAGACTTTCTATCCCCTTGCCTGGGCGAAGCTGACGTGATGCGCCGCGTCTTATCGCAAACAGAATTCGCGAAGTGGCTCAGCGATTTCATGCCGCAGATTCCGAAAACCGGAAACCCGCCTTCGCATAGCTCCGGCGCGGCAAGCGGTGACTGGCTGAAGCCAGTTATCTCCCCTGATCCGAGCGATCCAAAGCTCGCGCATTTGGACGGACTAAACCTGAGTCGCGCCTGGATGCTCGAAGGGATCGTGTCAGCGCTGCCGCACGATGATCCGCGCAGAGGTGCGCTGCAGCTTGCGGCAGACGCGCATCGGCAGGCAGGTCTCGCTGCGGTTACGGGCGCCCACTACGAAGGCGGACATTGGCTCGGCAGCTACGCAGTTTATCTCACAACCCGGCGCGGGATCCAAAAGGAAGCAGCGAAGTAAATTCCGCGTGGCCTGCCATTGGGTGTAGCCACGGCGCTGCGTCGCCGTGTCGGCGGACAAACAAAGGAGCGCCTCGACACAGCGAGGCGCCTACAGGTTACAAATCGGACGCGAGAGTAGTCCGCCCAGATTCGCGGCGAGGTTTTCCTCCCGCCGGATCCCAGGAGCGTCTTTGCCAGAACTCTTTCAGGTCCGATTGACTGCCGCGAAAAATGTTGCGTTCCGCCTTCTTGATGTTGGCAATACTGATTGGGTAAGCGGAACGCGGTCGCGCGCCTTTGCCGTCGCCACAATATTGCCAAAGAGACCAGTAGCTCCACGGTGAAGCTGGACGCGGTTCGCTGTGGTAATTTGCCATCCATAGCCAACACTTCGACAGCACGCTTCGCTGCGCGTTTGTCACCTGTCGACTATTCACGGCTTGGTGCAGATGATATTCGCCGGAGTAAATGCCCGGATATACGCCAGTGCGTTCGCGAATTCGCTCAACAAAAGCAACCGCCTGATCGACCCGCATCGTCCCACCGGGGTAATGACCATTCTTTTCGAAATCGAGGACCATGAGAACGCCCGGGCCTCTCGCCGACGAATCGACCTGGGACCACGCGCTGGCTACCGCGTTTACAAAATGGTCGGCCTGTCGGACCGGATCGCTGGCGTTCGCGTAATGATAAGCTCCCCACAGCAAACCGGCGCGCGTAGCGGCCTGTTGACGTTCCAAATATTTCGCATCGCGTACGAAACTCGGATACGTAGCTTCATGAATCACGCCGATAATGCCTTCGCGTTTCATCGCGACAAAATCCGGCCGCATCATGTCGTAGTGGGAAAGATTTACCACGTTGCTGGCGGAAAAGGCGCACGCCGGAAGCAAAAAAAACAGAGCTGCAGCCCGCAAGATCGATAATCGCATTACCATCCCAAAATCGCTGCAAACATATCGAGCAGTTATTGTAAACTTGCAAGAGCATCTTTCATTTGCGCGAAGATTGTAGCCACCGGCCTGTGGCCGGTCGGGTGAATTGCAGATTCATGTAGGAGACGGCCCGCCAGGCCGCGGCTACAGCGCCGCCAGGTCAGACGGTTCATTTAGATTCCGGAATAATTCTTTTTCCGGCGATGTAATCGATACTACCTGAAGTTTTCCCTCTGCAGCGAGACGACGCGCCAAGGGTTGCAGTGAAAAATCCTTTCCTAGAAGTGCGCTCTGAACATCTGCGAGCGCTTCCCGTGGATAAATCGCAGCCAACGGCTCGAAGCGATCATCGATTTTAGGAATCACGCCGCGGCCCGGTTCAATCTGACTGCAAAGGAACTCCAGGTATTTTTCCGTGACGAACGGCATGTCGGTAGCGAGTGCTAGCAGGTGTTCGGTCTGGAGCTGTGCCAGTGCTGCCGCCAAGCCGCTCATCGGCCCGTGTGACGGAGAATCATCCGGGACGAACTTTACATCGGTGGGACGCCAAGAGGGATCCGCACGCGCAGAAACGAAGAGTTCTGTCGGATTTAATTTCCGCAGTAGGTCCAGTTGAGTCTGCCAGAGCGGTTTTCCTCGAAACAGAAGTGTTGTTTTTTCTTTGCCCATCCGGCGAGACTCACCGCCGGCCAGTAAAACAGCGCTGATGTTCATGCCACCGCGCTGGAAACGAGCGCAGTAGGACTTAGCTTGCCGTCAGTGAGGATCCTGGCGCGCAGACCGCCGTTTCCCTTCAAAAAAGCCTGGGCGCCGGGTGCGAATGCCCGATCCATCCAGTAACACGGTGCGGACTCTTCCGTTCCGTAAAAACGAACGCCCTGAACTTCGAATTCCTTGCCGATGGACTTGTTCAGATCAACGCCACGTGTAATCACGTTGCGCCGCGCTGCGGCCGGCGAGCAATCGGGCAGGGCGAGCGCAGCGCAAAGCTCGTCGAAAACGTCGATCGAAAAAAAGGTGATCTGGCCCTTGTAGTCGTCTTTAAAATTGAAGTAACGATCGCCGCGGATCCCGTGGCCTGCGACACATTCGATCACGGGTACTTCGATCATGGGATGCGTATCCGGCTCGCGACCGTGATGGCCAACGAAATTGTGTCCCGGCGAAATGTACAAGTGACAGATTTCCACCGGCTGCAACAATATCTGAAATCATCGTAGATGAAAGAACCGCATAGCATTGGTCCGGGCAGAATCATCCGGCGAAAACAGGACGGTTCGCTCGAGTATTTACGGGATGATCTCACCGTCGAAGAGCCGCTTGAAATTCGAATCGGTGATAAAACTCTGGCCACCACGATGCGGACACCGGGCCATGACGATGAACTCGCCGCAGGTTTTCTGGTCTCCGAAGCAATTGTGCGTGATCGAGGCGCGATCACGGAAATTTCCGCAAATGGTGATAACCGAGTCGTCGTTAGTATCGCGGAAGGCGTCAAACTTAAGCTTAATGCCGCCCAACGTTTCGGAACGATTTCATCGAGTTGTGGCTTATGCGGTAAGACCAGCATCGACGAAATCCGCCAAAATTTTCCGGTGATTGAATCGGGAAATGTTCGGATCGATCTCGAGACGTTGCTGTCGCTTCCGGAAAAATTGCGAAACGCGCAGAGCGATTTCGCGCGCACTGGCGGAATTCATGCTGCGGGAATTTTTGATTTAGCTGGCGCGGCAAAAATTGTGCGCGAAGACATTGGCCGTCATAACGCTGTGGACAAGGCAATTGGGCGCGCATTTCTGGACGGTCAATTGCCATTAAGTCGCAGCATACTTTTCGTTAGCGGTCGCGCTTCGTTTGAAATCATGCAAAAAGCGCTGTCCGCCGGAATTCCAATTGTTGCTTCGGTGTCCGCGCCATCGACACTCGCGCTCCATTTTGCTCGTGAAAGCAATCAAACGCTTGTGGGCTTTCTGCGTCCGCCTTCTTTCAATATTTACGCGCATATCGAGCGCGTGATTCTTGAAGCGCTGTAGCCGAAACGCAGTGAGCCCGGCAATTTGAGATGCAGCCATGCCGATGATTGCCGCGGTCATCCACCTTCGCCTAGGCTTCGGCGGACAAGCCGCCCGCGGCTACAGCGTTAGCGCTGTGAAGCGAAAACCGCTTCGGGATCGGCGCCGGAGACTTTACCTACTGCGATCCAACCAAATCGGCTGATCAGCGCGCCGGCTAAGAACGAAATTGCCGCCCAGGGAACGAATCCAAAGAAACGGAGGAGCAACGCCAGCGGTCCGTTTAGAACTTCGCCAATGCGAATCAGCCAGCCTGATCCATGTTCGTGGATTGCGCGATCGGCTGCACCGTGTTTGGCAGCGCTGAGCCAGATCAAAAGCGCTGTCTCAACGGCTGCGGCGTAAAATCCGATGAAATTGAGCGCTCCAATTCGATGTCCGAGCAATTCCAACACCGCGGCGGCAGAACCCAATCCGGCAGTCCCAAAATGAATCGGCAGCAATGTGCGATGCAAAAACCACGCCGGAATAGCCGTTACTCCGATAAGCACGCCTGTGTAAGTCGCGAGCAAAGCTCCGAAAATCGCCCCACCAAAAATGAAAAGCCAGGCCGCGAAACCCAGGAGTTGATCAAGTGCGCCGGGGAAACCCTGATGCGCGTGTAATTCGAGGGCGATCAACCCTGAAACAACGCACGCGCCAAAGGCTGTTAGAATCCAAACGCCCATCGACATGGCGGAACGATGTTTGAACACCCGCAGCATGTTGAAGAAGAGATGCGGGCGCCCCAGATCCATGATCAGAAGAATGGGGCAGAGGATGGCTCCGGCAATGGCGGCAACCCACATGGCTGCGCGCGCAACTTCGACATGGTGAGACAGGAGCGCGGCAAACGCGGTCACCGCGGACATCCCTGCAATTCCACCGAAGAAGAGGTAGAGAGGAATCTCCCACGTCCAGACCGGCGGTTTGACCACAGGCTGCCCGTAGTAACCGGGTTTTCTTGGAATTGGACCGCCGATCACATCTACGCCGCGGCCGGGCACAACACCTTCCTGCCACGCTTTCTCGCGCAGTTGTTCAAGTCGCTGTTCGTTAGGCATAAGCGTATAGCTACGGGCCCCGACCGCCGCGCCTTTGTGTGCAAAAATATCCTGTGTAGCCGGGGTCGCCGACCCCAGCTACAAAGATGATTGCTTCTTTCATTGGAACAACAGGAATGCCAGCAGCGTTACAAGGAGCGACGCGATTGCAGTCGCAAACGCAACGGTCCACGCCGATCTCAAATAAATAGTCGGCACCTGCGGTGTGGGGGGAAGCCCGTACGCCTCGGGTTCGCCAAGGATCAAAAAGAATGCGTGAATCCCGCGCACGGATGTGTCCGTTGGATCGTAAAGTTGCGCGTCTTCATATCCATGCTGGCGCAACTCTTCCACGCGCTTCGCTGCGCGGGGACGCAAATCAGCAAGCCGCCCGAAAACAATCGATTCGGTTGGGCAAACTTTGGCACATGCCGGAACGAGCCCGCTCTTTTGTCGATCGTAACAAAACGTGCATTTGAACGCACCACCGGCATTTGGCAGCGGTTCCGGCCGACGATCGATCACACCAAATGGACAGGAGACGACGCAATATCCGCAACCGTTACACACATCGTCCTGGACAAGGACAGAGCCGACCTCGGTCCGCACGATTGAGCCGGTTGGACAGGCCTCGAGGCAACCAGCCTCTTCGCAATGCTTGCAAACGTCGGATAGAAACACCCATCGGAATGGATCGTCTCTATCGTCGTCGCCTAACGAGTGACAACCGACGACCTGGCCTCCTTTTTGGCGGTCCTGTTCGAGAAACATGACGTGTCGCCAGGTGGAAGCGCCGAGATGCCCAGTGTTGTCGTAGGAGTTTCCTGACCACGTGAAACCGTCATCAGGCACCTCGTTCCATTCTTTGCACGCGACCTCGCATGCTTTGCAGCCGATGCACACTGTCGGATCAGTGAAGAAACCGACTTCGACGTTTTCCTGCACGTAATTGTGCTGGCGCTGATTCGTGCTGTGTGTGCCTTCACCGATCATAATTTATTGGTAAGGCGCGAGTCCAATCCGGATTGGAACTTCCGGGCGCGTCGCGCTTCTCGCCTGAGCGTTTCGGACGCCCCGGCGGTCCGTCTCTGCCAGTGGAACACTCATTCTTTCCCTTCCATCGCGTGACCGCCGCCGCTTCTTCCCACTCCTGGCTTTGGTTCTTCCGGATGCCGGTTTGGTTCGCCGTACAACGAGGCATGTTTCTTCAGGAACTCAGCAAATGCGCGTCCGCGCGGTAATCGGCCCGGCACAATGTTACAAGTGCACGCCTTGGCTTCCATGATTGTCACATTCGGTTCGCCGGAAATCGTGAGAAGATCGTTCGCCGAGGCGCCGCGCACGAGGCCGGCTGTCCCATAGTGATAAGGCAATGCGACCTGATGAAGTGTTTTACCATTGAGTCGTAATGGCCGAATGCGTCGACTAACGAGTGCGCGCGCTTCAATGGCGGCGCGCAAAGTCACAACGCAGATGTAGTCGCCATTACTGATCTTAAGCTCACGTGCGAGCTCGGGCGAAATTTCAGCGAACATTTCCGGCTGCAGTTCCGCGAGATGACTGAGAAACCGTGACATTCCGCCTGCGGTATGATGTTCCGTCAGTCGATAGGTGGTCAGGACGAATGGAAATCTCAAATCGCCTGGCGGCGCATACTGGTTCTCACGGCGTGGGAACCAGTGCTCAGGCGGATTTGTCTCGCGCGAATAGAGTTCATTCGACACCGGTGACTCGAGTGGCTCGTAATGCGTGGGAAACGGTCCGTCTTTCAAGCCTTTTGGCACGTAAATCCAACCCAGTCCGTCTTCGTGCAAGATAAACGGCGCATCTCCGGGAATGGCATCAAGACCCTCGGCGCCTACCTCCGGCTCAAAGTCGGGAGGCTTTCCTTGCACAAATCCGGCGACATCGATGCCCGTCCATTTTTCCGAATCCCACCAGATTAATTTTTTGCGTTCGCTCCAGGGACGCCCGTCGGGCCGCGCGCTGGCGCGGTTGTAAATGATGCGGCGATCGCTCGGCCAACTGAAGCCCCAACCGTGGCCAAGGTAATCTCGCGACTTGCGTGAGTTCGCCTTGTTCACCCCATCGCGGCCCAACACACCGGAGTAGATCCAGGCGCCGGACGCAGTGGATCCGTCAGCTTTCAATTCCGCAAAGCCATTAATCTGTGGGCCGTGATGCGGATTGCCTTCGCGGTCAACGCCGCCGAAGAGAACGCCATCCGTGCTGCCGGGGTCGGCGACGTCTGCTACAGGTTTGGTTTGCCAGCCGTTGATCTCGGCGAGGACCGCTTCCATTTTTGGATCACCGAACTCATCCTCCGGGTACCACCAATCCAGCGCGCGCAGCGCGTCATCGATCGGGTCATTCGATTCTTTTGCTTTTGCGATCAGACGCAGCGCGAGTTGATGTATAAACCATGCGTCTGACCGTGCGTCGTCCGGCGGGTCTACCGCTTTTTCGCGCCATTGCAAAAGCCGCTGCGTGTTCGTGAATGCGCCTTCTTTTTCGGCGTGACCCGCCGCCGGGAAAAAGAACACCTCGGTCTCGATGTCCTCGGGGCTCAATTCACCGCGTTCCACTTCAGGCGACTCGCGCCAGAAATTTGCTGATTCGGTCTCCACCATTTCGCGCACGACCAGCCATTTCAATCTCGATAGCGCTGTTCGCTGGAGCCGCGCGTTCGGCGCGCCGACCGCTGGGTTCTGGCCCATGAGAAACATGCCCTCCATTTTTCCGTCGAGCATGTCGTAGAGAAATTCGAAAAAGGAGTGGTTACCGGTGAGCTTGGGAAGGAAACCGTAACCGAAATCGTTCTCAGCGGTCCCGTTTTTCCCGTAGTAAGCTTTGAGCGTGCTGACGAGATACTTCGGGTAATTCGACCAGAGCCCGGTTTTCTTGGTGTAGTTATCCAGATAAGTCTGAAGAGTCTCGTCGCCTTTACGCGGCATTGTAAGATAGCCGGGTAGAATGTCGTAAAGCGTCGGAATATCGGTCGAGCCTTGAATTGACGCGTGACCGCGCAAGGCGAGAATTCCGCCGCCTGGACGTCCGATGTTTCCAAGCAGCAATTGCAAAATCGATGCTGCACGAATGATCTGCACTCCCTTTGAATGCTGTGTCCAGCCGACTGCATAGCAAAGTGCCGCGGTCCTCTCCGGTCCGGAAGCAGCAGCGAGACAATGCGCGACTTTGTGAAAAAGGTCGGGGGGAATTCCGCAGATTTTCTCAACCATCTCCGGGGTGTAGCGCGAGAAATGTCGTTTTAGTTTTTGAAAAACGCATTGCGGATCCTGCAATGTGAGGTCGCGCTGCGGCCGGCTCAGGTCGCCGCCCTTGTAAGTCCAACTGTCGCCTTCGTACGCACGCTTCTGTGGGTTCCATCCTGAGAAATAGCCGTCGCCATTGTCTTCCGGGTCGCGGTATTCGTCCGACAGAATGCAAGACGCATTGGTGTAATGGACGACGTACTCATGAAAATAGAGGTTGTGTTCGATCAAGTGCCTGATGAGTCCGCCAAGGAACACAATGTCCGTGCCTGCGCGGATTGGTACCCAAATGTCGGCCAGCGCGCTCGTCCGCGAAAAACGCGGATCCACATGAATGATCGTGGCGCCATGCTCCTTGGCTTTCATTACCCAGCGAAAACCGACCGGGTGCGCCTCGGCCATTGAGGAGCCTTCGATCAAAATACAATCGGCATTGGCCAGATCTTGTTGCGCGGTCGTAGCTCCGCCCCGGCCAAAAGAGGTGCCCAGACCGGGCACCGTGCTGCTATGTCATATCCGGGCCTGGTTGGACACACAGACCATGCCCAGGCCTCCGGTAAACAATTTTTTAATGAGATAATTCTCTTCGTTATCAAGGGTGGCGCCGCCGAGGTGACAGATCGCGGTGGTATGATTGACGGTTGATCCGTCGACCTGCTTGACGAACGTGCGCCTGCGTGATTCCCAGACCCGCTCGGTCACCATCTCCATGGCGCGTTCGAGCGACATTTCTGTCCATTCCCTCGAGCGCGGCGCGCGGTATCTGACCTTCGTTTTCCGTCGGGAATGGGTCAGCAATTGATAGGATGCCGCGCCTTTCGGACAAAGATTTCCCTGACTGATTGGCGACTCCCGGTCGCCCTCGATCGAAACCAGCTTTCCGCTTTTGTGGTAAATCAGTTGCCCGCATCCGACCCCGCAATAAGGACAAATGGAGCGCGCCACTTGTGCGTCATCGATCCGCGCGTGCATCGAACGCGTTTTGTCCGACATCGATTCGAGGCCAGTGCCATCCTTTCGCTCGCGAATTTGCCTAACGAGCGGCCATTTGGAGAGCAGCGAAATCATGAAATCACTTCTTTATCTTTACGGCCGCATTCCGCAGCGGTTTTAGAAATTATGACCAGATACCGTGGCGGGGTAAACAATGTATTCTCTTTGCGGTGGTCTGCTTGTCGAAAGCAAAAAAATGATAAGCGATGACACGTCTCGAGTTCAAAGGGCCACGCTGGACCCAGCCGGATGAGATTGCTTCCTAAGTTGCGAGCGAACAATCGTTCTCATTCAATCAGCGAGTTTGTCAGTTCACACAATCGTTACAAAACTGACATTCAAATGTCTTGATCGTCGTATCTGAAATCGCTTCGATTGCCCTCCTATATTTCGGATGGGCTTTTTTGATCGACAACGAACCGTCGCAGGTCCCGGCTACAATCGCTGGCTTTTTCCTCCCGCAGCGCTGGCCGTCCATCTTTCCATTGGACAAGTTTACGCGTTCAGCGTTTTCAAGTTGCCGCTAACCAAAGTCATCGGTGTCACCAAGTCAGCACCTGGTGATTGGTCGCAGCCGTCGCTGGCGTGGATCTTTAGTCTCGCGATTTTTTTTCTTGGACTTTCCGCTGCCGTGTTTGGGCGCTGGGTGGAACGCGTTGGCCCACGCAAGACGATGTTCACAGCTGCTCTCTGTTTCAGCGGCGGCTTTGTTATTTCTGCCTTCGGCGTTTGGTGGCACCAACTTTGGATCATCTATTTGGGTTATGGCGTGATCGGCGGCTGCGGGCTCGGGCTGGGTTACATTTCTCCGGTTTCAACTCTGGTGAAATGGTTTCCCGATCGGCCTGGCATGGCCACAGGGATGGCCATCATGGGATTTGGGGGCGGCGCGTTTATCGGTTCGAACCTCAGTTTGCTGCTCATGGACCATTTCAAATCGCCGACCAGCACCGGTGTGGGCGAAAGTTTTCTGGCCATGGGCATCATTTATTTTTGCTTCATGGTTTTCGGCTCAATCGTCGCGCGCGTTCCCGCAGACGACTGGAAACCCGCGGGCTACATACCGCCGACGCACTCGCAAGGTTTGATCACGACGGAAAACGTCACGGTCGACTGCGCGTGGCACACGCCACAATTCTGGCTGCTGTGGGTGGTGCTTTGTTTCAACGTCACAGCAGGCATCGGAATTTTGGAGCAAGCCTCGCCCATGATTCAGGAGATGTTTCCAGGGAAAGTTACTGCAGCCGCAGCCGGTGGCTTTGTTGCCTTGTTGAGTCTCTTCAACATGGCGGGCCGTTTTGTCTGGGCATCTACAAGCGATTTTACCGGGCGGAAGTTCATTTACGTCGTGTACCTGCTGTTAGGGGCAGTACTCTATTGCCTGATTCCGGTTTCCGGTCATATGGGCAGCACTTTATTCTTCGTGGGAGTATGCGTGATCATCTTGAGCATGTACGGCGGAGGTTTTTCGACGATTCCGGCTTACTTGAAAGATCTCTTCGGCTCGATGCAGGTCGGAGCCATCCATGGCCGACTGCTCACTGCATGGTCCGTTGCCGGGGTCCTGGGACCCGTCCTGGTTAATTACATCCGTGAATATTTGAAAGGGCGCGGAGCAAGCGGCGTCGGGCTTTATGCGCCGACGATGTATTTAATGGCAGGACTGCTCGTCATCGGATTGATCTGCAATCTTTCCGTGCGTCCAGTAAACGAGGATTATTATGTTCACGACCAAAATCGAAAAAAATAAGGCGATTTATGGCTGACCAAACTCAATCTGCTGGAAACGGCCTCAAGCTGTTGATTTACTGGCTCGTGGTCGGCATTCCACTGGCATGGGGAATTTGGACGACCCTGCTGAAATTGCCGGCGCTTTTTAAGTAGCGGGAGTTGGGCTACGGGAGCAATCAAACTTTCAATCGGCTTCGTTCGGCCACCGACATTCAACGATTGTATCGCAGCTTGAACGCGTAATTCTCAAAGAGCGCGAGTAGAAACCTGGTTGGTCCGCCAATCGCCGTTGATCGCGGGTTGTGCGTACTGCTACGCTAGTCGAATTCGAACGTTACAGTGAGTAATCTCCTTTTCGCCCGCTCACAAATGGGCATGTCCCTGGCGTTTCACATCGTGTTTGCCGCTATTGGAATTAGCCTGCCGGTTTTAATGGTGGTCTCCGAAGCGCTTTATCTTCGCACGGGTCGCCCGGTTTTTTTGGAGCTGGCAAAACGATGGTCACGCGGTGCAGCCCTTCTGTTCGCCGTCGGCGCTGTGTCAGGAACGGTGCTCTCGTTTGAACTCGGTCTGCTGTGGCCAGGCTTCATGGAGAAGTCTGGCGCGATCATCGGGATGCCGTTTTCGCTCGAGGGTTTTGCGTTTTTCACCGAGGCGATTTTTCTCGGCTTGTATTTGATGGGATGGAAACGCTTGCCGCCGCTGGTGCATTGGTTTTGTGGCGTGCTCGTAATCCTGGGCGGAGTTACGTCCGGCATCTTCGTTGTGACCGCCAACGCGTGGATGAACACTCCAGCCGGCTTCAAGCTCATCGATGGCAAGATCACCAACATCGATCCGATCGGGGCGATGCTTAATCCCGCGGCTGCTCATGAAGTTTTGCACATGACTCTGGCTGCGTTTATCGCGACCGGATTTGCCGTTGCTGCGATTCACGCCTTTTTCCTTTTGCGCGATCGCCGAAATGTTTTTCATCGCAGCGCGTTGGGCATCGCACTCGCGGTCGCCTGCATCAGTGCTCCCTTGCAATTGATCAGCGGCGATTTCAGCGCGCGCTCGGTCGCGAGGCTTCAACCGGCCAAACTCGCAGCCATGGAGGCTCTTTACCAGACACAAGCCGGCGCTCCCTGGCGGCTCGGCGGAATTCCGGACGACGAATCACGCACCACTCGCTATGCTTTGAGCATTCCGCGCGGCCTCAGTCTTCTGGTAAATCGCGATCCGAACAGCAAGATCATCGGGCTGGATCAATTTCCGCCTAACGACTGGCCAAACGTGCGTCTGGTGCATTGGTCGTTCGATCTTATGGTCCTCTGCGGACTCGCTCTGATCGCTTTGTCGATGACGGTTGGCTGCCTCGCCTGGAAACATCGCGGAGTTCCGGATGGCAAATGGATCCTGCGCACGATCGTCGTGGCCGGGCCGCTCGGATTCGTTGCAATCGAAGCGGGCTGGATGGTGACGGAACTTGGGCGTCAGCCCTGGATCATTTATGGCCTGATGCGAACACAGGAAGCCGTTACCCCGATGCCGAAGATTGCGATTCCTTTCGTGGTCTTCACGCTCATCTACATCTTCCTTTCGGTGGCGTTGCTTTTTTTGTTGCGCCGTCAGTTTATGCAGACCGACGAGCCGGCATCGGAATTGATCACGAAAAATGTTTGAGCTCATTGTCGGCGGTTTGATGTTCGTTGCGCTGATTTTTTATGCCGTTACGGGCGACGCCGATTACGGCGGTGGCATGTGGGATTTGCTTGCGACCGGTCCGCGCGCAGGCGCGCAAAGAGCGGCCATCGAACGGGCCATCGGACCAATCTGGGAAGCCGATCACGTATGGCTGATACTTATCGTCGTCATTTTGTTTACCGCCTTTCCGCCTGCATTCGCCGCCATGATGACGGCGCTCAATATTCCGTTCACTCTGATGTTAATCGGAATCGTCCTCCGCGGTTCGGCGTTTATTTTCCGAAAGTACGACATCAAGTCTCACGAGGTGAAACGGGGCTGGAGCTTGTTGTTTGGCGCGGCCAGTTTCTTTACGCCTTTTATCCAGGGCGTTGCGCTCGGTGCGCTCAGCACTGGTCAGATTCGCATCGCTGATGGTCGTGTTATAAGCGGTTTTTTCGCAGGGTGGCTTACACCGTTTGCGTTCGCGTGTGGTCTGTTCGCGCTCGCGCTCTTTGCTTTTCTCGCGGCGACTTATCTTACGGTCGATCCCAGTACCGAGAAGCGAGTGCAAAACGATTTTCGCTTGCGAGCGCTTTGCGCGGGTCTTGCCCTTGCCCCCATCGCATTCATCGTCTTCATCACTTCAAAACATGGCGCGCCCGAGATGTATCACGGTTTGACACGATGGTGGGCACCGCTGCTCATAGGGGCGACGCTAGTTTGCGCGATCATCGCACTGGCTAGTCTTTGGCTGCGCAGGTTTGTGCTGGCGCGATTCGCCGCAATCGCGGAAGTGACCTTGATTCTTACCGGCTGGAGCTTGGCGCAATATCCAAAGCTGATTACGCCCGACATCACCATTTTCAACGCCGCTGCTCCCGAGACCACGCTGCGGCTGCTAACTTTTGCTGTGGTTGCCGGCGCGATAGTATTGTTTCCTTCACTCTTTTTCCTGTTCCGCGTTTTCAAAGGGTTTTCAAAAGAAACGAAAAGTTGATGCATTAGTTCGGATTTCCAAGTCCCAGCATGGAATGCGGTTCACGCGCAAATCTGAATCCTGCGAGCGGCCGTGGATCGACGTCCTTGGCGAGCATTAACACCTGAAAGGCTCGGCCGAGCATCTCGGGATGCAGCAAAGTTTGAACCGCGCGCTTGGTCTTGCGATCGGTATCGGCGTTTTTCAGTGGGGCTTGCAACAGATCCGGCCAGGTCGAAATGATACCAGTGAAGAAGTGATGCTGGTCGGCGAAGCCTCCAATGCGCAGTCCGTCTGCCACCGCGCGCCGGACAATCCTCGTCCAATTGACGTGCAGGGTGATGTCCGCGTGACCGATTTGTTCGAAGGGCGAGTCGAGATAGCGGTGCTGGGCGCGGACTTGAATTTCTCGCTGAAATTCATCGCCCGAATGTCCGTAGTCGATAACGATCGCGTAACCTCGCTTCAGGTTCACAGCAAGGTTGTCGATCCAATCGAGCGCAGCTTGATTAGAAACTGCATTTGATAATGGATGCTCAACGAACACGAACCGGTCGCTTTCAATTCCGACCAGCTTTTCCATGCCGTGGCTGACCAGGCGCACTGGCATTGCGTCCAGTAGTTCGTTTGAAAAATGGATACCGGTGAACGGTTCAAGCGCGTTGCGCCATTCAACCTTGTTTTGAAATGGTTCCAGCATCTTCAATTGGCGCGCTCGCAAAACCGGAAATGGTTCGACGATGCGATAGTCCAAAGCTTCGAAGAAGTGCGGCTCGCGCAATTGGGCGCATTGAAGAACGTCGCGTGCAAACTGACCATCGTGCGCGCCCTGCTCGACGATGACAAAATTGTCGATTTTGCCGAGTCGCCTCCAGATCTCAGCGAATTGTGCCGTCATCAGTTGCCCGAAAAGCGGGCCGACGCTGATGTTCGTGAAATAATCGCCTTTTCGGCCAATGGCGCAGCGGCCAGAGGAATAGTAGCCATGCTCCGGATGATAAAGCGCCTGTTCCATGAACCAGGCAAAGGTGACCGGGCCGCGATTCTTAATCTCGTCGCGAATGACCTTAATTAAAGCGGGATTCCCAGTTTGCGTTCTCAACACCCAACGCTCAACGCTCAACGCTCAACGCTCAACTTCAGCGGTCTGAATTGGCCCTTGAGGTTGGGCGTTGAGCGTTGAGCGTTTCCACCTTAAATTTCCCGGCTCGTGAGACCGCCGACCGCCACATATCTGAGGCCTCCCCCGGGCTATCGCTTTCGGCCACCTTGGTATTTGAGACCGTGGTTCTACGTGCCTATTGCCGTGCTTGCGATTCTCGCTGTCGTCCTCGCCGTCTACATCTCCAGTCTTGCCGCCGATCTCAAAGCGCAGGCCAAAGCGTTTGACCTGAGCAAGCTCGAAGAGATGGAATCCGCCAGCGTGATCCTCGATCGCAACGGCAAGATCTTCGGCCAAATCTATGTTGAGAATCGCGAGACGGTGCCGTACGACCAATTACCTCCCGATCTTATCAACGCGGTCATCGCTGTTGAGGATGCAAAATTCTATAAGCATCACGGCTACGACTTATTCGGAATCATCCGCGCCGCGCTCAAAAATTTAACGGCTGGCCATGTGCGCCAGGGCGCCAGTACCGTTACCCAGCAACTGGCGCGAAACAGTTTTTCGCTGAAGCAAAAAACGTTCCGCCGGAAGCTGCTCGAGATTTTCCTGGCACAACGGATTGAAGACAGCTTCAGCAAACAAAAGATCATGGAGTTGTATCTAAACCGGATCTATTTCGGCGGTGGGTTGTACGGAGCGGAGGCAGCGTCGCGGGGTTACTTTGGCAAACCGGCCCGAGAAATGTCGCTGACAGAATGCGCGACGCTGGCCGGCCTGATCAAGAGCCCAAACAGATTGTCGCCCTGGACCGATCGCGCGAACTCACGCGACGCGCGCGACTATGCGCTCGACCGGATGCGCGATTTGCGGTTCATCAGCCGCGAACAATACACGAACGCGCGAGCTCAGGAAATCGTTGTGAGCAGCCGGCAAAACGCGCAGGGACAGACCTATGCAGTCGATTACATCCGGCAACAGGTAATCGCAGCCGTCGGATGGGACCGGGCAATTAACGAAGGCTATCGAATTAAGACGACAATCGATGTCGATCTTCAAAAAGCTGCCGAAGATTCCCTGCGAGCGAATCTCGAACGAACGGAGCAAACCCCCGCATACAATCATCAGACCTATGCCCAGTACGCGACATCATTTCGGAAGGCCAAGGCAAACGGCACGATGTCCAATCAGCCTGCACCTGAGTACCTCCAGGGCGCGGTCATCGGTCTCGACAATGCAACAGGCGACATCATGGTGCTGGTCGGCGGACGCGATTTTGAGCACAACCAATACGATCGCGCGTTGCAAGCCCGCCGGCCTGCCGGGACTGCGATGTTGCCATTTGTCTATGCGGCCGCTTTTGAAAAAGGAATGTATCCCGGATCGCTGGTGGAAGACTCGCCGCTGGACAACCGGGCGGTGATGATCGGTGGCACAACCGGAATTCTTGGCGAATGGGGGCCTGAAACCGCCGACAACACCTATGAAGGCGCAATGACGGCCAGACAGGCCCTGACCAAATCGAAAAATGGCGCAACTGTTCGCATTGGAATGGACGCGGGCGTCGATGCAGTGCTGCAGCTTTGTTCTGCCGCCGGTATTCATTCCCCGCTTCGTCCTTATCCAGCAACATTTCTCGGGACCAGCGAGATCACTTTGGCTGAGCTCGCGCTGGCGTACACGATCTTTCCAAACGGCGGCTGGCGGCCCAACGCCTCGCACATCCTGGAGCGGATCGAGGAAAAGGACGGCACGCTGGTTTGGGACGCCAAACGGGAGAGTATCCGGAAGATTGTCACCAAACCTGAGACCGCCTACGAAGTGCATTCCTGCCTGGCCGATGCACTGCAATCAGGGACGGGAAAAGCTGCCTTCACACAATTCGGACTGAACAAAATTCCCGCCGGAGGTAAAACCGGCACCGCCTACGATTTTACTGATGCGTTGTTTGCTGGATATGATTCTAATTTCACCTGCGCCGTTTGGGCAGGTTTCGATAAGCCGCAAAAGATTTATCGTGGCGCATTTGGACGCGATCTGGCGCTGCCTGTTTGGGTGGATGTCATGAATGCGGCCGCTGACCATTATCCACCAACACAAATCAAGCAGCCCACGCTGAAGCAGGTCGAGATTTGTTCACGATCTGGCTTGCTGGCCACTGACAAATGTTACGACGCCGTCAAAACCGCGAATGGCGATACGGTTCAACGGCGCACGACCTATATGGAGATTGGCACGCAGTCGCAGGTTCCCACCGAGCCTTGCAATGTGCACGGAGAGCCCCGGGCTCGTCTTGCGCGCTTCTTTTCTTCGAGCGACTTGCCGAGGGCAGCGTTGGCCGTGGACGTGAGCGAGGTCACGCCAATCGCTGTAAAAGCCCCAACGCTATTGGCCGACAAGGACCCTTACAATTCTCTTAAGCCGGCGTTGCAACCTGACTCTGCACCGCGGCCGGGAGCCGAAGCAGTCGCCAGTCCAAACCCCGACGCCAACAGGGGCGGAGACAACACCGTGAAAACGGTGAACCTCGGGGGAAGCAAAGCCGGTAATCAAACGACCGAGTCCGCTCCAGAGATTAGAAAAGCGATTCCAGTCCAACCACAGGATCAGAAGCCGGTCGAAATCCGGCGCGCCATTCCAGTTAAACCTCTGGAACAGGAAGGTGAAGATGAAACTCTCTTGAAACCGGGAGCAACGCCGGCGGGCGACGAATAAATTCTCATCGTAATCAATTCCGGCCTCGATCCGGAAAATGGCGAAAATCGAATGATGAAGGCCGAAGGAATGACGAAACTCAAGATGCCGCCGTGCTTTCTGCTTTTTTCGTTTTTCGAAATTCGAGCATCGTTATTTATGGTCGTCACCAACTTTCCGAACCGGCCATAAATCATGACGTCTCGCGACGCAGGTGACTTTCGGTTGACGGTTCTCAATCCAATGGGACGCGATCCGGAACAGGAGTTTCGCGACCTGCCTGCACCAGGCGAAGGTGCTCATCCGCCGATCAACTTTCATGCTTTCGCCGCGTGTACGCAGGGAGCTTTTCACCATGATACGCGTCGCGCCATCGCAGAGAACACACCGATTCTTTTGCTCCTGCGGGGTGATTTTCGCGCGTCCGAACGCGCACTGGCCGCTCTAAAGAAACATGGTCGCGCCGTCGTTGTTTCGTTAAAGGAGACGGGGCTTCATCAGATCGCGCAACAGTTATCCAACCGCACCAGATTATCGCGCTTTATGAAAATAGTGGCACAAGCGGATGGATGCATCGCGACGACTCCCGAAGCTGCTGAAATCTATCAGAGCGCTCGCTGGCGCCTGAGGGGCGTAGCATTCCTTCCAACCCCATATCCTGTGGAAGACCAGAGATGGAATTTTTGTGCGGCGCCGGACGAGCAATCTGGGATTTTCGTTGGCACGCGCGAATGGGATGTGCCATCGCGCAATCATTTCGCAGCGCTGCTTGTCGCACGTCAGCTTTGTGACGCCACGAGTGAGCCAGTGACCGTCGTTAATCTGGATGGAAACAAAGGACGACGTTTGCTCGGCGAACTGAAATTCCCTCAGGGAAAACTCCACGTAATTGAGGCACGGAAATCCTATCCAAATTACCTGCGAGAGGTGGCGCGGCATAAGATTGTCCTGCAATTGGATCGCAGTCATGTGCCCGGGCAGGTGGCAGGCGACGCCCTCCTTTGTCGAGTCCCGTGCGTGGGTGGCGATGGCGCAATTGAGAGAATCGCGTTTTCGAGAACGTGCGGCGAGGGCAGGGCGATTACCGAAATTGTTTCCATGGGCCTCGACTTGTTGAAGAACGCTGATTTACGGGGCGCCGTCGTGGGTGAGGCTGAGCGACGCGCCCTGGAGCATCTCTCGTTTCAGGCGATGCGTTCGCAACTGGCAAAGTTTTTTGGTCAGTTTGGTCAAGGCCAGAGCTAAACGACGAAAAAGACTCACGCCGCGCCTGAAAGGCGCGACACGATCGGCTTAAGCAACGAGGCGCACGATTTCGCCGTAAAGGTCGGGGTTATCCGAGCACCAGGCACAGAGCTGCGTTGTGATAAATCCGGAGACCGCCGCCCAAGGTCGACTGCCGTTGGTTTCGTCTGCCGGCGCGGCTGAACGGAAGGTTTCGAGTGCAATCACTGCGGCAGCGGTTCGGTTTTCCACGTTCAGTTTACCGAGGATGTGTTCGACGTGTTTGCAGACTGTTCCGGTCTTTGCGCCAAGAATGACACCGATATCGTGGTTACTTTTTCCCTGCGAGATCCAGAAAAGGACTTCAGCCTCGCGAGGGGTCAGCCTTAACGAAATCAACGCCTTCACGTTGCGCTGATCGGGAAGTGCCGCACAATGCATCCTCGCTCTCGTTAACAGAGACCGATGCATCGGGCAACAGAATTCGTACGCAATTATGCGTATTCCAAAAAACGGGATGGCGCACAACAATGGGCGCACTATGAAGACGATCATCCTCCAAACACTTACTTCGGTTAATAAAAACATCACGAATTCGATCAGCAGAAAGTCGTACCCTGCTCGACGTCGATCGCTTCTCGTCCCGCTTGTTCTGATATGCTTTGCGCTCTGCCAACAAGCGCAAAGCGCCCCGGACGCACCTGGCGCACCAAAACAAGTGCAAAGCGCCCCAGCCCCAGACACGCCGGAACAGCAAGTGCAAAGGGTCCCAAACACACCAGATCCGGGTCCTCTTCCAGCAACCAACACGGGGGATGGCCAAGGAGCTCTTGCGAGCATAACCACGGGTATTTACAATTCAGCATTTGGTATATTCTCGCTCCTAAGTCTCACCGATGGGAGTTTCTGCACAGGTGTTGGCGCCGGGGCGCTCCTTAGCAACAGTGCCAGTGAAAATACGGCTGTTGGCGCCGGAGCGCTTCTAGCCAACACCACCGGCACCTTCAACACAGCCAATGGCGCGTTCGCCCTTTTTGCCAATTCGACTGGTGTTGAGAATACCGCCGTCGGTCGTGAGGCACTTCTTAACAGCACCACTGCCGGCGACAACACGGCCGTTGGCTTGTTTGCGATGTTGAACAACGTGGACGGTAGCAGCAACACCGCGGTCGGCGCCGCGGCACTCCGGGACAATGTGTCCGGTGTCAACAACCAGGCTTTTGGCCGGGGAGCACTCAGATTAAACGAGGGCAGCGGCAACATCGCCATTGGCCGCGAAGCGGGAGCCACTCCACCGCTGTCCGGACAATATAATAACTGTATTCTTCTCGGCATCCCTGGCGATGCCGATGCACTTGATCCAGACGGGAGAGCTTATATCGGCCACGTTCGTGACGTGGCAACCGGAAACCTCGATGCTGTACCGGTGCTGATCGATTCCAGTGGCCAGCTGGGCACGATAAACTCTTCGCGTCGTTTTAAGAAAGACATTAGACAGATGGATCAAACCAGCGAAGCAATCCTGGCGTTGAAACCGGTCACATTTCATTACAAGGACGGAGACACCAAAAAAGCCCGACAGACGCCGCAATATGGTTTGATTGCCGAGGATGTGGCGGCGGTGAATCCTGATCTGATCGTGCGTGACAAAGACGGCGAGATTTACTCCGTGCGTTACGACGCGGTTAACGCGATGTTACTCAACGAGTTTCTTAAAGAGCACAAGAAAGTCGAAGCACAACAGACCAACATCACGCAGCTAAACACCGAAATGGCGAACCAGGCGGCGATCATCGCTCAGCAGCAAAAAGGAATGGAAAATCTCACCGCGCAGCTTAAAGAGCAGGCTGCGCAAATTCAAAAAGTGAGCGCCCAACTGGAGCTTAATAAATCTACACCGAGAACGGTGCAGAACGATAATTAGAGCTGCGAATCGCAACAGTTTTCGTGGCCGAGAGACTGGAGCCAACAGCCAGGATTCCTGTTGGCTGCCAGATCAAAAAATAATCTCGAAAAGTTTAATTCCGTTCCATTTTCCGGGATGGTTCGGATCGAACGAGGTGCTTTCCACCCATGTGCCGTAGCGCGCCGGCGCCCAGGGATTGAGCATCTGGAATGGGTTACGCCCATTGCTAAATCCTCGCGGAATCACTCCCTCGACTGGAGGGCGTTGTAAAAGAGGAGGTGGCGTGGGCATTGCTCGCACCGGTTTTTGCGGGCCAATGGGTGCTCTGAATTCTTGTGCCCACGCGGTCGTAACGAGCCCAGCCAGGATTGCGATCATCAATGTTTTCATGTTTTTTCCTTTCGTTCGCGGCGCGCAATCCGCCTCAGGCGGGCTTGCCCGTCACAACGCCTGACCACATTATATACTGCGATGGATTACCTTGAAAAGGCCGGACGTGTGCTGGACATAGAAATTTTGGAGCTCAAGCGGTTGCGCGAGCGTTTGGGCGAAGAGTTCTCCCGGGCCGTTGAACTGATTAAGGACACAGTCGATGCGCGGGGCAAGGTCGTGGTCGTGGGAGTCGGTAAGTCCGGACATATCGGCGCCAAGATTGCCGCCACGCTTACCAGCACCGGCTCGCCGGCCGTGGTGCTGGATTCTTCGAACGCATTGCACGGCGATCTGGGCGTGGTTGCCGATGGTGACGTAGTGCTGGCCTTGAGCGCGAGCGGGGAGACGGAAGAAATGATTCGGATCCTACCGGCGATCGCTCGTTTCCAGGTGCGGATTATCGTCATGTGCGGGGACGCAAAATCAACGCTGGCACAAAACGCGCATCTATTTCTCGATGTAAACATCGAACAGGAAGCCTGCCCATTGAACCTCGCCCCCACGTCGAGCACAACAGTGATGCTGGCCCTCGGCGATGCTCTGGCCATGGTTTTGCTGGAAGCCCGCGGATTCAACAAGGAGGATTTCGCCAAGTTTCATCCCGGCGGAATGATCGGACGCAGCATGTTGATGCGCGTGCACCAGGTCATGCGGCCGCGTGAAGCCATGGCCATTGTTTCGACTGATACAAAGGTGCGCGACGTGTTGAAGGCAATGACCGCTGTGCGTGCCGGCGCTGCCGTTGTAACCGACGAAAATCAGAAATTGATGGGTATTTTTACCCACGGCGATTTCGTGCGGCATTTTCAATTCGATTCAAAAATCGGCGAACGACTTGTCGCGGATCTGATGACTTTGAATCCGGTGACGGTGCATAAGGATAAACTCGCCGTCGAGGTTCTTAATCTGCTCGAACGCCATCGCATCGATGACCTGGTCGTTGTCGATGATAACAGCGTTCCTGTCGGCGTTGTTGACTCGCAAGATCTGACGCGATTGAAGCTGCTGTAGCGCTGGGGGAGATGGTTGCGTTCACGCCGGGACGCATGTAAGCTTCGCGTCCCCTCGGTTCAACGCTTTTGACACTTCAATGTTTTAACGTTGTAACCTTTTAACCAATCACGTCACAAAATCATGCCCGCAGCCAACGATCTCCGCCGAGGAATGGCCATAAAATACAATGGCAACGCCGCCATTGTGCTGGAAGTTCATCACCGCACGCCCGGAAATTTACGCGCCTTCGTCCAGGCGATCATCCGTTACATCAACAGCGGCAAAAGCGCCGATGTTCGTTTTGGCTCAACGGACAAGGTGGAGTTGGTGGAGATTGAGCGAAAACAGCTCGAATTCAGTTACAAGGACCACAACGGATACCATTTCATGGATCCTGAGACGTACGACACGATTACGTTGCAGGAAAACTTTATCGGCGATGCAAAAGATTATTTAGTGGAAAATCTTTCTGTTCAGGTCCTCTACGCAGAGGGCAAGGCGATGGAAGTCGAACTACCTGCGTCGGTAAGCCTGAAAGTAACTGAATCCGCGGAGGGACTGCGCGGGGATACGGCCAGCAATGTTACCAAACCGGCTACACTCGAAACCGGCAAGACCATCAACGTCCCGCTCTTCATCAAGGAAGGCGAAACGATCAAGATCGACACACGCACTGGGGTTTACATGGGCCGCGCGTAAACGCCGAGCGAATGACAGAGTAACGGGCTGGTTCTCCTGCAGAACGCCAGTATTCAAAAGTCCAGATCTTCATCGGTCGCGGTTCCGTCTTGATTTTAGCAAGCGAACTCTGCGTAATCTGCGGGCACTTTGGCTGCAAGAAAGAGCAGATCGACGAACAATCGCAAAAAGCGCAATTCCAAGCGCAGCCGGAAGGTTGTGCGCAACGTCGCACGGGCCCGGACATTTGTTCCCGTGTCGGATTCACTCACTGTACCGACGCGCTGGGTGAAATTTGTGGTTGCGATTTTCCTGTTGCCAGTCTGCGCAATCCTTAGTCAGACGTTTTTCACCGCTTTCGCACGCGCAACGGTGACTGATCGCTTTTGGGCTGCCGAAGAATTTTGGTTTTTTTCATTGGGCGCGATTCTGTGGCTGATTGCGTTTTTTGGTCTTCCGCGTCCGATCCTCATTTATGTCTTCGGACATGAATTGACCCATGCGCTGTGGGTTTGGTTAATGGGTGGACGCGTGAGCCGGTTTCGCGTTGGCAGTGACGGCGGGCATGTGGTTACCGACAAGGCAAACTTTTGGATCGCGCTCGCGCCGTATTTTTTCCCGCTGTACAGCATTCTGGCGATCGCGGTTTATGGCGGGCTCAGCCTCTTCGTGGACATGCACCCGTACGGGCGTTGGCTTTACGCTGTGATCGGCGTGACCTGGGCGTTTCATTTCACGTTTACCTGCTGGATGATCCCGAAAAATCAGACCGACCTCAGCGATCAGGGGACGTTCTTCTCGCTGGTGGTGATCTATTTGATGAACCTGTTGTTACTGAGCGTGATGCTTATTCTGGCTTCCTCACAAATCACATTTCCAGGATTCGGCGCGGATCTGCTGACAAATCTTGGCAACTTTGCGAGTTGGCTTGTCGATTTCTTCGGACGCATCACACGCGGCGCCCCGTAAGATTGGCGTTTCACAGAAACGCCATACAATCACCGCGAATTTTGTAGGGCGTCTGTGTCAGACGCCTCGGCTACAAATTCGTCATCACGGCAAACGGCAAGATCGACAATGCGTCGGCAAGTTTTACCCGCCGGTCCTGCACAGAAACAGGATGACAGGTAAAAAGGTCATGGGCTTTCTCCAACGGAAGTGTTTCCGGAAATTCGAGCATGGTGTCCTGCCAACTCTCAGCAATCGGCGGAAAGCCGACTCGAGAAGAAAGTCGCGGCGCGATTACGACGAGCCATTGGTCCCCAAGCTGTCGAGCGAAACTGACGCAGGATTCCGCAAATGTTCCACCCGGGGTGAGTGGCAAATATTCTCCGCGGTGGAAAAGTTCCACGTGCTCGCGCCGAAATTGCAGGACCCGCTGTGTTAAAAACATTTTGATCCGCCCATCGGGCCAGTTGCGCACAAGATCGCGGGGATTAGCTGTGGCTAACGACTCCAACATCTCGCGGCGTAGCTTGTAATCGACGGGCCGCCGATTATCGGGATCGACGAGACTGTAATCCCAAATCTCGTTGCCTTGATAAATGTCGGGAACTCCCGCCGACGTCAGCTTCAGCAATGTTTGGGTAAGCGAATTAACAGCGCCGAACCGCGCAACCTCCTTCGCCACCGGAACAAATGCTGGAAGGAATTTATTTCGCGGCGATGGATCCAGGACTTTTGCGATAAAATCCCGCATTGCTGCGTCCCATTCCTCATTGGGCTGTATCCAACTCGTGTTGATCTTTGCTTCGTGCAAAGCCTTGGCCATATACGCTTGAATCCGCTCGATGTAATCCGGCGTAGCCGTCGTTTCCGGTTCGCCACTGGCCTGTAGCGGCCATGTCCCCAACAGAGTTTGATAAAGCAGATATTCTTCGTTTGCGTCCGGCGCCGTGGAGTCATTGATCGTTTGCTTCCAGCGACGATTAACAACACGCCATCGTTGCAATGAACGCCGCCACAGTTCCGGGATTTCGGAAATGGCAACGATCCGGGCCCGCACGTCTTCGCTGCGTTTAGTGTCGTGCGTCGACGTAGCGAGCAACGTCGCCGGCCAATTTCGGTTTCGATCAATGTTCCGGTCGTGAAATTCTTCTACGCTTAATCCAAATTGTTGCGGTTCACCGCCTACTTCGTTCAACGCCGTCAGCCGGTTGTAAATGTAAAACACGGTATCTTCGAGCCCCTTGGCCATGATCGGTCCGGTGGCTTGCTGAAACTTCAGAACGAAGTGCGTGTGCTCGGCGCGCGCTTTGACGTCCAGGTTTGGTGGAAAACGGAAGAGCAATACGTCGCGGAGAAAATTAAAAATTGATTCTTCCATTGCTGGGTTGCGCCGCTTTGCAGCGGCGATCGCGCGCTCGACGATTTGTCGATCCTCTTCCGTCACAGGTTGCCCAGGCGCCAGGTAGGTTCGATAAACCGGAAAACAGGCAATGGCCTCGCGCACCGTTCGAGACAGAGCCTCGAGTGTGAAATCGCGATACCATCGGTTTTGTTCGGAAAGCCGGTCCAGCATGTTACCCAATACATCGACGTCATTGGCCAGGGACAGTTTCATCACCTGCAGCTTTTTTGCGTACATCAGATGCCCGAACGGCATAGAATGACCAATGAAACGGTGGAACGTTTTTGTGATTGCCGTTTCGGCCGAGGAATCAACCAGCAGCTGTGCTACCTGATTCGTAAAATCGTAACCAGTTGTGCCGTGCACGTGCCAATCGTTGCGCAGCGTTTCGGAGCCGGTGAGAATTTTTTCCGCAAGCATGTAAATGGCGCGGCCGTCCTTTGGCAAAGCAGTCCCCAGCGCCTTCGCGCAACGCTGTTGAAGCTTTTCAAAATACTCCTGTGGAAGATAAAGGCCGTCGGGATGGTCGATCCGAAGACCTGTAACTGCGTGCGCACTTATGAATTCGAGAACAAGCCGGTGAATGGCGTCAAAGACTTCCGGCAACTCGACTCGGAGCGCGGCGAGTTCATTCACGTCAAAAAAGCGACGATAATTAATTTCCTCCGCGGCGACGCGCCAGAACGCGAGCCGGTAGGACTGCGCGTTAAGCAATGCATCGAGCGTATCAAAGCTACGAGGATCGCCCGGCTCACCGTTGATTTGTGCCAGTGCCTTTTCAATTGCCTGTTGGACCTGCGGCGCTTCGGCGCAACGACGTTCGAGACGCCGTTTGATGATTTCCTTTTCGCGGATGCGCTCCGCGATGCGTTTCAGGTCGGTCTCGGTGCGTTTTGGCAAATATTCCAGCGCCGTCAGGATACTTTGCAGTTCCGCGTAAAAGTCTTCTTCCTTGTATTCGGCGAGATTTCGCAGAGCGATTTCCAGGACGTAGCGATATGTTCCGGGAGCAATCGGCAATCTTCGTTCTCCGTAAAGCAAATAAAAGGTTCCGTCTTCAAAGCGCACCTGTAGTTCGCCGCGCTCGAGAACACGCCCATATTGGTTGCCCAAGATCGGCAGCAGAACCTTATCGCGAAGGTCCGATTTCAGTGGCTGCCAATCGATATCGAAATAGGGAGCGAATCTCGAACTCGGTCCGTTTTCAAGCACGTCCATCCACCATTCATTGAGCGGCTCAGCGATCCCGACGTGATTTGGAACAAAATCGAGTACCTGGCCTAACGAATGCGCCCG
>Ga0081455_10001580_pt1 | contig 27889 bp, 26 predicted proteins | sample TabmetS3T2R1_FD_70207 | JGI IMG/M metagenome (GOLD analysis project Ga0081455, IMG submission 70207) | Tabebuia heterophylla rhizosphere microbial communities from the University of Puerto Rico - S3T2R1 | ecosystem: Host-associated > Plants > Roots > Rhizosphere ...
CCCCGAGGAAGCCCGCGACGAGCCCGGAGAAGCCGGCCCATGGGGGGGTGCGCTTCCAGAACATGGCGATGATGAACGTCGCGAACACCGGCGCGTTGAAGAAGGAGAACAGCGTCTGGATGTAGTTCATGATGTTGCTGAATCCAGCCGCTATGAACGCTGTACCAATGCCGACCAGGACGCCGGCCACGGTGACGACACGACCCACATTCAGGTAGTAGCCATCGGGTCGGTGTTTGCGTACGTAGTCCTGCCAGATGTCGTAGGTGAACACCGTGTTGAAGGAACTCACGTTGGCCGCCATGCCAGCCATGAACGCCGCCAGCAGGCCGGCCAGCGCGATACCCAGCGCCCCGTTCGGGAGGTACTCGTTCATGAGAATAGGGATCGCGTAGTTGTACTTCAGATCCTCGGTCTGTCCGATGTTCGGGACAAGCGCGACGGCGATAAGTCCGGGAACGATGGTCAGGGCGGGGATGAAGATCTTTGGAAACGCCCCGATCAGCGGCGTCCGCTCCGCGGCCGACAGGTTCTTCGCCGACAATGCGCGCTGCACCTCGGCGAAGTTTGTGGTCCAGTAACCGAAGGAGAGCACGAAGCCCAGACCCATGACAATGCCGATCCAGTCGCCGAGGGGGTTGGTCCAGTTGCCCACTGCAGTGCCTGCCCAGGTTTCGAAGTGATTTTCCTTCCCAGGCTGGCTCGTCACCTTCTCCATTAGGCCGCTCCAGCCACCCATGGCAGTCAGGCCGATGATCACGATGGGGATCAAGCCCGCGATGATGACGAAGAATTGCAGGACCTCGTTGTAGATAGCACCCGACAGCCCACCCAAGAAGATGTAGATGAGCACGAAACCTGCAGAGACAATGACGGACACCCAAGTCGGCCAGCCGAGCAGAACCTCGATGATGAGCGCCATGGCGTACAAGTTGACGCCGGCACTGAGGACCGACGCGACCGCGAAGGTGAGGGCGTTCCACAAGTGCGTGGCCGGATTGAACCGGCGGAGCAGATACTCTGGCACGCTTCGGACTCTGGAGCCGTAGTAGAACGGCATCATGACCAGGCCAAGGAAGACCATGGCTGGTACCGCGCCTATCCAATAAAAGTGCACCGTTGAGAGGCCGTATTGGGCGCCGTTTGCCGCCATGCCGAGAATCTCGATCGCACCCAGATTGGCCGAGATGAATGCCAGGCCTGTGATCCAGGCGGTCAGGGAACGCCCGGAAAGCAAGAAATCCTCGCTGGTGGCGATAGCTCTCCTGGCAAGGATTCCGATAGCGACGACCAAGGCGAAATAAATGATGAGGATCGTGTAGTCGAAGAAGTTCGTGTCTAACTGTTCCATACGCCGTCTCCTCGCTATCCGCGGGCCAACGTCTCCTGCCGGGATTATCTGCCCGCGGGCTGCTTACCCACAAGACCACTGATCAAAGCCGCTGCGAGAAGATCAGGCCATGGAGGAACGTCGGACGACAGCGGGAGTAGGCAGCAGCAATGGGGGTCGCGAGGACTACCACAACCCGCGACTGATCGTGGATCGTCGAGTTGATGATCTTGTCGGCCAGATGACTCTGGTCGAGAAAGCCGGCACGTTGTTCCAGACCATGATCGTGGTCGGCTCAGGTGATCTTGCTGAGCCGAACGCCGCATTCGGCGTCGAGAGCGCCGAGCATATGATCAACAACCAGCTGCTGACCCACTTCAACGTCGTCAGGGCTGCTGACGATGCCACCGAACTTGCCGACTGGCACAACCGGCTGCAACGGCTGGCTGCAAGCACCAGACTCGGCATTCCGATCACCCTGTCGACCGACCCGCGCAACCACTTCACCGAGAACGTTGGTACCGCGGCACGGGCCGGCACATTCTCCCAGTGGCCGGAAACACTGGGCTTCGCGGCGATTGGATCCGCTGAGCTTGTCCAGCGCTTCGCCGACATCGCTCGGCAGGAATATCTGGCGGTGGGTCTGCGGCTTGCGCTGCATCCTCAGATTGATCTTGCTACCGAACCCCGCTGGTCTCGGATCAGCGGCGGTTTCGGCGAGGATGCAGATCTGACCAGCAGGCTGGTGCAGGCATATATCCGGGGATTCCAATCCGAGCAGCTAGGACCAGAATCCGTTTCGACGATGACGAAACACTTTCCGGGTGGCGGACCGCAGCAGGATGGTGAAGATCCACATTTCGCGTACGGCCGTGAGCAGGTATATCCGGGGAATAACTTCGAATACCACCTAAAACCCTTCCGTGCCGCTATCGCTGCAGGTGCGGCTCAAATCATGCCGTACTACGGGATGCCGATAGGTACCGAGTACGACGAAGTTGCCTTCGCCTTCAACAAGAGAATCATCACCGGCTTACTGCGCGGAGAACTGGGTTTTGAAGGCATCATCTGCACCGACTGGGGCCTGGTGACTGATGCCACCATCCTCGGCCAGCCGATGCCGGCCCGAGCCTGGGGCGTGGAGCACCTGGATGAGTTGTCGCGAGTAGAGATGATCTTGAATGCGGGATGCGATCAGTTCGGCGGTGAGGCTCGTCCTGAGCTTGTCGTGCAACTCGTGGAACAAGGCCGGATTGCAGAGCAGCGCATTGATGCCTCGGTGCGCCGGCTGTTGCGCGAGAAGTTCATCCTCGGGCTGTTCGACGACCCGTACCTTGATCTTGATCATGCAGCCAGCACCGTTGGCAAGCCTGAGTTCGCCTCCGCTGGAGCCAATGCTCAACGTCGGGCGTACACATTGCTGACCAACCATGATCAAATACTTCCGCTGCAGAGAGGCCGCCGGCTCTATCTCGAGGGCGTTGCGAAGGATCTTGCTGCCCGGTACGGCGACGTTGTCGATGACCCGACAGCTGCCGACGTCGCCCTGCTGCGCCTCAAGGCCCCGTACGAGCCGCGACCAGGCGGATTCGAGGCGATGTTCCACGCCGGATCGTTGGAGTTCCCGGCCGAGCAACGTGATCATCACGCCGCAATCTGCTCTGCGGTACCTACGATTGTCGACGTCTACCTTGATCGTCCCGGCGTACTCACCGACCTGGCCGGTGAGGCGGCCGCGCTGCTGGGCAGCTATGGGAGCAGCGACGAGGCTTTCCTCGACATCGTCTTCGGCGCCGCGGAACCGGAGGGTTCACTCCCCTTCGACCTACCCCGATCCATGGCCGCCGTGGAAGCCAGCCGCTCCGATGTCCCGTTCGACACGGCTGACCCCGTCTTCAGGTTTGGTCACGGATTGCGTTACGACTAGCCAGCCCCGAGCTGTACGTCGACCGAACGCTCTTCGGTTCCACGGATAATGATCAACTGGATGGCACCCTCTGCCGCTCCGAGCGCCTCGAACAGATCATCGGCGCCCTCAATTGGTCGGCCACCTGCAACGACAATCAAGTCGCCCTGTGCCAGCCCAGCCCGGGACGCAGGACTGTCGTCCTCAACGAGGCGTACCAGTAGCCCATCGACGTCCGGCAGACCAACGGCCCGCCGCAGTCCTCTGGCGACATGCGAAGGCGCTACGCCGATGCCAAGCCGAACGCGCCTTTGCGTCTCGCCTCGGGCCAGCGCATCCACCCGCGAACGGAGCGACTCGTCCGCCGGGATCGCCAAGTAGAAGCCCTCGCCAAGGCGGTGTGTGTTCAGCCCCAGTAGTCGCCCATCTCGGCCGACTACCGGCCCACCAGACGAGCCGGGCAGTAGCGGGGCGTCGTGCTCGATGCTTCCGGTAATGCGGCGGCCGCGCGGGCCCCGGAAACTGCGCTCGACACCAGTAATGAAACCCAGGGTTACGCGCAGCCCTCGCCCACCCGGATTCGACAGCGCGAAGACCGGAGCGCCGATTCCCGGCGCGCCGTCGGTCGCCCACTCGATGGCTTGCAGGTCCCCGGTATCGACTCCAATGACGGCAATGTCTCCATCGACGTCGTGTCCAAGAACTCGACCACTTGACGTGTGCCCGTCGGGAAACGTGACGCTGACCTCGTCGCCTCGCACATTGTGCGCGTTGGTCAGTATCTGGTCTTTACTCAGCACTACGCCGGATCCGACGCCCCAGCGCTGCCCGATGCCGACTACGGCGTTGCCGACCTGCTCTACCACTCCCTGAATCTCATCCTGGATTCCGTCGAGTGCTCCCATTGCGACCTCCGGTGTTAGTAGTAACTTGCAAGTTACTACTGGCGATGGATGTGTCAATACCTTCTGGTTACGGTTTGTCTATGAGCGAACAGGAATCTGTGACGCGGGAGCGTGCCGTGTCCCCACTCGCTGACGCGCTTGCTCGTGTCGGAGATCGCTGGACGCTGCTCGTCGTGCAAGCCCTGCTCGCAGGGCCGCGACGCTTCAACGAGCTGCTGGAGGAGATTCCAGGGATTGCTCCGAATATCTTGTCGCAGCGCCTCAAGCGGCTGGAACGCGATGCGATTCTGGTAGCGCGGCCCTACATCGAGCGACCACCGCGGGCCGCCTATGAGCTGACCGCGGAAGGCAGGGAACTCGCGGGAGCGCTTCGCTTGCTGGCGCACTGGGGCTCCCGGCACGCGGTACCTGCTGAAGCGCCTCGCCACCAGACGTGCGGCACTCCTGTCGAGGCTCGCTGGTATTGCCCGACGTGTGATCAGCTGCTCGACGATGAACCGGAAACGGATCTGCACTTCCTCTAGGCAGCACTATGGTATGTTGCTACCATCCATACAGATGGTAGATGGATGGTGTATGGATGGTGTTCAGAGTACGGAGAGGCGGAGCATGCCCCCGGTGGAGAAGAGCGAGAAGATAACGATCAATATTGGCCTGATTGATCTCGGCCAGATCGACTTGCTCGTCAACGAGGGCTTCTACGCCAACCGTACGGACTTCATCCGCACCGCGATCCGCCGTCAACTCGAATCGAGATCGGACGCCGTGGATCAAACCGTCGCACGACGAACGATCACCCTCGGCACCCAGCACTACAGCCGACGCGACTTAGAGGAGCTTCTAGCCGCGGGCCGTACCGTCGAACTCCGCGTCTTGGGACTGGCGACTATCGACGAAGACGTCCCGCCCGAGCTCGCGCTGGCGACGATCACGTCAGTGGAAGTCCTCGGGGCCTTTCGGGCATCGGCCGCGGTCAAGGCCGCCCTGGCACCGAGAACCGTGTAGGTGGCGGTGGAAGTGGAGCGGTTGCCCTGTCGACAGCACAAGGAGAAATCTGATCATGAACGACCGGAATGCCACCATGGCGGAGGCACTACAACTCACCCGCGACGGGCGGCTCATGGAGGCGACTACTCTCCTCCAGCAAAGTCTTGGAGGCAGCGGCCTACCAATGGCCGCAGGATCGGCGCCCGGCAAGTCGCAGACGCGGCTTCCGCTGGAACTGCCCCTAGGACGATCAGTCGGACTGCCCGGCAGCTTGCTGACACGGCTTCCCTTGGAACTGCCCCTAGGACAACCAATCGGACTGCCCGGCGGCTCAGCCTTGGTCCGGCCTAGCTTGGCCAGGTCGGGTGGCTCCCCTACCGCAGCAGCGGCGGCGGCAAGCGCGCCCGGCGGCGAGATCCGGCACCAGAACCACGTCGACGCGGCCGGGTCGCGGACGTACCAGCTCTACATTCCTACCGGCTACGTCGGCGAGCCGGTGCCGCTCATCATCATGCTGCACGGTGGCACCCAGGACGCCACCGACTTTGCGGCCGGCACTCGGATGAATGACTTTGCCGAACGCGGTACGTTCCTGGTCGCCTATCCCGAGCAATCGACTGCGGCGAACAATGGCCGCTACTGGAACTGGTTCCGTACCGGCGACCAGCGTCGCGACGCAGGTGAAGCGGCGATTATCGCTGGAATCACCCGTCAGGTGATGAGCGACTACACCGTCAACCACGCTTGCGTCTACGTTGTTGGGTTCTCAGCGGGCGGTGCCATGGCCGCAGTCATGGCTGCGGCATACCCGGACCTCTACGCGGCCGCTGGTATCCACAGCGGTCTGGCACCGGGCGCAGCGCACGACCTCCCGTCGGCGTTCGCCGCGATGCAGAACGGCGGGACTGCCGGGTTGTCCATAGATATGCCGCTCATCGTCTTCCACGGCGATCGAGACAACATCGTGGCGCCCATCAACGCTGACCGACTCATCGCGTCCCGCACTGCAGCAATCTCTGGCTCTGGCGTCGGCGCCGCCCCAGCGCCACCGGCCACGACCGATGGCAGAAGCAAGCCCGGCCACAGCCATAGCCGCAGAATCTACCGGGACGCCGACGGCACGGTCGTCGCCGAGCAATGGATCGTTCATGGTGGTTCCCACGCATGGTTCGGCGGCAGCTCCGTGGGTTCCTACACCGACGCCCAGGGTCCTGATGCCTCCGCGGAAATGCTGCGATTCTTTCTCGAGCACACGGCAAGATCACCGCGTTGAGGAAGCCGGCAGCAGCTGACGCGGATTTGGGTGCGAGGCTGATCACGCTCCGCGCGCCGGGAGGCGCCACCTCGTGATCACGGTTGCGCAGGTCGGGTCGCGAGGACTCGCGTAATAGGTCAGCGCATGCCCACCGGCGCGGCTCCATCCGGCGATGTACGCCGGGTCGGTGGTGACGGGTAGTGATGCCTCGAACTATGCGACCGGGTAGGGCCCGCCCGTGCCGAACGAACTCCCCCAAGCCGAGTTGTCAGAATCTCAGCACCAAATTTGGTGCTGAGATTCTGACAACTCGGCTTAAGTGGCGGGTCGCATGACTGTTGAGTGAACCATCTCGAATTTCTGTTCTATTTTGTCAGTGGCTGTCCGTAGTGTTTCTGCTATGTCAGCCTTCGGGGAGGCTCCAGAAACCAGGCCGCTATCGGCGGATCCGGTGACCGCGTGCCTGGATCAGATCATGGATGAACTGGTCGCAGTGGTGTCGGATTGCACCCCGGTTGCGGATGCAGCCCGGATTGATCGGATTGCCCGGCTGGAGCAGCTGCGGGCCACAACCGCAGCCTTGCAGGTCGCCGAGTCGGTGCGGTTCGCCCAATCCAAGTCGCTGAGCAGCTCGCCGCCGATGTGCATCCGGACAGAATCGGCCGCGGCATCGCCGAACAAATCGGATTAACCTGCCGCATCTCCCCGGTGCTGGCGGCGCGCCGGCTGAATACTGCGCGGGCCTTGTGGTGTGAGCTGCCCGAGACTTACCGGCAGCTCGTCGCCGGTGAGTTGAGCGAACGCCTCGCCGAAACCGTGGTTGCCGAAACCCGGCATCTGGATGCCGATCTGCGCCGCCAGGTTGATGCTCAGCTGGCCGTACAGGGCATCTGCGGGATGGGTTTCAAGGCGGCGACCGCATGTATCCGGACCGCCGCCTACCAGGCGGATCGGCAGGGCTATCTGGACCGTGGCCGGACCGAACGCCGACACCGCCGGGTCGGTGTCCGGGTGGCACCAGACACCATGGCAGTGCTGACCGGGTATCTGCCGGTGGAGCAGGGCATCGCCTGCTACACCGCGCTCCGGCGACACGCCGACACCGCGGTCGCCACCGGTGATGACCGGACCCGGGATCAGATCACTGACCGACACCCTGGTCGAAAGAGTCACCGGGCAAACCAGGGCACAAGATGTCAATGTGGAGCTGCAACTGGTGATGCCGCTCAACACATTGATCAACCCGAACGATCACCGCCCAGCCGTAACCCCCGGCTACGGTCCGCTGCCCGCTGAGCTGGCCCGCCACATTATGGCCACCAGTCAGGGACGCAAATGGTGGCGCAGACTCTTCACCGCACCCACAGGCTCAGCCAACACGACGGGGCCGATTGTGGCCGGGGATTCCGACCCGACGCTACTTCGACGGCTGGCTCGCCACACTCATCAAACTCCGGGACCAAACCTGCCGTGATCCGTTCTGCGACGCACCCATCCGGCACCTCGACCACATCACCCGCCACACCGACGGCGGACTCACCACCTACATCAACGGACGTGGCGAATGCGAACGCGGCAACCAGGTCCGAGAAATGCCCGGCTGGCACATCACCCTCATCAACTGCGGCCTCCACCGCGGACCACACACCATCCACATCACCACACCCACCGGCCACCACTACCTCAGCCGCGCACCCGACCCACCATGACGAGCACGATGACTGATCTTGTTCCAGCGACCTTCGCGGAGCTTCGCAAGTCTGCTGCCACTCCGGCCCGCCGCTGGTTGTTGCTCGTCTCCGGTGTGGTGGGTTTGCTCAGTGCCGGCCTAGTTACCTTCCTTGGCTCGGTACAGGACCACACCTTCTCAGTGATCTCGTTCTATACCCAGAGCGCGATCTCCCTGCCCCTGCCATTCGTCAGCATCTTGCTCATCACCCAGGATTTCGGACACCGAATGCCGACGACGCCTGCCTCCGGCAGGCCGCGTGATGTGATCATCGCCGCGAAACTGCTGGCCAGCATGATCATCGCAATCGCGGCGGCGACCTACGGGGTGCTGATCTCTCTGCTCGGCACCGCCACAGCGGAACCCGCCGCCGAGGAAGGCCGCTGGGATGCGATTGGCGTGATCATTCTGGGCAGCGTGCTGGTGCAACTGATCGCGCAGCTGTGCGGCGCCGGCTGGGGCCTGTTATTGGGTTCGACTGCGATCGCGATCACCGCGGACGTCGTGGTGCCACTCGGACTGTGGATCGTCACTGGTGCGATCCCCGGCCTTCAGGACATTCAGCAGTGGCTTGCGCCCTTTGCGTCCGCGCAGCACCTGCTGTCTGGTCACATGGACGCCCAGCGCTGGGCTCAGGTGGGCGTCATCGTGCTCGTGTGGGTCATCGCCCTCAACGTCGCTGGGATCCGCCGCGTCCGCCGCCGTGGCGGAAGCGTCGGACGTTGAACTGTTCCAGCATCGGGTGAGAGGCACCTGTAGTGATCTCGTACGCCAGCAGCTCACCGGCAATCAGACCGAGCGTTGCACCGCTGTGGGTAAACGCCATGTAGAGGCCACCGACATCGTCGACACGGCCGAGGACGGATTCCCCGTCACCGGGGACCGGCTTCGGGCCGATTCCATACCATGCGGCTTCGAGCCGCGGCGTGCCTTCCAAGACCAGTGACGCCTCCGCGAGCAGAGAGTTGATGATCGACTGCGGCACCTCATAGCCGCCATCCGCAGTGTGCATGATGTAGTCGTTGGCCCAGTCGGAGTCCACCGCCAGAGCCCCGTCGGGAGTAGGCCGAAGTGAAACCCGTGGAGTGTTGAGGACCGCCCGGAGCGGATGGTGTACCGGTCGGCTCGTGACGAGGAGGGAGATTGGCGTGCCATCCGGGATGGTGATGCCAAGATCAGCAACCATGGCTGGTACGGCAGCACCGGCAGCCAACACCACGGCGTCTGCTCCGACAATTTGCCCACTCTTGGTCGCCACGCCAGTTATGGCGCCAGCCTTGCTTCGGATCCTGCACTTTCCTGCCTTGGTGACGAGCTTGCCGCCGCGTTCAACGAAGTCCTTGATCAAGAACTGCACGAGGCACGGCAGATCGACCCATCCCTCGCCGGGATTCCAGATGGCACCGGTGTCCGGAATGACTGTGGCGTTGATACCCGGAGTGCACCTGCCCACCCATTCAGGGTCGATCAAATGGCTGTCGTATCCGTGAGCCATCTCATGATCATGACGTCGGCGCAACTCCTCACCGTGGTCTTCGGCGTACCACACCAGGCCGCCCGCGAAGCGCAGCCATCGAAGGTCCGGTTGTTGAGCCGACAGAGTCCGGTAGCGATCGATGCCCGCCATCCGGAGCCGATGGTACGGCTCCCGCCACGTGCCAGCCGAGTTCAACCACGACAGGGAACGCCCCGAGGCGCCGCTGGTCAGTGTGTTCTCGGTGAGCAAGATCACGTCCGCCCCCGCCCGAGCCAGCTGGTGGGCGGTGGAGACGCCGATCACACCACCACCGACGACGGCAACTTTGATCCTGGAGAAGTTCATGATGAATCACCATCCATTGCGGCGCGCGCCATACCTCATCCTGCAGTAGGACATCGGCGTCATCCGCTCGGTGTACTGAGCGCGGCGATCTCCAGACCTGCGGCCGATGCGCGGAATGCGCCGGTCCCGCGACGCTGAGAAACATGACAAACACACCGACGCTCCCGGCGCAGCTCGAGGCCCCGGCAAGCTCCAAGCAGTACTCGCTAGCCAAGATCCTGGCCATCTGGGCCTCGGTCACCGTCCCAATGGGCCTGCTGGCCTGGGTCGTCGCTCCAGCGATCATTCCGCACACCTCTCTACACCCGGGGCTCGTGCACTGGATGCTCATGGTGGTCGGGATGATCTGGCAGTTCGTGGTCTCGCTGGCTGTGCTGCGGCACGAGCTGGGTGGCCTGCACTGGCCCACGCTCAAGAAGCGCATCTGGCTCAATCTGCCGCGCAGTCCGCGCACTGGCCAGCCGCGAAAGATCCTGTTCCTATGGGCCCTGCCGGCCTTCCTGGCCAATGGCCTCGGTGGATACCTGGCCACGCGGCTGGACATGGCATGGACCAACTGGCTTCCTGGCCTCGACGAACCCTGGTACGCGAACGCCCAAGTGCTGGCCGATCGGCAATTTCAGGGTCAGTGGTGGATTCTCGGCCTCGCGCTGACAAGCATGATCTTCAATTACATACTCGGCGAGGAACTGTTCCTTCGTGGCGTACTGCTGCCACGGATGGCCGGGGTCTTCGGTCGTTGGGACTGGGTCGCGAACTCGGTGCTCTTCGGGCTCTACCACGTACACAAGATTTGGGCTTGGCCCAGCATGGTCGCCAGCGCCTTCGGCGTCGCGTGGGCAACCAAGCGCTATCGCAGCTTCTGGATGGGCGTGATCGTGCACGGACTCGAAGGCTTCTTCATCGTGCTGGTCGTGGCGGTCCTGGCCGGCTGGTATCCGTGATACACCTGAGCAGGCGCCTGGAGGCGGTCCTACCTGATCACGTCCTAGGTGATCAAGGTCCGGGCCGCCTCTGCTATGCCCTCGGGGGACATGCCGTAGCGATCAAGCAGGAACCCTGCCGAGCCGGTCGGGGCAAACTCCGGGACGCCCAGGATCTTGATCTTGGTCGGATGATTCTGGACAACGGTCTCCGCGACGGCACTTCCGAGGGCACCTGCGACCGTAGCTTCCTCGGCGGTGACGATGCCGCGGGTTTCCCGGGCCGCCTGCAATACGGCCTCGGTGTCCAGCGGCTTCACCGTAGGCATGGAAATCACCCGGACTGAGATGCCTTCATCTTCGAGCTGCTCGGCGGCGACCAGGGCACGCCAGAGCACCGTACCGTTGCTGATCAAGGTGACGTCACTGCCCTCGCGCAGGGTGACTGCCTTGCCGGGCTCGAATGTGTAGTCAGCCGAGTACACCTCCGGGACGCTCATCCGGCTGACCCGGATGAACACCGGGCCTTCGATTTCAGCCGCCCATCGCATGGCCGCCGCAGTCTCGATCGGATCAGCTGGCACCACGATCGTGATGTTGTGAATCGCTCGCAGCCAGGCGATGTCTTCAATCGAGTGGTGCGTCGGGCCAAGCTCGCCGTACGCCATCCCTGGGCTCATGCCGCAGAGCTTGACGTTGCGGTTCGAGTACGCCACGTCGGCTTTGATTTGCTCGAGCGCTCGGCCGGTCAGGAAGCAGGATGCTGCGGAGACGAATGCGATGCGGCCGCCATTGGCCAGCCCAGCCGCCACGCCAACCATGTCTTGCTCTGCAATGCCGACGTTGATCAGCCGGTCGGGAAATGCCTTCTTGAATGCGTCCAGTTTGCTGGATCCGACCGAGTCGTTGACGACACCGACGATGCGATGGTTCTCATGCGCAAGCTCGGCGAGCGTCTCGACGTAGGCGTTACGGCAGTCATACCGCGGCCGGTCGGCTATCGATAGAGCACCTGTGTCGCGCGAAGCGGTGGGGGTTTCAAGAGGGGTCGTCCCCCCTTGCTGTACACGGGTATCGGTCATGCCGAACCTCCTCGGCGATCGGCCGCGTCGAGCTCATCGAGCGCCAGGTCTAGCTGTTCTGCTGAGGGGACTTTGTGATGCCACGCCGCATTGTTGCTCATGAACGTGATCGGGTGGCCCTTGTGCGTATGTGCGATGACGAAGGTGGGCTTGCCCGGACGGAACGGCACTGCCGAGAACACATCGAGCAGCTCGCCATGATCATGGCCGTTGACTTCGACGACGGCGAAGCCGAATGCTGCCGCCTTTTGATCAAGGGGCTCAAGATCATTCGTCTCGCGAACCGTCGCACCCTGCTGAAGCCGATTGCGGTCCACGATGACGGTCAGTCGGTCCAGCTCGTAGTGGGAGGCGGCCATCATGGCCTCCCAGTTACTGCCCTCCTGCAATTCGCCGTCTCCGACGAGCACGTATGTGCGACGGCGCGAAACATCCAGCTTGGCCGAGAGGGCGTGGCCGACAGCGATCGGCAGGCCGTGACCGAGTGGACCGGTATTGGCCTCGACGCCGCGAACGTAATTGCGGTTCGGGTGACCGTTGAGTTTGGACAGCGGCTTGAGGAACGTCGCCAGGTCCGCAACCGGCAGGAACCCAAAGGCAGCCAGCGTGACATACAGAGCTCCGGCAATGTGGCCCTTGGAGAGGATGAAGCGATCCCGCTCGGGATCATCCACCGTCTCAGGGGCCACATTGAGAACCGCACCATAGAGCGTCGCGAGAATGTCGATCGCTGACAGGTCGCCGCCGATATGGCCGGCTCCCGCGTAATGGACCAACTTCAGGTCCTGGATGCGGATCTGTCGCGCCGCCTCCGCAATGTTCGCGATCTGCTCGTCACGATGGGCAGATGGCAGCCGGTGGAAGACCGGCATGGTGATGTGATCGGGAGCTAATGCAGTCATACAGGTGCACTTTCGGTCGTACGTGCCATGGAACTCAGCAGGACGTCCTGCACCAGCCGTTGGGCCGCGAGCGCGTCGTGAGAGGCCTGTGCGGCCCGCAACGCCTCCACGTCGAGGGCATCGAGCGCCCCATGCAGCGCCTTGAGGAAGCGAATGGCCACCTTGGCGGCTTCCACACTGTCCTCCCGGAACGGGAACTGATCAAGCTGCCAGACACCGTCCCAGTTGTTCTTGCGGAGCGTGTAGAAGAACTCAAAAGTCTCGACTAGGTGGACCGAGCCGACGACCATGTCGTCATCCCAGCCGCGGAAGTTGTCATTGACATCAATCGCGAACAGCCGGCCTGCGTCGATACAGAGCTGGGCGGCGTCGGACGGGGTCTCCAGGCCATACATGGAATGTCCGAAGTCCAGCAAGATGCCTAGATTGTCCAGCCCGACCTGTTGGATGCCCAGCAGGGTGCGAGCCGCATTCGGAAAGATGATCTTGTTGCGGGGCTCCCGCGGCTTGTACTCGATCACGAAGTTGATCTCGGGATGAGCACCGACAAGTTCGCGCAGTCCGTCGACCGCGAGCTTCCAGATGTCGTGGTAGTCGACCTGGAAGGGATAGTCCCAACCGTCTTGCCCGAACCAGAGCTTGACGTAGTCGCAGTTCAGCTCCTTTGCCAGTTCGGTGGCCTCATTGAGGAGCTTCAGCGCCTTGGACCGGACCGCCGGGTCGGGATTGGTGATCGATCCCTTCACGTAGTCGCGGTTGTAGATCTCAGGAGTGATGGCGACGGCGCGGAGCCCGTTGCGCTCCAGGGTCGCCTTGACATCGTCCAGCGACCCGTCGAAATCAGCGAACGGCCAGTTCAGATCGACAACAGACAGGTCGCCGACCGCGCCGGCCTTGTCGATCTGCTCCAGCAGCCCGACGGGCGGGCCGTAGCCCTCGGTAGCGTATCGGTCCTTGTATGTGGCGAAGTGCCAGATACCCGCACCGAAAACCGGCAACTCACTCATAGTCCAGACTCCAATCTCTTGGCCGCGTAGAAATGATCATTTCTCATCCCTTGGTGGCTCCGGCAGTCAGTCCACCGACAATCCAGCGCTGCAGGAAGATGTAGGCGATCAAGATCGGCACAACAGCGATCAAGATGCCGGCCGCCAGTCCGGTGTTGTTGTTGGAGAACTGACCCTGGAAGTTCAGCAGCCCGACCGGAATGGTCTTGTTCGCGTCAGAACTCAACAGAATCAGGGCGAAGAGGAACTCGTTCCACGTCGCCACGGCGTCCAGAATGAACACCGTGACCAGCGCGGGGGTGGAAAGCGGCAGTATTAGTGTGAAAAAGATTCGCCAGGGGCCAGCTCCATCCATCCGGGCCGCCTCGATGAGCTCGTCCGGCAGCTGCCTAAAGAACGACTGCAAAACGAGAACCTCGAACGGAATGCCGAACGCCAGGTATGGCCCGACCAGACCCGGCACGCTGTCAATAGCGCCCATGGTGCGTAGCAGCACAAAAACCGGCACGATCGTGATGTAAATCGGGATGGTCAGGCCCAGGAACACCGCAAACATGATCGCCGTCCCAAAGCGAAGCCGAAGCTTCGCCAGCGCGAAGGCCAGCATCGCCGAGATCAATACCCCCAGCGGCGTCTTCAAGAGCAGCAGAAACATGCTGTTCTTATACGTGGTGGCAAAGTTGCCGACTCCCCAGGCGTCGACGAAGTTCTGCAGCGTCCACTCCTGTGGCCATGACAGCGCGCCGTTGGCCACGAAGTCCGAGAGCGGGCGTAAAGCCGTGGTCACTAGTAGCACCAAAGGCGAAAGCCAGAACAGGGCAACTAGGGCCAGGATGATTGTCAGGCCGATCCCGCCCTTCCGCTTCGGCTCGCGGCTCGGCTCTTCAGTTGAGGCGATGTGGGCGTCCGGCAGCGTTGCCGCGGGGGCAAGCTCGGCGCCCTCAGCATAGCTACTCATACTGCGTGCTCCTTGGTCTGGGAGCGGACGTACGGGATGCTGACAGCAATCGCAATAACAGTGATCACCACGGCAATGGCAGTGCCGTAACCGGCCTGGTAGTACTGAAAGACGTTGAAGTACATCCACGTCCCCATCACTTGGGTGGCCGTCCCGGGCCCGCCGTAGGTCATGGCGTAGATCAGATCGAACACCTTGAATGAGTCGATCAACGACAGCGCGAGGACGATGTAGTGGGCGGGTCGGAGGCTGGGCATCGTAATGTGCCAGAACTGTTGAGACTTAGTAGCACCGTCAACTGTTGCGGCCTCGTACATCTCTTGGTTGATGCCCTGCAGAGCAGCCAAGTACAGCAGCATCGGGAAGCCAACCCGAAGCCAGATAGCGGGCACCATGACCGCGGCCAGTGCAGTCGAGTCCTGCCCAAGCCAGGGCTGGGCCAGGTTACCGAGCCCGATCAGCCGCAGGAAGGAGTTGATCGCACCGTAATCGGGGTTGTAGAGCCATCCCCAAATCGAGGCAATCGCGACCAGAGGCAGCACGGCTGGGGCATAGAAGATCAGCCGCAAAACGGGCTTCCCGCGCACCTTGCCGTTCAAAAGCATGGCTAGCACCAGGCCGATGACAACTGGAAAGACGATAGTGACCACTGTCCAGATGATGTTGTTGATCATCGCCTGGATAACCACCGGATCCTTAGGCATGCTGATGTAGTTCTCCAGCCCCACAACGTTGTAGGTCGGGCTGAGTCCATCCCAGTCGGTAAAGCTGAACCACAGCGAATTCAGCGCCGGATACACAAGGAAGATCAGGTATACCGCTAGCGCTGGCAGTGCGAATAGCCACGCCTGCAGACCACCGTCCCTGCGACGGCGGCGGCGGACGACCGCAGAGTCGACCGCCGCCGCCTCGAGAGTTGCCGTGCCCATAGCGGAGCTCAGTTCTTCGCCCAGGCCGACACGGCGCTCTGCATTTGCTTCGCAGCCTCCTCGGGGGTGATCTTGCCCTGAAGCAAGTCACTTTGGATCGAGAAGTACTGGTCGGCTACCTTCTTCGGGAACGCCTGGTCCTGGATGGTGTAGAACGGCTGCTTCCCCGGCCCCTGCGACCACTGATAGGACAACGGGGATTTCTTTTGATCAGGCTCTGCGCCCGCGACCGTGGACGCGCCCTCCCCGAGCGCCTTCTGGGTTTCCGGCTGGACGATGAAATCGATGAGTTCGGCTGACTTGTCGGGATTACCGGACTTCACATTGATCATGTACCCCTCAACGAAGCCGGAGTGTCGCTGGGGCGTGTGGTCGGTCGGGAACTGGAAGACCCCATAGTCTGCTGAGTCCTTCTTGGCCGTCTGGATGGCCCCCGCCTCGGTCCATTGTCCGGTGATGGTGTACGCCGTCTTGCCCGAAACGTAGTCTGCCTCGACGTCGGTGGGGTCGAGACCGAGGGCCCCCTCCGGAATCCACTTCTTGTCCTGCCACTTCTTGAAGTTGGTGAAAGCGGCCACGACTTCCGGCCGGTCCCAGCTCTCCTGCCCCGTAAGGAGCTTGTCGTGTAGCTCAGGCCCTGCCGATGTCTCCAACAAGTACTCGTAGAGCCGCATGATGTGCCAGCCATACTTGCCTCCGGTGGCGCATGGGGTGATACCGGCGGACCGTATTTTGTCGTTCGCCTCTTCCATCTCTGCGTAGCTCTTCGGTTCAGAGGTGATGCCGGCCTTCTCGAATACGGCCTTGTTGTACCAGCAGCCGATCCCGCGAGCGGTGAAGGGCACCCCAGCCTTCACGCCCTCGAAGGTCATGCCCTCAATCGCCAGAGTGTTGATCCGGGAGTCCCAGCCGAACTTCTGGTAGTACGGCGCCAGATCCATGGCCTGCTTCGCTGTGACGAATGGGGCTCCGATCTGTCCGCCCCAGATGCGCCAGACATCAGGCCCCTTGCCACCAAGCAGCTCGGTACGCAGCTTGTCGGGATAGACGGCGGCACCCGAGCCGGGCAGACTGTCGACCGTCGTCGTCGTGCCTGCCTGGGCATCGAACTTGGCGATTTGCTCCTTGAAGAGGTCAATGGTCTCGTCACCCTCGTAGGTGAACAGGCGCAGGTCGTTGGAGGCGGGGCCGGATGCGCCCCCTCCGGCAGGTGCGGGCGCGGTGCCGCCACCGGTGCAGGCAGCGAACCCAGCCGCGACTGCCGCCGCTGAAAGGCCGAGGAATCCACGGCGGGTGTAGTTACCAGTCATTGTCCTTCTCCTTTGGTCTGCAGGACACACGTCCTTGCGTCAGTGAAGCGATTTGGCCTGCGGATGATCATCGCGATGATTCCCGGCCGAACTTACGAATCTTGGCGAACATGTCTTCGAGTAGGAACCGGACGTCGACTGACTCGACGACGCGGACCGGATGCCCGGAGCCGGGCAGGTAATGGCCCTCTTCGCCGAATCGTGGCGCAGGAACGATGCGGAAATTGCCTCCGCGGGGGTACAGCATGAGCGAAATCGCCGGCGAGTCTCCCAGGGAGCGAGACTCGATGGGTTCGGGCCAGTACCTGCGGTTCCACTCCACCATCTGGTTGATCAAGTAGTCGGCGAGCTTACTGGTGCCGCCGATCTTCTCCTCCAGCTCGGTGTAGCCGACGGAGACCTGGGAATAGACGTTGCTCGGGACCTGCCACACGGTGATACCCGAGTCATAAACGACATTGGCTGCAGCGATGTCGTTGCGCAGGTTGAACTCGACACCGGGATAGGTCTCGACACCGCCGTAGCCGACCCCGCCGATCCAGATCACGACGATGTCGCGGTGGACGATCTCGGGATCGACCAGGATCGCAGAGGCCATGTCGGTGAGCGGCCCGAGGAAGGCGACGAATAAAGGTTCCTGTGCAGACGCGAGCTTGCTCTCCGCAATGATCAGCTGAGCTCCGACGCTGTCCAGCGGAGTCTGTTCGTCGGGGATACCGGTCCCTGCGCCGTTAGCCACTGTCACCTGCTGCTCAAGACCCATGAGGTCGAGCAGCAGATCAATTTCCTCGCGGGAATCTTCCATGCTCCGGTTGCTGCGCGAGGTGCCGAAATGCGCCGCGATCAGACCCCGAACATCGAGCGACGGTGACAAGAGCGCATGGACGATCGCGAACTGATCATCAGCCTCGTTCTTAGCGTCGGTATTGATGATGACGCGGCGCCGGATATGGGACTCCATCGCGCTCCCTATCGCTGTACTATTCATTCAGTACTGTATAATCTATCACTAAGCCGAGTTCGTCAAGTCCAGGCAGCATGCTGGCTAGAGAATGGCTCCAGTCGAGAAGAGGAGTTGCCCCGTGTCCAGAGCTTCAACCGACGAGTTGATCTTGGCAATCGACCAGGGCACGACGAACTCGAAAGCAGCTCTGATCAGCGTGGATGGTCGAGTGGTCTCCGACGGAAGCGCGCCGGTTGGCATCTCCTCCCCGCACGCTGACTGGGTCGAGCAAGACGCAGACCGTCTGTGGTCTAGCGTGCTGGAAGCCATGGCGGGCTGCCTGAAAGACGCCCCAGACGTGAAGATCGCCGGCCTCGCACTATCCACACAGAGGGAATCGGTCGTCGGCTGGCGAGCCAACACCGGGACATCACTGGGCCCAGTGATCGGCTGGCAGGACCGGCGTACCGCCACCTGGTGCAGCGAAACATTTACCGACCAAGATCGAAAGCAGGTCCGCGATCGCAGCGGCCTCCGTATCGACCCGATGTTCTCCGCACCTAAGATGCGCTGGCTCTTGGACCACCTGCCGAGCGGTGTCCACAACGATGATGTACGCCTCGGCACAGTCGACTCATGGCTGATTTGGCAGCTGACCGGCGGGGCGGAGCACCTCTGCGAAGCCGGCAACGCCTCTCGTACCCTGCTCTACGACGTCGCCGAACTCGACTGGAGCAAGGACTTGCTCGACATCTTCGGCGTACCGGGCACTGCGTTGCCCGCTACCGTGGCGTCCGACCAAGGCTTCGGCATAACGAGTGGCGTCCCCTTGGTGCCCGACGGCACGCCGATCCTGGCCGTGCTGGCTGACTCGCACGCTGCCCTGTTCGGCCAGGACTGCACCGAGGTCGGCGAGGCAAAAGCCACTTACGGCACCGGCACATCGGTCATGGCCCCGGTCGCAGGGCTTTCAACGAGTGAAGAACGCGTACCAACCACACTCGCGTGGGTCATCGACCGATCACCGACCTACGCCCTGGAAGGAAACATCCTGTTCTCCGGCGCCACGCTGACGTGGGCGGCTGATCTTCTCACTGGCGGCCGCGTTGCCAACTTGATCGACCTTGCCGAGACGGTTCCCGACAGTGCCGGCGTCACTCTGGTTCCCGCCTTCTCTGGCCTGGGGGCACCTCACTGGGATCGCAATGCCCATGCATTGATCTCGGGAATGACTCCAGCGTCCACGCGCGCCCATATCGCTCGCGCTGCCGTCGATTCCATCAGTCATCAGATCTGCGACATAGTCGACGTGATCGAGGAGAAGGCAGGATCGCTGCGGCTCTTCCGAGCCGATGGCGGAGCCACTGCATCCGAGCTGGTGGTCCAAACGCAAGCCGACCTCCTCGGCCGGGAAGTCCAAGTCAGTGAGGTGGCAGAGGTCTCGGCGCTGGGTGCCGCCAAACTTGCCTGGCGCACGCTCGGCCACGAGGATGCCTGGCCGACCACCAGCGGCGGCCGAATCTACCGTCCACTCCTGGACCGTGACGAGCGTCGTCGCCGCCGCGAACACTGGATGGGCGAGATCAACCGGACTCGTTTCACTCCATAGATGAAAACCCCACCGGCCGCCGAAATGCGCCCTGAGCTTGTCGAGGGTCGCCCCGCTCCGCAATGGTCTGAAGTCGACATCCCCCTCACCGGACCAGATGTCGCCAACCCCTATACCGACGTCGACGCCTGGGTGATCTTCACCCACGAGAGTGGACGGCAGTTGCGTCGTCCAGTGTTCTGGGATGGCGGGACCATCTACCACGTGCGGTTTGCCTCCACCCAACAGAAGGGCGAGTGGCAATGGAGTGTCCACAGCGATCGACGAGATCATGACTTCACGCCTACCTCCGGCGTCGTGATCGCCGCGCCGCCCGTACAAGATCATCCGCATCGAGCTCTGATGCGGGGGTTTGTGCGCGCTCACCCATCGGGCCGAAGCTTTTGTTACGCAGACGGGTCCCCGGCATTCGGAGTGTTCGACACCGCCTGGGCGATGCCTTTCCGCGCCACAGTTTCCGATGTTGAGGCGTACGCCAGGAACCGCCAGACCAAGGGCTTCAACGCGGTGTTTCTGATGACTGTCCAGCCCGACATGAATGCCCGAGGACCGGTCGGCCGGAATGTCGACGAAGGTTTCGAGATCGGCTTTCACGACCTTGCCGAAGGGCGGCTTACCAAGATCAACGTCGAGTACTTCCAGTACTTCGACATGATCATCGATACCTTGATCAACCATGGCATCACCCCAGTCCTACAGCCGGTCTTTCATGGATTCGGCTGGAAAGGACTCCGCGTCGCCGGACCTGTAGTTCCTCCCGCTGATTACGCCCGCTACTGCCGGTACCTGGTGGCGCGCTACGGAGCGCGGCCGGCGATCTATCTGCCGTGTGGTGATGGTTCCGGCACTGAGCCTCAGGTCGAGGCGGGTGGTCACGAGATCCATGCCTGGGATGCGTACCGTCAACCAACCGGAATCCACTACCGGCCGCACCACCGCAACGACGAGCACCAGGACGCCGACTGGCTGGATTTCCAGTCCTGCCAGACCGGACATATGGGGGACCACGTGCCTGATCGGCTGGCGACGATGTGGGCTCAGCGGCCCCACAAGGCAATCATGAACGGCGAACCTAGCTATGAGCGCAGCGGCCGGCGCGGGGTCGCTGAAGGTTGGTGGCAGGGCCATGAGGCGTGGAGCAACCTCTGCGCTGGCGCGCTCATAGGCGTGGCGTACGGAGCCGCCAGCTTGTGGCCGTGGCGGCTGCACCCCGACGAGCCAGGCCACGGAGCCTACTTTCTCTACGAGGGTGCCGGCTGGAGGGAAGCACTGGACTTCGAGGGCAGCCGCTATGTCGGCCTGGTGGGCAAGATCATTGACGATCTACCGATCACCGAGGCCAGTCCGTGTTGGGACGTGTCCGCCAATACCCGCGGCCTGCTCGATCCGGGCGTCCTTTACATCGGATACGCCGAGCACGGTGGCCCCTGGATGTTCTTCGATGCGGAGGGACGAGTGCCCTCGAAGTATTGGCTCATCGATCCCCGGAGCGGGGAGGTCCTGAAATCGGGGGAACGCCCACCGGACTATGTGCCGATCGAGTTCGATCGCTATGAGCCGTCGATCTTGATTTGTGCAGAGACCACACCTGCGTGGGTGATGGCAACGCAACGTGTTGAGTAGCAGCCAGTGCATTAATATTCGCTGGCTGGCAGGATAGATTCCCAGGCCAGGTCAAAGGAGGTTCCTATCAATGGCGGCACCGCCCGGGAGCATCGCTCGAGCCCCAACGGATGGCCAACTCCGGCTCATTACCAGGGTGGCCCGGATGTACCACGAACGCGGCATACGCCAGGTGGACATCGCAGAAGCCCTGCACCTCTCCCAGGCGCGGGTGTCACGGCTGCTCAAGCGCGCTGCTGAACTGGGCATCGTTCGAACTGTTGTCGCTGTCGCCCCGGGCGTACACACCGAGGTTGAGGAAGCACTGGAGGATAGATACGGCTTAGCCGAGGCGGTCGTCGTCGATGTGGAAGGTAGCCCTGACGACATCACGGCTGCGCTGGGCTCTGCCGGTGCGACCTACCTGGAGACGACGCTGACGGGCGGAGAGCGCATTGGGATCTCCAGTTGGAGTCAGACGCTGTTGGCCGTTGTGGATCGCATGCGCCCGTTTCGTCTTCCTGGTGCCGAGAGTGTCATTCAGCTCATGGGAGGCATCGGAAGCTCATCAGTCCAGACCCAGGGCAATCGGCTCCTCAGCGAATTCGCTCGACTCGTAGGGGCCACTGCGGCCTTCGTCCCAGCTCCTGCACTCGTTGGTAACAAGGCCATGCGAGAGAGTCTGCTGAACGACCCGGCCATGGAGTCGTTCGCCAAGCAATGGGCTGGTCTCACCATGGCGCTTGCGGGTATCGGCAGCCTCCCGCCGTCGCCGCTTTTGCGTGCCAGCGGCAATGCAGCTGATCTTGCTGACCAGGACAGACTCCATGCCGTCGGCGCGGTCGGCGATGTCTGCCTGCGGTTTTTCGACTCTGCAGGCAAGCTGGTGCCCAGTGCGCTCGATGACCGAGTAGTCGGCATCGATGCCGGCACCTTGCGCAAGATCCCACGGCGGATCGGCATCGCCGGCGGCGAGAGCAAACACACCGCTATTCGCGCCGCAGTCGTTGGGGGATGGGTCAACGTGCTGATCACCGACACTGGGACGGCTGCGGTGTTGCTGCAGCTCGTGGACTCGGCATCCCTCGGTCAGACGAAGTAGACGCTACGAGTCCGCGCGGGCGATGCGAAGTTGATCTTCGAGGTTGAAGACCTCCGGAATGATCTCCCATGCCTCATCGGGAGCGCCCTCGCTCTGGAACAGCTCTGCCATGGCAGCCTGCCAGCGCGCATTGACCTCGGTGCGGGCCACTCGTTCCTGCGCGACGGCCAGATCGTCGGCTTCGGCGTACCCGATCAACAGGCCGTCATCGCGCAGGAAGAGCGAATAGTCGCGCCAGCCAGCGTCCTGCAGTGCTTCCAGCAACTCCGGCCAGACCGCGCGGTGAGCCTCGCGATACTCATCGAGGCGGTTGGGATCGACGTGTCCCAACAGGCAGTACCGCGGCATCAATCACTCCTCTCTATGCGCCGTGAGCCTGTGGAAATGTGCCTTGAACTTGTCGAAGGGCACTCCGCGCTTCGACAGGCGCTGTCCTGAGCCTGTCGAAGGGCTCAGTGCGCATTCTGCACGATGATCACCTCGAGCGTGCGTGGCCCGTGCACGCCTTCCACGCGGTTGAGTTCAATGTCACTGGTCGCACTCGGTCCGCTGATCATGGTCAGCGGCCGGGTCGCCTCGAGGCGGGCCAGGGCCTGGGGAACATCCGCCACGATCTGGTCGGGAAAGACCACACAGAGGTGATAGTCGGGAATGAGCGTCAGCACGCGACGACCCTGCCCCGGTGAACCGTCCAAGATCAATGTCCCGGTCTCCGCGATCGCCACCGCGCAGCCCGTGATCACCCCATCGACCGTCTCCAGTTGCGAGATGCTCAGTTGATCATCGGGCGCCGATGCATCGGTGAGCACGTCCACCGGAACCTTGACCATCCACGATGGTTCCACGCCTGCATCGGCAACCACCGTGTCGGCGCCTCGCTCGGAGAGGGCCTGAGCGATGGTCACACCAAGATCATCGTTCGAGCACTGTCGCACCAGCGCTCGATAGTCCACCAAGCGATCAATCAGCAGCTCGGTCAACGCCTCGAGTGACGAGTCTGACGCGGTCCGATACTCCCGGCTGATGTCTTCATAACCGAGCTTCGGCGGCGGCGCGGCACGGTGCGCTTCCGCGATCCGCGCCAGTATCTCTTGACGAGCGTTCACCTCTGCTCTCCCCCATGCTCGGCGGCCCACCAGTCGCGGAAGGTCTGCGTGGGCGGACGCGCGAGGTCGCGGGCATCGGTCCACTGCTTCGCGAGCGGCAATGGCACGTCGCCGATCACATCCCGCTTACGGCCGAGGATCCTGCCAAGTCGCCCGCTACGGAGTGCGAGTGTCCAGCGCTTCGGATTGCTCATCACCCAGGCTGCGGCCGTCATCGCGGATGCCTCCGCGCTCGGGATCCGATGCTCGCTGGCGTACGTCTCGGTGTGCTTGGCACGCAGGTGCACCAAAATATCCGGGATGTTGATCTTGACGGGGCAGACGTCATAGCAGGCGCCGCACAAGGAGGACGCGTACGGCAGCGATGCGTTGTCCTCGATGCCGGTCAGCTGCGGAGAAAGAATGGCGCCGATCGGGCCGGGGTAAACCGAGCCGTACGCGTGTCCGCCGGTGCGTTCGTACACCGGGCACACGTTGAGGCATGCGCTGCACCGGATGCAGTTCAGCGCATCTCGGCCGTCCACATCGGCGAGCACGGCGGTCCGGCCATTGTCGAGCAAGATCAAATGGAACTCCTGCGGGCCGTCTCCAGGCGTGACTCCGGTCCAGATCGAGGTATAGGGATTCATCCGCTCGCCGGTCGAGGAGCGGGGAAGCAGCTGGAGGAAGACCTCCAGATCGCGCCAACGGGGCACCAGCTTCTCGATTCCCATGATCGTGATCAAGGTGTCGGGCAGGGTGAGGCACATTCGGCCATTGCCTTCTGATTCCACGACCCCGAGTGTTCCGGTCTCGGCAATCCCGAAGTTCGCCCCGCTGATCCCTACCTTGGCCGAGAGGAACTTGCGCCGCAAATGTTGGCGAGCCGCAGCTGCGAGCGCCGCTGGTTCGTCGCTGAGTGCCGAGTCGACCTCGGCCATCTCCCGCAGGAAGATCTCGCGGATCTCAGCGCGATTCCGGTGGATCGCCGGCACGAGAATGTGCGAAGGCTTGTCGTGGCCGAGTTGCACGATCAACTCGGCAAGATCGGTTTCGAGCGCTGCGACGCCAACCGCCTCTAATGCCTCGTTGAGTCCGATCTCCTGCGTGGCCATGGACTTGACCTTGACGACCTCCTCCACGCCCTTGCCGCGGACGAGGTCGATCACAATCGCATTGGCCTCGTTGGCGTCCCGCGCCCAATGCACCACGCCTCCGCGGGCCGTCACGGCGGATTCCAACTGAGCAAGGTATTCCGGCAGGTGTGCCATGGTGTGGACCTTGAGCTGGCGACCCGCTTCGCGCAGGCCTTCCCAGTCCGGCAGCTCGCCGACCACCTGCGCCCGTTTGGCTCGGATCGTCGTCGTCGCCTTGCCGAGATTGCGGCGCAGCTGAGTGTCAGCGAGCATGCGCCGCGCGGCAACCGGAAACTTCTCTTCACCGCGAAGATTGCCCACATCGCGCGGAGACGGCGGCGGGAGGATGCGGTCTGAGCCTGTCGAAGACCGCCCCACTGTGCGGTCTGAGCTTGTCGAAGACCGTCCCTTCGACAAGCTCAGGGAGCGATCTTCTGAGCCGCTCACAGCACAGCCTCCGGTCCTGCGTGCACCTCGGCTTGTCGCTCAGCGCGTCCGAGCACCATGGGTTCCTCGCGCGTGGCGGCGAGGATCTGCGCGAGGTGCACCGTCTTGGCACCGGCACGGATCCGCGACAGCCCGCCACCGATGTGCATCAGGCAGGAACTGTCGCCTGCAGTGCACATCTCCGCCCCAGTGCTCAGCACGTTGCGCATCTTGTCCGCAAGCATCGCGGTCGACGTATCGGAGTTCTTGATCGCAAAGGTGCCACCGAAGCCGCAACACTGATCAGCTGCCGGCAGCTCCACAAGCTCCAAGGCATCAACCGCCTGCAGAAGCTTGATCGGCTTGTCGCCTACATGGAGCATTCGCAGTGAATGACAGGTCGGATGGTAGGTCACCCGGTGCGGGAAGTACGCGCCGACATCGGTAACGCCTAGCACGTCGACGAGAAACTCCGACAACTCATACGTCTTGGCCGCGACTGCCTCGACTTGCTCGACCAATCCCGGCGAGCAGAACCGCGTCGCAACCATCGCATGCTGGTGACGCACCGAGCCGACGCACGAGCCAGAGGGTGCCACGATTGCGTCGTACCGGGCGAAAACCTCGGCAAATCGCTGCACCAGCGGCAGCGCTTGCTTTTGATATCCGGTGTTGACATGCATCTGACCGCAGCATGTTTGCGCGGCCGGAAACTCCACCTGCTGACCGAGCCGCTCCAGCACCCGTACCGTCGCCTTTCCAACCTCCGGGAACAGGGCGTCGGCGAGGCAGGTGATGAACAGCGCAGTTCTCATCGGCACCCCATCGAGTCGGCCTGATTCATCTGCTCAGCGCGGCTGATACTCCGCCGGCGGAAATGTCGTGGCGACTAACGCTCGCAGATCGGAAAGCTCACCCTGCACGAGGCCGGCCGCGCGTCCCTGGATCAGCACATTACCGACGGCCGTCGCCTCAACCGGGCCAGCCAGCACTCGCCGGCCAGTGCGGTTGGCCGTTAGCTGGCACAGCAGTGTGTTCTGACTCCCGCCACCGACGATGTGCACCGTGTTGATCTTCTGACCACTGAGTCGCTCTGCATCAGTGATCGCAGCCGCATACGCCTCGGCAAGACTCTCCAAGATGCTGCGGGCGAACACGGCCGGTGAGTCCGGGGCAGTTGCGCCAGCTTCAGCACAGAGTGTGGCAATCCGTCTGGGCATGTCGCCGGGCGACAGCAGGCTCGGATGGTTCGCGTCGAAGATCGGAACCGACGTACGGAGGGCGGCTGCCTGGGCGAGCAGCGTGGTCAGCTCGACCGATTGACCCTCACGTTCCCACGTGCGGATGGACTCGCTGAGCAGCCACATGCCCATCACGTTGCGCAGATAGCGAATCTTGCCGTCCACACCACCCTCGTTGGTGAAGTTGGCCTCTCGGCTCTCCTCGGTGAGCACCGGCCGATCAAGCTCGAGGCCGACCAGCGACCAGGTGCCGGACGACACGTACGCCGCGCCTGGCTCTGTCATGGGCACACCGACCACGGCCGACGCCGTGTCGTGCGACCCGACCGCGATCACTTCCAATGCCGCTGTTGCACCAACCTCGGCTGCCACCTCGTCACGCAGGGCACCGATCCGGGTCCCTGGATCGACCAAGAACGGGAACAGCGACCGCGGCAGGCTCAGCTTGTCGATCAAGGTCGCATTCCAGGTCCCGGTGCCGACGTCCAGCAGCCCGGTCGTGGATGCGTTGGTGCGCTCAACCACCTGCTCACCGGTTAGCCAGAACCCCAGCAAGTCGGGGAGCATTAGCATCCTGGTTGTGTCATCGATCACTCCGGCTTCATGATCGACAGCCAGCTGATAGATCGAATTGAACGGCTGGAACTGCAAACCGTTCGCCGCATAAAGTGTGCCATGATCAGCGATCTTGTGGACCAGGTCGACACCCACGGCGGTGCGCTCATCGCGGTAGTGGAAGGGATTGTTGATCAAGCGATCACCGCTCACCAACCCGTAGTCAACCGCCCAGGAACAGATGCCGACTCCCAACAAGTCTGGTTGCGCAGCAACGGCCTTGCGCAACCCAACAAGAATGTTCCGGTACAGCTCGAGGATGTTCCAATGCAGCCCGTCCGGGATGCGTACTGGATCGTTAGGAAAACGATGCACCGCCTCGACGCTCAGCTCATCAGAGCCAAGGTGGCCGAGCATTACCCGGCCACTTGTGGCGCCCAGATCAACAGCGGCCACCCAGTGCCCAGAGGGGGGGACGACCCCCCCTGACCCCCCCGCCGCGATGGATTGACTCACCTCAGGAAGGCCGCGGCAACGCCGGCGTCGACGGGAATATGCAGACCGGTCGTGTGACTGAGATCGGCCGAGCAGAGCACGAACACCGCATTGGCGACGTTCTCGGGGAGCACCTCGCGCTTCAGCAACGTCCGGGAGGCGTAGTACTTGCCCAACTCCTCCTCAGGCACGCCGTAGACCGCGGCCCGCTTAGCGCCCCAGCCGCCCGCAAAGATGCCCGAGCCACGGACCACCCCGTCAGGGTTGATGCCATTCACCTTCACGCCGTGCTCTCCGAGTTCTGCTGCCAGCAGCCGCACCTGATGCGCCTGGTCGGCCTTGGTGGCGGAGTAGGCGATGTTGTTCGGCCCGGCAAAGAGCGAGTTCTTACTGGAGATGTAGACGATGTCGCCGCCGAGCTTCTGCTCGATCAGCGCCTTGGCCGCCGCCCGCGACACCAGGAAGGAACCCTTGGCCATGACGTTGTGTTGCAGGTCCCAGTCAGCAACCGTGGTATCGAGCAATGCTTTCGACAGCGACAAGCCGGCGTTGTTGATCACAATGTCGATCCCACCGAACGCGAGCAGCGTGGCGTCAACGGCCGCCTGCACGGCCGCTTCATCCGTGACATCCGCAGCGATGCCGACGGC
>Ga0081455_10001581_pt1 | contig 27874 bp, 26 predicted proteins | sample TabmetS3T2R1_FD_70207 | JGI IMG/M metagenome (GOLD analysis project Ga0081455, IMG submission 70207) | Tabebuia heterophylla rhizosphere microbial communities from the University of Puerto Rico - S3T2R1 | ecosystem: Host-associated > Plants > Roots > Rhizosphere ...
GTGTAATACGATTCCAATCCTTTCCTGATCCAGGAGCGTCCCTGCCAGAGGAAGATCGACCGGGCGCATTGGTTCGTGATCGTGGACGCGCCACGAACCGGTTTCCCTTTTCGCTCCGCTTTTTTCATCGCGATGTCCATCTCCTTCCAGTCAAAACCAGCGTGCTGGAAGAATCGCTGATCTTCCGAAATCCAAAGGTGCTCCAGGAACATCTCCGGAATCTGCGGCAGATCGATCCAGCGGTAGAGGAGCGGACGCTTAGGCCTGCTCGACAACATCGCGCCCCCCTTCTCGATCAACATCGGCAGCGTCCACGGAGGATTGATAAATCGCACCACCGCCACTTGCATCGCCGGGATGAGGAGCAAAACCACGAGCAGGACCAGCATCCATTTCTTCCGGAGACCGCGTGAGGCGAACCCCTTTACGCGGCGTTTCTTTGCTTTCGGCGCTGGCATCTTCGCCAAGAGACCGCTGGGGAGAACTGAGCGCAACTCGTTGTCATGACGCGCGCAGATTTTCGCAAACGCACGGAGTGCGCGACGTTGCTGGACCGTGAGCGATATTCCGGTTACCGAGAAACTCCTTCTCAACACGATTCCGGCGGCTTCATTTCAGATGCAGACTCGCAGCAGCACGCCAGGCCAGACGAAAAGAATGACCAACGTAAAAAGAAACGTCATCGCGATCGCAACCTTGCCGATCAATGGTAGAGGCGTCGTCGATAGCGTTGGTCCGCTACGACGACGCGATGCCCGAACATTCACGAGAAAGAGCAGCAGAGTGATCGCGAGGACCGCGGCATCCCAGACGCAGAATAATCCAACGCGGTAGAACGGCATGTAACGCCAGAGACCGTGTCGATCTACGATCGTCTCTTCGAAGATGATCCACGCATTAATGAATGTCATGGCAATGGCGATCTTGGCGATCAGCGGTAACCGGCGCGTTGTCGATTTCTTCATATCAGTGTTCATATGAGTGCCACGCTCGGACTTGAAGTGCGCTTTAAGTCAACCGACTTTTTTACATGGCGAAGATGACCATTGGCGAAGTTGCTCGCCGAACCGGTGTGCAAGCCTCCGCCATTCGGTATTACGAGAAGGTTGGCCTGCTGCCCAAAACAGTGCGCGTCGGCGGGCATCGCCGTTATGCCGATTGCGTGTTGAATTATTTTGCAGTCATCGATGTGGCCAAGCGCGCCGGATTCCGAATTGAAGAGATGAGGTATCTCTTCCACGGATTTGGCACGGGGACTCCGGCGTTTCGCCGCTGGCAATTGCTTGCGCGACGCAAGATCACCGAAATGGACGATCTGATCGCGAGAGCGAAGAAAATGAAACGTCTGCTGGAAAAGGCGGACCGCTGTAGATGTCTCGATCTGGAAGATTGTGGCAAGGTTTTTCTCCAGAAGCGCTGAGCAGTTAACCGGTCGTAGCTATCTTTCAGTTGCTTTCGGCATTGATAATTTGGCCTCCGTCATCTTTCCCTTTCGTTTTTCGGGTAACAATTTTGTTACCGAACCAGTCTTTCCGGAAGCGCAGGACCGATTGAATACTGCAGTCACTGATTAGAAGGGAACATCATGAAAACGAGTTTATCCATTCACGACCGTGGTTACCTCTGCGAGCTTGCGATTTTTGCTGCGTTCGCATTGCTCGCCACGACAGCCGCCGCTCAGACCTATACCGTTACCGATCTCGGGACCCTGGGCACGAACAGCCGCGGCAGTTACAGCATTGGTCAATGCATCAACGCCAGCGGACAGGTGGCGGGAGAATCGAGCGCCGCCTCCAGCCAGATGACCGACCCAGCATTTCTCTACACTAACGGACAACTCATCAACCTCGGCACACTGGGTGGAGAATATGGCAACCCGCGCGGAATCAACACAGCCGGCCAAATTGCCGGTTACTCGACTCTCGCTAACGGTTCCTATCGTGCCTTCCTTTATAGCGGCGGCCAAATGACCAATCTGGGGACCCTCGGTGCTGATTACAGTGTCGCCTATGATTTGAATGACTCTGGTCAGGTCGTTGGCGATTCCGATACAGTCAGCGGCGAGGACCACGCTTTTCTTTACTCAAACGGACAGATGACCGATCTCGGGACACTTGGCGGCGATTCCAGCACCGCTCACAACATCAACAATCTGGGAGTGATTGTTGGTTATTCGTATAATGCCGCTGGCGATTTTCTCGGCTTTACCTACCAGAACGGTACTATGACTGCGCTCGGTACACTCGGCGGCAGTTGGAGTATTGCGTATGCGATCAATGACCAGAACCAAATCGCCGGCCAGGCATACACGCGCGGCAACCGTGCGGCCCACGCTTTTCGGCTGAGCAACGGACAGATGGTTGACCTTGGCACGCTTGGCGGGTCCAGTTCTTGGGGGCTGGCCATAAACAATAGCGGCACCGTCGTCGGTTTCGGCACTACTCGTACCAACGTTTATCATGCCTTCATCTCAACTAATGGCGCCAGGATGCAGGACCTGAACAGATTGATCCCCCAGAGGAGCGGCTGGGTATTGGGACAAGCCAATGGCATCAACGACGCCGGTCAGATTACCGGGTATGGCACAATTCATGGCCAGACCCACGCCTTCCTGCTTACCCCACAGTAAACGCAAGCGCGAGCGCAACCACAGATCCTGGCGAGCCGGAGGTTTGGCGGAGGCTCCTCAGCGGTTTGATTTGCGCAGCAAGCAGCGGAATGACATCACGAAGCGACCTGCGACAAGTCCCGCCGTGTCCGCTGAGGTGTTCGGTACTACAACGTTCGAATTAGAATACGGATCATTGTCGACGCACAGAACGTGGACAACGTTGCCTCAATGAATTCTTACACTCTCGAGCCTGTTGGTTTGATCCGATCGACCGTGAAGGGACGGGAAGACGCGCCGCGGCAGGGACCAGAAGGTGCGCCGGACGCCTGGCTAGAGATTGAACCGCAATTCGCGGATGCATTGCTGGGAATGGAAGCAGGGCACGAATTGATCGTGATTACGTGGTTGCACGAGGCGAAGCGCGACGTGCTGAAAGGACATCCGCGCAGCGACCCGAGTCGCCCGCTTACCGGCGTGTTTTATACCCGCTCGCCGGCGCGACCGAATCCGCTCGGAATTCACCCCGTGACCGTGCGCGCAATTGAGGGCACGCGTTTGAAGATCGGCCCGATCGAAGCGTTCGACGGAACGCCGGTGGTCGATATCAAATCTGCATCGACCCGCGCCAACGGATGATCGGCGTTGGAATGAAAAGGTTTGCGATGCGGGTGTGGCTGTACTTTTCAGTTGCTTTCGTCGTTGGCGGAGCCGCGCTGGCGCAAACGCCTTCGCCTAACGAGAAGAAGCCGATCTCGATTACCTGGCTCGGGCACGCAGCGTTTGAAATTGTGTCGCCCGGCGGAACACATCTGTTGATAGATCCGTTCCTCACTAAGAACCCGGCGACGCCGGCGGAATTCAAAGACCTGACTCGGTATCATCCGAGTCACATCCTGGTAACGCATTCGCACGGCGACCATCTGGGTGACGCTGTGGAGTTGGCAAAACTAAGCAAGGCAAAACTGGTTAGTGTGATGATGCTCGACACGTTTGTCACCAAGGGTGGCCTGCCGCGGGAGCAGATCGAGTCGATCAACGTGGGCGATCAGGTGACGGCCGGCGATGTCAAGATTCACGTGGTGCCGGCCATGCACAGCAGTGAACCGAGCGGGCGGCCTGTAGGTTACGTGCTCGAGTTCGACGATGGGCGAACGTTATACGACGAAGGCGATACGTGGATTTTTGGCGACATGTCGTTAATCCAGGAATTCTATCGTCCCAACATCATCCTGATGGGATGCGGCGCAGTGGCCGACGGACAATATACGCGCATGGCCTGGCTGGCGGTGAATCGTTACTTCAAACCGCAAGTGGTTATTCCAATGCACTACGGCGCGTTGCCCGCGTCGTCGAGCGAGGCAGACATTCGCGCCGTGGTAGGGGACGATGCGCGAGTGAAATTCATGAAGCCAGGCGAGACAAGAAAGTTCTAGGCTCAGGGCCATGCGTGTGAGGAATTTCCAGTCGCAGCTTTGGCTGCCCCAGTCACGCGACAAAGTGTTCGCGTTTTTTTCCGATGCACACAATCTCGATCTAATCACGCCGCCGTGGCTGCATTTCCAAACGATCACGTCGGGCTCGGGCGAGATGCGATCAGGCATGGTGATGGATCATCGCCTGTGTCTTCATGGATTTCCGTTACGCTGGCGCAGTAAGATCACCGACTGCGAACCGCCGGCGCGATTTGTAGATGAACAGGTCCGCGGCCTGTACCGGTTATGGATTCACGAGCATCGATTCGAAGAGCGAAATAACGGCACGCTCGTGCGCGATCACGTTTGTTATGCCGTGCTCTTCGATTTTTTGATCCACCGATTGTTTATCCGGCCCGATATCGAACGGATTTTCGGCTATCGAGAAAAGAAATTGCGCGAGATCTTCGCGTAAAGCCGAGAGAAACTAATGAGAGTGCGGCTCGGATTTACGGCCTCTTCACGATTGGAGTGAGCAGTGGCACGTTGACGTTCAGTCAAACGAATCGCAAGCTGGGTGCATGAGTAATTCGAATATGTCGGTGCAACCATATCTGTTTTTCAACGGGCGCTGCGAAGAGGCGCTGGAATTCTACCGCGGCGCTATTGGCGCGGAGGTGGAGATGCTGAGCCGTTTCAAGGACGCGTCCGAACCAGGCATGACGCAGCCAGGAATGGAAAACAAAGTGATGCATGCCAGCTTCCGTATCGGCGAAACGATGCTGATGGCTTCGGACGGCAGATGCGACGGCCAACCCAGCTTCGAAGGTTTCTCGCTTTCAATTGACGTTCCGGACGAGAAAAAAGCCGAGAGCGTCTTTAAAGCACTTGCTGACGGCGGGAAGATTACAATGCCTCTTGAGAAGACATTTTGGGCGCCCAAATTCGGAATGCTTGAAGACCGGTTCGGTGTCGGCTGGATGGTGTCGGTTCAGCACAAAGCGTAACGTTTTGTAGTGTCGGCTGCGGAAAGGTGGAACGCGACCTCCGGGCGCGTTGGCAATGGCATACAGCGGTGCGTCCGGATTATCTGCGCCTTCGGCGATCCTTTTGGCCATCGTCTTCGGAGAAGCCGATCCACCGTCACTCCTTCAAAATCGGAATGATCTCCGTTTGGATTGGCTGTCCGGTGACTTCGATGTCTTTGTCTGAAACGTAAACGTTAATCTCCGATCGAACGCCGAACTTTCCTTCGAGGTAAATTCCGGGCTCGATGGAAAAACAAACGCCGCGAATGATACGCCGCGAATCGCGCGTCTCGAAATCGTCGATGTTGACGCCATTGCCGTGGGTTTCTTCGCCAATGGAATGGCCCGTTCGATGTGTGAATTGTTCGCCGAAACCTGCCCGTGTGATTACGCCACGCGACACGTCATCTACTTCGGCGCCGCGAATCGGTTTACCTGCGCGGATATTCTTGCGCACGAAGTCGACCGCCGAATCGCGTGCTTCGCGCACGATATTGAAAATGCGTGAGTACTCTTCGGGAACGGATTCGCCAACGTAACCAGTCCACGTTTGATCAGTCGCGACCGCGTCGGGCTTGTTCAATTTGGTAGCCGCATCGATCAACACGAAATCACCGCGTTTGATTGGCGAGTTCTTTTCCTTTGTCGGCATGTAGTGGGGATTGGCAGTGTTCGCGTTCACCGCCACAATCATCGGCTCCTGCTCCATCCCTTCCTCCTTGTAGCGACGGAGCATGAACTGCGCGATGTCCCACTCGGTGGTGGGTTCGTCGGCGCGAACCCGGCGAGCAACCTCGGCAAAAGCCTCCTGAATGATTCGATGCATTTTATCGGAGGCTTCTACATGCATCTGGTGCTGATCCGGCGAGAACACCGCTTCGAATAGTTGTACCAGTTCCGCACTGGAGACGGGTTCGACTCCGAACGAGCGGACCAGCTCGATTGTTCCCGCATCCACGCGTGAGATGTAAGGAATGTCGTTCATCGGCGAATACTGCATCGCAATGCGAGCCTTCGGTTTCTTTGTGAGCACTTCCCGCAGCTGCGCATGCAATTCCTGCCAGCCGCGAAACACAAGTTTCTTTCCGGGAAGCGAGTCGAGTTTAAACTGCTCGATCGACTGAACAATCTTGACCGGCTCGCCCGAGGCGGAGGCGTAATAGAACCAACGGCGTGACGCCAACATCTTTTCGTCCAGCTTCAGAATCCGGTAGGCGAGGGGATCGCTGTGCCGGAAATCGTAAAAGAGCCAGCCGTCCAGTTTGGCGTCGCGCAACGCCCCCTGAATTTCAGCGACGCGTTGAGCCGGAGTTTGTTCTGCGTGCATTGATCCGATCAAGGTGAAGCAAAGAATGAATGCTGCGAAGGAAGAAAGCTTGTGCGGTGTCATCGAGCATCGAAGTTACTCAACGAGACGCGACATGTTCCAGGGTCAATTTTTGGAAACGCGGATCGTTCCGGAGCGGATCGAACATCGGATCGAGCCGGAGTAGCGCAGGGGTAAGTGGCACGCGCGAAGCCAGAGCGCCCTCGGATGGTATCGACAATAGTTTCTGCAATGCCGCGATGGCGCGGTCAGGTTCTCCAAGTTGTCCGGCCACGCGCGCAAATACCTCGATCGGAGCGGGGCCATCCACCGCGTCTTTCTCGAGTGGCAGCACTTTCATTGCTTGGTCCGCCAAAGCGAACGCCGCCGTGTTATCTCCCAGTCCCATGTTGACCAAGGCCAGATCTCCGATAAGCAGGTAGTTGTCCGGCTGTTCTTTTAGAAATGGTTCCAGTTCGATGCGCGCTTGCCGCCAACTCTCCTGAGCAGCGGCATGGTCGCCTGCCACGTCCTGTGCCCAGCCTAACCAAAAACGCAGTTCGCCATTGTTATAACCCAACGCCGGATCAGGATTGGCGAGTATTTCACTTAAACGAGCGATCATTTCGGCAGGATGACGTTCGAGGATTGCCTGGTAAACTTGTATTTCCAAGGCGCCCGTGTCGTCGGCAGGCGGATTCAGCGGAGCGAGAAGCGCACCAGCCCGCATAAGGTCGCCTTGCGCTTGTGCAATACCTGCCTGCTGTGCAAGCGTGTCTACGTCATCCGGTATAACATCGAGCACCTGATCGAACTTTCGCAGCGCTTCCGAAAAACGACGACATAGCATGTAGGATTGAGCATGCTGCGTGAGCAGGGAAACGTTGCGAGGATCGAGTCGCTCAGCCTCGTTGAAGTAGATCTCACTCTGTTCCCACTGACCTCGCCGGCGCGCGACATACGCCAGCGATTCAGGAATCTGGCTGCTGTTCGGAAGGAATTGACGTGCCCGTTCAAAGTAATGCACCGCTGCGTCGTAATCTTTCAAACAGGCGTAGTAGTAATATCCCTTGGCCAGTATCGCCTCGCCGAGATTGGGCTGGAGGGCGAGCGCTGTTTCAGCGGCCTGTCCCGTCTCTTCGCGGAGGGCTTCCGTTGGTTGAAGGGTGAGTGTGAGATAGCCGAGCGCATCTACGTACGAAAGCAGCGACCAGGCCAGAGCGAATTTGGGATCCAGCTGCACCGCTTCTTTGAAGTACTTCTGTGCGGCAAGCGTGTTGGCAGGTGAGTTTCCCGTTTTCAGTGTGTAAGCCAGGCCACGCAGGTAGGCATCGTAAGCCTGAGGATTGTTTGTCGGTCTGGCTGAAATGACTTCCTGTTCCTGACCGGTAAGTTTCGCCCGCAACTGATCGGCGATGGCTTTGGCCACCTCACTCTCGACGGAAAAGATGTCAGTCAGTTTCCGATCGAAGGTCTCTGCCCAAAGATGTGAATCATTCGCAGCTCTGATCAGTTGTACATTCACGCGCACCTGATCATTTGTCTTCTGGACGCTGCCTTCCAGGAGATTGGCGACACCCAGTTGTTTCGCAATCTCGGAAGGTCTTTGAGATCTCTTCTTGTAACGCTGCGTGGATGTGCGCGAGATCACTTTGAGATCCGCAATCTTTGAAAGGCGAGTCAAAATCTCATCCTGGATTCCATCTGCGAAATAGGCGTTGGATTTATCTTCACTCAGACTTTCGAATGGCAGGACTGCGATGGATTTTTCATTTGCCGATCGCGCGGGGGCGACAAAGAAGAAAAAGCAGCTAATCGCCACGGCCGCGAGGAGTGCCACCACAATAGTAACTAACACTGCCCGCTTGGGACGTTTAATTTCGGCGCCGTCAGAATCGCCACGAGATTTCGTCTGCGACAACGACCTTTCCGCTTCCAGCTTCCCCTTGAGACTGCGGAGCTCTGCGAGCATCTCCTTGATCGTCTGGTAACGTTCATCGGTGTTTTTGCGCAAGGCCTTTTGCAGAATCGATTCGAGTTTGGCTGGAACATCTGGCGATATGCTCGTTACAGATACTGGCTCTGCGGTCAGGATGGCGGCAATGCAGTCGCTGGGCGTCTCACCGCGAAACGGCGGGCTCCCCGCCACCATTTCGTAAAGCACCACGCCAAGACTCCAAATATCCGAGCGAGCGTCCACCTTCTGGCCGCGCGCCTGTTCTGGAGACATGTAATGCGCCGTACCCAACACTAACCCTGGTCGTGTTTGCAGCAGCGCCGTGTTTCGACTCTGTGACCATCTGATGGCGGCTTTTGCTCCGTTAGCTTGGCAATCCCGAAGTCGAGCACTTTTATGTATCCGTCCGGTCGGAGCATGATGTTCTCAGGTTTGATGTCGCGGTGCGCGACACCGGCATCATGTGCGGCAGCCAGCGCCGAAGCTACCTGCACGGCAATTTCCAGCGCTCGATGTGGATTCATTCTTCCGGCCTCGAGAGAGGCGCGCAGAGTGCTGCCTTCGATGAATTCCATCGCGATGAATTGCACGTTTCCTTCCGTGCCGATTTCATAAACCGTCAGGATGTTGGGATGGTTTAGTGCCGAAGCAGTCCGCGCTTCATTTTTGAACCGGCTCAACTGCGTTTCGTCTGTCGTTAGGCTATCTGGGAGAAGCTTCAGCGCGGCTTTGCGCCCGAGTCGCTCGTCACGCGCGAGATAGACCTCGCCCATTCCGCCGACGCCGATGAGCGATTCGACCCGGTAATGACCAATTAGTCTTCCGACTAACGCACCGGAACTGTCGTTAGTTACAAGCTCGGGAGCGACTTCGAATGCCGGTATCTCAATAAAATTCGTGGCGCGCTCATGGGAAGCAAGCAAAGACTCGACTTCACGGCGCGTGCTTTCGTCGTTGTGACAAGCTTGATCAAGAAATGCGGCACGCTCCTCCGGCGCGCGTTCGACGGCTGACTGGAAAAGATCGCTGACCTTTTTCCAGCGCTCAGCTTTCATCAGGTCGCTTCCTGGCTCAGCTCTCGATAAAGCCACGCCTTCGCCATGGTCCATTCTCGCTCTACGGTTCGCTGCGAGAGTTTCAGGAATTCAGCTGTCTCTTCGACCGTCAAACCGCCGAAGTAGCGCAACTCAACGATCTGACTTTTACGCGCGTCCTGTGCGGCCAACCTCTCTAAGGCTTCATCGAGGTCGAGTAGTTCCTGTGATCGCGTTTCTGTTACTAATGCAGCTTCATCGAGGGTCACTTTCAGCGCGCCTCCGCCACGTTTGAGTGACTGGCGTTCACGGGCGTGATCAACCATGATGCGGCGCATCAATTGCGCGGCGGCCGCAATAAAATGTGTCCTGCCTTGCCAGATCGGCTTCGTGTTATCAACCAGCCGCAGGTATGCTTCGTTGAGAATTGCTGTCGTTTGTAGCGTATGGCCGGCGCGCTCCCGGCTCATGTAATGATGGGCGAGCCGGTGCAATTCAGGTTGCACCAGCGGGAACAATTTATTCAGCGCTCCCTGGTCCCCGTTGCTCCAGTCGCCGAGCAGTTGGGTGACCTCTTGTCGCGAGGATGAGGGCGTCGTCATACCGGCTCTCGACGCCGCAAACTCTAACACGCCTCAGAGATTAATACAGCACGCGCAACGGTGTTGGAAAAAAACTCCGCGACTGTGGCGGGTTTCAGGCGGGATTTCCGCTTACGCACATGAACCGGCAAAAACCTAAAACGCCGGAAAAACCTAAAACAGAAAAACAAACCTTAAACAAAGAGAACCTATGCAAACTAAACAATCAGTAACCAACCTAAACATCCGTTCGACCGTCATAGCCACCTTTGGCTTGCTGTCGATGGTGCTTGCAGTTAGCCAGACCGCACACGCACAACGTATCCCACCCACGGAGTTCGTTGCGCCGGTCATATTCCAAGCGGCCGGAGCAAACGCTGCCTCGATTCAGAGCTCAGTCGATGCGTTCCGCGCTGCGTTGGGGGATCCTAACAACCTGAATAATCCAGGGCCGCTCCAAACCGGTCGCCGCGAGATCAACTGGGACGGTGGCGATCCCGCCATTCTGGACACGACAGCCCCGGTAACTCCGTTCATCACGTTCCTTAACACCCGTGGCAGCCAATTCACCACACCCGGAATGGGGCTTTCGCAGGCGCCTCCGTCGGGCGGACCAGAGGGCGGGTTGGCCGTGCTTTTTGGTAATCCCACCTATGCCAATATCTTCACGACCTTCAGCCCGTCGCGGTTGTTCACTCCTGTGGGGAGCAACATTACTCAGGCTGTGTTCTTCATTCCGGGCACGAATGGTACTGTTCCCGCAACGGTCAGAGGCTTCGGCGCGGTGTTCACAGATGTTGATCAACCAGATGGTAGCGGGCGTGCCGGGCGGGGAAGCACGCGGATCGAGTATTTCGACCGTGACGGCCGACGGATATTCTTCAGTTTCGTTCCGGCCTCGCCGGGCGATGGAAGCCTGTCCTTCTTCGGTATCGTGTTCGACGACGCCCGCATCGCGTCGGTCCGGATCAGGACCGGCAACGTTGCCCCGGGGCCAAATGACGATGAGCACCATGACATCGTCATGATGGACGACTTCATCTACGGTGAGCCGCAGGTCCTTGAGTAAGCGAATGTGAAATTCGACACTGGATACTATGGAAGCGCCGCCCAACCTGAACGCAATGGCCTCAACCCATAGAATCTAACGAGAATAAAGCGAGCTGCCGGGGCGGCAACCGAGTCCCCGGCAGCTCATCGCCGTTCTGCTATAATATCTGTTTGGGCGATCCGCCGCTGCAATGGACGCGAAGCGACGGCCAGGCTTTCAACACCGCGAGACGCGTGTGCTCCTCAAAATTCGATTTTCGGTGTTTCATCACAGAGACCGCTGAGCTCACTACATTAAGCGAAGGAAAATTTGTCTGTGTCCTCTGTGTCCATCGTGGTAAGACATGTTTGTTAATCTATGAGCACGCATGAATTGAACCGGGAAGAAGTCGGCTCGAATGACTCGGAGGAAAACACTGCATTTAATGGCGCCGAGCTGAGCGCATCTGTTCTCGGGCGCGATTGGAATTCACCAGAGGAGGATGCAGCATGGTCAAACCTGTAGCCGGCGAAATTGTCGTCATTCCGTTTCCGCGAGCCGATGGCGGAAAAGGGCGCCCCGCTCTGGTAATTGCCGATCTTCCAGGCGCGGATCTAATTCTTTGCCAGATCACCAGCCGCGCGCACTGGGATGCTTTCGCCGTTCCACTCGACAGCACCGATTGCGAACGCGGCCAAATCGGTCAGCCCTGCTTCATTCGGCCGCAGCGACTTTTCACGGTGGAGCAACGCGTGTGTCTTCAATCAATCGATAAAGTGACGGCGGAGAAATTCGACGAAGTCTTTAAGAAAGCGCGTGCGCTTTTCGTCGACTAAAAAGAAATTAGCGCAAGGTTCATTTGCTGGGCGATATTGGTCGTAACTCTTCGGCGTCGTAGCTCCAGTTCAGCAAAAAATACTTGTGGAAAGTGTGCGATTCGCGGTTTCATTCTCGTCCTTTTCAGTGTGAGCGCGAGAGCCAAGACGAATATCCGCTTCAACGGCCGCGAGTACGCGAATGCGGATGAGATGCCGCCAGATGTCAGAGCTGCATATGATCGCGGCGTAGATGAAATGCCTCCGCTTCATTCCGGGGCGCGCCTCGCTGCAAAACTGAAGGCAAAAATCATCGTCAACGGCACCGAGTTCGATCACCCAGGAGAGATGTCAGTGGACGACCGACATTCGCTTCATGAAGCGCTCGAGGCGCTTTGCCAGCTCGGCACATCAGTATCTACTACTGCGGAACCGACTGATGAGGGGCACAGATACAACGGCAAGAACAAGCTGCCGATTATGGGCGCGCTCAAGAGTTGTCTATCTCGGGCTGCACGAGTTCTTCGACGAAGCCGTTGAAGCGCAACATTCGCTGAGTAGAGCGCTGACTTTGATTCCGTTTGGCGGCAGGCAGAACCGCCGCGACAACTTTTCGCGTTATGCGGTCACTTGCCTGAAGGCGCTGACAAAACTTTCCATCTCGGATTTCTTCCCGATCGTCAGGCGCATGTGGTTTGGCAGAGCTGGGAACAACCGGCCGACGTGAACGTGGCGCTGTTTCATTGCCTGAATTAACGGCACCACAGAACGTTTGCAGTCGAACATGATGAAGTTGGCCTGTGATGGAATGGTTTCATAGCCCAGCTTCTCGAGCTCGCGAATCGTGAAGGTTTTCGCTTCCTTGTTTAACCGTTGACCGTTTGGAACCTGATCGGGATCGTCCAAACTCGCACTCGCCGCGGCAAGGGCCATGATGTTGACGCTGTCCCACATCTGACGCGCGCGCATGCGATCAATCGTTTGTTTTTGCGCCACGCAATAGCCGCACCGTAACCCTGCCATCCCATAAATTTTCGAAAACGTGCGCGCGACGAGGAGATTCGGATACTCGTTCACCAACGGGATCACGCTTTCGTAATCGGGGCTGTCGGCGAAGTGAAAGTATGCTTCGTCCACCAGGAGCATTATTTCGGGCGGCATTTTCGCGATGAAATCGCGGAGTTCGTCCTTCGGCGTGATGCTCGCTGTAGGGTTGTTCGGGTTGCAGATGTAAATCAGACCGGCTTTCGCAGAATCACGCATTCTCTGCAGATCGTGCCGAAAATTGTTGGTCAGTGGCACTTTGACCACTTCGGCACCGTTGGCGCCGGCATTATTGAGAATTGCTTCAAAGGTTGGATCCGCCGCCACAAGCTTCCCATTCTGAGGTCCAGTGAACGTTTCTGCACAGAGTTTCAGGATTTCGCCGGAACCATCGCCGAGCAGAATCTGATCGTGGTTGACGCCGTTCAGCTTCGCCAGTTTGTCGATGAGCATGTTGTTGTGTTCATCGGGATAACGGCAGGCAATGTCGAAGGCATCAGTCATTGCCTTCAGCGCTTTTGGAGACGGCCCGTAAGCATTCTCATTCGCGCTCAACCGCACAACCTGGCCATCTATGGGAACGTGCTCCGGTTGTTTTCCAAATGATTCTGCTGGCCTAACAAGAACCGCCGCGGCGCCGGCACCGAGTAGGCGTGCAAAATCGCGCCGGGAAATCGAGATCATGTTCATGGGAGTCACCCATACGGCTTTTCGCCGTTAAAGCGAGACCGAATTGCGTTGGCTGCGCAAGTGCGGCGATTAGAATTGCGTTGTGATTTTTTCGCTGTTGAGACAGCGCAGGCGCCGACGCTTGCGGACGCGGCCGTTCCCGAAAAGATGGCTGACGCTGATTCAGCGCCACGTTGTATTTTTCCAAAGATTGTCGGGGAGCGATCGCACGGAATTGCTTGGTCACATTCAGGTATTTCTTGCCGAGAAACGTTTCGAGGGATGTGGCGGTTTCGCGATCACGGATGAGGTCCGCGTGACCATCGCGGCGCAAGCATCTCTTCTATTGTTGCACCGCCGAACGGATTATTTCCCCCGGTTGCTTACAATTTTGGTTTATCCGCTGACGTACATGGCGGAAGAAAAACGACAGGTTGGAGAGCATCTTTGGGAAGAGGGGACTGTGAGTCGTCTTGGCGAGACCGGCCGTAGAATGGGCTCCTTGGTTCTGTCCTGGGGCGCCGTCAAACATGGCGCAGCTGATCCCTCCGATGGAAAGAACGTTGTTCTTCACGAGTTTGCTCACCAGCTCGATTTCGAAAATGATGCAGCCGACGGGGTGCCGGGATTGGCAACGCGCGAACAACAATTAGCTTGGGCCGACGTGATGAGATCCGAGTTCGCATCCCTTCGCGCTGCAGATGAGAGCGGGATTCCCACACTGCTTGACACATACGGAGCTACTGATCCTGCCGAGTTCTTCGCGGTTTCGGTAGAAGCATTCTTTGAGCAGCCGCGTGCGCTGCGCACACATCATCCAAAACTGTACGCTGAGCTGCGAACATATTTTCAGCAGGATCCGGTGGAATTTTCTGCTGAGCCGTAGCGAGCTAGGGACGCCGCGCTGCGGCGTCCGGATGGCGCAGCGCGCCGTCCCTATCAGCTACTGCGGCTGCGGGACGATTCGAAGATATGGCTTCGGCGCTTTCCAGCCTTGCGGATAACGCTTCTTTGCCTCTTCGTCCGAGACAGAGCCGGCGATGATGACGTCCTCTCCGGGCAACCAGTTGACCGGCGTAGCTACCTGGTGTTTCGCGGTGAGTTGCAGTGAGTCAATCACCCGTAGCACTTCATCGAAATTCCGGCCCGTGGTCATCGGATAGACAAGGATAAGCTTGATCTTCTTGTCTGGCCCGACGACGAAAACATTTCGCACCGTCGCGTTATCGGCTGGCTTGCGTGCTTTGGCATCGCCGGCGGTATCGGCAGGAAGCATCCCGTAGAGTTTCGAGACCTTGAAGTCCGCATCGCCGACGATTGGATAGTTCGGCGCATGACCTTGAGTCTCTTCGATGTCCTTCGCCCATCCCTGATGATCGCCAGTCGAATCGACTGACAATCCCATAATCTTCACATTTCTGCGGTCAAACTGCGGTTTGATCCTGGCCATGTAACCGAGCTCGGTTGTGCAGACGGGTGTAAAGTCCTTCGGGTGCGAAAACAAAACGGCCCACGAATCGCCAATCCAATCATGGAACCGGATCCGTCCTTCACTGGTTTCTGCTTCGAAGTCAGGTGCTGTATCTCCAATCTTCATTTGTTTTTCCTCCTCTGTGCTTTGTGTTGTTGAGTTAAGTTTGTTTCAAATCGCGGAGCAAAAGTCAATATGTTTGGCCGAATTCAGCCAGCGCCCTTACGACGCTATCAATTCACAGAATTTTTGAAGATCGATGTTTCCGCCCGAAACGATGACGACAATCGGTCCTTTGCCGGCCTTCCCACTTAACGCCGCAGCGACTGGCAGCGCACCTGCACCCTCGGCGATAACACGCGCTTTTTCGGCCAACAGTCGCATCGCATTTTTGGTGTCCTCGAGACTGACAACGAGGCAGCCGTCCACGACTGGTTTCATTCTTTCCCACATGCGAGGGAACATGCTTTGACCGCCGGCGCCATCGACGAAGGATGCTTTCCAATTTGGGAACACCTGCGGCGAACCTTTTTCGAACGAAAGCGCTGCCGGCGCTGCAGTTTCCGGTTCAACTCCGAATACTTTTGTTTGCGGTTTTAGCGCCTTGATTGCGCTGGCCACGCCTGCGATTAGTCCGCCGCCACCAATGCTGGCGATGACAGCGGCCACGTCTGGCGCGTCTTCGAGAATCTCCAATCCCATCGTGCCATGACCGGCAATGAAATCGTCGTCATCGAACGGATGAATAAATGTGCCGTCAACTCCCGGAAACGATCTTTCATCGAGCGCTTTCCAAGCAATCTCATAAGGGACTGGAATGAGTGTCGCCCCGAGCGCTTTCATTCGCTCCAATTTTGATTTTGGCGCTGTCTCAACCACAACCACCGTGCAAGGAACGCCTGCCGCCCTTGCCGCATAAGCAACACCCTGACCGGCATTCCCTGCGCTGATCGTCCAGACGCCGCGTTTGCGATCAGCTTGAGATAACATCGCCACGGCATTGGCTGCGCCACGCAACTTGTAGGCATTGATCGGTTGCAGGTTCTCCAGTTTGAGACGGATTTCAGGAAATTCCGGTCCCAGTTCGAGGCGAATCAGTGGTGTGCGTACGGCGGTCTTCGCAATCCTTTCGCGCGCAGCGCGTATTTCTGACAGTTCGATTGGGCGAACAGGTTTGAGAATCATTGGCTGACTGTAGAGGCTGCAATGCCGGCTGCAATCCTATGCGACCCAATACAAAACAGGGTGACACAAAAAGTTTGAACGTTTTCGACACAGTAGATATTTCGGTTGTCCATCCCCTGGTAGTCTCGCGAACAGATGGCCAAACGAAAAGCGCGTAAGAGAAAAACTGCTCTGGTCACTGCGGCGAAAAGACGAAGCGTCGTCCCGCTTAGCCACACTGCAACATTGAAGCGCGTCGATCTCGTCATTCTGCTCGGTCTCGCAGTAATGACGTTTGGGATTTACGCGCAAGTGATCGGGCATCAGTTCATCACTCTCGATGACCCCACATATATCCAGGAAAATCCAATGGTGAATCGCGGTGTGACGCTCGCAGGTGTCGCTTGGGCGTTTACCACGTTTCACGCCACAAATTGGCATCCGCTGACCTGGATCTCGCACATGATCGATTGCCAGCTATTTGGCACGAACGCTGGGCGCCATTTGCTCGTCAACGGCCTCTTTCATGTGGCAAACACGTTACTTGTCTTCTGGTTTCTGTTGCGAACAACGCACGCCCGCTGGCCGAGCGCACTGGTCGCCGCGCTTTTTGCGCTGCATCCACTCCACGTGGAATCGGTGGCGTGGGCGTCTGAACGGAAAGATACCCTCTCCACATGTTTCGGTTTGCTGTCCTTGATCGCGTACGTGCGTTACGCGAAAGCGCCTTCGATTAGTCGGTACGGATGGGTCGCCATTACGCTAGCACTTGGACTACTTGCCAAACCCATGCTGGTGACGTGGCCTTTGGTGATGTTGCTAATCGATTACTGGCCGCTTGGCCGGTTCAACTCAAAAGCTGTCGAGCGGCGTCTGGGAGGCGCCTCGCGCAGCGAGGCGGCCACAGCAACGGCGCTTGTAATCGAGAAATTACCGCTGTTCGCCCTCGCAGCGGCCTCCGCGATTATCACATTCATTGCACAATCTCATGGAGGCGCGGTGCGCACATTTGCCGCTGCCCCTATCGCCTTTCGCCTCTCAAACGCGCTTGTGTCGTATGCGAAATACTTGCTGCTCACGTTCTGGCCCAATAACCTGGCGGTCTATTATCCGCTTGCTCCGACGGGCATACCTGCCTGGCAGATAATCGGCGCAGCATTACTACTGATTGCAATTACGGCGCTTTGTTTTTTCCAGCGAAGAATTCGGCCGTACCTCATCATGGGCTGGCTTTGGTTTCTCGGAACACTCGTTCCCGTTATAGGACTTGTTCAGGTCGGTGGGCAAACCATGGCAGATCGTTACTTCTATATCCCGTCGATCGGTTTGTTCATCGCACTAGTGTTCGGATTGGCGGACATCGTCAGGAGCTGCCGTGTTGCGCCATCGCTCAGTGTGGGAATTGCTGGCGGGGTTCTTCTGATCTTTGCAATTTTGACGAACCTGCAGATTCGGCGGTGGCGGAATAGCTTCACATTGTTTGAGCACACTCTCGCAGTCACAGCACCGAATCTTCACATAGAACACAATCTGGGCCTGGCGCTGGGCGGTAGCGGTAGATACGATGAGGCAGCGGCACATTTTGAGAAGGCATTGCAGATCGATCCGAATTTCTACGACGCCTTGGTGGGCATGGGCGTTACTCGTGATTTCCAAGGCCGGTTGCCGGAGGCCATCGCCTATTTCCAAGCTGCAATTCATTCACAGCCCGACGCGGCGACAGCACACCTGCAGTTGGGTCGCGCATTGTGGAAGCAGAACCGTGATGAAGCCGCGCTCGAGGAGATGCGCCGCGCATCAGAGCTTGCGCCCAAAGACGCAGACATTCGGGCTGACTTCGCACTCGCGCTGGAGCTCGTGGGCAAAATGCCAGAGGCTATCGAGCAATTCCAGGAAGCGCTCCGAATGAATCCGTACAACGCCGAAGCTCACGCCAATCTGGGATTGGCCCTGCTGGCATCCGGGAAACCGCGGGAAAGCATTCCCGAATTTGAAACGGCGCTGCGTCTCAAGCCGGAGTTAACGGGCGCAGCCGACAATCTCCGGCGCGTACAGGCGCAGTTAGGATCTCAAAAATAGCGTGGAAAGATAAAATCATTGCGCTGATTCGGACGGCCTGATGAGCCGCTACAACGCGCGTGATATATTGTTTCCAATCAGAACAATCCCATTGTCTAGCGGAGCCTACGGGTTCTCGACGGTCACGACAGCCGACGGCGACCATTTTGAAAACTTCCCAGTTGCTGAGTCTCGTAAACGGGCTCGGAACGCGTACGCGCCTTCTGCTGGCGGGACGAAAGTCGCGGAAGCATCGGTTTGCCCGACTCGCCAGTTGCTAAAGCGTGGATTGGATGGGGTTTGGATCTGGACGTCAAATAGAAATCCCTCGGATGGTGGTGCTGCGCTCCATGTGACCGTTAGCGGCACGCCAGTCGTTCCCGTTTCAGGTAGGTCGACGGGAACCGCAACGGTTGAGGTCGAGTGCGCCGCGCGATCAGTGACTGGATAAGTGCCAGCGGAATCGAATGTGAATTGAAACGACGAACCGGGAGCCCGCAATCCTGAATCGAATAACTGCATTCCAGAAGCATCAACCAGGCGGTGCGAGCTGCTGCCGATGATGGTCCAGCCAACCGTATCGCCTGAACTCGCGGAAGCCGCTTCGGGAATGAAGCCGGCTTCAGTGACTTGGATCTCACAGACCGACTGAGCGATCGTTGCGGTCAGGGTGTTGCCAACCGCCCAGGCCGCTCCGCCTGGCTGCGCTGTAATTCCGGAAAGATAAGTGTAGGAAGCCCCCTGCGGGCTCGAAACGCGCCTCCACTGTGTACCGTCGTAGTGTTCAATTAGACCCTGATAGTCGCTGGTGCCGTTGGGATAATGATAACCCGCCGCGAAAATGTCACCCGATCCACAAGCAGCGATCCCGTTCAGTACATTGCCCTCGCCGGGAAAGTCTTCGCCGGGCACTGTCTCGAAGCCCGAGGTATCACCGTGGAGCAGGAGCGTACGTCCCTGCGTTCCATCGTAATAAAAGCCGGCAGCCCAGATCCGCCCGTCCGCCATCGCGACAACTCCAGCGAGAGAACTCGTTAGGCCGCCGGGGTTCGGACTCGGAACGATGGCCCAACTTGTTCCGTCGTAGTGTAAAACCAAAGTCGAACTTGCAGCTCCCGGAGCGCTCGATTGGTAGCCGACTGCCCAGATATCGTTTGAGCTTGCAGCAGCGATCCCGTTCAGAGCATTGTCGCCATTACTCGCGTTCGGAGACGACACGATCATCCACGACGTCCCATCCCAGTGTTCCACCAGCGTCCGATAAACACCGCTGTTGTCGAGATAGTGACCAACATTCCAGACATCGGTCATCGCGATGGCGGCAACGGCTGAGAGATAGCTGGCCGAGGACGCAGGGTTCGGACTCGGTACGATTGTCCACGAGGTGCCGTCGTAGTGCTCGATCAACGTTTTGTTCGCGCCCGAACGAGTGATTTGATAGCCGACCGCCCAGACGTCGGTTCCAGACGATCCCGCGACACCGCGCAGGTACGCAGTGCCGCTTCCGGGAGCCGGGACAGGCACGGTGACCCACTGACCGCCGTCAAAATGTTCGGCCAGAGGACGGTCGTTGATGCCGTCGTAACGTGAACCAACTGCCCAGACATCGGTCGTGGTAATGGCAGCGGTGCCGTAGAAGGAATTTGATCCCGAAGGCGTGGGCATTTCGCTCCAGGCCGGTCGACATAAAGACGATGCACCAGGCGTGGGCACAGCTGAGACGAACAGACTCGCGACGCCAAGGCTCAGCGCCAGTGGCCTTCTAATCAGGTTCGTTGCCGCTACATCTTTTCTGAATATCTCGCGAAACATCAATGCCATCGCAGTAGGCATATGCGGATAAATGAATCGTAGCTTGAGGTGGTGGTAAAAGGTTTTGATTCAAATGACCTCTTCGCAAGCACAATGTAGTAACAGTCTTGTTACCTTACGCAACGCCGCTGTGAGACGGCACTCCTTCGCGGCTGTTAGAGTCTCAGCAGGAATGCACGCGCCGCTGCTGTTCGCGATCCACCTGCCGAACGCGGTTGGCTAGAACGTTTTCTCAGAATCGAGCAGAATTGTGACTGGGCCTTCGTTCACTAATTCCACGGACATCATTGCGCCGAAAACTCCTGTGGCGACGGTGACTCCCAACTTACGGAGCGCTTCCGCAAATTCTTCGTAGAGGCTATTTGCTTGTTCAGACGGCGCTGCGGCAACGAAGCTAGGTCTGCGTTGTCCGCGTGCGTCACCATAAAGTGTAAACTGGGAGACGACGAGGGCCCTGCCCTTTACGTCCAACAGCGACCGATTCATTTTTCCCAGGTCGTCCTCGAAGATCCTTAGGTTTGAAATTTTCTCGGCCAAGCCTGCGGCGACCGCGGACGTATCGTCGCGGCCGACGCCAAGTAAGACCACGAGTCCGTCTGCGATTTCTCCCGCAACCCTGCCGTCTACGATTACGCGCGCGCGACTTACACGCTGGACAACGGCTCGCATATACAACTACAGAATTTTCTCTAATAAATCGGCGAGACGCCATCCGGCTTTGTGTAGCTCATCGCGCACGACGCCGCTTGCCCACGTGCGATACAGCGTTTGACCCGGCGCCCGTTTTTCGATTGCCTCGCCCGACGCAACGATTCGGTCGTTATCCAGGAATGGCTTCACAGCTCGAAAGTCCAAACGTACATGCGCCTCGCGCGCGATCGGCAGGATTTCGTCCGCCCAAACTTCGGCGTAACTGTCGAGTGAAACATTCGACGGCATTTGCCAGTTCCGGGGTTCATTTGTCGCCATGTCATGTACAAGTTGCCGTTTGAGTGGTTCGATTTGCACTTCGAGTTGTTTTTTTGGCAACCTGCCAGGCACCTGAGGAAAAAGCGCGTTTACCGCATCGTAATCCCAAAACCCGTGGAACTTCCTCTTGCGAATGCCCCGGCGGCGTGGCGGCTCATCGCTTAGCTCGAGCGTAAAAGCGTTTCCGCCTTCATCAGCCAACGCTGATTTGTTCTTGTCGGGATCGGCCATGCGGCCTTGTTCGTCGAAGTAGGCGGCACCGACGTGCAGCGGTTGATGAATATCCGCGAGGTAATGCGCGAGGAGAATGAGCGCAACAGTCTTCGTGATCTTCCGATCGTTCTGTTCAGGCACTCGCCCCCGCAGTACATCGATGCAGAACGGAATCATGTGCACGATGTCCCATTTGCTCCGACCGGTGTATCCGTCACGATACCGTTGCGCCGGCGTCATCGGGACATCAGTGTAGTGAAACCAGTGGTGCGAAGGCGCGGGCGAATTCGGATCGTGCGTTGGCTGGTTCGCTCGCCAGAAATCGCGCAACTGTCTGTCAATGGTGCGATGGGCTGAGTAATGGAACGATCTCGGGGCGTCGGCTCCATTCCTGTCCCAGCCTTTGATCTCGTCGGCGATCAAAGACGCCTTTTCCAACGTGAGCCCGTCGAGCAACGCGTGGACTTTTGCGCCAGTAGCCGTGTTCGCCAGCCGCTCGTCTGCAATCGCGCCAACAATTTCATGGCCCAGCGGAGCGTAAGCCGGAGCTGATGTTGGAAATTCAGCGGCGGCAAACATCGCCAACAGCAGGGAGCACGATAGAGCCCTCATTTCAGGAATTCGCGATGATACGATTGAATCTCAAGTTGCCCAGGAAATCCTGCCGCTCGTGAAAGTTGAAGCGATGCCAGGACGCATCGCACTCCTAAGGTGATTCGTGCGAAATTCACCGAGGCTGGATTCTGTCTGGCGTCAGTTTTGGAGTGCGGACGCGTCCTTGCGCCGTTTTTACTGCCTCACTCTTACCTTGGATTCGTTGGCCGAGTTACAAAGCGGGCGCGGATTTTCTGAAGCCATTGTTCGAGTTTCGAGAAATGCGAACCGGCCCAATAAACCTGCCCGCAGCCAGGACAGCAGCGGAATTGGTTGTAATAGATTTTGGTAAGCGGCTCGAGTTTTTCTAAGACATCCGCCTTGGCTGCGTCTTGCAACTGAGCGTTGCAGCGAAGGCAGCGGGTAAACGGTGCGACTGAGTTCACAAGGTTGAAACGACGCACGACCTCGATCGTTTGCTCGTCAGCATTTTGCGAGCGTGGATAATAGCCGTGTTGAACAACCGAGTGCATGAGCAGACGCCGATCACGTGTTAAAAGCGCTCGATTTTCGCGAGTCATTACGCCGAGCAACTGCCTATCATTGGCCTTTTGTTCGTACGCGACATCAAAGCCAAGGAGGCGGAGACTGCGAGTGAGCTTGCCTAAGTGTCCGTCAGCAACAAAGGCTCGGGCTTGAGATGCTTGTAAATGTTTTTCCGTTGGAATCGTTTCACGATTTCCGACCGGAAACACCTCGATATCTGCGTCCTGGGCGATTGTGTGATCAAAACCGACCATCTGCCCGGCCACCCGTATCATATCTACCTCGGGATGCGGGACGCCGCACGATTCGATAATGTCTTTAATCGATGTTTTCTCCGTCAGCCGACGTTCGATCAGTCCCGGGCGTCTTGTCGAGTGGACAAAGAAATCGAGGTCGCTGTGAAAATGCAGCCTGACGGTGAACAACTTCACGTCAATCTACGATTCGCGCGTTGGCGTAGGCGTACTCAAAGGTAGTCGCGCGCGGACGACCTTGGAGTTTGCCGGGCCCGAGCGGTTCATCTTCGCCGAAATAACAATCGATTTGCCATCGCCGCAGGCCGCCGCCGGTATCCATGATTTTCCAGCGGCTGCTCCCAAAGGTTTTCTGAAGGTCCGGGGATGTTGTTTCTATACTCGCTCCACGACGTAAGCTGCCGTGCGATCCTTTCATCGCGGCTGAATAACGCGGCACCAAAACGCCGCCTCCACCCATAGCATGTGAAGCAAACGCGTACGAATCGCCGCCGTCGTAGCGAATGTAGTATCGCCCGTCGACCGGCGTAGTGATTCGGCCGAAACCTTCCTTTTTTACGGAGCGCAGGAAATCGCGTGGATACTTTCGGCCATGCAATCCGGGTTTCGTAACCAGCGTTGCGTCAAAGCCACGCTCGAAAGTAAAGCCCGATTCTTTCGCCGTGTAATAGAGTGTGCACACGACAAAGTATTCACCGTTATGTCCCTGCGGACGCCGCGCCAGTTTATCGTTTTCATACGCCAGCCGCTGCACTACCTCCGGCCACGGAATGTCTGCACGCAGCTGCGAGCCAAACGAGAATGACAGCAGCGTGATTAACAGTGCCCATATCGTTAATCTTTCCACGGGCGAATGCATCGTGTGTGCTGCCAATTCTACGCGATGCCCAGTGTGTTGCGAGTGCAGGGGATTACCAGTAATACCGTGCTTTAGAACAGTGCAGCTTGCGACAAGTCCCGCGTAACCGCTTTAGCGGTTTCAAAGCCGTCAATAAACCGCTAAAGCGGTTTTATTCCGCGGCGCGCGCTAACCACCTCGCTAAAGCGAGGTGTTAATGGGCGGCGCGCGTTGCGATCTCATCCAGAAGCCAATCTCGCTCAGTCGTGGAAGAACTCGCTCACCGGGCCGCCAAGCAATATTTCGATTGGCAGTTTTTCTGTTTCGTACTCGTATGGCGGCTGCTTCCAGGCGAATTGATTTCGATATAATGTCCGGATCGCCCGAATGATTTCGAGCCCTGTTTCAAACGGGCAAAATGCTTTGCGATCGATCACATGAATTTGCGCGCCACCGCAAAGTTTACCGGCAAATTTTTGGAACGTTGGTTGGAAATAGTTTTCACGAAAAAAAACGCCGGGCAGCTTTAGACCGTTTAGCCCGGTACAAAGTATCTCTACATCGATAAATGGCGCGCCAAAAATTTCGAATGGTCGCGTCGTGCCGCGTCCCTCGGAAATATTCGTGCCTTCGAACAGACACATGCCGGGGTAAACGGTGGCGGCGTCGAGCGTCGGCATATTGGGGGATGGCATTACCCACGGCAGGCCGGTTTGGTCGAACCACATCTGACGCTCCCAGTTTTTCATCGGCAGGACGGACAACTCACATTTGGGAAATGCTTCGTCTCGGAACCGCTGTGCAAGTTCGCCAATTGTGCGGCCATGCCGGACCGGAATCGCATGCATACCGACGAACGATTTATAATTCGGGCCAAGCACAGGCCCTTCAGTCGTTACGCCATTGATTGGGTTTGGCCGATCGAGCACAACAACAGCCACGCCGCATCTCTCGCACGCGCGGATGCAGAGATATAGCGTCCAGATAAAAGTGTAGTAACGCGATCCGACGTCTTGAAGATCGATTACTAAAACATCAAGGCCGTGCAGCATTTCCGCCGTCGGCTCGCGATGGTCGCCATAGAGACTGTATATCGGGATGTGCAAACGCGGACACACGTAAGTCTTCCATTCCACCATGTTGTCCTGCGTCTGGCCGAGAAATCCGTGTTGCGGGCCAAAAAACGCAGCGAGGCGAAACAAATCGCCACTGTGTCTCTCCAGGATTCGTGATGCGTGCTCAAGCTTCGGGGACACCGAAGCTGGATGAACCAGCGCACCGATGCGCGCGCCGCGAAATTTGTTAGGCCAAAGTTCTGGCAAATGATCAAGCGGCAGCTGGACGGGCACAACGGTCTTTTACTACAACAAAGACACTGTAGCGAACCAGTTGTAGGGCGTCTGTGTCAGACGCCGACCAGGCTACACCCGTTTCCAACGACGTACGCCGAAAAGTACCAGAATTGAGACCAAGCTGATTGCTGCGCATGCTTTTGCGAACAGCTCGCCGTGTCGCGCGTAAAACGTCAGTTCTTGCTCGGTTGGAACTTTGATTTCACCAGTAAGCACGCCTTCGGTAAATGTGCTGCCCATGTCATCCCGAAGCATCTGAGTGACGCGGCCAAATTGGTTTATGAAACAGGTCACGCCGGTATTTGCCGCGCGGATCATCGGCCGACGCGTTTCTACGCAGCGAAAGATTGCGTTCGCCAGGTGCTGATGCGATCCAGCGGAGCGCTGAAACCACCCGTCGTTTGTCACATCTACAAGCAGGTTCGCGCCGAGGCTCGTTTCGTTAGGAAGAACAAATTGTCTGGTAAGCTCGCCAATCGTGTCTTCGAAACAAATCAACGGCGCCACGTGGACATCGCCATTGGTCAGAGTGAACACGGTCTGTTCTTTTCCTTCTTTGAAATCGCCGGGTACCTGATCGCCTACAATCTGAGCAAGCAGCGGCACTCTATGTCGACCTGGAACGTACTCACCAAAAGGCACCAGGTGGACTTTTCGATATACCTGCACACGTTCGCCGCCATCGGAAACGAGAATCGCTGCGTTATAAACGTTTCTCTTATTCACGTCGATCGTTCCCAACAGAAGGTCGGCGTCTCCCGACCCAGCCAGATCCATGACGAATTTATAGCTCTCCCGATCTGCCAGAACTGGCCCGGGCATCGAGCTTTCTGGCCAAACCAACAAATCAGGTGGGGGATTTGAGCGCAGCGCAATTTCGCTCAACCGGCGAAATTGATCGAAGATTCTGTGGGTGAACTGCGGGTCGAACTTTTGATTTTGCGGGACGTTCGATTGCACCGCGGCAACGCGGAGCGGTTTTGTGGACGGCGAAACTTGGGTCGCCCGGAGTCCAAAAACCAAAACCCCCACGATAGCCGCCATTGTGATGGTGAAATCAAAATGCGGTCGCATTACGTGGGTGCGCGCTTCCATGATCAGGCGATAGGCGGTTGTGATGACAATGACGTTGGCAAACGCAACCATAAACGACAACCCGGCGACACCGGTGAGCTCTGTGATCTGAATCAGCGGCCAATTGTCGTGTAGCGCGACGCCGAGGCCGTTCCAGCCGAAGCCGGAGAAAACCCAGCCGCGCAACCATTCGAGCGTGGTCCACGCCGCCGCGAGGATAAAAGCGAGTCGCAGGTTGGTTGTTGATTTTGTCCACGGCGATTGCGCTGACGCCGCGGTGCTTCGGGCTTGAGCGAGCATCTGGCCCCATTTGCTTGCGGCAGATGATTGCCTTTTGCCAGCTCGCGGCCGCAGCAGATCGCAAAACCACGCCCAGGTCGCGAAATAAATTGCCATGTAAAACTGAAGGACAAACCAACCGAGAACGGTGACCGTCGTGAGCCAGGAGAATGCGATCCAGAAGAACGTCAGGCCAGCGACGTAGCCGAGAAGCAGATTTCGAAGCCACCGATAGCGTGATTCCGTGCTGGAGAACCAAATTGCGGCGATAAGGGGGGTTAGTGCGATCCAACAGAACCAAGTCAGGTTAAACGGCGCAAAGCAAGCCGCGCAGAAGAGCCCGCTGAGGATCGCAGCCAACCACGGCCAAAGCTTTGTGATTCCTTTCATCAAATATGCTCAAATCCCAAGGGTTCCAAGCTCCAAACTGCAACACCCAAGCTCCAAGGAAACTTCAATCCAAAGACCAAGTCTCCAGTTCGCACGCTCATCCTGCCATGTTGAGCGGAGCGAAACATCTCAGGTTCTATTTCAGAAAATGGCGAAATTCCAGGAATCCTTCGCTTCGCTCACGATGACAATTGCATGTCTGGAGCTTGGAGCTTTCAGCTCCAACTATCGCAGCCGCGAGTCGGCATCATTTCGCAGCCAATTCCAGAGATTCTGCAGGTGTTTTTCAACTTCCCCTTTGGTTCGGTCGAGCTCCGGCCCGGTGAATTTTTCGCTTTGCGGCTGGCGTCGCGCAAACAGGTAATACTTTATTTTGGGCTCTGTGCCGGACGGGCGCACCGCGATCCGCGTGTCGTCTTCCAACTCAAGGATTAACATCTTCGTCTTTGGAATCAGATCGCCTTCGACGTCTCTGATCTCATCCGCCTCAAAGTTTTTTGTGTTCGCCACTTTTGAGCCGAGTATCTCGCGGACCGGATCGGCCGCGTAGGATTTCATCAGACTGGCGATCTTGTTTGCTCCTTCTGCGCCCTCGAAAACGAGCGAGCTGGTTTTCTCCGCGAAATAACCGAAGTGCAAATAGATCTCGTCGAGCAACTGATCGATCGTTTGTCCACGCGATTTCGCGTAAGCGGCCACTTCACAAAACATGATCACTGCCCCATTACCGTCTTTGTCGCGAACAAAATCAGCGCCGCTGTAACCGTAGCTTTCTTCGCCACCGGAAACGTAGAATGAAGAGTATGCGAGCCGAAGCCGCCGCGTTTCGCTCTCAGCAAGATCGGCATAACTTTGACGCCGTTGTTCGGGGATCCCGCGTTCGTAATTTGCCAGCTTCGCACCGATATACTTGAAGCCAGTCAACGTTTCTACACAGCGCACGCCGTAGTGATCGGCAATCCCGTTTTGCAGATCGGTCGTGACGAACGTCTTGATGATCACCGCGCGCTCTGCGTTTTGCTTATTCAGTACGCCCTTGTCGAACAGCGTCTTGATCCTATACCAGGCCAGCAGCGAACCGATCTGGTTTCCCGTCAGTAATTTCATCTGACCGTCCCTGGTTCGAACTGCGACTCCCATGCGATCGCAGTCCGGATCAGTCGCGGCGACCAGGTCGGCGTTTTCTCTTTCAGCGAGATTGATCGCCATGGTTAGCGCTTCGCCGTATTCCGGGTTCGGCGACTTCACCGTTGGAAAGCGGCCATCGAAACAATCCTGCTCTGGTACCACTTGGAAATTGAAGCCAAGCCGCGTCAGCATCGGTTTGATGATTACGCTGCCGGTTCCGTGCAACGGCGTGTAAACAATCCGCA
>Ga0081455_10001582_pt1 | contig 27869 bp, 29 predicted proteins | sample TabmetS3T2R1_FD_70207 | JGI IMG/M metagenome (GOLD analysis project Ga0081455, IMG submission 70207) | Tabebuia heterophylla rhizosphere microbial communities from the University of Puerto Rico - S3T2R1 | ecosystem: Host-associated > Plants > Roots > Rhizosphere ...
CGGCTTGATCAACTCGTTCCTGCAGGCTTCGGCCGGTAAGGAAGGCAGCGAGATAGCCGGCGGCGAAACCGTCACCGGCGCCTACCGTGTCGATCGGTGTGACCGTGAAGGAGCGCGACCGGGCGGTCTGTCCATCTGCGATCCAGGCATGGGCGCCCCGGGCGCCGAGCTTGATCACCACCTCGTCGGCTCCGGCGGCGAGGTACACCTTGGCGATGCCCTCGGCATCTTCGCTGCCGGTCAGTAGCCGGCCCTCGCCAAGCCCGGGCATCACCACTGTGGCTTGAGCGGCGAAGGTGTTGATGACTGTGCGCATTTCTTCGCGATCGGGCCATAGGTTTAGCCGTAGGTTGGGGTCGAACGAGACAGTCAGGCGAGCGGCCACGGCTGCCTCGAGCATGGCGAGCGCCACTGCCCGAACTACCGGGGAAATGCCGAGCGTGATCCCGGTCAAGTGCACATGATCAATGCCGTCGAGGGCGAGAACGTCGCCGGTCAGTAGCGCATCAGCATGCTGAGCGAACGCCGTCTGGTGACGAACCTGCAGCACTTCAGGATCGCCATCGGCCCCGCCGGCTTTGAACATCAGAGCAGTGGGACCGGCCGCACGGCGCACCAGCGGTGTGATCCCCAGTTGATCCACCGCCTCGGCCAGGTAATCGCCATGCGCATCGTTGCCGAGTACGCTCGCCCAGGTAGCGCGGAGCCCGAGCCGGATGAGGCCAACGGCGACATTGAGATCCGCACCACCTGGAAACCTGGTGAAGTGGGTCGCGGTCCGCAGGTTGTCCTCGACGGTGCCGTATCCGACGAGGGCCTCGCCGAAGGTCAGGACCGTCGCTGGGGGCGTCATGACGGCACCGTCTCGTTGATCACCGCGCGCACGGCGCGGCAGCGGTCACGGAGCGCGGCGAGATCGCCACCTTTGAGGGCATCGCCCAGCAACGGTCCCCCGATACTGACTGCTACTGCGCCCGCTGCCAGCCACTCTCGGGTCGCATCAAGATCGACTCCGCCAGAAGGTATGGCTTCAAGATCAGGAAATGGCCCTCGCAGGTGCTTGAGGTAAGCCGCGCCAACGGTTTCGGCGGGAAAGATCTTGACGGCGGTTGCGCCGGCATTCCAGCCCGCCTCGAGCTCAGTCGGACTGAGGCCGCCGGGAAAGACCGCAATCTGTCGCTCAAGAGCGAGCCTGACCACGGCCAAGTTCATGTTTGGAGTGACCAGGTATTGGGCGCCTGAATCCATCGCCTGGTGAGCCTCGGACTCCTCGAGGATGGTGCCGACACCGACGTCGGCAGTCTCGGCATACCGGTAGACGAACTCCGGGAGTGCGTCGAGCAGGCCCGGAGTGGTGAGGGTCAATTCCAAGCTAAGGATGCCTTCCTCGACGAGCACGTCGCAGACCGGGGAAAGGGCTGAGACGTGCGATGCGCGCAGCACCGCGATTACCTTGCTGCTGATGAGCCGCTCGCTCAGCGGCGGCCGGCTGATCGTGCCGATCATGGTGCTTGCGCCACCCGGGCCAAGGTTTCGACGAAGAAGTACTCGCCCCACATGACGCTCTCATCTACTCCGAGTTGCTTTGTCTCGTGGTATGAGCCGTGCTTGAGGATGCCCTCCCAGTTCTCTTCGTGAGCTACGAACTCCGGCTCGCAGAGTCGGGCGATGGTGGTCTCGGCTTGGTTGTGGTATCGCTGAGCTTGATCATCATTGAAAACGAGAGATGCGAGCATGATCAATCCGCCGGCGGCGCAGGCGGCGGCCGAGGATTCCCAGCGGCGTACCGGATTCGGCTCGTCGAAGTCGTTCGGCGGTACTGGATCGGCATCAGCGGTGTGCTCGAGCCAGTAGTCCGCGTTCAGCTGGGCGGTCGCCAACCAATGGGGGTTGCCGGTCAGGGCATACATGGAGGTGAATCCGTAGAGTGACCAGGCCTGCCCGCGCGCCCAGGAGGAGTCGTTGCGCCAGCCTTGCTGGGTGGTCTGTCGCAGAAACTCGCCGGTATCTAGATCGAAAATGCCTTCGTGGCTGGTCGACCCGTCGCCACGCACCAGATACTTCCGCGTGGTTTCGCAGTGCTGTTCGACAACCTCGAGGAGATGTTGATCATCGGTCTCCAACCCGGCCACAGCAACGATGCCGACGTTCATCATGATGTCGATGAAGATTGAATCCGGCGCCAGAAAAGAGCGCAGGTACTTTCCCTTGGTGTTGAATCGGGTGGCCATAGTTTTGCCACCTTGGATGATCACCTGGCGGCGAGTGTCGTCGCCAGTCAGCTCCCACCACTTCTTCCAGGTGGGGCACAGTACGAAACCAAGATCGTGAACCTGATCGTCGTATTGACGTTCCTCGACGAGCTTGCTGTAGTGCTCGGCGCGCGCTTTCCAGTTGTCGCCGAGTCCAAGTTCGTGGAAAAGCCACATCTGGCCACCCAAGAACCCTTCGCACCAGTTGGTCCAGGCCTCTTTGCCGTGCTTCCAGCGGCCTTGATCAGTGTAGAGAGGAAAGTAGTCGGGATGATTGGTAGCAAGCCGCGACACTTTGCCCGCGGCGACCTCGAGGGCGGCGTTGGCCGCCGTCTTGGTCGCCTCGGTGAAAGGCAGGTTGCGGCGTTCTTTGACTCGGCGGGAGGTCCAATACATCGGCCACTACCTCACTTCTCGCCCACGCCGCCGACCCAGGAGGGTGCCTGGGGGCCGGATCGGATGATCGTGCTCTTGTGCTCGATGTACTCATCGATCGCCGTCCGGCCGAGCTCGCGGCCGAGGCCGGAGGCGCCGTAGCCGCCGAAGGAGATCTCCGGAAAGCCGTCCATGTAGCAGTTGACCCAGACGGTTCCGGCCTTAGTGGCACGCGCATATCCAAGAGCGGTGTCAATATTGCGGCTCCAGACCCCGGCGCTGAGCCCGTACCCGGTGGCGTTGGTGATCTCTACCGCCTCCGCTAGGTCAGCGAATCTCACGACCGACAGGACGGGTCCGAAGATCTCTTCTCGAGCGACCCGGGCGGTTTTGGGTACCCCGGCGAGCACTGTCGGGGAGTAGTAGCGGCCCCGGTCGGAGTCGAGCTGGCTGCCGCCAAGTGCCACTGAAGCGCCCTCTCGCTGTCCAAGATCAACATAGCCGCTGACCACACCGAGATGCTTCTCAGAGATCAAGGCACCTACCTTTGTGGCCGAGTCGAGAGGGTCACCAACCGCGACGTCCTCGGCGCGCTCCACGACTCGCGCGGTGAACTCATCCGCAATATCGGTATGCACCAGCAGCCGGGAGCCGGCATTGCAGCACTCGCCTTGATTGAAATAGGCGCCGAAGACGACCTTTTCCAGCGCCGCATCAAGATCAGCATCTCCGAAGACCACCTGCGGGTTCTTGCCGCCCAGCTCAAGGCTGACCTTCTTGAGATCCTTGGCGGCAGCTTGAGCGACCATCCGCCCGACGCCGGTAGATCCGGTGAATGTGGTCATGTGCGTGCCGGGATGGCCCGATAGCCAACCGCCGACGTCCCCGCCGCCATGGACCAGGTTGACAACGCCGCCGGGTGCTCCTTCGTCGTGCAAAATCTGGACTAGCCGGGTTGTCGTGCCGGGTGTCAGATCGCTGGGCTTGACCACGGCGGCACAACCGACCGCCAGCGCGAATGGCAGCTTCTGGGAAACGATCAAGAGCGGGAAGTTCCACGGCGTGATCACTCCAACGACTCCGATCGGCTCCTTGACCGTCACCGCCAGATAGTTGGGGCCAAGATCGTTGTGGGCGTCGCCATACGCATGCTGGGCCAGGCTGGCGGCGTAATACCAAATTCCCGCAGCACTGGACACCTCATCTCTGGCTTGCGAGATCGGCTTGCCCGATTCCAACGTCTCGATCAGAGCTAGCTCGTCAAGCTCGGCTTCAATGCGGGCTGCGACGCGCCGCAGGAGTGCGGCTCGCTCGGCACCCGAGGTCTGCGGCCAATCGCCCGAGCCGAAGGCTCTGTGGGCTGCCTGCACGGCGGCGTCGACATCGGACTCGCTCGCGCTGTGGTAGCTGGCGACGCGGATGTCGTGAGCAGGGCTGTCGCGGAACACTTCCTCGCCTCCGCCGCCGACCTCGCGGCCGTCGATGATGTTGGGCCAGATGTTTGCGGTGACGGTGGGCGGCGCGGTGCTAGTGATCGTGGTCATGACGGTGCTTTCGGTCGGTGAAGATGGTTGTTGGATGGATGAATTCAGGTGCCGCTATACCGCGGCTCGCGTTTCTCTGTGAAAGATGCAAATCCTTCGGCGGCGTCCTCGGTAAAAGCGGTGGCGGCCGAGCTCACTTGCTCCATCGCCTGGTAGGCGTCACCGGAATCGATGGCCTGCTTAGCCATCTGTACAGCGATCGGAGCTCGAGAGGCGATCTTCTTGGCTAAGGCATGGGCGGCGTCGATCACCCGTGACCTGGGCGCCAGCCGGTTGGCAACACCCCAGGCCAGCGCGCGCTCCGCAGTCAGCGGTTCACCGGTGAAGATCAACTCCTTGGCTCGGCCGGCGCCCACGAGATCCCGAAGCCGACCGGTGCCGCCCCAACCGGGCAGAGTGCCAATTCCGACCTCCGTCAAACCCAGAGTGGCATCCTCAGCAACGATCCGCAGGTCGCAAGCCAGCGCCAGCTCGAACCCGCCGCCGTACGCATTGCCAGAGACGGCTGCAATGGTCGGCTGCCGCAATCCGGCAAGATGGTCGAACACTCGGTGCCCTAGTCGGGTCCACTGTGCCCACATGTCCAGCGGTTGCAGCGCCTTGAAGCGCTTGATGTCGGCGCCGGCGCAGAAGGAACGCTCCCCAACCGCGGTGAGGAGGACGACTCGCACGTCCCGATCGGAATCGAGGGCGACCAGGATCTGCTCGAGCTGCTCCAGCATCTCCGGAGTCAGTGCATTGTGCTTGTGGGGCCGGTCGAGGAGGATCGTGCTGACCTCCAGATTCGACTCCACCTGCACGCGGCCTACGTCCGCCTGCTCGAATTGGCTCATGTCGGGCCGTCGCTCGGGTCGGGCGGCGTCAGGCCATGCAGCGCGTGGTGGGCGCCCTTCTCACCGATCATGATCGATGTCGCCATAGTGTTGCCACTGATCAACTTCGGCATGATCGACGCATCGATCACCCGGAGGCCCTCCATGCCGCGGACCTTGAGTTCTTGATCAACGACGGCAAGATCGTCATCGCCCATCTTGCACGAGCCCACCGGGTGGTAGTCAGTCTTGGCCCACTGCTTGACGTATTGCCGGATCTCTTTGTCGGTCTTGACATCTTCAGAGGGCAGGAATTCCTTAAGGACGAAGGGCTGGTAGGCCTTGCTGCGCATCATCTCCCGCCCCCACCGGAAGCCCTCCAAGGACTTGTCCCAGTCGTACGGATCGGTGAGGAACGCGGGATCAATTGCGGGCGGATCGTCCGGGTTAGCGGTGTGCAGCGTGACCGAGCCGATACTGCGTGGGCGCAGATGGCAGGTGTTGATCGTCATGCCATGGCCCTTGATCCGCATCCGGCCGTGATCGATCACGTAGGCCGGAAGTGCGTGCATCTGGATGTCGGGGGTCGCTACGTCGGGGCCGCTGCGGACGAACATGCCGGCCTCACAGACCGAAGCGGTGATGGGCCCGGTCCTGGTGGTGATGTATTGCAGGCCTGCGAGCACAGCCTTGTCGGGCCGGTCGGAAGAGTTGTAGCTGACCGGGGCGGTGACGGCCGTCAAATAGACGTCCATGTGGTCTTGCAAGTTCTTCCCTACCCCAGGCAAATCGTGCGCGACGGGAATACCGAGTGCGCCTAGCTCATCCGCCGGGCCAATGCCGGACAACAGCATCAGCCGCGGCGAGTTGATCGCGCCACAACTCAAGATCAACTCGTGGTCGACTTGCACGTGTTCAGGCTTCCCACTGATCAACATGTCCAGTCCGGCGACTCGGCCGTTCCGCACGATGATCTTGCGACCCAACGCGTGCGTAAGCACGGTGAGGTTCTTCCGCGACCGGATCGGCTTCAGGTATGCCGTTGCGGTGCTTTCGCGCCGGGCGTTCTTCTGCGTGACGTCGTACCAGCTGACACCTTCCTGCACCGCTCCGTTGAAGTCGGCGATGAAGGGGACTCCCAGCTCCTGGGCGGCGCGGACGAATGCCTTGCTCAGTGGATTGTGCTGGACCTGTTCGGTGACGTTCACAGCGCCGACGCTGCTGTGATAACGATCATTGAGCCGTTCGTTGGCCTCGGCGCGTCGGAAGAACGGCAGCACCTGCTCATAACCCCAGTGCTTGTTACCCAGATCTGCCCAGGCCTCGTAATCCTCTTTCTGGCCGCGGATGTAGATCATCGCGTTGATCGAGGTGCTACCGCCCAAGGTGCGGCCCTGCGGGTACCACATCTCCCGGTGGTTCAGCTGCGGCTGCGGAAGGGTGGAGAATTCCCAGTTGTAGCGGGGGCCGCTGAGCTTGGTGAAGCCAACCGGCATGTGGACCAGCGGCGACCAGTCTTTGCCGCCGGCTTCCAGCAGCAGCACGGTGCTGTCGGGGTCAGCCGACAGGCGGTTGGCAACCCCGCAACCGGCGGCGCCGGCGCCGATGATCACATAGTCGTAGTGAGTGGCGGGCATGCTGGTGGGTTTCCTTCTCGGTCAGGGGGCGGACTGGCTGTTTGGGCCGCGGAGGTCGGATACGGGCATTGGCTCTCGGATCAGTGGGGCGATCCGAGATGGCTTGCGAGACAAGATCAGTCCCATCGGTTGTGGTCGGAACAAGGCAGCTGACATCAGCTGGAGGTCGGGGCTGACCAGTAGCGGCACGTCGGCCTTGGCGAGGACATCTTTTTCAAGATCGACTCCTGGGGCAATTTCGATCACGGTCAGCCCGTCCTCGGTTAGCTCGATGACGCAGCGTTCGGTGATGTAGAGAACCTCTTGGCGGCGCTTGCGGCCCATCTCACCGGAGAAAGAGATCTGCGCTACCTCAGGAACAAACTTGGGTATCGTGCCATCCGAAATGATCTTGAGCTGGCCATCCTCGATCTGGATGTCCTTCTTGCCGGCGGTGAAGTAGCCGGAAAAAACGATCTTTGGCGCACGCGTGATGATGTCATTGAAGCCGCCCACGCCTGCCGTGACGTGCGGCCGGGCCGGCAGATATGAGGCGTTGACATCGCCGGCGGCCGAGACCTCAAGAAACGACAACATGGCCACGTCGAAGCCGCCGCCCTGCAGCAGGGTGAATTGGTCGATACTTTGCAGTAACGCCTCGGGATTGAGTGCGCAACCGAACGCGAACCCGGTTGCGGGGAAGCCGCCGACCGCGCCTTGCTCGATGACCCAGGTGACATCGTCAGCGTGGCCCTCCTCGAGCAGTACCCGCGGGACGGCCGCGGAGATCCCAAAGCCAAGATTGACGATGGCGTTCACCTGGAGCTCAGCCGCGGCCCGACGGGCTATCACCTTCTCGAGCCCGAACTCGACTGGCTCAATGTCGTCGAGGTCGCGATGTATCTCTCCGGATAGCGCGGGGTCGTAGAAGGTCTGGGTGGTTTGCATTTGATCGGGATCGACTACAACGGCGTCAACGAGAATCCCGGGGATGTGGACATCCTGAGTGGGCAGCTGGGTATCAGACAGCCTCTTGACCTGGGCAATGACAATGCCGCCCTTGTTGTGCGCGGCGTAAGCCTGATCGAGCGCCCCCAGGGTGCTGCACTCTTCCTCGTACGAGAGGTTGCCATGCGGGTCGGCGGTTGTGGCTCGGATGATCGCGACGTCCACGTGGACGGCCGGATAGAACAGGTAGTCCTCCCCATCGACCTGCATCAACTGGACGAAGTCGTCGGTGACGGCGTTCATCTTGGCGCCCTCTAACCGCGGGTCCGCGTACGTGCCCAATCCGACTTCCGTCAGCACCCCCGGCTGCCCGGTCGAGGCAGCCCGATGCATTTGGAACAACACGCCCGACGGGATATTCAGGGCCTGAATTTGATCACTGTGGATCAATTGCCGGATCAGCGGCGGATCCAGCTTCGAGCCGCCTGAGGGATAGGAGCCGGCCAGCACCCGGCGGAGTTGGCCGGGGCGGCACAGGTGGTCGATGCCCTTGATGCCATACATGTCGCCGGCCGCAATCGGGTGCAAGGTGGTGAGATTTGCTGGCGAACCGGTCTGTTCGTAACGCTGCCCAATCGCTTCCAGGACAGCATCAGGACAGCCAAGTCCGGACGAGGACGAGATGCTGATCACCGCGGAGTCGGCGATCAGCTGAGCGGCTTCGGCGCCGGTCAGCACGGGTACATTTCGCATATCTCAGGATCCTCAGAACGATGTGGATGCGGCGAGTACCTGGGGACGGGGGCAGCCGCAGGTCTCCCGCGGCTCGAGCTTGACTGGAAACTCTTCGCGGACCGTCGGCTCAGTTGATCCAGCGGCCCGCTCCAATACGAGCTGCGCGGCACGGCGGCCGGTCTCTCGAGCCGGCACAGCGACGCTGCTCAGCGAGGGTCGATTGAGCCCCGCATCATGCACATCGTCGAAGCCGATCACCCGTACATCCGATCCAACGCTGCGACCCGTGTCGGCGATTGCGTCGAGGACGCCGAACGCGACTACGTCGCTGAAGCAGACAATGCCGTCAACGTCAGCATCCTTGGCGAGCAGCGACATCGCCGCCTCCCGGGCCTGCCGCCGCGCCGGCTCACACACCACCGAGTGGCCCGAGTCAAGGGTCAGGCCATGCACGTTAAGGAATTCCTCGACGCCGCCGGCGCGCTCGGCGCGGGCCGAGGAGTCGGCGTAGCCGCCGACAAAGGCAATGTGACGACAGCCGTGGCTGTAGAGATGCTCCGCGGCCGCGTACCCGCCGTCGCGGTTTTGCGCGCCCACATAGTCGGCATCCACACCATTCAGGTGGCGAGCCATCAACACCAAGGGTGTTCCCAGCAGATCCGGCAGGTCGCTAGGTGTCGTGCCGTGCGCGGGTATCAGCACAATGCCGTCCACGCTGCGTTCCACCAGCGACGTGACCAGCCTGCCCTGCAGCTCCCGATCCTCGCCGCTGACTGCCAGCAGCGGCACGGTCGCGCTACTCATCAGCACGTCTTGGACGCCGGCCGCAAACTCAGCGAAATACGGGTTGGTGATGTTGGTCAGCACGACACCGATGGCATCGCTGTGCTGGGTGCGCAGCGACGCGGCGGCGCGGTTGTAGACGTATCCGAGCTCTTTCATGGCCTGCCGGACGCGGTCACGAGTCTTCGCGGCCACGAGCGGGCTGTCGTTCAGCACCAGGCTGACAGTGGCTCGCGAGACGCCGCAGTGCCGCGCGACGTCCATGAGCGTTACACGTGCCATAAGGGGCTCCACCTCTCAGAAAACTTTAGATCGATCCAAGAGATCTAGATCGATCTAAGCGGATATTTGCTCAGAAGTCAAGCAGACGAAGTCGGCGATATGGAAGACATCCCCTCTGAAATGACCATCAAATCGACAAGTGGTGACTGTCTCTCTTCAGGTGCCAACTTCAGCCCCGGCTGATAATGCGCAATCCCAGCGCGAGCGCCACGACCCACCGACTGCCGTGGCGAGCGCGCGCCGGGTTCTCCGGTGCGATAGTGGCCGCATGACAGCGTGGCAAGACGTCGAGCGTGCGGCGCCTGAGTTCGCCCAGCGCGTGCGGGCGCTTTTCGACGCGCACAGGCACAAGACGATTGCTACGTTGCGAGCCGACGGGTCACCGCGGATCTCGGGGATCGAGGCCGCCTTCAAGGACGGCGAACTGGCTTTCGGTTCGATGCCGAATGCGCGCAAGGGGGCGGATCTACGCCGGGATCCGCGGTTCGCTCTCCACAGCGCCACGGTCGATCCGGTCGATGGCTCGGAGGCGGAGTGGCCCGGTGAGGCGAAGATCGCCGGGCGAGCGATCCCTGCCACACCGGCGACCGAGGGACCCGAGGGAGACTACTTCCACGCCGATATCGCTGAGGTCGTGCACACCCACCTTAACGAGGGGGCCACGATGCTCATCATCGACTGGTGGACGCCTACTCACGGACTGCGCAGCGTCGAGCGCGAATAGTCCGGCAAGGAAATCAGCTCGCTATACGCTTCGCCAAACGGATGACCCGCCGGTTCCGGGTCCGAGCTGCTCAACTGGCCCTAAATGATCTTGCAACAATCGGCGACCCGGAGGGCATACGGGACTCAGAAGATCAGGAATTGTCTACAATCAGTGCCAGAGAACGATAGAGCCGCTCGAGACTAAAGTCCCTTGTCGATGGGTTCTGAGCACCCTATTTGAGCGCCCTATTTGGCGCATTGTTGATCTTGCTCGAACCAGGGCCAGGGTCGCGCTGATAAGTCAGCAGTCATGATCAACTGCGTTCGCGCCATGTTCGCCGGGACCGTCGGGTCATGACGTCGCGGCCTGGGCGAGGACCCGCGCGATCCGATCGGTGGGCGCATCCCAGCCGGACAACGTCGACCGACGCTCGCGCGCCGCTTCTCGTAGGCGATGCCGGAGATTGGCGTCGACCAGCCAGTCGCGCAGCGCGGCCGCTAGTGCGACGCTGTCCTCGGGCGGCACCAAGAGGCCGGGTCGGCGGCCATCGCTCGCCTGGCCCAGAGCCTCCGGCAGCCCGCCAACCGCCGTCGCGATGACCGGTAGCCCACGAGCCAGAGCCTCAGTGACCACCATTCCGTACGTCTCAGCGCGCGAGGCCAGCACCAGCACGTCGGCCGCAGCGTAAGCGTGCGCCAAGTCGTGGTCGATCTGCACGCCTGGAAAACGGATCCGGCCAGCGACCCCGGCCGCTTCGGCCTCCAGCCGCAAGCGTTCGACGAACACCGGGTCGCGGTTAAGCGGCCCGACGCAGACGCATCGCCACGGCAGATCCGCGGTGGCGGCCAGCGCAGCGAGCAAGACGTCGTGTCCCTTGTGCGAGCTGACCGGGGCGACGCACAGCAGTTCACCTCCCCGGTCCGTTCCCGGTGCGAGCTGGGCGGGGTCGACCCCGGGCTGGGCCACGTGAACCTTGTCCGGCGGCAGCACATAGCGACGCAGCAGCCGTTCACGTGTCGACCAGCTGGTGGTGATGACGTACTGGGCGGCGCACAGCACGGCAGCCTCGCGCGTCTGTGCGTGCGCCACCGAATGAACGAGAACGGCCAGGCGGAGTCGGCCCGCTTCCGGAACCAAGATGCCGGGCGTCGTTGAGGCGATCAGGCCATCGACCAAGACAACGGCGCCGTCCCCAATGCCGGCGAGTAGCCGGCCCAGCGCCTGCACCGACGCGCGATCGGGCCGCCATGGCCAACTCCCTGGGGCGACGTGTTGGATCACCTGCCAACCGATGGTGGTGAGACCGTCGCAGATCCGACGGTTGTAGATGTTTCCGCCGCTCGGTTTCGACGGGTCGGCGAGGCCGGCGGTCCCGACGACGTGCAGCGTACTCACAGCGTTGGCTCGTACGTGACCAAGGCGACGTGCGATTCGCACAGCGTGACCGCGATCCCAGCCAGACCTCTGGCGGCTTCGCCAAAGGCGCCGACCTTGACCCGGGCCGCAAGGCGATCAGCTATGACGCGAGTCAACTCCTCGGTGGTGGTATTCAGGCTCGCGAAAGGATCGACTGGGCAGCGCTCAAGTCGGCACCTGCTCCGCCCCGCTCGACCTGGGCGGCCCACGAGGATCACGGTACGCGAGCCCCCTTTACCCCCGGAACAACACGCATTGACGATCGATAACGCTCGCTCCAGACCCCGCTCGATATGCGTCGGCGCTAGTCAGAGCCACTCATGACAATTATCGATCAGTAGCGCGTAGAACGGCCGACAAACCGGAGGGTCGTTTTCGAGTCCAACCGGGGGAGCACAGAACTAAGCTCAACCGGCCGCTTTTCGTGCGGCCGGGGTCCCGTTCAAGCTCTCCAGGTCATCAAGAAACATGCTCGCCCACTTGTCGATGTCCTTGTCAAAGACCTGGCGGCGCATAGCCTTCATCCGCTGCGCCTTGCTGCGTGGCGCGTCATTCATGGCTTCCACAAGTCGATCCTTGAGGCCATCGATGTCGTGAGGATTGACCAGATATGCCTGACGCAGCTCCCGCGCCGCACCGGTGAACTCGCTGAGCAGCAGCGCGCCGTCGTCCCGCTGACGGCATGCCACGTACTCCTTGGCCACCAGGTTCATACCGTCACGCAGTGGTGTAACCACCATGACGTCGGCGGCGCGGTAGAACGCCGCTATTTCGACTCTCGGATACGACACATGCAAATAGATGATTGGTGGTCGGCCGACCCGCTGAACCTCGCCATTGATCCGGCCAACCAGCCGGTCAATGTCGTCTCTGAGTTGTCGGTACTGCTCGACCCGCTGGCGCGAAGGAATCGCAAGCTGAAGCAGAACAACTTCATCCGGGTCGATGCGTCCCTCTGCCATCAGTTCGCCGAAGGCCTGAATTCGTTCCGGTATCCCTTTCGTGTAATCGAGGCGATCCACGCCGAGGAACAGCACGCGCGGGTCGCCGAGATCGTGACGAATCTCAGCAGCACGCTCCGCAGCCTCCTCGCTGGCGGCCAGTTCATGAAGACCCTGCGCATCTATCGAAATCGGATACGCCCGGGCGAACACCTCACGCCCGTCGCGCGTCCGGATCCGATCCCGCAGCGTTTCCAGACCGAGCCGGTCGCGGACGAGGCGGACAAAGTTGCGGGCGCCGCCTGGGAGTTGAAAACCGACGATATCCGCTCCGAGGAGCCCTTCCAGGATCTGCCGTCGCCACGGAAGTTGCACGTACAGCTCGGTCGGGGGAAATGGGATGTGGAGGAAGAAACCGATCCTCACGTCGGGTCGCTGGCGGCGCAACATCTGCGGCACAAGCTGCAGGTGATAGTCCTGAACCCACACCACTGCGCCTTCGGCTGCAACCTCGGCCGCATGGTCGGCAAACCGCTGATTGACAACGACATAGGTGTCCCACCACTCGCGGCGGAACTGAGGCGGAGCGATGGCATCGTGATACAGAGGCCACAGCGTCGCATTGGAGAAGCCCTCGTAATAGTCCTCGACCTCAGAGTCCGAAAGCGTGACCGGCACCAGCGTCAGGCCCTCATGTTCGAACGGATCCAGTTCCTCGTTGGCTCCTCCGTGCCATCCGACCCAGGCGCCGTGACGGCGGCGCATAATCGGCTCGAATGCGGTGACTAAACCGCCAGGAGATGGTCGCCAGTCCGCCATGCCGTCCGGCTGTTCGACCCGGTCAACAGGGAGACGATTCGCCACCACAACGAAGGAGGCCGGATCGAGTTTCGATTTCTTGGATTTCGAATTCATGAACGTCGCGGCCTCCTACGGCGTTTCCTAGACCTTAGCTGCACCGCGCATCGACGCGCTATTGAGGTCCTGCCGGCAGGGACTGAGGCAGCGGAGGGCAGCCTCGTGGCTTTGCGGCAACCGTCCGGGTGTGGCTAATGCGACACCATGTCTGACAGGCTCGCCTTATGAGCCTTCCCGAACCGCTCTCGGCCGAGGGGAGTCAGGCTCTGCAGGCCATCATCAAGTCGCCATCGGAGACGCTCATCGCGACGGACTTCGACGGCACTCTCGCCCCGATCGTCGATGACCCGGAGAAGGCGTATGCCGATCAGGGCGCCGTCGGGGCATTCGGCCGGCTTGGGGAATGGGTGCGCGCTGTGGTGGTGATCACAGGACGGCCGGTCCGCGCGGCAGTACGTCTCGGTCGGTTCCGGGAAGCGGCCGGTTTGGGCTCGATGATCGTTTTGGGGCAGTACGGCGTAGAGCGCTGGAATGCCGCGGACGACCAATACTTGATCCCGCCGGATCCGCCGCAGATCAGCACGGCGAAAATGGAGCTGCCGGGACTCCTGGACTCACTCGGTCTGGCCGACACCAGGATCGAGGACAAGGGCCGAGCGATTGCTGTGCATACTCGTTCGCTGCCGGATTCTCGAGCTGCGTTCACCAAGCTAGCGGCTCCGCTGGGCGAACTCGCTGCCCGGCTCGGGTTGGCGTTGGAACAGGGCAAGAGCGTGTGGGAAATCCGGGCGCCAGGCACCGACAAGGGGGCAGCGCTGCGTTCCATCGTTGAGGAGACCGGTGCCCGTGTAGTGGTCTTTGCAGGCGATGACCTCGGCGACCTCGCAGCATTTCGGGCCGTACGCGATCTGGAAGCGGCGGGTGTGACAGGTCTGCTCGTGTGCTCGGCATCGAACGAGGAAGAGGCGCTCACCAAGGTGTCCGATGTAATCGTCGATGGTCCGGCTGGCCTGGCGGCGTGGCTGAATGCGCTCGCCGAGCGGCTGGAACGCCGAGCGTGAGGGGAGTGCCGGCGCCCTCGAAGAGCGCAAGTATCGTCCAGGAGCCCGCGGAGCAGCGGCGGACCCTAACTGTTCTGCTCTGTGCTCAGATCTTGAGCGGCCTGGGTCTGGCGGCTGGCATCACTGTCGGTGCGCTACTCGCCGAGCAGATGTTGGGCTCGAGCCAATTGGCCGGGCTGCCCACAGTCTTCTTCACAATCGGCTCGGCTGCTGCGGCTGTGGCGGTTGGCCGGATCAGTCAACGATGGGGCCGTCGGGCAGGATTGAGCGCCGGTTACCTCACAGGTGCTCTGGGCAGCCTGGGAGTCGTGATCGCAGCGAGCATCAACAATGTTGTTCTGCTGTTCGCATCCATGCTGGTCTACGGCGCTGGGGTTTCCACCAACTTGCAGGCGCGCTACGCAGGAGCAGATCTAGCGGCGCCCTCACGTCGCGGCCGGGCGGTCAGCATCGTGCTCGTCGCGACGGCCGTCGGCGCGATCATCGGTCCTAACTTGGTCAGCCTGACGGGTGACCTCGCCAGCCAAGCTGGGCTGCCACGCCTGGCCGGGCCGTTCATCCTTGGGGGCATGGCGTACGCCTCGGCTGGGCTCGTGCTCTGGCTTCTGCTGCGTCCGGATCCACTGCTCCTCGCTCGTACCCTTGCCGCCGCAGCGCCCGAGGGTGGCGATTCCGGCGCCGACGGGCTGATGGGGACTGATCCTCCTGTCCGAAGCTCATCTCAAGCGCAGCGAACCTGGTCACCGGGCGTCGCAAGCGGTGCCGGCATCATGATCATCACACAGGTAGTCATGGTCGCGATCATGACGATGACCCCGATCCACATCGAACATTACGGACACAGCCTCGCGATCACCGGCATGGTCATCGGCGCGCATGTGGCTGGGATGTTCCTACCATCGCCTTTCTCAGGCTGGCTGGTGGATCGCTTCGGATTTCGCCCGATCGCCGTAGCCGCGGGAGTGATCTTGTTAGCGGCCGGCCTGCTGGCCGCGTGGGCACCCGTGGACTCGGTTGCCATGCTGCTGCTCGCCCTCGTGCTGCTCGGATTGGGATGGAACCTCGGGCTGGTCAGCGGCACTACCTTGGTTACGAACGCGGTCCCGCTCGCCACTCGAGCCCGGACCCAGGGCATGGTCGATCTCGGCATCGCGCTTGCGGGCGCTGGCGGCGGGTTGAGCTCGGGGTTGATCATCACGGCTTCCAGCTACGCCACGCTCACCATCGCCGGCGGGATTCTTGGCCTGTTGATCATTCCCATCGCTGCAGTCCCACAACGGTCGCGAGTGAGGCCGGCGTCGGCGGGATGACGCGCATTGTCGCGCGCCATCCCGTGTTGGCGATCATGGCCATCAGTCTTGGCGGCGGGTTCCTGACCGCGGCCGTCCGGCCGATTACTGAGGTCGATGTCCTCCCGTTCGGCATGCCACTGCACGGATTCTTAGGAGTGCTTATCGGCGTTGGCCTCGCCGGCATTCTTGGTCACAGCGGCCCTCGCAGGACGTGACGGGGTTGTTGATCTTGCCCCGCGCAGTGTCCGCTGGCGGGTCGCGGTGTGGTGGTAGCTGGTGCACTATCGGCTTGCTAGGGACTCCTGTGATCATCGGCATAAAAGGACGCCAGAGCCGGGCGAGTCCCGCTGGCGGCTGGCGACCTCGGACTCATTCTTGTGGTTTGTGCGTCGTTGTTCTCCTTGTGTTGTTGGGCAATCTCGTCGGCCGCTGCCTTCCACGTAGTCGGCAAGCCTGAGGCAGGCAGTGCACTCTCCAGCTCGACGGTTGTCCCCGGATACTGGCTGGGCATTCGATGCAATTTGCCTTATTCAGGCTGAGCAAGAATCGAGCTGTGCGGTTGCGGAACAATCCGTCTGGCAGCGACCAGGTCGGACTACTAGAGAAGCTGGTAGCGGCGGCTCAGCGGGCCGGTGTGGATGACCCACAGGTGCTTGGCGCGATGCGCCGAATTCCGCGAGCTGCCTTCGTGCCGCTTGATCAGGTTGCATTGGCGTACGAGGACGTGCCCGTTCGGATCCCACATGGCCAGGTGACCACTCAACCCTCGTTGTCCGCCCGTATGGTCCAAGCGCTCCGGCTCGCCGGAGCAGAGCACGTTCTCGAGATCGGTACCGGCTACGGCTATCAAACTGCGCTACTGGCCAAGTTGGTCTCATTCGTCACGAGTATCGAGCGCTGGCCTGACCTGGCTGAGATGGCTCGTCATCATCTTGCGGCACAGAAGATCATCAACGTGCGGGTCGTCGACGGCGACGGCACCGAAGGCCTGTCGACAGAGGCGCCGTACGACGCCATTCTCGTGTCGGCAGCATTTCCAGAGGTTCCCGAACCGCTCGTCGACCAACTCCGCGTCGGCGGCCGTCTGGTGCAACCGATCGGATCAGGTGGCGCAGAGCGGGTGACTGTGTTCAGGCGCATTCCGGACGGTCTGGTGTCGCTGGGGGTGGTTGCTGACGCCAGGTTCGTACGTCTTTACGGCCGCCATGGTTACAAGTGATCGATAAGACCTTGGCCATATTCGGTAGTGGCGCGGGAGATGTGCGGAGTGACCCAGCGAACGCTACGGTCCTTCGCTGTTGTTGCATTGAGGGATGAAGAAGATCGGGTTCCTGTCGTTCGGTCACTGGACGCCGTCGCCACAGTCGCAGACACGCTCGGCCTCTGACGCTCTGCTCCAGTCCATCGAGCTTGCCGTTGCGGCAGAAGAGCTCGGGGCCGACGGCGCGTATTTCCGGGTGCATCACTTCGCGCGTCAGTTGTCCTCACCCTTCCCGCTGCTCGCCGCCATCGGAGCCAGGACCAGCCGGATCGAGATCGGGACCGGCGTGATCGACATGCGTTATGAGAATCCGCTCTACATGGCCGAGGACGCCGGCGCAGCAGACCTGATCTCCAATGGACGGCTACAGCTGGGCATAAGCCGTGGGTCTCCTGAGCAGGTGATCGACGGCTTTCGCTACTTCGGCTACGCGCCCGCCGAAGGCTCCGACCATGCGACCATGGCCCGAGAGCACACTGCCGTCTTTCTCGAGGTGATAAAGGGCGAGGGGTTCGCGCAGCCCAACCCGCGGCCGATGTTCCCCAACCCGCCCGGCTTGCAACGAATAGAGCCACATTCGCCAGGGCTTCGCGAGAGGATCTGGTGGGGGGCCGGATCTCGCCGGACGGCTGAGTGGGCGGCCGAGCAGGGCATGAACCTGATGAGTTCGACGCTGCTCACCGAGGACACGGGCGTGCCATTCCACCGCCTGCAGGCCGAACAGGTCCAGCGGTTCCTTGACGCCTGGAAGGCCGCCGGTTATCAACATGAGCCCCGAGTCTCGGTGAGCCGCAGCATCTTCCCGGTCGTCAGCGATCTGGACCGCGCATACTTCGGCGACGCGGCTGGTAGCCAGGATCAGGTCGGTTACCTGGACGGCGGCCTGGCCCGATTCGGCAAGACGTACGCGGGGGAGCCGGATCAGCTCGTCAAGGAACTCGCCGAGGACGAAGCGATCGCGGCGGCGGACACGCTTCTTCTGACGGTTCCGAATCAGCTCGGTGTCGACTACAACGCACACATCATCGAAAATGTGCTGCGCCACCTCGCGCCAGACCTTGGCTGGCGCTGAGCTGCCGCGACTCGGGCTGCTGTGGTGAGGATTGTTCTGTCTTCGGAATGCCGCCCGCGGCCGGGAGCCGCCACTCGCCCTGTCCCCGCTCGGCAGCAACCGAAGAAGTCGATGCGGTCTGCTGGTACCTTGATCATCAACGCAGCGGCTGTGCTCGGCGTCGTCGGAACCGTCGGCGGCTCGTGAAGGACAAGGGACCCCGATGCCTCTGCTGCGCTGCCTCCTGTCCGCCGCCCTCCTGCCTGCGCCGCGCTCGCATCCTGCACGGCGTAGCCAGGTCGCACGCGGGTAGGCGGGAACTGCTTGCGAGCACAACGCCGATCTTGGCCCCTAGTCTCATCTTCGGCTTCGGTTTCATGGGTGTCGGGGGAGGCGGGTGGGTCATGTCGTTCTCTCAGTTAACGCGACGCAGGTCGCAGCTCTGGTCGGCTGGCCGTTGCTAGGCGTCGCTGTACAGGGTGAACTCAATATCTGGCGTGATCGCAGCCAGCCTCAGTTTGGCCATGTTGAGGAAGGCATCAACCTCCTCCACGTCGTAGCCAGGCCGCGACCAGCCACGGGTAGTCGAGAACCACGGGTACATAGCGCGCTTCGGTCCGGGCCAGTTCCGGCTGCCGGGCCGAGGGAGTTGCCTTACCCCAAGAAACGTGTCACGCAGCTCTTTCCGGAAGGCGTCCACCTCCGCCGTCGCGTAGCCCTCCTGCAGGCGGGGGGCGGTTGAAAATCGTGTCGAGTCGGCCCACTCGGCCCATTCGGTGAGAATGGCACCGCTAATCAGTGTCGTTCTGGCCTGTCCGTGGACTCCATCGCGGCCAGCCTGATGCCGGCGGCATCGAGGAACGCGGCAACCTGCTTCTTGTCATAGCCCTCGTGGCCGTGGTCGGTCGAGGGGAACTGCCTGCCGGGGACGTTGGCTGCTCTCACCGGGGATCTTGTTGCCCCGAGGAACGTGTCGCGAATAGCGTTCAGGAAGGCGTCCACCTCCATCGGCTCGTAGCCACGCCTCCTCCAATTTGGTTTTGAAAATCCCGTTGACTCGACCCACTCGGCCCACCCGACAAGAAGGGCACCGCTAACCAGTGGTCCTGCCGGTCTGTCCGTCGACTCCATCGCGGCCAGCCTCAAACCGGCCGCCTCGACAAATGCGTCAACCTGCTTCTTGTCATAGCCACGCCAGTGGGTCGAGAACTGCTTGCCGCGGAGGTCATCTGATCTCACCGGGGGTGTGCTTACCCAGAAGACGGCGCCCCCGAGGAACGTGTCGCGAACGGCGCTGCGGAAGGCGTCCACCTCCGGCTTGTCATAGCCGAGCCTCAGACCGGTGGATGAAAAATGTCGTCGAGGCGGCCCACGCGGCCCAGTCAACGAGAATGACACCGCTCACCTTCTCGTCAAGCAGTCTGGGCTGGATGGCCGACTGGCTCTCTGCCGTGCCTAGGAACGCTCGGCCTTGCTGGGGGCTGCTGATTAGCAGTTCCCTCTTGCCGCCTGACCCCCCATAGACGTTCACCGTCTCACCGGGCACCAGGATGCCGGCCTTCATCCGCAACGCGAGACGAACCTCGGACAGCGACTGGTACCCGTGGCCGGTGCCGTCCCGCGGGATGATGTCGAGTATCAGCGTGCGTCCACCACGCTTCGAGGCCAGCACCGTGGCCGTGCGTGGATTGCCGGGCCGCCGGAGCAGCCTGGAAACCGGATACGCGCGTTGAGCGCCTTGCACGCCCCCAACAGCCCCCCAAACCACGCCCCGACGAACAAGAAGAAGAACAACAGCCCGTCTGTAGGGTCGTCCGAGGCGTCAAAACGGATAGAAGAGGCAGCAGCCGCGGCGCAGGCCATGGCGCCAGCGAAAGCAATACCGGCGTATTCACCCAGCACCAGCCGAAGCTCCGCAGGAACCCTAGCGCCGGAAGCCGGCACATACGGCTCCGGCGGCGGCTGCCCGGCCACCCTGGCAGGTACAGCCTGCCCCGCAGCGTCCCTGACCGCGGTGTCGCTAACCGCACCGGCCACCGTGTCGGCCACAACTGGCTGCTGCCCGATGATCGGAGCCCCGCACCGGGAGCACACCTGAGCCGTGACGGCAACCTCCGCCGTACACTCACGACACCTCATCTGCACCCATCCAGCCGCCGACCCACAATGTGACACCACGAACCGCCACGGATCATCACGGCAGGCCCACCGAACTGGGCCACGGCACCTTCGGGATCCCACACCATCGCCCACACCCCCGACCAGGTAGTCTGCACCAACCCGTCCACCAGCGTGGCCAAATGTTCACCTGGGCAGTCCCGGACCGCCAGAGATCCGTGACCACCAGCGACGACAGGTTCGAATCGAGGTCGACGGCCAGACTGTCGATCTGTGGGAACGGCGCGATATTTGATCACGAATGGAGCACGCGCCAACCGCGCATCACCCGTCCGGGTGAGTAACCAGCTCATCGTTCGGGATCGGGTGCCTGGAGATGGCGATGACGGCGACCGTGAGCTATCCGGTGCCGAGGGGCTCGTCCCAACCGCGCCTGCTGAAAATGATCATGGCCAGGTACTCGGTTCCCTCGTGAATAAGACCAAAGGCTGTGGTACCCCACAGCACCACCACCAGGCGCAGGAAACAGCGACCGCTGGGAAGGCGACAGGAGTACGGCAGGAAAATATGCAATCACCTTCGCCGATCGGATGCCGACGAAGGTGATTGATCAAGAGACCGCTGCTTACACCTTAAGCGGACGGATCCACTGTCAAGTGATAGATGACGTTGACGCTGAATCCGGTGCTGCTCGCGGCACTGTGAATCTCCAGTGTGTACTCGCCCGGCGGCAGCGGCGGGATGTAGGCCCAGTAGCCGTCAGCGACGGCCGGCTTGATCCTGCCTTCGAACTGCGGACCGAAGAGTCCGAAGGCGTCGTAGAGGGTGTTCTCGTCCGGCAAGGTGTAGTTGAACGTTGGTGATGTTGACCGGAAGATCGTCACATCTTCTCCGTCCAATGTTGCCTCGAGCGTCGTGGCGGCATCGATGTCGGCTTTGGCTAAGGCTTTCAACTCCGGCACGCTGTTGTCGGTGACTGGGTCGACGGCGTTATCGCGCTCGCTGTTGAAGATAGGGAAGAACAGCGTCTTGCCTTCCGGGACGGTTACGGTCCGTTCGGCGTCAGTGCCGAACGTGCCGGTGAGAAAGAAGTACTTGTTTGCTGGGCCGATCCCGTTCTCTTGCCCGACGGCAGCGTACTGGCCGGTTGTGTCCAACACAGGGTTTGTGTTCGTGCCATCGACATCGACGGCGGGCTGGGAATAGACCCACTGCCACCACAGTGCCGTAAGACTGCCGTAGTCCTGGGCTGCCGAGGCGGCTGGAGCGGGCACAAGTGCGGCCGCTGCGACACACAAGATCGCCAAAATCCTGCCGACCCGAAGTTTCAAAGCCAACAACGCACGTGCCTTCTTCATACCTCTCCTCGACATCATTGGGGCGGGATCAATGGGCTGGCATACCGCGAGCGAGCTCCAGCAGTCTCGCGGTGTTGATGATGCAAGCCGCGATGATGCTAGCGGCAAAGGGCCTAGCGGCACGGGACAATCGCCGGCTTTCCGGTGTGAGATTTCAATCGCCGAACGGAACACCGACCTCTAGTGCGGGTTTCCAAATTTGGGCGACCTTTTTAGAAGGTCAAGTGGGGCTCAAGTGGGGCGGGCGGGACTTGAACCCGCGACCGGAGGATTATGAGTCCCCTGCTCTAACCGGCTGAGCTACCGCCCCAGGTGTCAGCTAACCAACGACCGATCGAGCCTGATGATAGCCACGATGTGTCATCCAGCCGAGGCCATATCGAGCGCGGTTTTGACGTCGGTGCCGATAGAGTCACCGAAGCGTGCAGGCGCAGCCGACACCACAGGAGGATCCATGGCCGATCTCATTCCCGCTGAGTTTGAGGTCCTGGATCCGGCCTTTGCCGGTGTCGGAGGCGACCGCTCAGTCGCCAAGCTCTTCTCTGGTGGTCGGTGGCTGGAAGGACCTGCCTACTATCCAGCTGGCCGATTCGTGTTGTTCAGCGACATCCCTAATGATCGAATACTCCGTTACGACGAGGTGAGCGGGCGCACTGACGTCTTCCTCACACCATCCGGCTTCACGAACGGCCGCACGGTGGATCGGCAAGGCCGATTCGTGACCTGTGAGCACGGCGGACGACGCGTGATCCGAACCGAGCACGACGGCTCGGTCAGCGTCTTGGCATCCTCGTACCACGGTGCCCGGCTGAACAGCCCCAATGACGTCGTCGAGCACTCCGATGGATCGATCTGGTTTACCGACCCGAGCTATGGAATCCACACCGATTACGAAGGTCATGAGGCCTTATCGGAGATCCGCTCGCGTAACGTCTACCGTCTTGATCCCGACGGTGGGAATCTGACCGCAGTGGTCGATGACTTCGCCCAGCCCAACGGCTTGGCGTTCTCGCCGGACGAGCGCCGTCTGTTCATCGTCGACAGCCAGCTGCACCACATCAGAGTCTTCAATGTTGATCACGGAACGCTGAGCGGCGGTGAATTGTTCTGTGCTGATGAACGGGGCTACGACGGGATCCGATTTGACCATCTCGGCCGTCTCTGGGGAGCGGCTCACGACGGCCTGCACTGTTATGACCCGAATGGCTCCCTGATCGGCACGCTCCGGTTGCCGGAAATTGCCTCGAACCTCACCTTCGGGGGCGGCCAGCGTAATCATCTGTACGTCACCGCAACCAGCTCGCTGTACGCCCTCAGGGTCAATTTCCGGGCGGCCTCCTATCCGAGCTGACCTCGCTCTCCCTGTGGGTCTCAGTCTCATCCTCGGGGTATGTCGCCATCGATCAGGCCGCAAGCTGTAGAGTCAATAGGCGGCATCGCGCCGAGTGTTTCAGGGGGAAGCTACTTGTGCTGCAAATGTTCGCTCGCACGGTGAGAGTGGTTGGAGTAATCACACCGTCCGAGGCTCGGCTGCTCGGCGTCGTTACATTATCGATGGTTGGCTTGATTCTGCTTTCGACATTGGTGGATCCTCCGCATTGGCTGCAGGTGGCTGCTCTCTTCATCCATCTGATCTCCCTTGTGGTCGGTTTCGGTTCCGTGCTCGCGGTCGACTGGTACGGACTGCTTTCCCTCTCCCGCCGAGTCACCATCGGTGATGTGCTGCTCACTGCGGAACGGATGACGCCACTGATCTGGATTGGGCTGACGGGTCTGACCGCCAGTGGTGTGCTGCTCAAGCCGGATCTGAGTTCGTGGCTCGTCGTGGTCAAGCTCTGTTGTGTGGTCGGCGTGGGAATCGTTGGTGTGCTTGCGTTGTCGACGAGCCGTCTCATGGAGCGTCAGATGCCGGCCCCTTCCCGGTCGCTGGTCCGCCGGGGGATGGTGCTCGCGGGCGCCTCGCAGACCTTCTGGTGGACAGCTGTCATCATCGGCTTCCTGACCAATGAGGCGGCGGCGGCACAGTGATCCGCCGGATGACGTAGGAACGTGCCGCACTAGGTTTGGCGGGTGAGCGAGGAGAGCTCCGTTGCCACGCATCTCGCGCTCGATGAGTATCTGACGGCGATACGGTCGGCTGCTGAACGGCTCCATGATCATGCCGCCCAGGCAGGGCTGACGGCGGACGTCCCCAGCTGCCCCGGGTGGGACGTCGCTGCGCTCGTCGCACACCAGGGCATGGTGCATCGTTGGGCGGCAGCCAACGTATCCGGAGATTCCGATCATCGTACGGAAGACTCCGAGGCTGCTGCTGCGGCTGCGCCAGACCTCCTTGCGTGGTTTGACGAAGGCGTTCATGGATTGATCAAAACCCTCATCGAGGCCCCGGATGATCTTGAAGCGATGGTGTTCTTGCGGCACGCTCCACCGCCACGGCTATTCTGGGCGAGGCGGCAGGCACACGAGACCACCATTCATGCAGTTGACGCACAATCTGCTGCGTTGCGCCGGCTGCCTCGTCCGGCCGAGGCCATGATCAACGATGAGCTGGCAGCAGATGGGATCGACGAACTGCTTCGCGGTTTCCTGCCTCGACGCAGATCCGCGTTGCGTTCCGAAAGCCCTTATGTCATTGAGATTCGGCTGACCGACGCCGACCAGCGTTGGCAGGTGGCAGTCAGCAATCAGCCTCCGTCAAGCATTCAAGGAACCGTCTGGCCGGCGACTGCGGTGATCAGTGGCACGGCGGTCGAGCTGTATCTGGGACTCTGGAATCGCTACGAACACCTCTACGCCGAGGGGCGCCCAGACGTAATCGATCAATGGCGCCGCGAGGTACGAGTGAGCTGGTAGCCCATCGGCGCTAGCGCTTCGACGCAATTGCCTCGGGATCCGGGCGAGCGAAGATCGTCAAAGTGCGTGGCCGGGCGATGATGATCGCACTGGCCAACAGCGCCACGCCGATCAGGGCTGTGATCGAGGCGAGTAGGTGCTGCGACCAGCTCCACAGGAATTCGACGTCTGCCCCATTAGGCAATCTCGTGAATGGTGCGATCGCAATCCAGCCGACGAAGAACCAACCCAAAGCAAGGAACCACATCGGGAGACTGCGAGGGCCGATAGCCCGCCGCTCGAGGAGGCACATCGCCAGCGGGATGATCCACACAAAGTGATGCAACCAGGACACGGGCGAGGCCAGCAGTCCCGCTACGCCACACAGGCTGACCGCCAGCCGGACATCACCGAGCCGGTGCCATAACACCGCGGCCCACACGCCGGCTGCGGCGACGATTGTGGAGAGTGCGAGTCCGACGGCCGCAGGCTCTGGTCCGACACCGAAGATCCGGACGACATTGGCCATCACCGACTGATTGGTGAAGTAGATGATGCTGTGCCCGAGACCGGTGTCGCCGTGCGCCAACCTGCTCCAGAACTCATACGACGCCACAGGCACGATGGCCGCGCTGGCTAGCGTCAGTGCGCAGCTGGTGATGACAGCGACCCAGAAGGCGCGAAATTTCCGCACGGCTAGCAGATAGACCATGAAGATCGCCGGCGTTAGCTTGATCGCCGTCGCAACGGCCGTCAACACCCCTTCGGGGAGCAGTCGCCGAGAAAACACCCGAGGACCCGGGACAAGATCCAAGACAACCAGTGCAACTAGAAAGATCCCGAGCTGTCCGAAAGCCAGCGTTTGGGTGACGGGCTCGACAACGTAGACCACGACAACGCCCGTCAGGCTGAGCAGCCAACCCGTCAGCCCGAAGCGATGCAGGATTGCGACAAGCGCTATAGCCCCAGCTACTGTCCAGCCAATCTGAACCACAGTTGTTGGCAGCAACGCCAGCGGCACGGCAAAGACCGCCGCCAAGGGCGGGTAAAGGAACTGAAGCTGGCCGGGAAGATTGTAGAAGTCGCCACCAGCAAGCAACACGGAACCGGCGCGGCGGTACACGTCGAGATCGACCATGATCGGATGCCAGGGGATGAAAGTCCCGTCGAGGAAGGTTGTCGCGCCGACGTACAGCGCAATCAGCACCGGGAGCGCACAGACGCCCAACCAGCTCGCGAGCCTGGCCCAGAACCCTTTCTCAACGGACTGGGCACGGACCTCGTCCAGGCTGGTCGAAGCTTCCGAAGATTTGATCGACGTGCTGGACATCAGAGCCTTGAGCGTGGAGTCGGTGGTGCTGGCGATCCGGTCGCGGACTCCGTCGGCTGTCCACCTCCAGATTCGGTGCCTGATGGTCCCGGCGAACCTGAAGATGGCGATCCGGATGGCGCCGGCGAGCCGGATTGAGGTGACCCTGACTGTGGTGGTCCAGACTGCGCTGAGCTGCCCGTGGGCGGCGGCGGTGACTGCGGTGGTTGATTACGAAAGATCAAGATCGCGATAAGCACGGCAAGCGCTGCAAGCAGCAGCATGAGCAGCCATGACACCAAAATGGTTCGCCAGCCGGCGCGGTCGAACCGACCAGGCCAGGGGAGCGGCCAGAGACGCGCCAGGCCGGGACGCACGCGGTTGATCCAGTACTGCTCGTAGTCGGGACCCGAGGGAAGCCCCTGCTGGGAAAGCGTTGCGATCTGTACCGCATCGAGGATCTGGATGGCCTGCGCCGCCTCAGCTGGCGAGCCGTCGTAGGCCAGCGCCGCCCACGGAGCGACAAAACGATCATCGGGCGCAACGGGATCGCCCTTCCCGCTGCGATACTTCCGGGCAAGCCGGCCGGTGTCTTGCCCGTGGCCACCGCGGGCGAGCACCTTGTCGATGTGCAACGCGTTGATCTCGCCCGCGAAGCGGGCTCGCGCCGCTGGATCGGCAGCGGCCCCTTCGGCGAGCAAGATGAGCAGTGCGGGTGTGTTGCCCGGGTCGTGCGCGGTGAATGCGATTCCCGCCGGGGTCGCGCCGATTCTTGCGTCGAGCCAAAACTCATCGATTCTTGGTGGATCGTCTGGCCTAAGCGGCGTTACCGGGACATAGGGCGGACCCGCGCCAAGCCCTATGTGAGGATGCGGATAGGAGCCGCCGCCAGGGCTGGCCCACGATTCACGCGGCGTGCCAGCTGGTGGCTCGGTGTTCGACATCACTCTCCATCTCGCGGCCTCGATGCGGCTCCGACCGCCGCGTGGGGCGGGGCACGGAGAGTCTATTCGGCCATTACAGGGCTTTTGGTCTCGTTGAATGTGCTTTGAGCCTCTCAAAGAGCGCAGTTATGGGCTGCTGCTGTGTAGCGCGAGTCTGTCGAACGGCAGACTCTCAGGATTTGGGCAACTCAGCTGACAGCTCATTTGGGCGAAGTAAAACCGAACTCATAGCTGGGTAACAGCGTTGTCATAGCGTGCTGTTTGTCCACGCCCATAGCCTTGAGTCCTGCGTCTGCGAGAATGGCTCGGTGTCCGGCGAAAGTCGCGGCGGGTCATCGTGATCGTCCGCCAGGCCGCTCATGACGAGAACAGGGAGAGTGAGTGAGTAGTCCGTCGTTTGGCCAGCCTGTCGAGGAGCGCCCCACTGCTCGGACACCGGGCAAGCTCGGAAAACAGGCCGCCTCACAGCTACTCGGGGACGCCATCGCTCAGGTTCAGCGGGTGATCGTCGGGCAGGAGCACATGGTCGAGCAGCTCATGGTCGCATTACTCGCCCAAGGGCACTGCCTACTCGAAGGTGTGCCTGGTGTTGCCAAGACGCTGGCGGTGCGCAGTTTCGCCACTGTCGTAGGTGGCGAATTCGCCAGAATCCAGTTCACACCCGACCTGGTCCCCTCAGACATCGTTGGTACCCGCATCTACCGGGCGAGCCAGGAGACCTTCGACGTTGAGCTGGGACCGATCTTCGTAAATTTCGTTCTCGCCGACGAGATCAACCGTGCACCCGCGAAGGTGCAGGCGGCGATGCTCGAGGCTATGGCTGAGCGCCAGGTTTCCATCGGGGGTACTACCTATCCCGTGCCACAGCCATTCATCGTGATCGCGACGCAGAACCCAATTGAGTCTGAGGGCGTCTATCCGTTGCCTGAGGCGCAGCGAGACCGGTTCCTGCTCAAGGTCGACGTGCCATACCCCGCCGGCAACGAGGAGTTCGAAATCCTCCGTAGGATGAGCGTCGATCCGCCGACCTCAGAGCCGGTGTTGAACCCCCAGATGATCCTTCAGCTGCAGCGTCAGGCCGAGGAGGTCTTCGTTCACAACCTGGTCGCGGAATACATTGTCCGGCTTGTTCTGGCGACACGGACACCCGCCGAGTTCAACCTGACTGACCTCACCCCGGTCATCCAGATCGGCTGCAGCCCGCGTGCCACGCTTGGCCTAGTCGCCGCGGCTCGTGCCCTGGCGCTGATCCACGGACGGGACTACGTGCTGCCGACCGATGTGCAGTCGGTCGCCAAAGATGTGATGGCGCATCGTATCGTGCTCGGCTTCGATGCTGTGGCCGATAACATCGCACCGGCCCAGGTGATCGAGC
>Ga0081455_10001583_pt1 | contig 27844 bp, 24 predicted proteins | sample TabmetS3T2R1_FD_70207 | JGI IMG/M metagenome (GOLD analysis project Ga0081455, IMG submission 70207) | Tabebuia heterophylla rhizosphere microbial communities from the University of Puerto Rico - S3T2R1 | ecosystem: Host-associated > Plants > Roots > Rhizosphere ...
TCATTCTCGATCTCGGAAAATTTGAAGCCGTCATGCCGCAGCGCGAGCGAGTCGTAGTGGAAGATTATAACGTGGGCGATCGACTTCGCGCGTACGTTGTCGCGGTGGAAAACGGAATCAGGGGGCCGGAGATCATTGTGTCGCGTAGTCATCCCAATTTTGTGCGCAGGCTGTTCGAGCTGGAAGTAAGCGAAATCGCGGACGGCACGGTGGAAATTCGCGGCATCGCGCGAGAAGCAGGCTATCGTACCAAGATCGCAGTCTGGAGCGCGAATGAAAAAGTGGATCCGGTAGGCGCGTGTGTCGGAATGCGCGGTTCGCGCGTCAAAAACATCGTTCGAGAACTGAATAACGAGAAGGTCGATATCATTCGCTGGAGCTCCGATCCGAAGGAATACATTCTGGAAGCGCTTAAGCCGGCGAAAGTGAAGAATCTCGCTTTCGATACCGAGAAGAAAAGTGTGCAAATTTCTGTCGACGAAGATCAGCTTTCGCTCGCGATCGGGAAAAAAGGACAGAACGCCCGGTTAACTTCCAGATTGACCGGCTGGGAGATCAACATCGGTAAGGACACATCAGCGACGACTGTGGTCGAACAAAAGGTCGCGCAAGCTGCGCAGACCCTCGCCGGCGCGTTGCCTGTTACCGAAGAGCAGGCGCTGACGCTGGTAAAATCCGGGTTTACAAACCTCGAGGGATTGCGCGATGCGGATGTGCAGGATTTGGTGGATATTCTCGCGGTCGATGAGACAAAGGCGCGGGAGATTTACGAGGCCGTCCATCGGCAGGAACTCGTACAATAACATGGCTCCTGTTTAGGAAGCTCGGGCCATGAGCAGAATTTTAAACGAACAACAATGGCAACTAAGACGAGCAGCAAAACTGCAACGCGCAAACCGGCCGCGCGCGGGACTCCTGCTGCTCGGAAGCCAGCAGCCGTCGCGCCCAAGACAAAACTTCCGAAGCAAAAACTGAAAGATGATGTTGCGCCGGCGGCAAAGTCGCGCACAGCTCCCGCTTCAAAGCCTGCCGCGACCCCCGCTCGACCTTCAAGCCGCGAAGCTGAGAGCGTCTCGCTCATCGATCGAAAAAAATCGACCAAAAAGACGGAAGACGGGGAGGTAAAACCTAAACGAACCGTTTTACCTCCAATTTCACGCATCCGAGCCTCGCTCGAAACGCCGCCCGCTCCCTCTAAGCCTGCGCCGCCGGCGAAGCTCGCGGAACAGCCTCCAATTGACGTACCCGGGACAGTTGCGGCCGAAGAGACTTCACCAGATGCAATCGCGGCGGCGACGCCCGAGACAGAAATCTCGTCGCAAAAAGTCATTCTTATCAAGCCGCCAATTGTGGTTAAACAACTGGCGACCGAACTAAGCTTGAAGCCGCACCAGCTCATCGCGGAGCTGATGAGCTACAACATCTTCGCGAACATTAACCAGACAATCGAGCCTGATATTGCTTCAAAGATCGCGGAGAGCCACGGGTTTGTTCTGGAAAAGGAGCGCCGCGAAAAAGGAGCTGGCGTTCACAAAGTCGAGCAGGTGGTCGTTGCGCCTCCGCCACCGGTCATCGAAAAGAAAGAGGAACTCAAACCGCGGGCGCCCATTATCACGTTCATGGGACACGTCGACCATGGGAAGACAACTTTGATGGACGCGATTCGAAAGACCCGTGTCGCCGCAGGCGAGGCTGGCGGTATCACTCAGCATATCGGCGCCTACAGCGTTAATCACAATGGCGCGACCCTCACCTTTATCGACACACCCGGCCACGCAGCCTTTACTGCGATGCGCGCGCGGGGCGCCAATGTCACCGACATCGTTGTGCTCGTTGTCGCGGCCGAAGATGGCGTCATGCCGCAAACAATTGAAGCTATTAATCACGCGAAGGCCGCGCCGCACGTAAAGATCATGGTGGCGATCAATAAGATCGATCTTCCTTCGGCAAACATCGACAGAGTAAAGAAGCAATTGCAGGAGCAGGGTCTTACCCCGGAAGACTGGGGAGGCGAAACGATCGTGTGCCCGGTCTCCGCGACGAAAGGCACTGGGATCGATCACCTGCTTGAGATGATTGCGTTGCAGGCGGAAGTAATGGAACTCAAGGCATCGCCAACAGCCACTCCCCGGGGAACGGTGATCGAAGCACAAGTTGAGGCCGGGCGCGGTCCTACTGCGACGGTTATTGTGCAGATGGGCACATTGAGAATTGGCGACCCTTTCATCTGTGGCGATTACAGCGGCAAGGTAAAATCCCTGCTGGATGATCGCGGCAAGCCGGTTAAAGAAGCCGCTCCCTCAATGCCCGTGAAAGTACTCGGTTTCACCGGCCTGCCCAACGCGGGAGACGAGCTGCTCGTGATGGATTCCGAGCGTTCGGCAAAGACTTTGAGCGAAGAACGCTTGCTCGCGAAACGCACGGATAAACTAACAGTTCCAAAGCGGGCGACTCTTGAGAGCCTGCTCGAAGCTACCGGTGGAAAGAAAGTTCTGCGTATCGTGCTCAAGTGCGACGCGCAAGGCTCTCTTGAAGCGCTCGTTGGAGCGTTGAAGCAGATCGAAAGCAAAAAGGTCGATCTTGAAATCATTCACTCCGCCGTGGGGCCGATCTCCGAGTCGGACATTCTCCTGGCAAGCGCTTCGAACGCCGTGGTCGTGGGCTTTAATATCAAAGTGGAGAACATGGCCGTTTCCGCTGCAAAGAGCGAAGGGGTTCAGGTCAAGCTCTACAGCATCATTTACGAATTACTCGATCAGATCAAAGAAGCGATGGCCGGTTTGCTGGAGCCCGAACATCGAGAAACGATCATCGGGCACGCCGAAGTGAAGCAGGTGTTTGAACTTAGCAAAGGCATTGTCGCTGGATGCCTCGTGACCAACGGTCGCATAGCTCGTAATGGTCGGGCCCGTGTGCTTCGTAAACGACAACCAGTTTATGACGGCGGAATTTCAACATTGCGCCGTTTTCAGGATGACGTGAAAGAAGTACGATCCGGACTGGAGTGCGGAATCAAGCTTGGTGATTTCAGCGAATACCAGGTAGGCGACATAATTGAGTGTTATCAGCTCGAAGCTATCGCGCAGAAATTGTGATTTAGTCAGTCATTCCGAGCGAAGTCGAGGAATCCCGTGGCGAAACCCAAAGATGACTTAAGCGGGATCCTTCGATCTCGTTCAGGATGACAGGAGGATGAGCAAATGAAACATCGAATGCTACGCGTTAACGAAGTTGTGAAGCGCGAGTTGAGCGGGATCATTGCGCGAGAAATGGACTTCGAAGGCGCTCTGGTCAGCATCAATCACGTGGAAGTAGCGTCAGACCTAAAGAACGCGCACGTGTTTGTGAGCGTTCTGGGAACAGAGACCGGCGAAAGCGTGATCAGCAAGCTCACGTCTAATCGAGCAACGTTACAAGCGGAACTTGCTCGTCATGTCACAATGAAATATACGCCTCACCTCATTTTTCACCTCGATAACTCCATCGAGCGCGGAGCGCGGGTCATAGAGATCATGCAGGAGATGGAAGCGTCTCAAGGCGAAAAGGAGTGAGTCTCTCTACGTTCGAAGAAATTGGTCAGATATTGCGCGAGCATAAGCGCTTCGCAATACTGGGGCACGTTCGTCCTGATGGCGACGCGCTGGGCAGCCAGCTTGCCCTGGCGCTGTCTCTTCAAGCACTCGGTAAAGAAGTGCGCGTATGGAACGAAGACGGAATGCTGGAGAAATATTCCTTCCTTCCCTGCGCCCAGTTGCTCACCAAGCCGCCTTCTACTCCTGAAGACTTCGACGTTGCAGTCGCACTTGATACGGCAATTCAAAATCGGCTGGGCACTGCTTTGCCGGCAGTTCGATCGGCGAAAATCTGGATTAACATCGATCACCACCTGAGCAATCCAGGTTATGGCAATGTGGTGTGCATTGACACGTCTGCCCCCGCGACGGCTGAAATCATTTTCCATCTAATCAAAAGCCAGGGCCTGCCGTTTAATCGAGATATCGCCGAAAATCTTTACGCCGCGATCTCCACCGACACGGGCTCGTTTCAGTATCCAAAAACCAGCGCTCGCACGTTTGAGATTGCCGCTGAACTTATTCGCACAGGCCTCGACGTCGGACGCCTGAGCCAGCAACTCTATGAAAATTATCCGCGGCGGCGCCTGGAACTTTTACGAGAACTGTTGCGTAACATGCGTTTCCAGCAGGAAGATCACGTCGCAAGTTTTAGTCTTAGCTTGAAAGCAGCCGCCGAATTGGGCGTCATTCCCGAGGACAACGAAGGTCTGATCGATCACCTCCGCGCCGTGCGTGGCGTGATCGTTGCCGTTTTCTTTGAAGAACTGTCCGATGGCAAAGTGCGAGTCAGCATGCGTTCGAAAACCGAAGCCGTCGATGTCTGCGCCATTTGCCAGAAATTCGGAGGAGGAGGCCATACATTAGCGGCTGGCGCGCGCGTCAAAGGAACGCTCTCGGAAGTCGAAGAACGAGTGTTGGCGGAAGTCTGCGAGAAACTTAAATCGTTAAGCCCATTACAATGCTAAAACGGCAGTCCTCCGACGCTTCAACGATTTAACGTTGTAACTCTTCTACCTTTTTACCTTCAACATGACTCACTTGGTGGCTCCCGACGGCGTCCTTCTCGTGGACAAAGCTGAAGGGATGACTTCGCACGACGTCGTCGCGTTGGTTCGCCGAACACTCCAGGTCAGGAAAGTCGGCCATTGCGGGACGCTTGATCCCATAGCAACCGGCTTGCTTTTGATCACCGTGGGGCGAGGCACAAAGGTCCAGGATTTACTCATGAGCGAAGACAAGGAATACGCGGGAACATTTGTGCTCGGAGTAACCACTGATACGCAGGATTGCCAGGGAGAAGTGATCCAACAACGACCAGTACCCGCGCTGGACGAAAACCAAATCCGCGGTGCATTTGAAAAATTTCGGGGCGATTTTTATCAAATGCCTCCGATGGTTTCCGCCAAAAAGCATGGCGGCGTGCCGTTGTACAAGCTGGCGCGTCAGGGAAAAGTGGTCGAGCGGGAACCGCGCCTTGTGCATGTCTATCGTTACACGATTGATCGAATTGCGCTCCCCGAGATCGATTTCAGCGTCCTGTGCAGCAAAGGTTTCTATGTTCGTACTTACGCTCATGATATCGGCGAGACTTTAGGCTGTGGCGCTCACCTAAAGTCGTTGAGACGCACAAAATCCGGGCGCTTCGATGTCGCCAACGCGATCAGCGTCGCTCGAATCAAAGACGCCTCACGCGAGGAAATTTTGAGCAGGCTCCTGAGTCTCCCAGACGTGTCGCGAATGCGAGGAGCTTGATCGCAACATCGTGATGGAAATTCTAAGATCGATACCGGAACTCGCTGATTTACGGGGCCCGATATTCCTCGCGATTGGGGTCTTCGATGGTGTGCATCGTGGCCACCAAGCAGTCATTTCCACATCTGCCGAGCACGCCCGGCAAGCAAATGGCACTCCAGTCGTCGTTACTTTCGACCCGCACCCGATGAAAGTGCTTCGGCCTGAGAAGGCGCCCCATCTGCTCACCGCCACACAACACAAAATTAAATTGATTCGCACCCTCGGCGTCCAGCATCTGCTCGTCATCGAGTTCGACAAGGCATTCGCAGCAACTGCGCCGGAAGACTTTGTGCAGCAACTCGTGACGCATTCGAAACCGCTACGGGAAATTTGCGTTGGACATGAATGGTCGTTCGGAAAAGGCCGGCGCGGCAATCTTGCGCTGTTAGGAGAACTTGGTACGCAATTCGATTTCGAGGTTGTCGGGATTCCCGCTGTTACTCTTGGAAACGGCGAGCCCGTGAGCAGCACGGCGATCCGTCACGCCATTGAAGCCGGTGATCTTGCGAAAGCCGCTGAAATGCTGGGCCGCGATTACACGATCCTTGGCACGGTCGTGCGCGGTGAAAATCTCGGGAAAAAGATCGGGTTCCCGACGGCAAATCTGAGCGCTCACAGCGAGCAATTTCCTCCAAACGGAGTCTATTTCGCCCAGGCGACATTGAATGGAACCATTTATCCCGGCGTGGTAAATCTCGGTTACCGACCCACAGTGAGCAGCGACAAAGCCGAGCGCGTACTCGAGATTTATCTACTCGACTTTGACCAGGACATTTACGGCAAGGATGTCGAGGTGCGCTTTGTCCAGTATCTCAGGCCGGAACGAAAATTCGAAAATCTCGACGCTTTGGTGAGGCAGATCGAGCTCGATGTGCAGCAAGCACGCAAACTTTGCGCCACATAGCGAGGCGCCGCCCCCTTTAATGTCTCAAGAAGCCTACGTTTCCAGGGCTCGTCCCTTGGACAGCGCGGCCGTCGCGCCGACAGCCGAGATCGCAAGACCGCTGGCGAGAGCAAGCACGAAAGCCCATAACGCAGGTAAGGCCGCAAGACGCTCAATGGTTACGCTGACAAAGCGACCACCCCCAGAAACAACGTACGCGAGTATGCTCGCAAGAAATGTCATTCCAAGAAGAATGGCAGCTCGCAACAGATCGTGACGTCGCCGAGGCGGCGGTAACTGTTGCAACACTCGGGCAGTAAATCCGTCGTCGTCGATATAAGGCGCCGCTTCGCGCAACTGTCGATCGAGCCAATCTTCCTGGTTCACCTGTTCCATATCTAATTAGTTTGGACCCCAGTCGGCAAGCATTCGTTTCAATTTCTCGCGTCCCCTCAGAACATTCGTTTTCACCGTGCCAAGCGGGATGTCCAAGACACGGGCAGCTTCATCGTGGGAAAGGCCGTTCTGGCAACAGAGTAAAACCGCAGAACGTTCGTTCAATGGAAGTAAACTCAATGCGCGCATAAGATCGTGTCTCAAACCAGGATCGGCCGCCTGAGGATCGTGTTGCGTTTGAAGTTGTTCTTCATCGATTCCCACAAGTTCTTTGCGACGACGCGCATCTTCTCGAAAACAATTGTACGCAATCCGGTAAAGCCACGTAGAAAAGCGCGCTTCACCGCGGAAACTGCGGATGTTTTTGTACGCCCGCAGGAAGGTTTGCTGTGCCAGATCATCTGCGAGAGCGACGTCGGTTCGAGTAAGTTGACGCAGCAGACCGCGCACAGCGGATTGATGCCGCCGGACCAGCTCGCCGAAAGCGTGCTGGTCGTCATCGACAAGAACTCGTGCGACAAGGTCCGCATCAGTCAGCTCCACGGCCGCAGATTACGGCAAAGGCGGCGGATTGTCTTTCTTTGTATCCAGCTTCCATACAAGCAAATAGCCAACTCCAATAAGGAAAGGAATGAGGCCCAATGTCCACGAGCCGCCTTCCCAATCGTTCACGGCACCAAAAAACGCCATCAGACCAATGCCAATCATTGTGAGCACGACACCTCGGCGCAGGTCAGAACGCTGCCGTTGCGCTGGCGGTGGATTCAGCAACGCCTCGGGAACGGGCTGTCCTTTTTCGACCATCATTCGCACCGTTCGGTTGAGGTTGCGCGATTTGGAGAAACTGAAATACATGATCAGCCCAACGATCAGGACCGGCGCGCCAAAAATCGTCAGCATCGTGATGGCAACGATTGGAATCACGAACTCCGGAAGATCCCCGGACTTTCCTTCACCGAGACGATCGAGAGTGGCATCCAAGTCCTTATCCTTATCGTCTATTGTGAAACCAAAGTGTTTCTTGTGTTTCTTTCTGATTGACTGCTCGATCTTACTCGCAGGCGTCGAACTCGGCGAAATAGTGGCCGCTGCCGCAGGCGCGCTTTCGACTGGGGAGCTAGTCGGTGTTTGCGCAAATGAGCCTGCCGCCAGCGCGAGGGAACAAATGTAGATTGTGATGAACTTATTCATATTGATGATTTGACCGTAGGATGCGTCCAGCACCCTGTTTAGATTCAACTATTTCAGCGCTCTCGCGACAATTAAAAGTTGCGCCCAGCGGGCGGCTGGACATTATTTCTCTCCCTTCTTAACTGCGGGTGTAGCTCAGTGGTAGAGCGTCTCGTTGCCAACGAGAAAGTCGCGAGTTCGACCCTCGTCACCCGCTCCAGCCTTCGCTTGGAGCGTAGCGCAAAGCGAAGGCTGGAGCGAGTGCGCCGAAGCGAAGGCGGACCGCCCAAATCCGCCAAGCTACGGCTGGCAGGCCAGCCTTCCGAATGTACTACGTCTATCCGTTAAAATCGGAAGCCCATCCAAGACAGCCCTATGTTGGGTCAACGCGTGACCTGCGACAACGACTTAAAGATCACAATGAAGGCCGTTCGCCACATACAGCGAAATTGCGCCCTTGGAATCTACTAGCATATTTTGCGTTTCCCGACCAAAAGACAGCTGTCGCTTTTGAGAAGTACCTTAAGTCAGGTTCAGGACGAGCTTTCATCAGACGGCATTTTCTTTGACAAAAGATCCCCTTCGCTTGGAGGACAGCGCAAGGCGAAGACTGGAGCGAGTGCGCCATAGCTTTAGCGGAGGCGGAGCGGCCAAATCCGCTATATTTCCTCGACATTGTCGCTTAATTCACTTTGAAAGTGTGAGTCGAAATGTGACATTTTTATGAAGAAAAATAAACAGAAGAAGCCAAAGTCGGACTGTTTGATTGGTCGGTTCTTCCATTCAATCGAGGGCGGTAAAATAGCCTCGCAAGGTATGGTTATCGGGCGCGTCTCGGATGAACGTTATCTGGTCCAACTATTCGAGTGGGCGATGAGCGAGCCGTCCGTTCAGAGAATAGTCTCCGCATCAGAAATGTCTCCCTGGCTGTTTTATTCTGATGCTGAAGAGATGAGGCATTCATACGAACATGGCACAGCGTCCCGCATGAAGACCGAGACGACGCAAGAGATTCGCGATTACTAAGGTCTAGCGGCGCATTTTCGGCAGTGATGGAGACGTCCAGTCTGCTGCGCCGGAACATAAGCGTTGCGCCAAGGCTGTCAGGGTTTCGTCGAAACGATGCATCTGTGGCGCAAACTAGCTGAGCCGCGCTGGCTCAGTGCACATGAGAAACTTTTGCAAACACGATCGCTCGGCAGGCTGGTGGTTATTTCCAGACCTGAGCGCCGACGGCTGCAACTCGAAATTGCGTGCCCGTCGTTGGATGATTCCCGAAAACTGATCGAAGAATTCGGGGGAGTTACCGAGAAATGGCCACGCGATTGGCTAAAACGATTTGCGGATACCCGCGGATCGAAACCTCTTAAGATCGGAAAACGGTTGGTAGTTTCAAGGAAGGGCGATTTCCAAATTGCCCCGGCGGTTGGGAAACCGCCGCTCCTTGTGATTCCCGCGGAGGCTGCGTTCGGGACAGGAGAACATGCCACGACTTCGATGTCCCTTCGTCTCCTCGAACGCTTGACCCGCAATTGGAAAGATGGTTGGTCGCTTGTCGATCTTGGAACCGGGACCGGGATTCTCGCCCTGGCAGCGAAACGCTTTGGGGCTGGACACGTGATTGGCCTTGATATCGATCCAAAAGCGATTTCGACCGCGAAAGCGAACGCTCGCCTGAACAAAATCAATAACGTTGATTTTCGCCTGGGCGATCTGCGCAAATGGAAACCAAGCGGCAAGACTGGGATCGTCGCCGCGAATCTGTACAGCGAGTTGTTGATGGAGATCCTGCCGAACCTAAAACGCAGTCATTGGCTCATTCTGTCCGGTGTGCTGCGCACGCAGGAAGACAAACTTTTTCGTGCTCTGCGACGGAACAACATCCAGATCGTGAATGCGAAACGTCGCGGGAAGTGGATCGCCGTATTGGCTAACCGCGGCGATGATTGAGGCGGTTTTCCCCAGCGGCTAGAAAACAAAAATTTGCGCTGGGGAAAGCCGCCAGCTAGGTTCTTTCAGCCTTGGCGGCTTCGGGTTCTCTGCATCTCACGCGGTTTAATCACGAGCCGCGGCACAAACAGTACTATGCAGAACGAACAACTTGCCTACGTCGCCGTCACGCCGTACTCGATGCGCAAGTCGCGCACCGGCGGCATCGTTGGACGGTTGATTTCGCGCACAGGACTCGACCTCGTTGGCGGACGCATGTTTGCGCCCAGTCTGGAGTTAGCCAAACGCTACGCCGAGGCGATCGTCACCGAAACCGACCCGCGTCATCGTGCGACACAAGAGTTAATTCGCGATTACGTGCTCAGGAATTTTACAGGCGAGAAAAACGGGCAGCATCCCCGCGTGTTGTTCCTCATTTTTCGCGGTCCTGACGCGGTGGAGAAGATTCACCACACTGTTGGTCACATTGTGCACGAGCGTACCAGTGGCGAAACGATTCGTGATACCTATGGCGATTACATCACCGATGATTCGGGCAAAGTGACTTACTTTGAGCCTGGAGTGTTGGCGGTGTTTGACCCAAAGGCCGTCGAAAGCGATTTGAAACTCTGGGCAGAATTTTCAGATTCTGACGGCGGGATCCTGGACCAAGTCGTGCCCTTCCCAGCCGGTGCGCAGGTCGAAAAGACTTTGGTCCTGATCAAGCCTGATAATTTCAGGTTTCCGAATCTGCGGCCGGGCGGCGTGATCGAAGTATTCTCTCGCTCGGGGCTCTCCATCATCGGATTCAAGGTTCACCAGATGAGCGTTGCGCAGGCAGAGGAATTCTACGGACCAGTGCTGGCCGTTCTGGAGAAGAAACTCGGTCCAAAAAGCGGCCGCGAAAATTGGGAAAGCATTGTCGAATTCATGGCCGGGAGAAAACCGAGTGAATGTCCTCCCAAAGAACGCAACGCCCCGGGAACGGAAAAATCGATCGCCATCGTTTATCAAGGTGTGGATGCCGTTCGCAAAATTCGCGACGTACTCGGCCCGACCGATCCGGCCAAGGCGCCGCCAGGCTCTATCCGGAGAGAATTTGGCCAGACGATCATGATCAACGCGGCGCACGCGTCGGATTCTCCTGAGAACGCGAAGCGCGAAATGGGAATCGTTCGAATCGACGAGAATAATTTCAAACCTCTGATTGAAAACTTTTACCGGCACTCATAGTTTGCGCTCCATTTTGAACCATCCCACAACCAGCTCTACTCCTATGGAAATTTCCGAACGCGCCGCTCAACTGAGTCCGTCGCTTACTCTTTCGATCGATAGCAAAGCCAAAGCCATGAAAGCCGAAGGAATTGATGTCTGCGGCTTCGGCGCAGGCGAACCGGACTTCGATACGCCCGAACACATAAAAAAAGCTGCGATCGACGCTTTGGAGGCCGGCTTTACCAAATACACACCGAGCGCAGGCATTCCGGAACTGCGTCAGGCGATCGCGGAAAAACTGGCTGCAGATAACGACCTGAATTATCGAGCCGCGCAGGTGATCGTGAGTAATGGAGCAAAGCACGCGTGCTACAACGCGATCCTGGCCACGTGCCAGCCCGGCGATGAAGTCATCATCCCCGCGCCCTACTGGGTCAGTTATCCGGAGATGGTCAGACTGGTTGGCGCCGAACCGGTGATCGTACCGACCAGCGAGCGCAACGGTTGGAAAATGCGCGCCGAAGATTTTGAAAACGCAATGACCCCTCGCACCAAGATGTTAATCATGAACAGCCCCAACAATCCGACCGGCGCTGTATACACAAGGGAGGAATTGCAGGCAATTGTCGAAGTTGCCGCTGAAGAAGACATTTACATTCTCTCAGATGAAATCTACGAGAAGCTCGTCTACGACGGCACGAAACATGTGAGCATCGCATCGCTCTCCCAGGCAGCGTACGATCTGACACTTACAGTTAACGGCTTCAGTAAAACCTACGCGATGACGGGTTGGCGTCTCGGCTATCTGGCAGCGCCTGAGGCTGTCGCCAAGGCGGTCGATTCCATTCAAAGCCATACCGCATCCAATCCATCCTCTTTCTCGCAATATGGCGCGCTCGCCGCCTTAAAGGGCGATCAACAGCCAGTGATCGACATGCGCGAAGAGTTCGATATGCGCCGCAATTACATGTTCGACCGGGTCTCGAAGATTTCCAACATTACCGCAGTTAAGCCAGAGGGCGCATTTTACGTTTTGGTGAACATCAGTCAGCTGGGCCTGACCTCGCAAAATTTCGCTGATCGGCTTTTGAGTAAAGCAAACGTCGCGGTCGTTCCCGGAGCTGCTTTTGGTGACGACCGCACTGTCCGACTCAGCTACGCCACAAGTATCGACGTCATCAAAAAGGGATTGGACCGCTTCCAAGATTTTTGCCGAACGCTGTAATCCGCCATCCCGAGTCGCGCAGACGACGAGGGACCTCGCAATCGGAGTTTCGGCAATACTTGCGTCGGCAGAGGTGGCGCGCACGATGACGCAACGCACGTTGTCGATTGTGTATTTAGGGAGCTTTGAGAGGTTCCTCGCTTCGCTCGGAATGACACGTTAAGTGTACGGCCATGGCTGGTTCTCTCGCGCTGATTCTTCACGCGCACCTGCCGTTCGTTCGCCACCCGGAACACGACCATTTCCTGGAAGAAGACTGGTTCTTCGAAGCAATAACGGAGTCTTATGTTCCGTCGCTGCAGATGATGCGCCGCCTAAGGGAGGACCGTGTGCCCTTCAAGCTCACGATGTCGATCACACCAACCCTGTGCGCCATGCTCCAAGACGAGCTCTTACGCGACCGCTACTTGCAACATCTCGATCTGCTAATCGATCTCGCCGCGCGCGAACGAAAACGCAATCTCAAAGAACCTCGGCTTCGTGAGCTCGCAGAGTTTTATTTCAAACTCTTTCGCGAAACCCGCCGTTTTTTTGTCGAAGAATGCAAATGCAATTTGCTTACCTCGTTTCGTCAACTGCGGGAAAGCGGAGACCTGGAAATCATTGCCTCGGCGGCCACGCATGGATTGCTTCCCTTGCTTCTGCAGCAATCACGCGAAGCTGCGCGCGCTCAGATTCTGATCGGACGCGACATCTATGTGGATCTTTTCGGTGTCGAGCCTGCCGGATTTTGGTTGCCTGAATGCGCTTATGCGCCGGGTCTGGATTCCATTCTGAAGGAAGCAAACATTCGGTGGTTTGTTCTCGACACGCACGGCTTGTTGTTCGCAAAACCGCGCCCGTGTCGCTCGATTTTTGCACCTTGCTATACAGCGGGCGGGCCAGCTGCGTTTGCGCGCGACAACGATTCCAGCCGGCAGGTTTGGAGCGCGCAGGGCGGTTATCCTGGCGACCCCGCCTACCGGGAGTTTTATCGAGACGCTGGGTTCGATCTTCCATTGGAACATTTGGGGCCACTTGCTCACGGCACTCGGAAATTCTCCGGTGTGAAATATCACCGCATCACCGGGGCCGGTAATGAGAAGGATTTATACCATCCAGCCACTGCGGAACGAGTCGCTGAAATACAGGCGCTTCACTTTGTCGAAGAACGGCGGCGGCAAATCGCCGACGTCACTGCGGCGGGATTCAACCCCATTTTGGTCGTCCCGTTCGACGCCGAACTTTTCGGCCACTGGTGGTTCGAAGGGCCACGCTTCCTTGAATTCCTGATTCGGCAGGCTGCACACGAAAGGGATTTTCATCTATCAACACCTAGCGAATACCTGATGGCGAATCCAACACAGCAAATCTGTGAGCCAGCAACCTCAACGTGGGGCGAGAACGGCTATTTTGAGGTTTGGTTAAATCCACGCAATACGTGGATCTATCCGCAACTGCACATCGCGGATCAGCGAATGACTGAGCTTGCGCGCAGGCACGCAGAGACGTGCAACCCGGTTGCAGACCGCGTACTCAAGCAACTGGCTCGCGAACTTTTACTCGCTCAATCCAGCGATTGGCCGTTCTTAATGAAGACTGGGACAGCACGGGAATACGCGACGAAGCGCACCACCGATCATCTCACTCGTTTCAATCGTTTACACGACCAGCTTGTGGCAAATCACATCGATGACGAATTTCTGCGCGAGTGCGAATCGCGCGATAATCTCTTTCCAAACGTGAACTGGCGTTATTACGCCTAGCTCTTGTCATTCCGAACGAAGTCGAGGAATCTCTGACTATTCTATTCTGCCTTGTTTTTATCTAACTAGAGTCTCGACTCCGCTCGACATGACAAAACAAATTTGCGTTGCGTTTTTGGCACTTATGGCATCGATCTCGACCCTTGCCGCTCAGGAATCGCCATCGCCAACGCCGTCGCCGTTAACTGAAGAATCCCCCGCTTTGTCGATCTCGCCGGCGGAATCTGTTGCGCCGCCTCTGCCGGAGCAAACGGCTTCCACCTCTCCCGTCAGAAGCGCTCGCATCAGCTTTGTCCCCCCACCTTTGGAAGGCAAAATCAGCCTCGGAATCTACGACGCACAAGGAAAGTTGGTGCGCATTTTGCACCGCGAGGCGGACCTCAATGAGTTTACAATCGGAGCGGACGCGTTGGTGACCCAATGGGACGGAAAAAATGACAATGGCGAAGATTTGCCCGTCGGACGATATCACGCTCACGGTTATCTCGTCGGTCCCCTAAAAGTGGAAGACCTGAGCGAGCCGGCGACCCCTCCGGAAAACAATTCGAACGCCGGCGTTAAGGTGAAACTCATGCCAAATCCGCTGGCAAACGACACGCGAGCGCTCGTCGCGCTAAGCGCGGGGTTCGACAACAATGGAAGCTACTTGAAAACGAACGAGGGTCTGCCGTTGTTCACAATAAGTAAATCGCCGAACTTGAACCGTGTATCGATTGTGAAGAAGAGCGATAAATCGGTCGATACCTGGCAAACCGACGGCTCCGCTTTGCACCAATTCCGCATCTCGAATGTAGACCAGATGATGGCTTTCGATTGTGGCGAGTTCGAATTGAAATGATCCGCAGCGGGAGTCGGTAACCGCCGAAATTAAAGAACCGTGCTCGCCGCGGCGAGCACCGCTAGATATGGTAACGACACGAAATCTCTGCTAGTTAAACGCTAAATGGCCTCGACCCCTGAGTTTCAACATACAGTTAGCAAGACTGCCAGCTTTAGTGGCACGGCGCTGCATACGGGTGACAAAGTCACTCTTAAACTGCATCCCGCACCGGTAGATCATGGAATCAAGTTTAAGCGTAAAGATCTACAGGATGAGCCGACCATCGATGCGAAGATTGAAAACCTCAAAACAGTCGAGCGCGCGACGACGATCGGCGAAGGCTCGGTTCGCGTGCACACCGTGGAGCATATCTTGTCCGCGCTCTCGGCGATGGGCGTGGACAACGCCGTCGTGGAGATGGATGCAAACGAGCCACCAATCGGAGACGGAAGTGCGCAGCCTTATGTCGATTTCATCAAGAGAGCTGGCGTAACTCCGCAGGAGGCGGCGCGGAAATTTTTCGACGTGCGCGAACCGATGCACGTGGAAGCCAAAACGGGGGGCGCCCTGATTGTCTTGCTCCCAGACGACAAGTTTCGCATCTCATGCACGCAGGCCGGACCAAATAACCGGTTCACACAATTTCTGTCGATGGAAGTTACGCCGGCAGTTTTCGAACGCGAGATCGCTCCAGCACGCACATTTGTTTACTACGAAGATGTTAAGCCGCTCATGGATAAAAACTTGATCAAGGGCGGCAGTCTCGAGAACGCCATCGTGGTGCGTGGAGACGCGGTATTAAGCAAGGAACCATTGCGTTTCCCAGACGAATTCGTACGGCACAAAATCCTCGATATCATCGGCGACTTGGCCCTGGTTGGCCGCCGTATCCGCGGACATATCGTGGCAGTGAAACCCGGTCACGCGAGCAATGCAGACCTGGCGCGCTTAATCACCCGCGAACAGACGCGCAGAAGCGCCCTGGCCGCGCCGCGCACAATTCCGAGCGGCGACGGCGGGCTCGATCCCGATCAAATAATGGAAATCTTGCCGCATCGTTTCCCATTTCTCATGGTCGATCGGATTATCAGTTTCGAAACCGAAACCAAATGCATTGGCGTCAAGACGGTCACGATTAACGAGCCTTTCTTTCAAGGACATTTCCCGGGACACCCGGTCATGCCGGGTGTCATGCAAGTCGAAGCCATGGCGCAGGTAGCCAGTATCCTGTTGTTTAAACTGGCAAAAACCACGAGTCGAATCGGCTATTTCATGAGCGCCGATGGCGTGAAATTTCGTAAGCCTGTCCTGCCCGGCGACACGATTTTTATTCACGCTGAGCTGACGAAATCGCGGGGCGAACGGCTGGCGAAAGCCAAATGCCATTGCGTGGTAAACGACGCAGTCGTTTCCGAAGCCGAACTGATGTTCACGTTCCTCGATAAATGAGCGACGTGCAGATTCATCCAACAGCTGTTATCGACCCGGGAGCACAACTCGGCTCGGGGACAATCGTCGGGCCTTACTGCGTAATCGGAGCCGATGTTGTTCTCGGCTCAAATTGCTGGCTCCAACATCATGTCACGCTTTGCGGACCGATGAAAGCCGGCGCGAAGAACAGATTCTACGCTTACTGCTCGATCGGTCAGCAAACGCAGGACTTAAAGTACCGCGGCGAACCTACCTATCTGGAAATCGGCGACGAAAACACATTCCGCGAATTCGTAACCGCTCATCGCAGCACAACAAGCGAAGGCAAAACGCGAATTGGTAGTCGCGGAAATTTCCTCGCTTACAGTCATATCGGGCACGATTGCACCGTGGGCAACGGCGTCATTTTCTCCAACAACGGCACGTTGGGCGGGCACGTGCAAGTTGGGGATTACGCTGTGATGGGCGGACTCACTGCTGTGCATCAATTTTGCCGGATCGGACGGTTCGCGATCACCGGCGGCTGTTCGAAAATTGTCCAGGACGTTCCGCCTTTCATGATCGCCGATGGTAATCCAGCGGAAATTCGCGGGATTAATCTGATCGGTTTGGAACGTAAAAATTTTCCGGCAGAAACCGTGAAGCTAATCAAAGAAGCATTCCGCCTGATTTACCGGTCAAAGTACAACACGCGCCAGGCAATCGAAGCAATGCAGAAGGAGTTAGCCCAGACTGAAGAGATCACCGAGATCATCCGATTCATCGAACAAAGCGAACGCGGAATCATTCGGTAAAATCACAAATTTCGGGGCCCTCTCACGCGCGCTCGCCGACAACTACAAATGCAGCTTCAATCCGTCGTACGCGACGCGTACGTTCCTGGGAAGGCGGGATTCGGCGGATTGCGGCAAGTCGTGGCCGATATGAGTAAAGTAAGTTGTCTCAGGTCTTACACGCTTCGAGACTTCAAGTGCCTGTCCAACGCTTAGGTGCGTGGGATGAGGTTTGTCGCGCAATGCGTCGATGATCAGGACTTTCACGTTTGCGATTAGTGCAACGATCCCATCCGGGACCGCGCTGCAATCGCTCAGATAGGCAACAAGCTTTTGGCTGGCCCGCGAAAAAAGATACCCATTCACCATTGAATCGCCATGCGGCACAGGCAACGGAGTGATTAAGGTTTCGCCCAGTTTGAATGGGCCATCGATCACATGTGGTTCAGGCTTTAAATAGTATGGAACTGGGTTAGGTGTGTTGAACGCGAATTGAAAGATACGCTGCAGATCGCGCATCGTTTCCGCGGGGGCATAAACCGGCATGTAGCCGCGCGTGTACGAAAAGCGGCGTAAGTCGTCGAAGCCCATAACGTGGTCTGTGTGTGAATGAGTGAACACGACCGCGTCCACGCGACGAATGTTTTCGCGGAGTGCCTGCGTTCTGAAGTCCGGTCCGGTATCCACCACAAACGCGCATTCGGGCGTTTCCAAATAAATTGAGGAACGCAGGCGTTGGTCGCGTGGATCAGGAGAGCGACAGACCTCGCACTCGCAACCAATCATGGGCACGCCTTGTGAGGTTCCAGTACCGAGGAAGGTCACACTCAGTTGGGAGTTGAAAGTTGAGTGTTGAGGGTTTGAAATCTTCAGAACGCGCAACCTTCAACTCTCGACTGGAAACTCTCAACCGCCCTAATGCCTGCCGTCCTTACATTACTGCGAATCAGGAATCTCGCGCTCGTTGAAGAACTCGAGTGGCAATTGGAGCCGGGGTTTGTCGCCATTACTGGAGAAACAGGCGCGGGTAAGTCTATTATCATCGGGGCGCTGCAACTTTTATTGGGCGAGCGCGCCGACAAATCGCTGATTCGAACCGGTGCCGATCTTTGCACAGTCGAAGCAGTCTTTAGCGGCAATGATTTGCAAAAATTAAATCCTCAACTGATCGAGGCCGGCATTGAGCCGTGCGAAAACGAACTCATCATTAAGCGAAGTTTCTCGGTTGCTGGCGGCACGCGCCAGTTCATCAACGGCTCGCCTACCACATTATCAATCTTGAAAAATCTCGGCGATGAGCTCGTTGATCTTCATGGGCCGCATGATCACCAATCGTTGCTCTCTCCTGAGACGCAGTTGAGCTTGCTCGATTCGTTCGCGCGAACTGAACAACAGCTCACTGAATATCGAAAACATTACCGGCAATTGCAGGCACTTCTCGCAGAACATGCTGCGCTTAACACGGCCGAAACGGCCCGCGAACAGGAGCTCGATCTTCTTCGCCATCAGACTGCCGAGATCAAGTCGGCGAATCTCGTCGCGGATGAAGAAGAAGAAATCGAGAACCGCTACAAACTTGCGAGCAACAGCAAGCGGCTGATTGAACTGGCCAGCACGATCGCCAACAAACTTTCCGAAGCAGATGATTCCGTTCTTTCTCAGCTCGCTGAAACACAGCGGTTGCTGCGCGAACTGGAAAAGATCGACCCTTCGATCGCGCAGTTTTCTTCGGCGCACGCTGCGAGCGTCGTTGAGCTTTCTGAGATTGCGCGCGCGCTATCCGCTTACGCAGACAAACTCGATCTCGATCCGCAACAACTAGCCGCGCTCGAGCAACGTGTTTCGTTGTTCGAAAGCCTAAAGCGGAAATATGGCGGCTCTATCGCGGAAGTGATGGCGTTTGGCGAGCACGCGGCTGAACGAATGCAGAAAATTGAAGGACGTGACGCAGAACTGGAGCGCCTAGCGAAAGAAATTGAAAACGTTCGTACGCAAATGAAGCGCGCCGGCGAAGCGCTCCGTAAATTGCGCGCTAAAGCTGCTCCCAAGCTTTCTGAGAACATCCGACGGAACCTTCGCGATCTCGGATTTCGCCAATCGGAATTCGAAGCGAAGCTCACCGCGCTCGATGAACCCCGCCCAAGTGGATTCGACTCGGTTGAATTAGTTTTCTCGCCGAACCCAGGCGAACCGCTCAAACCGCTTCGCGCCATCGCGTCGAGCGGCGAAATCTCACGGTTGATGCTGGCGATCAAATCTGCCCTGGCTGCGCAGGACGCGATCCCGTTGCTGGTGTTCGACGAAATCGACACCAATGTCGGCGGCGAGATCGCCCATGCCGTTGGCGCTAAAATGCAAACGTTGGGAAGTGATCATCAGGTGATTTGCATCACACACCTGCCGCAAGTCGCCGCGACCGCATCTTCGCATTTCGTTGTGACCAAGGACGTCACGCGCGGCCGAACGTTTTCCAATTTGCGCGAAGTGACTGGGAAAGCCCGCCAGGAGGAAATCGCACGTATGCTCGGGGGGAAAAGCGAATCGGCGCTCAAACTCGCTGCAAGCTTACTGAAATAAGGCTTTTGACTTCCCGCGAAACACACGAAACGATGAGTTCTTCGTAAGATTTTCGCGTATTTCGTTTGTTTCGTGGGCCAAAAGAAATTTATTTCTTCACAGCGCCGAGTGGGAGCACAGTTCTACCGAACAGTTCATTCAGCACTTGCGCGAGCCCGGCGTAGATCGCGGAGAAACCGCAGAAGATTCCTTCGTATCCGGTGAAATGTTTGAAGCCCGTACTCGCGCTCGTGTAGTCGCCGATCGCGAGCAGGAAGAAAAGAATCGCCAGTGTCGCAAACACAACTTGTAACGCGCGACTGAGGCGCAATGTCCCAAGAAACATGACAGCAGTGAATAGTCCCCACATCGCAAGGTACGCTGCCATTGCTGTGTCGTTTGAGGGCGCGGCCCATCCCAATTTGGCCATAACAACCAGCGTTACGAGGGAGAACCAAAACAATCCGTAGGAAAGAAACGCAGTGGTGGCGAATGTGTTGCCCTTCCTCCACTCCATTATTCCCGCAACAACTTGCGCGGCGCCGCCATAACAAATTCCCATGGCCAGTATCATGCTGTTTAACTCGTAAAAACCGGCGTTGTGCAGGTTTAACAGCACAGTTGTCATACCGAAACCGAGTAACCCTAGGGGGGCCGGATTTCCGGTCGTGTCCTTGATTTGAGTGACAGATTCATTCATGACGCGACCAGTCTGGCGAAAGAAGGTTCGAGAGCGCAATAACAATATCGGGCGGACCTAAAACGCGCGGCCCCTAACGATTTAACTTGTCGATGCACCAGCGCCGAAATTATGGTGCCTGTTTCGCATATGATTCAGCGCGACTATCTCATCATCGGCGGTGGCGTCGGCGGCGTCAGCGCCTGCGAAGGAGTCCGGCGCCACGACAAACGCGGGAGCGTGACGCTGGTTGGCACCGAAGTGTTTCCACCTTACAAACGCTGGATTCTATCGAAGGACTTTTTGCGTGAGAAAGATCCACAGCCCAAGAAATTGTTTGAGCCCAATGAAGCCTGGTATGAGAAGCACAAGATCGAAACGCGATTTGGCACCGTGGTAACACAGTTCAACATCGATCGCCGTCTCGCCGTGCTAGCCAATGGTGAAAGTATTGAGTTCAACAAGGCATGCCTGGCGATGGGCAGTCGCCCGGTGCGACCGCCAGTCGCCGGAACCAGTCTCGGCAACGTGATCTATCTGCGAACGATTCGCGACGCACTCGCGTTAAAAGAAATGGCGCACCTGGAGAAAGGCATCATGGTTGTCGGCGGCGGATTACTCGCATGCGAGGCTGCGGCCAGCCTTCGGATGATGAAACTGAAGGTCGGTCTCATGCATAGGGATTCCTATCTGTTGAACCGATACATCGATTCGGAAACCGGCAAATGGCTCACCGAGTATTTTGAAAAGCACGGAGTAACCCTATCGATGGGCGAAAGCCTCAATGGTTTTGAAGGCAAAACAGTTTTGCGAAATATCCAGACAAAAAGCGGCAACCGATTCCCAGTGGGTCTCGCTGTCGTCGCATGCGGAGCGGAGCCAAATCTGGATCTGGTTCGCAACACACCGCTCTCCGGCCCGCACGGCTCGCCGGTTACCGAATATCTCGAGACAGAAGAAAAAGGGATTTACGCAGTAGGCGACCTTGCGTTTTATCCCGATCGAATCATGGGCGGCGTACGGCGCCAGACGCATTGGGATAATGCGCGAAGCCAGGGCCTCGTCGCCGGCGCGAACATGACTGGGAAAAAACGCATACGCTACGAGCAGGTGCCGTATTTTTGGACGGAGATCTTTGATTTGCGGATGGATTTTGTTGGCGATTTCAGCGTGTTGCCGACGCGTGTTGATGTTCAAGGCGCATACGCGAAGAAAAAATTCACTGCGCGCTATTATCAGGGAGACAAACTCCGCGCGATCTTGCTTTGTCACCAATCGCCTCGCGACGTGGAAACCGCCAAGAGCCATTTGCGTCAGGCGCAGGGAAAGTAAGTCGTGATTACAATCCCGTTCGGCTCACGTTCAGCCCGTGTCGCGCGCGTACCAATCTACCTTGCGCGTCACGTACATCACAATTGCCAGCACAATGAAAAGAGCGATGGCGCCCATGAGCAGTGCGTAGTCCTGCTGGCGCAAGGTTATATAGAGAAACGTGTAAACGCCCGCGAGACCTGCGCCAATCATTAACGTGCGAGCCCCGCCGCCAAGGAAAAATCGGCAGTACCACGTAATCAACGCCGTCGATGCAATCGCCGCGATCAGGTATGCCCAGCTGAATCCAATGAATTCTGAAATCGACAATAGCAGGAGGTAAAACAAGCAAAGCGCCGCGCCGACCATCAGATATTGAAACGGATGAATTTTCTGTCGAGCCGTAACCTCAAACAGAAAGAAAGTTGTAAAAACCAGCACAAGAAACAGCACACCGTATTTGATCGAGCGTTCCACGTAGCGATACGCGTCCAGGATCGACAAGAGCTGAACACCGAAACGCGAATTCGTAACGGAGAGAGTACTGAAACGCTCGTTGCCAGTGCGGCTCGTCCACGATTGAGGATAATCACGACCGTAGTAAGACACCTTCCATTTCGCATCGAATCCGTCCGGACGCACCGACCGGTCCGCAGGCAAAAACGCACCGCGAAAGGCCGGATCAGGCCAATTCGATTTTAGAGTTGCCTCATTTTGCACCCCAAAAGGCGCGAAGTAGATTCCTTCGCTTCCATTGAAATCGAGCGGAATGGAAAATTCGGTTTCGCTTGCAATCGGTTGGTCCGTGCCCAGAGACGCGGTCGCGCCAGTTGTGTATCCGGGAACCTGTGAACCCGGCAGCAACGGATGCTTGGTGCCACCCCAGTCGAGCATCAGCGCTTCGCGTGTGCCTCTCAAATCGTTCACCGCGATGGAAAGGAACGCGTCCTTCCATTGCAAGTCCTTTACATCAATCTTGAGCGGCCCGAAATCCGGCGGCGCAAACTTGCCCGAGAGCGTAACCTGCGCACGAAACACTCCCGCATCATAGATGCCGCGATGTAACATCTGCGTCTGCACATCGCCTGTGATGTGCAAGGTTTCGGGGAGAAAATATGCGACCGCAGTGCCGTTCTCTTCCACTTCGCGTCGTTCCATCTTGCCATCAGGTGCCGGCACTTCTTTGACCACCTTAAATTTGTATTGATAGGGAATCCCAAGCACCGGTCCGATCACATTTTGTTCGCCGCCCCACGACGAAGTAATGTCGGTGACCGCTTCATTGCGCCGCTGCAATCGCTCCCGCAACACGCCGGTGATCATTGCAAGTGGAATCAGAAGCACCAGGACGAGGGCGCCGACGCCGAGCAGCTTGATCATCGTGCTGTAGCGTTTCCCAAAAGCCGGCTGCGATTTTGGCAATGGCGGCGGCGGTGTTTGGCCTTCAGGCATGCCGCGATGTTGAATCAGAGAAAATGGATCAGGTCAATCACCTTATTCCGCGAGTCTCTATCGCACTGCTCTCGGTCGATTCCTTATCCTTCAGTTCGCCATTGCCGGCGAATTCGCGCCGCTTCGCGCATGAAATGCGGATTTCGAACTATCTTCGTCGAGGTATTTCCAGCCGAGCCGCTTCGCTCAAACCACGACAAGCAATCAATCAAGCGTCTGCCGCGCCAGTTAATCAATTCCTGACTCACGCAGTGAAGCCCAGCCTGCGTACATAAGGACCGAAAAAGATCAGCGCTCATTGTTGGATTACGATGATGCTCCCAGTCCAGGACTTTCATTTTGCGAAGAAATTTGCGCACCCGTTGCGGAACGCGTTCCGACAGGGAGTCAGCGTACGCGCCGAGATTGGAATGATGTATAAATCCTTTGCCGCCGACTTTCAGTATTCTTCCCAGTTCGTTGAGGTATGCCTCGACGAGGTCCCGGCGCAAATGCACGAACGAATCGAAACTGAACACGAAGTCGATCGAGCCATCGGGAATCATCGACAGCGAGCGACCATCGTTAAGATAAGAGCGCACATGCGGCTCAGCGGCGAAACGCCGACGACACGCTTCGACACATTCACCAGAGGCATCAACAGCCCACAGTTCTTGGCAATAATCTTTGAGATAATGTGTCCATCGCCCAAAGCCTGGCGCGATTTCCAGGATTGTCGTCGTAGGCAGACAATCCCGAATACGCGGAAGGATGGTGCCGGACCATTGCGCAGCAGAACTACCCCAGGGCTCGGACCATTCCTCACCTGCATCTTTCCAATCGTATTTCGCTGAATGGCTCGGCATACTCTTTGGCCAAAACGTGGCTGGGGCCGGAATCGAACCGGCGACACGTGGATTTTCAGTCCACTGCTCTGCCAACTGAGCTACCCAGCCTTTGCAAACGCCTTTCGCGTGCCCGCACCGATGGGCGGGCTGCTTACTAAAGCAGAAAACACGCCTTCGTCCAAACTACGGCGCGGCAGACGCGCAACGCTCAACGCTTGTTCATCGAGAAGCGCAGCGAGATGATGGCGCGGCTGACCTTCGATACTGCGTGCGAGCTTGGTTTTTGCGGCAGCCTTGAGGAATGGGAACGGCTCATCGGAGCCGTTGCCCGGCGGTGATTCTGCTCAGTCCCCGCTTTCCGTGTTCTGAAAAGACGTGATTAGCCACTTCCCGTTAGTTTTGACCATCTCCATCGTAGTGATTTCTTTCAGAACTGGAACGGCCTCTCCGGCGGAACGGCTTCCACCGGTCACGTCCCACGTAGCATGGACAAGTGCAACGTCGGGCGTTGAAAAACGCACTTCTACGCCGGTAAGCTTCCGAACCGCAGTCTTTAATCTCTTTCTAAACAGTTCCGCGTGCCGCACGACAATCTCCTGCACTCCCTTCCAGTGGACACCATCGATGTTTACGTAATCACAGTCTTCAGTGAAGAGACGACCGAAGGCGGCCGTGTCATGGCCGTTCCAAGAAACCTCGTATTCGGCGAGAACATTGCGCACAGCACCCTCATCGTCATTGGCGTAGTCGTAGTAATTCAGAGGCGGGTAGACATATCCGTAGTCATAGCCGGACGATGCATAACCATTGCCATAATTACCGTATCCGTATCCGTAGCCGGAGTAGTCGGACGGAAATGGATATACGTAGGATCCGTATGGATAGACCCAGTTCCAGCCCCACCAAGGGCCCCACCACCATCGAGAGGCGAAGTTGCCGATAAAGATGATTTTGTTGAAATGCTTGAAGCGATGAAACCGATTGTTTCGATTAAAGTCGCCATAGTTGAACCGATTAAACCGTCGAAGGCCCAAGGCTGAATTCATCATTGGAGTGCGGTGCATTGACATCCGTCCGATCGAACCTGGCATGGGAGCGCGGTGCACCGGCATTCGGGTAATCGAACGCGGCGTCAAAGCGCCGCGCGTTCCCACCTGGGAGGGCGAATTACCGTGCCCCTTTATCTGCGCCTTCGCAATCGAAGCTGCGAATACGCATGCTGCCACGTAACTAAAGAGAACGAATCTTCTCCAGTTCATAAGGTCATAGGTTTCTAAGATTGAAACCCAGGGGATTCGAAAGTTGCGACACAGGAAAAGGTAAAAGGTCGCGATAGCGTTACCTTTCGTCGCTGGGAAACCACCACACCTGACAATCATTTGCTGCCTGCCAGTTTACCGGTTGAGGTATTTTGGCATTTGCCCACTCCTTTCCAGCGTTATATCTGCCCCTACGCTACGACTCGAGACGGGCCGCCCCAACTCGCTGCCGTCTGGAGTCAAGAGCCGAGCGATTTTTAGTACGCTCTCACCGGTGCATGCTTTCACCGTGGCGAGACTCGCGTTCTCGACTTCATTAAAGTGACGCGCGTTCTTACCGCGATTCGCAACAACATTTTTCGGATGTTTTGTTCTTCCCCTTTCAGACGAATTTACCATTCTTCACACTACACCAGCACCACCCGTAACTGATTTCTAGCGCTAAACGCCGTGTGGTAGCTCAAGCTTCGATACTGCCTGCGAGCTTGGTTTTCGCGGCAGTCTGGACGAGTGGGCGCGCCTGATGGGAGCAGTTGCGAGGGCGGTGAACTTTCTGCCTAACTAGCCGACCGGTTGCGCTTCCACCCGCGAATCACTAAAAGACTATGTCCCCGGCCGAATTCGAAAACCTCTCGGCCGCAGACCAGGAGCACTGCATGCTCTGTCCAGATTGTCGAGAGATGTTCGATCTTCGGAACTCAGAAGACGTCGTGTTTCACCTAGCACATCACAAGCCGCAGCGACCCGCACTCCGTATTCGGGATCCGCAAAGACTTGAATAGTCTAGCGAACCCTAATCGTCGTCACCTGCAAACTTCGCGTAACCGACGCTTCATTCGAAGGACCTGACGGCATTGCAGCCCATCATCACTCCGACGAACGCATCGGATCATTGGTCCGTAACGTGTGATTTCCTTTAAAGTTGCGCACCGTGCGTTGCCAAGCTTCGACTAATCTGCGTTAAACTCCGCACGACATCCACGTCCAACGGGGTGAGCGGTAATGTAAACTCGCACAGGTCGTTCGGATGAAACTTTACAGTGTTGCGCTGGTAGTCGATTTCCAGCTCACCATTGAGCCTTTCGGTCTCTCTCGGTGTTTTTGTCGGATTTTCGTCCTTTTGGTCGTACATTTCTCACCTCGTTCTACGGAACAAACAGAACGAAGTTCTTTAAATAACTGCCCGACTCAGCCTCCGATGGGATCAAGTTCGGGAACTTCGCCTGCAAAAAGCCGTATCAAGACTTAATGAGCCACCCGGATTTGCCGCTGCCCGGTGCGCCACGCTACAACCATAAGATCGAAAGCATGATTGGCGTTGAGATCGTCAAAATCGTCAGCATGGACGTATATGCTTGCGGTGAATGTTGCTCACAGCCGGTCGGAACCAACATCGTAAAAATCTCGGAAGCGAACTACAGAGACAATCCGGACTTGTGCATTAGAATTGTTTTTGAAGCGTTGCTTTCGCTCCCTGCGGGATTTTATACAGTTGTTTACCATACAGAACCACTGCCCTGCGTGATGGATTTCCGCGTGGGCGACAAGGGATTTGGATTGCGAGTGAGACGGCTCGATAGAGAAACGATCAACGGCATAAAGCGGCCTGCCTACCTGCGCATCGAAATTGAATGAACTATTGTCGGAACGAGTAGCTCATCCAGCCACTCACGGATTCCCGGACACCACATTTCACTTCATCTTTGCGAGCAACGTGATGTCATCGCAGCGCGTCATGCGAGGGATAGTTCGTCCCTCGAAGGTCTCCAGAAAATTATTGCGAAGGCGCGGGAAGACGCGACTCAAGTCAAGACCTTCGACGCTTATCTCCGCTGCGCGCCTTTCCGAAAAGGCTTGCAATTGTCCGCTGGGATTTGATAACGGTGGTTCTTCCTAAGGCTGGAAGGACTGATCGCCGAGGGGTCTAACAAATACCGGTGGCGCCTTGATAGTGTTTCAATTTCAGCCGACATACAAACCTCGAGATTGATCATGAAAAAAAAGCTCGCTTCTAAATGTGCCTTCTTCACTCCTCGCGTCGTCGTCAGTTTTGCCTTTTGTGCGATCGGCGTCCTCGTGGCGCTGCTTGCTTTTTCCCTCTACTCGGGCGGCTACGCCTTTGCAGAGAATCCTGACGCTTCAAACAATCACGGTATCGCTGCAGGAAGCGGCAAGAATCCAATAGCCGAGAAGTACAACACGCTGGTAATGCGCGTTTACTTCCGCGACCGCGCCGAGCGTGACCAGCTGGCGCAAGAACTCAACGCCGAAGAAGTGCCCACAACAGGAGGCTATCTCACCATAATCCGCGATCGCGACCTCTACTATGGCCTGACGGCGCGCGGCCTTCGTGTGGAGATAGACGAGAAGAGCAGTCGCAACCTCAGCGACCCTCAAATCATGCGCGAAACTTTCTACGGCGGCTACAAGTCGGTGGAAGAAATATACGCGTTCCTCGACCAGAAGGTGGCTCAGTTCCCGGATCTGGTCGAAAAGATCGACATCGGCGACTCCTGGTGCAAATCCAATCCAGGCGCGTGCGTCCTACCCAGTCCCTGGAACGGCTACGATCTGTTTGTGCTACACATCACGAACCGCAATATACCGGGCCCCAAACCGGTCTTCTGGGCGGACGGCGATATACACGCCCGCGAGATCGCTACGCCAGAAGTCGTCATGCGCATGATTGACTACCTGCTCAATAACTATGATACCGATGCCGACGTTCACTGGCTCGTGGACTATCACGACATCTGGCTTATGCCCGAAGTCAATCCCGACGGCCACCACATCGTCGAGGCGGG
>Ga0081455_10001584_pt1 | contig 27836 bp, 22 predicted proteins | sample TabmetS3T2R1_FD_70207 | JGI IMG/M metagenome (GOLD analysis project Ga0081455, IMG submission 70207) | Tabebuia heterophylla rhizosphere microbial communities from the University of Puerto Rico - S3T2R1 | ecosystem: Host-associated > Plants > Roots > Rhizosphere ...
CCTGCCCCGCACGGAGTGGCGGCCCTACCATCGTCGCCGCGACATCCACACCGTCGGCTGGAGCCCGCTCGGGCGGGGTGGCGAGTTGCTGCGGCACCCGGTCGTCCTCGAGCTCGCCGAGCAGCACGGCAAGAGTCCGGCTCAGGTGGTGCTGCGCTGGCAGATCGAAGTCGGTGCGGGGTTCGTCGCCCGCTCTACGAACAGGGAGCGGATCGTTCAGAACCTGGACCTCTTCGACTTCACGCTGGGCGAGGAGGGAATGCGGCGATTGGCCGTCCTCGACGAGGATCGCGAACCCGCACGGGACCCTGAGACCCACGGTCACTAACCGCTCGGGATGGTTCGCAGCGGCGCCAAGGAGCGCCGAGATCTCCATAGCCAAAGTGCAGTCATTGGCGCGAAAATATGTATTTGCCCTATGTGTGCAGGCCGGACTAGCGTGGCCGGGCAGTGGGCAGTTTCATTCCAACCGCCTGGCTCGACACCAACGGCATTCTCGGAAGTCCCCCTGAAGTCGTGCAGGTGGGGATCATCGTCAGCGATCTCGAGCACGGCGCCCGCGCCTTCACCGCTTTGACCGGAGTAGAGCACTGGAACGTCTACACCTATGACGAGCGCTTCATTCCGGAGATGACCTTCCGGGGTGGGCCCGGGAAGTTCGCCATGCGGATCGCACTCGGCGGGAGCTCGCCGGTCGTCGAGCTGATCGAACCGCTGCGCGGGCCGAGCATCTACCACGAGTGGTTGGCCGAGAACACAGAGGGCCTGCACCACATCGCGGTTGAGGTCGAGAGCCTCGATCGCGGAATTGAAGCTGCGAATTCGGCAGGCCTCCAGGTTCTGCAGAGCGGGCGTGGGTACGGTCTCGACGGCGACGGGGGCTTCGCCTACCTCGATACCTATGAGCAAGCGGGGATCCTGGTCGAGCTGATCGAGATCCCGGCCCGCCGCCGACCCCCCGAAGCATTGTGGCGGGCCCGTGCGAATTCTCTCAAATCCAACGAGGAGTCCACCGAATGTCACAGAAGTCGCAGGCCCCGATCGCGCCGGGCGCCGAACTAGGCGCCGAGGAGGCGCGCGAGCTCTACCGCCGCATGCGGTTGATCCGCGGCTTCGAGGACGCCGTCCAGTCGCAGTTCCAGAAAGGCAACGTCCACGGCACCACCCACCTCTACTCCGGCCAGGAGGCGAGCGGGGTTGGGGTCTGCTCGCTGTTGCGCGAGGGCGACAAGGTGGCCGGCACCTACCGCGGCCACGGCCACGCGCTGGCACTCGGAGTCTCGGCCCAGGGGCTGATGGACGAGCTGCTGGGGCGGGCGACGGGGCTCTGCGGCGGCCGCGCCGGCTCGATGAACGTGGTCGACCTCGAGCGCGGGCTGATCGGCTGCTTCGGCATCGTCGGCGGTTCGATCGGCGCCGCCACCGGCGCCGCCCTCTCCGAGAAGCTGCTCGGCAGCGGAGCCGTCGCCGTCGCCTTCTTCGGCGACGGCACCTCGAACCAGGCCTACTTCCACGAGTGCCTGAACTGGGCCCAGGTCGAGAAGCTGCCGGTCGTCTTCGTCTGCGAGAACAACCTCTACATGGAGTTCACGCCGATCGAGGACGTCACCGCCGGGGCGATCGGCTCGCGGCCGATGGCGATGGGAATCCACACCCAGCAGGTCGACGGCAACGATCTCTGGAAGGTGCGCGCGGGCGCGGCCGGGGCGATCGAGCACGCCCGCTCCGGCGCCGGGCCGGCCTTCCTCGAGACGCTCACCTACCGCTTCGTCGGCCACTCGCGCTCGGACCCCGGCAAGTACCGCAAGCCGGGCGAGCTCGACGAGTGGCGCAAGCGCGACCCGCTGCTGGTCGCCCGCGCCGGGCTCGAGGAGCGCCACGGGACCCCGGCCGAGCGCTGCGACGAAATCGACGCCGAGGTGGCGGCGGAGCTCGAGCGGATCGTCGAGCAGGGGCTGGCGGCGCCGTTCCCCGACCCGGCCGAGGACGGAAAGGAGTTCAAAGATGAGTGAGGCGACGATCGAGTACCGCGTCGCGGTCCGCGAGGCGATCGACGAGGAGATGGCGCGCGACGAGCGGGTCGTCTTCTTCGGCGAGGACGTCGCCACCGCCGGCGGCGTCTTCGCGGTCTCGCCCGGCTTGGAGGAGAAGTACGGCCGCGAGCGGATCTTCGACACCCCGATCTCCGAGCTGGCGATCGCCGCCGGCGCCTTCGGCGCCGCGGTGACCGGGCTGCGGCCGATCTTCGAGATCATGTTCGCCGACTTCCTGCCGCTGGCGATGGACAGCCTGATCAACCAGGCCGCCAAGTACTGGTACGTCTCGAACGAGCAGGGCAGCGTGCCGCTGGTGGTGCGCTCGGCGATGGGCGCCGGCGGCAACTTCGGCGCGATGCACTCGCAGTCGCCGATCCCCTGGTTGCAGGGGATCCCGGGGCTGAAGGTCGTGGCGCCGGCCACCGCCGGCGATGCCAAGGCGCTCTTGAAGCAGTCGATCCGCGACGAGAACCCGGTCGCCTTCCTCGAGCACAAGCGGCTCTACTCGGTGAAGGACGCGATTGGCAGCGAGGAGACGCTGCCGCTCGGCAAGGCGGCGGTGGTCCGTGAGGGCTCCGACGTCTCGCTGGTCTCGATCTCCAAGGGCGTTCGCGACTGCCTGCGCGCGGCGGACGAGCTGGCCGAGCGCGGGGTCGACGCCGAGGTGGTCGACCTGCGCAGCCTGCGGCCGATCGACGTCGCCACCGTCCTCGACAGCGTCGCGCGGACGAACCGCATCGTCGCGGTCGAGGAGGGGCCGATGGTCGGCGGCTGGGCCGCCAACCTGGTCGGCATGGTCGCCGCCGAGGGCCTGCACGAGCTCGACGACGCCTGGGTGATCGCCTGCCCGGAGACGCCGATCCCCTACAGCCCGACGCTCGAGGACGCCTACATGCCCGCCGAGGGTCGTATCGTCCAACAAGTCTCCGGGCGGCTCGGCCTTGCGGCCGAGATCGCCACCGGCGTATAAGAGGGGAGCGACCCAGATGGCCCAGACCACCACCCAGGACATCGCGATGCCGCGCCTCTCCGACTCGATGGAGGAGGGGACGATCCTGACCTGGATGAAGCAGGTCGGCGACGAGGTCGCGGTCGGCGAAGAGATCGCCGAGATCGAGACCGACAAGGCGAACATGGCCTACGAGGCCGACGTCGCCGGCACCCTGCTGGAGATCGTCGTCGCCGAGGGCGAGACCGCAGACGTCGGCGCCGTAATCGCCCGCGTCGGCGACCCGGACGCCGCCCCGGCGAGCGCCGAGGCCCCGTCCGCGCCCGAGCCCGAGGCGCCGGCCGAGGCCGAGAGCGAGGACCGTTCGCCCGTTAGCCCGCATAGCGGGCAAAGCGGCGAACGCGCTCCGGAGCCGGCGGCGCCGGCGACCCCGGGCGCCCCGCAGCCCGCGACGAACGGGCACTCGACGAGCGGGGGCGAGCGGGTCAAAGCGTCGCCGCTCGCGCGGCGCATAGCGCGCGAAGCGGGGATCGACCTTAGTTCGGTGCGGGGCTCGGGCCCCCGCGGCCGCATCGTGAAGAAGGACGTGGAAGGTGCCGGAGCCGCGGCGCCAGCGCCGGCGGCCGGCACCACCGCGACCGGGACCCCCGGTCCCACCGAAACCGCCAAGGGCGAGGTAGAGGTCCAGGAGCTCTCAAAGCTGCAGGAAGTCGTCGCCCGCCGGATGGCCGAGTCGAAGGCGACCGCGCCGCACTTCTACCTCACCGCCGAGGTCGACATGGGCGCCGCGGTCGAGGCCCGCGCCCGGATCAAGGAGATCAGTGGCGAGGGTGAGGTCGTCCCCTCGTTCAACGACATGGTCGTCAAGGCCTGCGCGATCGCCCTGCGCCGCTTCCCGCGCGCCAACGGCGCCTACCGCGACGGGCGCTTCGAGCTCTACTCGCGGGTCAACGTCGGCATCGCCGTTGCCGCCACGGATGCGCTGGTCGTCCCGACCGTCTTCGACGCCGACCGCAAGGGCCTGCGCGAGATCGCCGCCGACGCTCGCACCCTCGCCGCGAAAGTCCGCGACGGCCGGGTCACCCCACCGGAGCTCTCCGGTGCCACCTTCACCGTCTCGAACCTCGGGATGTTCGGCGTCCGCAGCTTCGACGCGGTCATCAACTCGCCCCAGGCCGGGATCCTCGCCGTCGGTGAGATCGCCGAACGCCCGGCGGTCCGCGACGGCCAGATCGTCGCCGCCCAGCTGATGAACGTCACCCTCTCCTGCGACCACCGGATCCTCTACGGAGCCGAAGGAGCGGAGTTCCTCGCCGCGGTCAAAGGCCTGCTCGAAGAGCCAATCGCGCTGGCGCTGTAGTCGTTCGAGAAGGCAACAGTAACTTCCTCGATCTGGGCTGGTGACTCGATCCTGAGCGGATTCAGGATCTGCTGGGCGTGATCAAAACCCATTGTCAATTGCCTATCTAAAATCCCGAAGTTTCTATTTGTGCGAATGGACTGCGGGGAGCTAGCGTCCGTTATGGGATTTGAAGTCCCGCAGCTGGGTGTACTACGGGAATGGTCCGAACCCTCGGACGCTGAAGAAAGGGAAGAGAGAGTGATGCTTCGAATTCGTGTGGTGGCGCTGACGCTTACCAGAACGCGACTAGGGCGGTTGTCACTAACGGTTGGTGCGGTCGCTCTGATTGTGGGTGCGCTCGCAGGCTGTGGCGGTGGCTCGGATTCGAGTTCGACGAGCGCGGGCGCCGATGAAACGACTACCGAAGCATCGACTACTGCGGACGACTCGGGCAGCTCTTCGACCGAAGCGAAACTGGCGCCCTATCTGCAGTTCGAGAAAACGATTCAGGTTCCTGGTCCGCTGAAAAAACTCCCTGAAAATGCTGACGTCCTCTTCCTCGAATGCTCAGCCCTTCCGTGCAAACAAGAGGGAGAAGGACTGAAACGCGGTGCAGAACTGCTGAAACTCAACTACAAAGCTCTGTCCTCCGGAGCGACGCCGGAGAGTTTCCAGAGCGCTGCGGAACAGGCGGTTCGGGAAAAACCCGACGCAGTGTTGCTGCCCGCCCTGCAGCCGTCGATCATCAAGACGCAGCTTCAGGAACTGAACGAAGAGGGCGTGGTGGTCGCTCTCTGGGCGACCGAACAACCGCCAGCAGGGTCGGCCGAAGTCTTCCTCCTCTCGCCGAAATATTGGGAAAACGATGGCGCCGCGATGGCTCGATATGTACAGGTGAATGGGGGAACGGACGCAAACGTCCTGTTCGTAAACCAGTCCGTATTCAGCTTCGGCAACTACATGGGTAAAGGGATTTCGCAGACGCTGAAAGCGGAATGCCCAGGCTGCTCGTTCTCGGAAATCGACACGCTGCCCGAAGAGGTCGGAACCAAGATCCCGACGGCGGTCATCTCGGAGCTCCAGAAGAATCCATCGATCGACTGGGTGATCTTCGCCTATGGAGCGATGGACCTCGGCTTCCCGGAGGCACTCAAAGCAGCTGGGCTCGAAGGTCAGGTCAATTTCATTTCACAGTCGCCCTCGAAAAACAACTTCGAAAATCTGAAATCCGGATCCGAAGTTGCGAACCTGGCGAGTAACGAAACGTTCTTCGTCTACTACGTTCTGGACTCGGTTGCCAGGGCCCTCAATGGGGAACCGGTACCGGATCGGGAAGACATGCAGACCGGTTGGTTTATCACCGGGAAAGATGTGACCTTCGATCCCGCAACCGAATATTGGGAACCCGTCCCGAACTTCGCAGCGCAGTTCGAAGAAACGTGGGGAGTCAAGTAGGCGATGTCCGGTGGAGACGACGTCCTCCTAGAGGTTAGAAACCTCAGCAAGGCGTTTCCTGGACAGGTTGCACTCTCCGGCGTGGACTTGAATGTTCGCGCCGGAGAGGTTCACGCCATCGTCGGCGAGAACGGGTCCGGCAAGTCGACCTTGATCAAGGTGCTTGCCGGCTACCACCAGCCGGATGCCGGCAGCGTGGTCGAGCTTGCAAGCTCGGCGTCGGGCCCGACTGCGATCGGCTTCGTTCATCAAGACCTCGCCCTCGTGGAGGGCATGAGCGCGCTCGACAATCTGGCGTTCGGTCGCAAGTTCGCGACGAAGTGGGGCGGTATCGACACCGCGAAGGAGCTCGAGCGCGCAACCTCGCTAATGGAGCGGCTGGGTCGCCAAATCGATCTAACCGTGCCGCTCGCCGAGCTGCAACCGGTTGAACGGGCCCTCGTGGCTATGGCGCGAGCCCTCGACGGGTTGGGGGAACGCGCCGTCCTCGTGCTCGACGAGCCGACTGCGGCCCTGCCGGCTCCGGAGGTTGGGAGGCTGTTCAGAGCGATCGAAGAGGTGAAGTCCGAGGGTGGAGGGGTGCTTTACGTCTCTCACCGTCTCGACGAGGTCTTCGAGGTCGCCGATCGTGTAACCGTCCTCAGGGACGGCAGGCGTGTGGCCACGGTCGAGGCGGGCGAGCTCGATCACGAGGGGCTGATCGAGCTGATGCTGGGACATTCGCTGGAAGCAGGGTTCGATCAGGATGTGCGTGAGCCACGAGGAGGCGTCGCGTTGGGGGTCCGTGGTCTCAGCGGGGGGACGGTCAAAGACTTTTCGGCGGATGTGCTCGCTGGCGAGATCGTTGGCGTGGCCGGATTGGCGGGTTCGGGACGCGAGGACTTGGCTCGGGCGCTGGTGGGAGCCTTGCCAGGGACGACCGGCACCGTCAACGTCGACGGCAGTGTGCTCCGCCGGCGCAATCCCCGTGCGGCTATCGACGCCGGTCTGGCGCTGGTTCCGCGCGATCGGGCTCGCTACGGAGCAATCCTCGAGCACTCGGTCGCCGAGAACGTCACCCTTCCGCAGTTGAAGCCGCTCCTCCGTCGGATGAGGATCCATCGGCGCCGAGAGCTGGCTGATGTCCAGGGCTGGATCCAGCGCGTCGATATCAGGCCGGCCGATCCCGAGATGGTGCTGGGCGCGATGAGCGGAGGGAACCAACAGAAGGCCGTTTTGGCCCGCTGGCTGCGCGCCCGCCCAAGGGTTCTCCTCCTGGATGAGCCGACGCAAGGTGTGGACGTGGGCGCAAAGGCGGCCATTCACAAGCTGCTGCGGGAGGCGGCATCCGAGGGGCTGGCGCTACTCGTCTGCAGCGCCGAAACCGAGGATCTCGTCGATCTCTGCGATCGGGTGTTGGTGATGAGAGCGGGCCGCGTCGAGGTCGAACTGAAACGCGAAGAGCTCACCAACAGCAGAATCGTCAAGGAGAGCCTAGGGATCGCCAGGAGGATCGGACAAACTGCGCGACCGGGATCCGGGATCGCGGCATGAACGACGCAACCGCGCTCAGCACCGAGAACGCAGCCGCCGAGGCGCCCCGGCCGGCACCGCTTCGGCGCCTCTGGGATAGCTATGGAAATTCGCCGTTCTCGGTACGCAATATCTCTCTTGTTTATGTCTGGGCGATTCTCTTCCTGGTCTTCTCCCTCTGGGTCCCGGACACCTTCCTGACTGCTACTACGTGGAAGTCCCTGGCGGCCGAACAGGCGGTGACCACGATCCTCGCCCTAGCGGTCGTCATCGCGCTCGCGAGCGGAGTTTTCGACCTCTCCGTCGCTGCCGTCCTTGGGGCGGCAGCGGTGTTCGTTGCGCATTTCATGACCGCCAACAGTTTCGACCCCGTTCCGGCGGTGATGCTGACCCTGCTCGGCGCCGTCGCCGTGGGGACGGTTTCGGCTACTGCAGTCGTTTTCTTCAGGATCAACTCCTTCATCGCCACGCTCGGCGTCAGCTCGGTGCTGTCCGCCCTAATCGTCGCGATCTCCGACAACCAGCAGATCATTGGCTTGCCGCCGTCGTTCGTCTCATGGACGACCTTCCAGTTCCTCGGGATCCAGGGCACCTTTTGGATCGCCTTGGCGATCGCTGTGGTTATCTGGTTCTTTCTCGAGCACCGCCCGATCGGGCGTCACATGTATGCAACCGGCGCCAGTCCCGACAGCGCCCGTCTGGCCGGCGTTCGTACCGATCGGATCGTCTTCGGGACGATGATCTGCACGGCGTTGATCGCCGGCATCGCTGGGGTCGTCGTCACCTCCAGGCTAGGAACCGGATCACCCACGATCGGGCCGCCCTATCTGCTGCCCGCGTTTGCGGCAGCTTTCCTTGGATCGACCCAGGTGAAACCGGGACGCTTCAACGTATTGGGAACGTTGATCGCCGTCTACGCCTTGGCGACCAGCGTCAAGGGCCTGCAACTTGCGGGAGCCCCTATTTGGCTTCCAGAACTATTCAACGGCGCCGCGCTGCTGGTTGCCGTCGCGGTCTCGGTGCGCCGCCGGCGTGTACGCGTGTCAGTTACCTCAGAGACTGCGGTCCCGTCAGTCTCGATCCCGTTGACGCTTCGGCAGGCCGCCAGGGAAAGCGTCGAGGCCCTCCGGGACCGGACCGGTGAGACGGTCAGCGTGATCAAATTCCCAGAGGGTGGCGGCGATGCAAAAGTGGTCGAGGTGGCCGAAAGCGACGCCAAGCTACGGGTTGCGGCACGGCTGGGAGAGGTCGTCCCGGCGGCCCAGCTCAGCGGCTTCCCCGGTATCGACGCAGCCGGTGAGGAACGATTCAAGATCATTGAGGGGGATGGCGTCTTCGATGCAAAGGCATTGATTACGGACCAAGGGGAGCCAGTGGGAGTGGTTTCGGTGCGAGCCCCTGCGGCTCGCGTCTCCGACACCTTGCGGGCGGAAATCGAAGACGGCACCAGAGCGACCGCTCAGACTGTGTCAGATCGCCTCCAGGATGGTCCCGAAGCCAACCCTCGGGACTGATGTCAACCGCTGTATCGTCACCGACGTGGATCTACGTATTAGTCTAAAGAAGCTAGAGGTACTGTCGCTAGTTGTCCAGCTGGGTGGTGTGGGTCGCGCCGCGGAGCATCTGTTCGTTTCTCAACCGGTCGTTACCGCCCACATCAGATCCGTCGAGGAGAGGCTTGGGACGAAGCTCTTCTACCGTGAGGGCCACACGATGCACCTCACTGAGGCAGGCACTGTCGTGCTCGCCTGGGCGGAAGACGTCCTGACGAGATCGCGCGAGCTCGATCGGGCATTGACTGGAATGGTCGATGGTACGCAAGGCACGGTATCGCTCGGTGCCAGCATGTCGGTGGGTTGCTACATGCTCCCGCCGATCCTCAGCGCGTTCAAGAAGACAAACCCTAAGGTGGACCTGCGGCTGAGCATCTCCGATACCGAGCATGCGATCTCCGACAGTCTCTCCGGTGAGCTCGATTTTGCGGTCGTCGTCCACGATGACCGGAACGCGTTCCCGGGGATGGAAGTCGAGGACGCCGGCGAGGACGAGATCGTTCTCATCGGCTCGCCAGCATCGGATCACCCTGCGAGCATCTCCCTTGACGATCTTGCGGATCTGAAGTTCGTCGATGCGCCTCAGGGGATAGTGCGGCGCGCCTTCGTAGACCGGTACCTGCGTGAACTGGGTGTCGCCGATCGGGACGTGGTGCTCGAGCTCGGCCACCCCGAGGCGATGAAGCGGGCAGCGCGAGAAGGCGTCGGACTCGCCTTTCTCTTTCGCCGGGCGGTCGCTTCAGAGCTGGCAAAGGGCTCGCTGGTGGAGATCGAGGTGGAAGGCGCCGACCTCGTCTTTCCCATCTTCGTGATCTATCGGAAAGGCAAGACGATCTCGCCCCTGCATCGCAATCTGCTTGCGGCGATCGAGGCATCCCTCTCGAGTAGTCCTGACCTCACCGTGACATAACGCATAGCGAAAGCGCAATCGGTTGACGTCTAACAATGTATTTGAGCGCAGTGGCATCTACCCGTAGCTTTTCGGATGTGTCCATCGATGCGACCACCAGCGAGGAGTTAGGTATGGCGGAGTCATATGACGGTCACGGCGGAGATAGCCCGCAGTGGTGGCCTTCGAGGTACGGGGCGGATGACGAGCTCGGGTCGGGCAATGAGCTGACCCCTGACCGCACGATGGCCGCGCTGCAGATTCCGCAGGAGGGGCGCACGATCGGGCTGGCTCAGACGCTCTTCGAAGGCGCTGCTGCAATCGCTCCACGCACCTGGAAACAGTTGGTCGCTGCCCACGGTGTGCTGGAGGAGCGGCTGATGGCCAGGGAGGAGGGCGGCGACGACCTCAGCTATTTCGAGGAGCACGTCCTGACCTCATACCACATCGGCTGTCACCTTGACGCTCTCGCCCACGTCGGCATCAAGGACCGGTTTTACAACGGCAATCGTTACAGCGACATCTACGAGCCGACCGGGCTAAAAAAACTCGGAATCGAGAACGTTCGGCCGTGGATCGCTCGCGGAGTCTGCCTAAATATTTGTGCCGTTGCCGAAACTGATCAACTCACGGAGGGGTTCGCGATCTCAGTTGACCATCTCGAGGAAGCCCAGAAGGAGCAGGGCGTCGAGATACGTGCGGGTGATGTGGTGCTGCTTCACACCGGTTGGGGGGAGCTCTGGTCGACTGACGTCCAGCGTTACGAGGCGCTCGAGCCCGGCTGCAGCTGGGACGCGGCGCACTATCTCACCGATAAGCACGTCTCGTTGGTCGGAGCTGACAACTGGGGCTTTGAGGTGCTCCCATTCGAGCGCGAGGATGGACCGTTCGCCGTCCACCAGCACCTACTTGCCGAGACCGGGACGCACATTGTCGAGAATTTGACGACTACCGAGCTGGTCTCGAGCGGCAGCTCGGAATTCCTCTTCATCCTCACCGTGCCGAAGACGCAGGGCTCGACCGCAGCCATCGCTTCGCCGGTGGCGGTCATCTAGCAGGCTACTTCCGCTGCAGTCGGCATTACGGTTTCGTTTGCCCGGAGCCATACGGATTCGGCTATGTGCCACGCCTGCTATCTGTATTTGCGTCTGGCGCCGAGATCACTAGGCTCTTGCGTGGGATGAGGGTATTGACCTTTGGCGCGACCGGGGTGCAAGGCGGTCCGGTCGCAAGACGACTTCTGGAGGAGGGCCACGACGTTCGTGCGCTCGTTCGCCATCCCGCGCAGGCCGCGCTGCTGAGCGACGCCGGAGTGGAGCTCAAGGTCGGCGATCTGGGCGATCGGGACAGCCTCGACGCCGCCAGTCGCGGCGCCGATGCGGTGTTTCTCCACGTCCCGCTTGTGTTCGACATGGAGACCGGTCTGGCTTACGCGCGCAACGCGGTCGATGCCGCCCGGGGAGCCGGTGCGGAACTGCTCGTGCTCAATATCTCAGGGATCACCCTGGCCGAGGACAGCGGCTGCCTGCACCTCGACGTCAAGCGGGGCATTGAGGCCTACTGCAGAGAATCCGGGCTGCCGACGATTATCCTGCGGCCGAGTGTCTACATGGAGGTGCTCCAGGAGGCGGACGTTCGCAGCGGGATCGTCGATGGAACCCTTGCCTACCCGCTGCCGACGGGTCACCGCGTCTCGTGGTTGGCCGTCGAGGACATTGCCGCTATCGCGGTGGCTGCGATCGAGCGACCGGAGCTTGCCGGATCGGCGTTCGAGATCGGCGGTCCAGAGCCTCTCAATGGAGATCAGTTGGCGGCGAAGTTCTCCGTGGCCCTCGAGCGGCCGATCTCCTATCAGGCCATCCGCGGACGTGACTTCTCGGAACTGTTGCGCAGCACCCTCGGCGACCAGGTCGGCGGCGTCATCGGCGACCACTTCGTCTACCTCGAGAGCGGCTCGCCTGACTATCTGGCGATCGAAGATGCCGAGGCCACTGCGGCAGAGTTCGGAGTCGAGCTGACGCGCGTAGAGGATTGGGCCGCGTCCAGAGACTGGACGCCGGCCCCCGCAGCGCCTGCAGCGTAGCGCTCAGTTGCCGCGAGCTCCAGGTCGGCGACGCAGAGGCATCTTCAATCCGGAACGTTCACGGGTGTGGTTGGGTTGCCCCAGGTCATAACCACATGGCTATCGAACGCCGATAATCATCTATTTGCCTTAGCATTGCCGGACTCTTACGCTTCTTAGGTCTTGAGTTTCATTCGAGGCACGGAGAGGAGATGACGAACGGGCTGGTCAGCGCATCGGCTTCCATTCAGGATGGCCGCTCGCAAACAGACGAGGTCAGCCCCTCACCGTTACATGGGAGCTCGAATGTTCCCAATTCACACCTCAGCGTCTGCCTCGAGTGCCGGCGCAACTGAAAGGAGTACAGGTGACTTCAAGCATTAGGCGCGGTCAGATCCCGCGCCGCACGTCCGGTATGTCCGAGCACCTCGACGAGATCTACACCCTCGGCGGCTTCTTCGGAGATTGGACGCACATGTTCCGTCTGCGCAATCCCGCGTTTCCGAAAAGTTGGTCGAGCCCGGACATCATGTACATGGGGATCGATACGGGTGCGCTGACGCCATCGGACGAGACGGACGCCGCCGGTGCCCCGCTCACGTTGCTGTACGGCGATGATGCTGTGGTCTCCCTCTCGCACCGCTCCCAGCCAATGCCGTTCGCCGAGATGGACATCGACTTCCATCAGATCCGCTTCTACCAGCAGGGCGACTTCCTGCTCGACACGGAGCTCGGCCAGCTAGAGGTCCAGCCGGGAGACTTCGTCGTTGTCCCGAAGGGTCTCATGTATCGCGAGACCCCTCGCCAGAGCGAGGGGAACGTGGTGGTGATCTTCGAGACGCGCGAGCCGATCATCGGTGCCGAGGAGCTCTGGGACTCGGTCGGGTTTACCAGCTTCTTCATCGACTACTCCGGCATGAAACTGCCCGAGCCGATCGGCCGGGCCGAGAGCGTGGAGACGGAGGTGCGTGTCAAGTACAAGGGAGATTTTCAAACCCTCACCTACGACTTCGATCCCTGCAGCGACGTGATTGGCTGGCTCGGCGATCCTGTCGTCTACAGTCTCAACGTCTGGGATATCCCCGGTCTTGGATCCTCCCACGGATTCCTGCCGCCGCCCTCCGCTGCGGTCCTGATGGGGCGCGACAAGTCGTTCTTCTTCAACGTGATGAGTCCAAAACCGTTCGTGCACGTACCTGCGCCGGAGGGGAGCTTCGGGGCACCGGGGCACATGAACGACTATGACGAGGTGTGGTTCAACGTCGCCTCTTCGGCGCCTGAGACCAACGGACACATGTGGCGTCAGCCACCAACGATTCCACATCCCGGCGCCAAGCGGCCACCGTTCTTCCCCGAGGAGCAGCCTACCGAGCGGATCAGGGAGCTGAAGCTCAATTTCGACACCCGGGCTCCGATGACGTGGACGGACGCCGCGCAGAAGGCCTTTCTGCCGGACCCTCGGGTGAGTCTCTACACGAGTGCGATGGGAACGCACATCGGAGCCATCCCCGAGGAGGCGAAAAAGTTCGCCGCGGGCACCGGCTCCGAGTAGTGATTCTTTACGTGACACGCGATCCAAATTGGAGGAAGACTGAGGTGCAATATGCCGATGCTGGATAGAGGAGACCGCAACAGCCCTTCGGAGGCGGCAGCGACCACGGGTATGGAAGCTGCTGGCTCGCAGCTCCGAGCCCCGTTGCCGGACGACATCGACTGTGACCTGCTCGCCTTGCGCTCCGAGGACGGCGCATGGCACAGCGCCACCTTGTACAAGCGGCGGGGTCACACTCCGCGTGAGGCGATCGTGATCATGCATCCGGCAGCCTCGTTCATGCAGCACTACTCTCTGGCACCTTTCGCACGGATGGGTTTTGCGGCGATGGGTATCAGCGCGCGGTTCGTCGCCGAGAGCGACGTGATCATGGAGCAGTGCCTGCTCGACGTAGCCTCCTCTATTACCTATCTGCACGAGATCGGATGCGAGCGGGTAACGCTCGTCGGAAACAGCGGTGGCGGCGGTCTGATGTCCTTCTACCAGGCGGAGGCCGAGCAGCCGACGGTCACCGAGACTCCGGCGGGCGATCCATTGGACCTGACCCAGGCGGATCTTCCACCGGCCGACGCTATCGTGTTGTTCAACGCTCATGAGGGTCGCCCCCGGGTCCTTACCGATTATCTCGATCCCTCGGTCATCGATGAGGCGGATCCAGTTGCGACCGATCCGTCGCTCGATATGTTCGATCCGGCCAACGGTCCTCCCTATTCGGACGCCTTCTTGACCCGGTACCGGGCCGCCCAGGTGGAGCGCAACAACCGCATCACCGAGTGGGCACAGAACCGACTCAAGGAGCTCGAGTCGCTCGGCATCCGGGACCAGGCGTTCATCGTCCATCGGACCCTGGCCGCGCCCGAGTTTCTGGACCTGAGTATCGACCCCTCCGATCGGCCGATCGGGTGGTACGGCGGTCCCGACGTGAAAGCCCAGAACGAGATGGCGTCGAGCATGGCCCGGTTCAACACCTTGCGAAGTTGGCTGTCGTCTTTCGGTCTGGCCACGAGCAACGCGCTGCCCGATAAATGCCTTGACAGGGTGAGTGTGCCGGTGCTCGTCGTGCAGGGCACTGCGGACCAAGGGTGCTTTCCGCGATACGCGCGGAACCTGTTTGAGTTGGTCGTCTCGAGGGACAAAGAGCTCCATTGGATCGAGGGCGGCAACCATTTCTACGGTGGTCAGCCCGAGCTGCAGGAAGAGACCCTGGAGTTCATCCGGAGTTGGCTTGCCGAGAGAAATCTCGGTCCTGATCTGTAGGAGTCCTCGGGCCTGCCCGGCTCTCTGCGCTGACCTGTCGTCACCGGCGGTCGGCGCAGAGCTGCTGGGTCGGACGGTGACGCGACGAAGGGAGCCAAGTGATTGACGTTGGACAGAGGCTCGTCGACAGGCTGATCGCCTACGGCGTACGGACGGTCTTCGGGGTGCCGGGCGGCCAGACGGTCCCGTTCTACCACGGTCTCGCCGTCCGCCAGGATCGGATCTCCCATGTGCTGATGCGGGACGAGCGCAGTGCCTGCTTCGCTGCCGATGCCTACGCGCGGGTTACCGGGACTGTAGGCGTCTGCGATGCAACCGTCGGCCCAGGCGCGACCAACCTCGTATCGGGCCTGGTCGAGGCCTACAGCTCTTCTATCCCAATTCTCGCCGTGATCGCCGACATCCCGCGGGGCTGGGCGCACCGGCGGCGCCTCGGCTCGGCCTCTCAGGGTTTCGAGCAGCGAGACTTCCTCGATCCTTGTGTGAAGTGGTACGGGAGGGTCGAGACGCCCGAACAGCTGGACGACGTTCTGGATCAATGCATCCGCGTCGCTTCCTCGAATCGACCGGGTCCGGTCGTGATCGAGATTCCTGACGACGTTTTTTCCGCTCCGGCGTCGGAGGCGGCACATGGCGAGGGGCTCAGCGCGACCTTTCCTCGTTTGCGCTTCGGACCCGACCCCGCCGCTCTCGACGTCGCCGTGGACGTGATCGTCACCAGCCGGCGACCGCTGATCCTGGCCGGCGGCGGCGTGCAGATCGCCGACGCCCGCGCCGAGTTGCAGTCGCTAGCCGAGATCCTGCAGATCCCGGTAGCGACGACGATCTCCGGTAAGGGCGCGATCGCGGAGACCCATCCGCTGGCGGTCGGCTTGAGCGGTTCGTTCGGCTCGCCGCTGGTCAACGAACTGATCGAGCAGAGCGACTGCCTGCTCGCCTTGGGCTGCAAGCTGGGACAGGCGGCGACTCTGGGCTGGGAGCTCCCGAGGTCCGAGAGCACCGTCGTTCACGTCGACGTCGACGGCGAGGAGATCGGTCGCAACCACCCTCGGACCGTCGCGGTCCAAGCCGATGCTCGGCTCGGCATTCAGGCGCTGCGCGAGGCGTTCGTCGGTCGCGACTTCTCGTCGGACTGGGACCTGACGGAGATCGCCGCCCGTGTCGAGGAGCTCTGGCAGACGGAAAACTTCAAGGTTCCGCTCGAGCAAGACAGGATCAAGCCGCAGCAGGTGATCCGCTCGCTCGCGACCCGCCTCGACGACGACGACATGATCGTCACCGACGCCTCGCTTGCTTCCGGCTGGGCGGCTTCGCTGTGGCGGGTTGAGGCGGCCGGACGACGGGTCCTGGCGCCGCGCGGCGTCGCCGGGCTCGGATGGGGGCTGCCGGCCGCGACCGGCGCCGCCTTCGGGATGCGCGACCTTGGGCGGCCAGGGCGCGTCGTCTGCCTCGCTGGCGATGGCGGCTGGGCCTACTCCGTCGCGGAGATCGAGACCTTGGCTCGGTTCGGCATGGCGGTGCCCTCGATCGTCCTCAACAACGCCGTGCTCGGTTGGAACAAGCACGTCGCGATGCGTCGCTATCCCGATGCCTGGGTCTCCCAGGACTTCGGCGAGGTCGACTGGGCACGGACGGCCGAGGGGCTGGGAGGCTGGGCCGAGCGGGTCGAGGACCCCGGCGACCTCGACGCCGCAATCGGGCGGGCGCTCGCTTGGGAGGATCGGCCGGCCGTGCTCGATGTCCTATCGTCGGAGTTTGAGACGCCGGTCTTGAAAGCGATGTCCGGCCCGGTCGAGGCGTCGAAAGCCGCATACTGAGAGAGGAGGGTGCGATGAGTTCAGCGGTGGTCGAGTCGATCGATCCGGCCAACGGCGAGGTGGTGGAGACGTTCGAGGTCTTCACCGATTCGCAGATCGACGAGGCGCTGGCCGGCGCCCACGCCTGCTTCGACCAGTGGCGGAAGAGCGAGTTCGACAAGCGCTCCGCGGTGATGAGCGGGGTCGCCCGCGAGCTCCGCGCCGCCGCTGACGAACTCGCCCACATCGTCAGCCGCGAGATGGGGAAGCCGATCACCGAAGCCCTGGCCGAAGTCGAGAAGTGCGCCTGGGCGGCTGACCACTACGCCGAGCACGGCGAGGAGTTCCTCGCCCCCGAACCGATCGACGTCGGCGAGGGCCGCCGGGTCGCCGTCCACAAGCGGCCGCTCGGGGTCGTCCTCGCGATCATGCCCTGGAACTACCCGCTCTGGCAGGTGATGCGAGCGGCGGCGCCGATCGTCAGTGCCGGCAACTGCTTCTTCTTGAAGCACGCCTCCAACGTGACCGGCTGCGGCCTCGCGCTCGAGCGCGTCTTCGCCCGCGCCGGCGCCCCCGAGGGCCTGTTCCGCACCGTGATCGTCCCCGGTCAGAAGACCAGCGCCCTGATCGCCGACCCGCGGATCGCCGGCGCCACCCTGACCGGCTCGGACGCCGCCGGCGTCGCGGTCGGCGAAGCGGCCGGCCGGGCGATCAAGCCGGTCGTGCTCGAGCTCGGCGGCTCGGACCCGTTCATCGTCCTCGCCGACGCCGACCTCGACCGGGCGGTCGAGGTCGGGGTCACCGCCCGCTTCCAGAACACCGGCCAGAGCTGCATCGCCTCGAAGCGCTTCATCGTCGTCGAGGCGGTGGCCGAGGAGTTCGAATCCCGCTTCGCCGCCGCCGCCGCGGCCCTCCGCCGCGGCTCCCCGCTCGACTCCGACACCCAGCTCGGCCCGATGGCCCGCGAGGACCTGCGCGACGAGCTGGCGGAGATGGTCGACGCCTCGCTCCGCGCCGGCGCCCGCGTCCTGACCGGCGGAGGGGCCCCCGAGGAGCGCGGCGCCTGGTACGAGCCGACCGTGCTCAGCGCCGAGGCCGGCGCCGACGCCCCGGTCTTGAACGAGGAGACCTTCGGCCCGGTCGCCGCCGTCGCCCGCGTTGCCGACGAGGCCGCCGCGATCGAGCTCGCCAACGACTCCGAGTTCGGCCTCGGCTGCAGCCTCTGGACCACCGACCTCGAGCGCGCCGAGGCGCTCAGCGCCGAGATCGAAGCCGGCATGGTCTTCGTCAACTCGATGACCGCCTCCGACCCGCGGATCCCCTTCGGCGGGGTCAAGCGCTCCGGCGTCGGCCGCGAGCTCGGCGGCGAATTCGGAATGCGCGCCTTCCTCAACCTGCAGGCGGTGGCGCTGACGACCGGGTAGCAGCCTCCGCTTCGATCTCCTCGAAGACCTGGCGGGCGTTTCGAAAAGCCTCGACTCCGGCTGGGATCCCCGCATAGACGGCGAGTTGGATCAGCGTGTCCTGGATCTCGTCCTTCGTGCAGCCATTGCGCAGCGCACCCTTGAGATGGAGTTTGAACTCCTCGCCGCGGTTGAGGGTGCCAATCATGGCCAGGTTGATCAGGCTGCGATCACGGCGGGACAAAGCCTCACGACCCCAGCCCGCGCCCCAGCAGTACTCGGTGACCAGGCGCTGGAAGTCGCGGCTGAAGTCGTCGTCCTCCGCTTGCTCCATCGCTCGGTCGACATACTCGGCGCCAACCACATCGCGACGAATCCGCAGGCCCTTCTCGAAAAGGCTCTCGCTCATTCGCTCTCCGTTCAGATCGCGTTCGTTTTCCGATATTACTTGTTCGATAATAGTTCCCTTCCTTGGGAGTACCCTTCCGCTGTGGCCGAGATCGCGCAGACGGCAGACCAGGCTCTGGCCGTCTTGCTCAAGTTGAGCGAGAGCGGTGCGATGCGCCCGGCTGAGCTTGCTCGCAGCCTCGATCTGAACCGCACCGTCGTCCACCGATTGCTGTCGACGCTGCATGCCCGCGGTTTCGTCACGCTCACCGACGCCGGCTATGTTCCGGGGGCCATCCTCGTTCGGCTCGCCGAGCAGGTGCAGCCGGAGCTGCGCGCGGCGGCGGCGGGGATCATGGGCCAAGTCGCAGACAAGGTCGGCGAGACCGTGGTCATGCACGTCATCGACGGCAACGAAGCCGTCGTCATTCAGCAGCACGTTGTCACCGAGCATGTGCTGCGGGTCCAGCATCAAATCGGTTCGCGGCATGTGCTTTGGAAGGGCGCAAGTGGCCGAGCGCTTCTTGCCTACCTCCCCGAAGCCAGCCTCGATCGAATCCTTCGCTCGGCGCCCAAGGGCGAGGAGGTCGGGCCCGAATTGGCGCTCATCCGCGAGCAGGGATTCGCGCTCTCCCACGACGAGCTGCAGCACGGCGTCTACGGTCTCGCGGTGCCGGTCTTCGAACCCGAAGGGCAGGTCCTGGCTTCGTTGGCGGTCCTGGCCCCCGTTGCCCGGTCGGGCGGACTGATCGACCATCGCGAGGCGCTGAGCAACGCCGCAAAACAGATATCCGAAGCCGTCTCAGGCGAGCTGCGGGCGATGAACGGCGGCAGCGCCGCCGGGACGACTCCCTAAAGCTGGCCGATTATCGGTCTGATATGTTCGCCTTCCGGGCGTTTCCCCCAGTGCCGGAACGGAGGATGGACTCGATGACGACGACTTTGCCGCCAGCCGGACCCGCGAGCTGGAGAGTCGTGCCACTCGCGGAGGTGTTCGCGAATCACGACGAGTTCCAGCCCCAGCCGACGGACCAGCTGGCGGGCCAGGAGCTCGAGCTGCGGTTCGAGGACGGGTTCTCGATCGCGGTCAACTTCGAGGATCCGGGCCAGCTTCGCTGGCGGGCCGACCGATCGCTGCCGTGGGGCACGGAGGGCGCAGCGCGGTATCAGGCGGCGACGGTCCGTGAAGGCTTGTACGCAGTGACCGTCTCTCGACTCGAGGACAACGCGAGCGCTCTGGTCGTTCTCGATCGCCTCGAACGTCGGGCGCTCGCGAATCTGACGATCTTCGCCGAGGTGGACGGTTCGGTGCATGAGCGAACGACCTTCCTCCAGGCGGGGATCGACAGTCCGCTGATGCGTCCATTCGCACGGACCACCGAGCTGGTGGGCAAACGAGTCGCGCATCGATACAGCACGACGCATGTGTTCGAGCACATCTACCTCAACCCGAACACCTATGCCTTCCAGGGGCTCGCGGGACCGGAGGCCGGCTTCGCCGCGGTGGACCCTGCGGATTACTGGAAGCTGGGAAAGGATCTGTACCTATTCTCCTGGCACGAGCGGATGCGACCCTTCAATGGGGCGGTCGTCAACGACCTCGCTCGCGGTCGTGCAACTGGACGGTTGATCGGCTGGGACGAGCGCGCTGGGCGGGCGCTGGAGATTCGCACCGGCTCGCAGGCGAAGCTCCTCAGCGTGACGAGCTACGACGAGGTCTGCGTGTGAGGCTGATCACCTATCAGCAGGCCGGTCAGCAGCGCCTTGCCGCCACCCTCGACGACCACGCCATCGATCTCAACCGCGCTGCCGCGGCGTTGCATCGGTCCCGGGGGGCGGTCAACGCACAGGCACTAGCCGACGCCACGGTCCCGGCGGACATGGTCGCCTTCCTTGCGGCGGGCAAGGACGCTTGCCTCGCGGCGGGCGCGGCGCTCAACCACCTCGCTGCAATCGACCGGGAGGAGGCGCGGCGGGACCTGCTCATCCTGCCGATGTCCGACGTCAAGCTCTTGCCGCCGGTGCCGCGGCCGCCGAAGATCATCTGCGTGGCTCGCAACTATGCGAAACACGCAAAGGAGGCGAACCTGCCGCTGCCCGAGCTCCCGATCCTGTTCACGCGCTTCGCGAACACGCTCGTTGCACCTGGCGACCCCGTCATCCGGCCGACGGTCTCCGAGGAGCTCGACTGGGAGGGCGAGCTGGCCGCCATCATCGGCGAGCCTGGGTATCGCATCACGAGGGAAAGGGCGATGGACCACATCGCCGGCTACTCGGTCTTCAATGACGTGACCGTACGGGACTACCAGTTCCGGGTCACGCAATACACGGCTGGCAAGAACTTCCGCGCATCGGGACCGTTCGGTCCCTATCTCGTTACGGCTGATGCGGTCGCCGACCCTCACGATCTGCCGATCACGACCGAGGTGAACGGCAACGTCAAGCAAGACGCGAACACGAATGAGTTCATCTTCGACCTGCCGACGATCATCGAGCACATCTCAGAGTTTGTGCCCCTCGAGGTCGGGGACGTGATCGCCACCGGGACGCCGGCTGGCGTCGGCTTCAAACGCGAGCCGGCCGAGTTCCTGCGGCCAGGCGACAGCGTCAAGGTCACGATCGACGGGATCGGCGTCCTCGAGAATCCAGTTGTCGCAGAGGAGGACGCGCTCGCTGGGGACGGGGCCGATGGCTTCGCCTGATCGTCTCCGTCCGGCGGACCTGGCGCTTCCCGAGTGTCGCCTCTACGTCGACGGCAGCTGGGTGGACGCCCGCGACGGCGCGACTTTCGAGCTGATCAATCCAGCGACCGAGGAGCTGATCGCGAACGTCGCCTCGGGCGGGGCCGATGACGTTGACGCCGCCGTTGCCGCTGCCCGCCGTGAGTTCGACGGCGGGCGCTGGTCCCGGGTATCCGGTCCGGAGCGAGGGCGACTCCTCACTCGTTTGGCCGACCTGATCGAGCGAGATGCCGAGCGGTTCGTCGCACTCGAGGCGCTCGAGATCGGCAAGCCGCTCCGGGACGCGGCGATGGAGGTCCCGCTTGCCGCCGAGACGTTCCGCCATTACGCGGGCTGGGCCGATCGCATCCAGGGGACCACCTTCCAGCTACCCGACTTCATGGGCCGCCCCCGGCTCTCGTACACCCTCCGCGAACCCGTTGGCGTCGTCGGCGCGATCACGCCTTGGAACGCACCGACGATGATTGGCGCCTGGAAGCTCGCGCCGGCGCTCGCGGCTGGGTGCACGCTCGTCGTCAAGCCGCCCGAGGACGCGCCCCTGACCATGTCGCTGTTCGCAGAGCTGGCGCAGGAGGCCGGGTTGCCGTCGGGCGTCCTCAACGTCGTGCCGGGATCTGGCGCAGTGGCCGGTGCGGCGCTGGTCCGACACGCGGGAGTCGACAAGGTCTCGTTCACCGGCAGTCCGGAGGTCGGGGCGGAGATTGCCCAGGTCGCGGGCCCCGCGTTCCGGCGAGTCACCCTGGAGCTGGGAGGAAAGTCGCCCCAGATCATTCTGCCCGATGCAGATCTCGATAAGGTGCTGCCGGTCGCGGCGATCTCGCTGTTCGCGAACCAGGGCGAGACGTGCGCCGCGGGGACTCGGGTGCTCGCGCACGAGAGCATCCGCGAGGAGGTCGTCAGCGGGCTCGCCGAGCAGGCACGAGCGGTCCGGGTGGGGGACCCGTTCGATCCAGACACCGCGATGGGTTCGCTCATCAGCCAGGCCCAGCTCGACCGGGTCATCGGCTACGTCGATTCCGGCCGCGCCGAGGGCGCCGAGCTGATCACGGGTGGATCGCGGCTTGGCCGTCGTGGGTACTTCGTCGAACCGACGATTTTCTCCGGCACGAACGACCTGACCATCGCCCAGGAGGAGATCTTCGGCCCGGTCGGGACGGTGATCGGGTTCGGCGACCCCGAGGAGGCCATTCGTCTGGCGAACGAGACCCGCTACGGCCTCGCGGCGGTTGTTTGGACCCAGGATCTCTCGCTTGCTCACCGTACGGCCGCGGCCTTGCGCGTTGGTGCCGTCTGGGTGAACGCTTGGGGCCCGCCGGACCCGCGTCTGCCGTGGGGCGGCATGAAGGCGAGCGGGATCGGCCGGGAGCTTGGCAGCGCCGGGATCGAGGCGTGCACTGAAGAGAAGGTCGTCTCAGTCGTCCTCTGACGGGCCTCCGTCAACGCCCTCGGTCTGCTCCGTCTCCGCCGGCCCCGCTGGCTCGATCCGACTCTCCCAGACGCCGACAGTGAGCGGCAGACGTCGCGGCTGCTGCCAGCGGTTGCTGCACTGCTGCTTTGTATGTTAGGCTCCGGAATACGGAACAAGCAGTTCGATAGTCGGGCAGCTTTTGGGAGAGAGGGAATTGACGAACGTGCACCCGGGTGCGACAAAAATCGGCCACGTCGGCATTGCCGTGCGTGACCTCGAGAAGTCGGTCGCTTTCTACAGCGAGACCGTCGGGCTCGAGCTCACCGAGCGTTTCGAATATCCAGAAGATGAGGTCGGCCATGGGGTGGCGGTTGCCGCCGGGGCTTTCGTCCGCTGCGGTCCGACCCATCACTGCTTGTCGCTCTTCACCTTCAAAGACGGGGTCGTGACGGAGGTCGACGGCAGGGTCTACGGTCTGCACCACATAGCCTTCGAGCTGCCGACCCCCGAACGGCTCCTCGAGCTTTACCGTCACATGAAGGGTCGAGGTGCCGAGATCGTCAATGCCAGGGAAGGCGGTCCGGGTAATCAGCCGCGGTTCTACACCAAGGACCCCGACGGAAACCTGCTCGAGTTCTACTGGGGCATCGACCAGATCGGGTGGGACGGGATCCCTCGGGAGTATCGCCCGATCACCGAGATCGACCTCGAGGAGTTCGACTTCGAGGCGTACTCCCAGCGCCTGGCGCAGGATGCACGGGAGGCCAAGGCAGTCCACCGCAATTCGGCTGGCGCCGTAGGCCCAAAGGATCGATCGTGGTCGCGATAACCGGCGACCTGCCGCACAACGACAGGAGAAACCCACTGTGGCAAACCGCACCCTGATCAAGAACGCGTACGTCATCACGATGGACCCGGCGCTGGGTGATCTCGAGGACGCCGACATTCTCATCGAGGGCACCAGGATCGCCGAGATTCGCCAGGGCATCGAGGCCGAGGCGGACGAGGTCGTCGATGCGTCCGGCATGGTGGCGACTCCCGGCCTGGTCGACACCCACCGCCACATGTGGCAGGGAGTGCTGAGGAACTCCGAGCCGGACACCGACCTCGGTGGATATCTGGAGCGAATCCTCGGCGAGTTCGCTACTGGGTACCGGCCGCAGGATGTCTACGCGGGCAACCTGCTCGGGGCTGTGACCGCCGTCAACTCCGGGGTCACCTCGATTCTCGACTGGTCGCACATCTCACGCACGCCGGACCACGCGAACGAGGCGATCCGGGCGCTGCGCGACGCCGGCCTCCGCGCGGTCTACGCCCATGGATCCGACCCGACTGAGCCAGACAGTGCCGGACCCGACACCACGGTGCCGCACACCGCCGACATCCGCAGAGTTCGGGAAGAGCATTTCTCCTCAGACGATCAGCTCGTGACGATGGCGATGGCGCTGCGCGGGCCCGATTTTGCCTCCTACGAGATGACCCGAGGCGATATGCGACTCGCGCGCGAACTTGACATCCCGATCTCGGTGCACGTAGGCGTCGCGGAATTCGGTCCGGTGCGCAGATCAGTCGCGTGGATGCACGAGGAGGGCCTCCTCGGTCCGGACATCACCTTTATCCACTGCACGAGGTGCAGCGACGAGGAGCTGCGAATGATCGCAGACTGCGGCGCGACGGTATCGGTAGCGAGCACGATCGAGATGCAGATGGGTCACGGGATTCCCCCTTTCGACCGGCTGGAGGCCGCGGGCATCCGTCCCAGCCTCAGCGTCGATGTCGAGACCAGCGCGCCCGGCGACATGTTCGCTCAGCTCCGCGGTTCGCATTACGTCAGTCGGATGCTGGCGAACGAGCGCCGCGCGGCCGGTGAGGACGTCTCCCTACCGAGCACCCGGGACGCCCTCTCGTGGGGGACGATCGAGGGTGCGCGGGCGCTCGGAGTCGACGACCGGACCGGGTCCCTGATCCCGGGCAAGGAGGCTGACCTGGTCATCTACGACCTCGACACGCTGAACATGATCCCGGTCAACGACGCGCTCGGCGGAATTGTCCTCGGCGCCGAGGCGGCCAACGTCTCCTGGGTGTTCGTCGCCGGTCGCGTTCTCAAACGAAACCGCGAGCTGGTCGGCGTCGACCTCGACCAGCTGTCACGACTGGTTCACGAATCGCGCGACGAGCTCTACCAGCACGTCGGCAGGAGCCCAATCGGACCGCACCGTCGTGCGGTTGAGGCCTGAGGAACGCCGTGACTCTCGACAGCCAGCAGCTTCAACCCGTCACCAGCGCCGACGGTGAGCAGCTCCGCATCGGTTCCTGGCAGCTGACGGTCTTGATGTCTGCGGCGGCGACCAACGGCGCTTACCTCATGGTCGAAACGGTGGTCGCGCCGCGCCTTCTCAGCCTCCCCCACGAACACGCTGATGAGGATCAGGTCATCTACGTTCTGGAAGGGACAATGGGCTTCCGGACCGGGGAAGAGGAGTTCGTCGCCGGCCCGGGGGCAGCGGTGCTGAGACCACGCCGGATCCCGCACGCGCTGTGGAACCCCACCGACATCCCGGCGCGGATGCTCGAGATCACCAGCCCGGGGACTATCGAACCGTACTTCCGCGAGGCAGATGCGCTCACCCGCTCAGGCGCGGCGGACCCCCAAGCGCTCCGCCGCCTCGGTGAGCGATACGGCCAGATCCCGGTCCCCGATTGGATCGATGAGCTCACCACCAGCCATGGCGTCAGCCTCGACGGGCGATCAGTGCCCGTGGACGCGGGAGAGCCTCGATGAAGACCCCAGAGCCGACTCACATTCAAAAACGAGAGGAGAGCATGTTCATGAGGATCTATCGACGCCCGGTCGCCGCACTGGTCGTTGCGCTCGTGATCACCGCCGTCGCCGCTGGATGCGGAGGTTCCAGCAGCACGAGCGACACGGGGTCCACGGCGTCGGGTGAAACGGCGTCGGGTGAAACGGTGGCGGGCGAAAGCGGATCGGGTTCGACCAGCTCGGCAGCATTCTTGGAACACGCCGAACAGCGGACCGAAGAAGCCTTCGAAGGCACGGACTCCGAGCCACCGACCACGGGGCCGAAACCGGAAACGGGAAAGAGCGTCTGGATCATTCCCTGCGCTGAGGTCAACGAGGGCTGCGCGATCCCAGCCGCTGGTGCCAAGGAAGCCGCTGAAGAATTGGGATGGAATGTCACCATTTTCGACGGCAAGTTCGACCCGAACCAGTTCTCGGCGGGCGTCAACCAGGCGGTGGCGGCGGGTGCCGACGCGATCGTTCTGGTCGCGATCGACTGCCAGGCGATCAAAGGGGCGCTGGAACACGCCAAGGCAGCGAACGTAACCGTCGTCGGCATCTACTCATATGACTGCAATGACCCACTGTCCGGGGGCGCTGGGACCGAATCACTCTTCACCGGCACCGTTCAATACAGCGGCTCGCAGGCGGAACATTACGAAGAATACGGAGAACTCAGAGCTGACCTGATCATCGCCGAAGCCGGCGGCGAAGCGAAGGTCATCAACATCACCAACAACGAATTCCTCAATGTCGCCTACGTCGACAAAGGATTCGTGGAAACGATGGAAGAATGCTCGGGCTGCGAAATCGTCGAAACGATCGATCTCACCGGACAGGACTTCACCGGGAACACGATCCAGACGAAAGTCGCCGCTGCGATCCAACGCCATCCTGAGGCGAACGCCGTCAAGATCGCCTACGACGGAGTAGCCCTGTTGGGCGCCGCCGCGGCGATTGCCGAATCGGGTCGCTCCGAACAGCTGTACGTCCAGGGCGGTGAGGGCTTCCCCGACGTCGTCAAACTGATGATCGAAGAAGCTGGCATCGACAGCGAGCTCGGGATCCCCGCTCGCTGGATCGGCTGGGCGGCGATCGACACGGTCAACCGCCTGCTTCAGGGCGACAAACCGGCCGACTCGGGCGCCGGTTTTCAGGCGATCGACAAACGCAACGAGGACGAATTCGCCGACGGCTACGACGGCAACGTGAACTACCGGGCGGCGTACCGGAAGGCCTGGGGCCTGGGTTGATGCGAGCCGGCGAGCGCGACGACAGCGCCGCACAGTCGGCCGCCCTCCGGGTTCGCTCTGTCAGCAAGAGCTACCCAGGGACGGTCGCGCTCGCCGGCGTCGACCTGGAGCTCCGAGCCGGTGAGGTGCACGCTCTGCTCGGCGGCAACGGATCCGGCAAGTCGACGCTGGTGAAGGTCCTGGCCGGCGTGGTCGAGGCCGACCCCGGCGGGACCCTCGAGGTGGGGGGGATCGAGCACCCCCTATCGCGCCTCGATGCCGCGCAATCGCACCGGTTGGGGCTGCGCTTCGTCCACCAGGACCTGGCCCTGTTCCCGCGCCTCACGGTCGCCGAGAACGTTGCCCTCGTCAGCGGCTTCCCGCGCCGCGGCGGTCGCGTCAGCTGGCGGGTACTGCACCGGGAGGTGGCGGAGCTGCTCGAGCGCTTCGCGATCCAGGCAAGGGCGGAGCAGCAGCTCGGGGAGCTGCGGCCGGCTGCCCAGACGATGGTGGCGGTGGCCCGCGCACTGCAGGACGAGACCGCGGAAGCGCGACGGATCCTCTTCCTCGACGAGGCGACCGCGGCGCTTCCGGAGGCTGAGCGCGACCACCTGCTCGCGGCGATCCGCCAGGTCGCCGGACACGGGCGCGGGGTGCTGATGGTGACCCACCGGCTCGACGAGGTCCTCAAGGTCGCCGATCAGGTAACTGTTCTGCGCGACGGCAAGCGGGTCGCCGGCCAGCCGGTCGAAGCCCTCGACCAAGACGACCTCGTCTTCCTGGTCACCGGCGGGATGCCGGAGACGCGTGAGCCTGGGCCACACCATCCGGTACGGACCAGCGACGGAGCCACTCCGCGGCTCGAGCTTCGTTCGGTGGCCGACTACGGCGGCACCGTGCGTGATGTCTCGATCTCGGTGCAGCCCCGCGAGGCGATCGGCCTCGCCGGGCTGGAGGGCGCCGGCGCCTCCGAGGCGATCCGGCTGGCGGCGGGCGACCTGCCGCTCGCCGCCGGCGAGCTGCTCGTCGAGGGGCAGCCGAGATCTCGCTGGTCGGTCCGCGCGGCGGTTCAGGCGGGGATGGTCTACGTCCCCCGCGACCGCGCCGCGCAGGCGCTCTTCGGCGGGCTCGGTCTGAAGGAGAACCTGACCGCCGGCGACCTGCGACCGTACTGGCGCCGGCTGCGCCTCAACGGTCGCAGCGAGCGCGCTGAGGCGGCCGAGATCCTCGATCGCTACGAGGTCGAGGCCTTCGGCAGCTCGCAGCCGATCGCGACGCTGTCTGGGGGCAACCAGCAGAAGACGGTGCTGGCCCGTTGGCTGCACCGCTCGCCGGCCCTGCTGCTGCTCGACGAGCCGACCCAGGGCGTCGACGTCGGTGCCCGTCGTGGAATCCACAACCTGATCCGGCGGGCGGTCGCCGACGGCGCCTCCGTCCTGGTCACCAGTTCCGACACCGATGA
>Ga0081455_10001585_pt1 | contig 27829 bp, 27 predicted proteins | sample TabmetS3T2R1_FD_70207 | JGI IMG/M metagenome (GOLD analysis project Ga0081455, IMG submission 70207) | Tabebuia heterophylla rhizosphere microbial communities from the University of Puerto Rico - S3T2R1 | ecosystem: Host-associated > Plants > Roots > Rhizosphere ...
GCGCCGAGGCCGGCCATCACGCCACAACCGAGCAGCCCGGCCGTCGCTGCCGGCGCCTCGGGATCGACCTTGGTGCACTGCCCGGCGGCGACCAGGGTCTTGTCGGCGAAGGAGCCGATGCCGAGCGCCGGCGAGAGCGGGGTGCCGTCGGCGAGGGTCATCTGCTGCCTGGCGTTGTGAGTGTCGAAGCAGTACCACGGGCGGCCACGGACGCAGGCTCGGCAGCGACCGCACACGGCCCGCCAGTTCAGGATCACGAAGTCACCCGGAGCGACCTCGTCGACGCCGTCCCCGACCGCCTCGACGGTTCCGGCCGCCTCGTGCCCGAGCAGGAACGGGAAGTCGTCGTTGATCCCGCCCTCCCGATAGTGCAGGTCGGTGTGGCATACCCCGCAGGCTTCGACGCGTACGAGTGCCTCACCCGGACCTGGATCGGGGACGACGATCTCCTCGAGCGTGACGGGAGCGCCCTTCTCACGGGCCACGACTCCTTGCACGGTCTGCGGCATGGATCCTCCTCGATCACGGCATCCTTCAACGTGCGGTTGAAACCCTCACCTTGCAGGACGCTAGCGGTCCGGCGCCCACTGGGGCCGATCAACCGGCCGTAGAGTCGCGTCATGACGCCGAGCTCCATCCGGATCGCCGACCCGACGCCCACCGACTTGGACGCGGTGCTCGACCTTCAGCGGCGATCGTTCGGCCCCCTGCCAGAGGTCTGGCAGGACATCTGGCGGCGGCAATGTGAGACCGCGATCAAAGAGCGCCGGCTGATCGGGGCCTACGACGGATCGCGGCTGGTCGCCCAGGCACTGCTCCGAAACTTCCGCCAGTACTGGGGCGGAGGCGAGCTCCCGATGGCCGGGATCGCGGCCGTAGGCGTCGCGCCGGAGGACCGCGGCCGCGGTGTCGCGTCGCTCCTGATGGGCGAAGCCGTCCGCCGAGCCGCCGAGCTGGGCGACGTCGTTTCGGCGCTCTATCCGGCGGCCGTCACGCTCTATCGCCGCCAGGGCTGGGAGCTCGCCGGTGCCCAGCATCAGGTGCTGATCGACCCGGCGCGGTTGCGCTTTCCCGGGTCAGACCCGGTGCCCGTCCGGCGCGCCACTGAAGACGATGTCGACGCGATGATCGACCACGTACGCCGGCATTGGGCCGCGATCGGGGCGAGTGGACCGAAGGCACTCGAGGCGGACACCTTCCAGCGGCACCTCGCGGACCCGGGCACCTTCTGCTATCTCGCCGACGGCGGCCTGCTGATCTACCACTGGAAGGACGGCGACCTGGCCGTCGACCACCTCACCGCCCGTGCCCAGGCGACCCTGCAGACCCTCTGGTCGATCGTCGGCTCCGGCTCATCGATCGCGAAGTCGGTCCGGGCCTACCTCGGCCCGCGAGACCCGTTGCACCTGCTGCTCGGCGATGGAGCGTCGGGTGACACACACGTCGAACGCTGGATGCTTCGGCTGATCGACGCACCGGCGGCAATCGCTCGGCGCGGCTACCCACCCTCGGCTCAGGTCGACCTGCCGCTGACCGTGGCCGATCCGCTTGCACCCACCTGCGGCGGCAGCTGGCGGCTCCGGGTCAACGACGGCTCGGGCTCGCTCGAACGTACGACCGGCGCCGACGACGACCTCCGCCTCGGCCCGAACGGACTCGCCGCGATGTACGCCGGCACGCCCCTCGTCACGCTCCGCGCCAGTGGCCTCGCGACCGGCGGCCGTCCCGAGGACGATCGGCGACTCGACGAGGCCTTCGCGGCCGATCCGTACCTCCTCGAGTACTTCTGAGCCACCGGCCATCGACGGATCTTGAGGGATCCGGGTAGCCATGGCTACCGCAATCGCTCAAGATTCGTCGTCGGCCGCAGCGGGCATTGTGATTCGCAGCTGTGTTCCGCCAAGGGGCGAGTCCGTGATCGCGGCCCGGCCGCCATGCGCCGCCACCACCTCGGCCACGATCGCGAGACCGAGGCCACTGCCGCCGTGATCGCGAGTCCGCGCCGCATCGAGACGGACGAAGCGCTCGAACACCCGACTCCGATCGTCCGCCGCGATCCCCGGCCCGTCGTCGTCGACGCAGATCTCGATCCCTCCGGGCGTACGCGACGTCGACATCGCCACGGCCGTACGCGCATGCCGAGCGGCGTTGTCCCCGGCGTTGCGGAGCACCCGACCCAGCATGCGGGCGTCGCCTCGCACTCGGCTGGCGTGGATGCCCGACCCGTCCACGGTCAACGCGGTCGTCGCCCGCAGGCGCCGGACCTCGTCGAGCACCAGGTCGTCCACGTCGACGGCGTCGTGCTCAAGCCGCAGCGCGTGCTCGTCGACCCGCGCGAGCAACAGCAGGTCCTCGACGAGGGTCTGCATCCGGATCGCATCGTCGTGCACCGGCGTGGCGACATCACTGATCGTGACCCGATCGGGGTGCGCAAGCGCCACCTCGGCATGCTGCCGGATGGCCGCGACTGGCGACCGGAGCTCGTGCGACGCGTTCGAGACGAACTCCCGCTGCCGCCGCGCGGCCCGCTCCTCCCGGGCGAGCACCGGACCGACCAGACCCCAGGTCGTCGCCGCCACCACGATCAACAGCAGCGGGATGCCGACGAGCAGCACGCGTACGACGGCCCAGGTCGCCTCGGAGACGTCATCGAGGGCGCGACCGACCAGCACCGTCTGTGCCTGGCCACCTCCCTCGATGTCCCCGGCGACGACGTAGTACGGACCCGATCCGAGCGGTGTGTCGGTCTGAACCGAGTCGCCGGGCTCGAGCTGGGCAACGGCCGGATCGCCTGCGACGTTGGGGCTCGACGCGATCACGGTTCCGTCGGCGGTCAGCACCTGCACCAACATGTCCTCGGGATCGCCTACCGGCAAGGGATCTCGCTCGCCGTCCGCCCAGGCAACCGCGACGTCGTGGGCGCGGAGCCTGGCGTCGTCTCGCACCTGCTCGGTCAGGGTGAGCCGCAGGGTCACGAGCAACGCGACGCTGACCACGATGACGGAGACGCCGACGACCGCGACGGCGATCCCGGTCGTACGCCAGCGAACCTGCCGCAGCCGGGTCGGATCCTTGCGGTCAGCCGCCATCGCGGGCCAACCGATATCCCGCTCCCCGGAGCGTCTCGATCGCGGCCCGGCCGAACGGCCGGTCCACCTTGTTGCGCAGATGCCGGACGTAGACCTCGACGATGTTGGGATCCCCGTCGAAGTCGAAGTCCCAGACGTGAGCCAGCAGTTCGCGCTTCGACATCACGTCGCCGGCCCGGCGCAGCAGGCACTCGAGCACCGCGAACTCCCGAGCCGTCAGATCCAGCTCGGTGTCGCCGCGCCAGACCCGCCGTGCCGCCGGATCCATCCGCAGGTCGCCGGCCGTGAGCACCGCCGGTCGCTCCGAGCTGCCCCGGCGGAACAACGCCCGGAGCCGGGCCAGCAGGACCGCGTACGAGAACGGCTTGGTCAGGTAGTCGTCCGCACCGCGATCCAGCGACGTGACCTGGTCGCGATCGTCGTCTCGCGCGGTCAGCATCAGGATCGGCGTCCAGTCGTCGGCCGCCCGGAGCTGTTCGCAGATCTGATTGCCGTCGACGCCGGGCAGCATGATGTCCAGAATGATCGCGTCGTAGGCGTTCTCCTGCGCGAACCACAGGCCGTCGGTGCCGGTGAGCGCCACGTCGACGGCGAACCCCTCTGCCTCGAGTCCGGCCCGCAGCCCGTCCGCGAGCCGTCGCTCGTCCTCCACGACCAGTACGCGCACGGCTCCACCTCTCGATGCGCCGGACCCCTGCCGACGCATCGACAACGTAGCTACCAGTCAAGCACTGAAGCTGCGCTGAACCCGGGCCAGACGGCGCCCTGACGGATCAGGGCGTTTGGCCCTAGAGCCGGAGCGGTCAGGTTGGCGACGATGCCGACGTACGCAGCCGTGCCATCGGGCGCGGCACCTCGACGAAGCGGGATACCCATGACAAGACTGGCCGCCTGGATGGCGATCGGCGTACTCGCGCTGGCAGCGTGCGGCGGCGGCGATGACGAGGCCTCGCAGTCCGAGGAGTCCAGTTGGGCGAACGACGTCTGCCAGGGGGCCGATCAGGTGACCACGAGCATCAGCGGCCTCACTGACGCGCTCCAGATCAACCCGAATAGCAGCTCCAGTGCTCTGGAGCAGGCGCAGACCGAGATGACCGACCGCGTCAACACGGTTCAGCAGAGCATCTCGGACCTGACCGGCACGATCACCGACCTCCCCGACAACACCAGCGACGCAGTCACGAGTGCCGAGGACCAGTTGTCCGACGACGCGAGCCAGCTGAACGACAGTGTCAGCGACCTCACCGGCGCAGTGACCAAGGCGGCCGACGCCACGAACGCCCAGGCCTTCACCGCCGCACTGGCCGAGGCGACGTCCTCGCTCGCGTCCACCAAGGACGCACTCGGCAGCCTCACGAACAGCATCGGGAGCTTCCTCGACTCGAGCCAGGAGTCGCTCAAGAACGCTTTCAACGACGCACCGGCTTGCCAAGGGTGAACCAGGACGCGACGCCGAGGCGTCATCACCAGCTCCGCTCGCGACGCGCCGACCTGCACTCGCGGCGGTGGCGCCGCAAACATCTGTCCATGCTGTCGCGGGTACGGCCCGGCCACGAGCGCATGTTGTGGGCGCCGCACCGCGCGTCCTGGTGGATCTCGATCCTGTTCGCGATCGGGTCGTTGTGCTTCGTCGTCGCGCCGTGGCGGATCTATCTCGATGCGGTGGGCGGCCGGGCCGTCGGTGTCACCTTCTTCGTCGGCTCGATCTTCTTCACATCGGCCGCCCTGCTGCAGTGGCTCGAGTCGGTCAACACCGACTACGAGTCGAATGAGGCGTCCGGCGGGTCGTTCCGAGCGTTCGTCTGGCGGCCGCGCGGCATCGACTGGTGGAGCAGCGGCATCCAGCTGATCGGCACCCTGTTCTTCAACGTCACGACGTTCCGCGGCATGACCGTCACGGTCGACTCCGGCTCGTACAACCACCTGGTCTGGCAGCCCGACGCCCTCGGCTCGATCTGCTTCCTCATCGCGGGCTATCTCGCGTACGTCGAGGTCACCGGGCGACTGCTGGACCGGCCGCCCCGCACCGTCGAGGGCTCGATCGTGGGCATCAACCTGCTCGGGTGCATCTTCTTCGGGATCTCGGCGCTCACCGGCTTTGTGCTCCCCAAGACCGGCGTCGAGGTGAACGAGGCACTGACCAACGCGACGACGTCGATCGGCGCGGTGTGCTTCCTTATCGGCGCACTGCTGCTGCTCCCCGAGGGCGTCAAGGGAGCCGACCAGGCTGACGAAGCGGAGGCGACCGCGTAAGTGTCAGGCGCCGGGGCTGTCGTCCATCGCCGTCGATCCGACCGGGTTGCGGACGTCGGCGTCGCGTACCCATCGGGCGGCCTCGTCGGACGCGGAGTAGGCCGGCAGCACCTTGAGCCACGGACCGTCGGCCCGCTGCTCTCGCTCGACGACGAGGCCGGCAGCCCACACCGCCTGTCCGTAATGATCGCGGCCGGCCCGAAACTCCACTCGTACGTCGTCCATCCCGCGACGTTAGCACAGGTGTTCGAACTCGACTCGGCGTACACGCGGAGCGTTTGCGGCCCCGGTTCACTCGAAATGGGGGATACCGAGCGAGCGCCAAACGACGAAGATGAGAGCGTGAGGAGAGCGGCTCGAGGGGTGGTTGGCAATGGCTGACGCGCCAGAAGGCCGCCGACGGGGTGCGAAGCTGCCGGCCGAGGCGACCGGCGGTCGACCCGGCCAGGGCTCGGTCTTCCTCAAGGTCTTGAGCGGTGCGCTGTCCGGCGCCCTGATCGTGTTGCTGTTCCTCGCGATCATTCCGAAGCTGACCGAGTTCGGCAGCGTCGGCGACTCGCTCCGGTCCATGAGCCTGCTCACGCTGGCCTACCTCTTCCTAGTGGCGATCGCGATCCGGATCGTCCTCGCCGCGTCGTACTCGGTGCTGACGCCGGAGTTGCCGCTCGGCAGGTCGCTGATCGCCCGCGAGGCCTCGTCGGCGGTCAGCAACATCATTCCGGGACCGTCCGGGACGGCCGCGCAGTACGCGATCCTCCGCTCGTGGAGCGTGAGCCTCGAGCACTTCGCGCGGGCGACACTGGCCGTCAGCGTGTCGACCGACGCCCTCATCTTCATCGGTCCGGGCGGCTTCTTCGTGATCTGGACCTTGGTCGGTCAGCCGGGGCCGACCGGCGGCGCTCACGTATGGGCCGTGGGGCTGATCGCCGTCATCCTCGCGGCGGTGACCATGCTCGTGGTCGGCGCCATCGCCAGCAGCGTCCGACTCGCGAAGTGGCTCGGCAAAGCCGGCCAAGCCTGCGTGAACCCGTTCCGGAAACTGTTCGGAAAGGATCGGATCACCAGCTGGCCGGACGCCTGCGCCGGCCTACGGGCCGACCTGTTGGACACGCTGCGGCACGATGGGATCAAACTGCTGGCGACCGTCATCAGTGGCTACCTGCTCAACGGGCTGCTGCTCGTCGCGTGCCTCTACGCCTGCGGGATCAGCAAGTCCCAGATGCCAGTCACGCTGGGCCTGATGCTCTATGCGATCGGCCGGATCGCGACCATCGTGCAGATCACGCCGGGCGGAGTCGGGATCACTGAGATCGCATACACCGCGGTCTTCTCCGCCGTCCTGAGCGACTCCTCCCAGCCCGCGATCGTCGCCGGCGTCCTCGTCTATCGAGCACTGACGTACGCGCTGCCGATCGTCACCGGCGCGTTCGCGTACGTGATCTGGCGAGTGATGCGGCGCCACGAGATCCACGAGGAGAAGCTGGCGGCCGAGGCAGCCGACTGAGACGCCTCAGCGGGAGTCGCGCTTGGCCTGCCGCCTGGCTCCGACGGCCCGGGTCGACGCGTCCTTCTTGAGGCCGCCGGTCGTCTCCTTCGCCCCACGTGGACGAGACGCCGGTTTCGTCGCTGAGGCGGCCCGCGGCTTGGCCCGGCTCGGACCGGAGCTGCCCGACCGCGCGGCCGCCAGTCTCGACGCTTTCAGCTCGGCAGCCGATTGGGAGGCACGTACGCCGACCTCCCGGCTGACCGACGCCAGCGCTGTCTCGAACACCTCGGCCTTGCCCCGATCCCGCTGGTTCTTCGGATAGCTGAACCCGCGGCCACCCCGCTTCACGACAGCACCGCTCGCCTTTCGGCGATACACACTCACGTACTTCGAGCGGGCCCGCCGGATCCGCGCGTGCAGGGCCAACAGCTCTTCCTCGTCGAGGTCGGCCATCGCGTCCCGCGAGGTCTCGGCGACCAATCTGCGCTCGGCCGCCGTCATAGAGTTGAGCAACGCCTGGTTCATGGAATCCCTCCCCGCACTGCCCTTCGATCCATCCTGCCTCACCCGCTCCGCGTCGGCGACCGATCGGGCCGATGGCGATCGACTTCTGCGGACGGATCCCGCTCAGAGGCCGGCCGAGCCGTCGATCGCCTCTCGGATCAGATCGGCGTGCCCGTTGTGGCGTGCGTACTCCTCCACGAGGTGCTGCCACATCCATCGAGCCGAGATGGTCTGCTCCCGGAACATGAACGTGTCGTCCAGCTTCGTGTTCTCCAACGCGGCGTCGACGGCCCGGCACTCGGCCAGATAGATCTCGTAGTCCTGCTCGGCGCTGGCCGGGCCGGCCTCCTCGAAGTCAGCGGACGGCCGATCGGAGCGGTAGTACAGGTCGGGTACCGGCTCACCACGGAAGGTCTGTCGGACCCACCCGCGCTCGGTGTCGCTCATGTGGCGCACCAGGCCGAGCAGGGAGATGCTCGACGACGGCACGGCGCGCTCGGCCAGCCGCTCGGCATCAAGACCCGCGCACTTGCGCAGCAGGGTGGCCCGGTGCCACTCGAGCCAGTCGCGGAGCATGTCCTGCTCGGGTTCGTTGCGGCGCGCCGGATAGTCCTCCGAGCGCTCGACGTCGGGTGCAATCCAGGTCACCGAGGCAGGCTATGCCTGGTTTATCCGGTACGCCAGCGAATACTTTCGAGTCCGCCGCAAGGCCGTATCGGTCAGTGGAGCGTAGGCCGGTAGGTGAGCTCCTGGGTACGACCGTCGAGGGTCCGGCTGTCGATCAGCTCCAGATCGAAGTCGGCCGCGCCCTGGAAGATCGGGTCCTCGCCGGTCTGACCGCTGATGACCGGGAAGATGCTTACACGGACGCGGTCGACCAGTCCGGCGGCCATCAGCGCCCGGTTCATCGACAGGCTGCCGTGCGAGAGCAGCGGCACCTCGGACTCCTCCTTGAGCCGGGCGACGACGTCGATGGCGTCGCCGCTTGCGATGGTCGCGTCTGGCCAGTCGAGGGGTGCTTCGAGTGTGTTCGAGACGACCGTCGTCGGCAGGTTTCGCATCAGCGTGTTCGCCTCGTCCAGCTCCTCGATCTCCCCAAGCAGCTGCACGAACTGCCGAAAGGTATTGGCTCCGAGGACCATCCGCTGCTCGGCGCCGTACAGCGCGAGGCGACGGTCGAGAAACTCGGGACCTTGCTTGCCCCAGAACCCTCCCCAGTCCGCGCCGGGGACGAAGGAGCCGTAGCCGTCGAGCGTGGCAACGACGTCGAAGGTGTAGGTGGCGGTCATGTCGATCTCCTCAAAAGTGGTCCGGGCCGACCCTCGGTGGGCGGCCTCTCACCCCTGCTACGAACACCTCCGGCCGATCCGACACCGGCGACCGGATATTCATCTCGAGGAGTCCCTCGTACGCCGCGGCCGGCACTGCGGCAGCGCGACGACGTCGAGGTCGGCGGACCGGGCCGATCGACGGCGTTGTCAATCGCCCTGCGCGGCGTTTCCGCAGGTCAGGCCCGATTCGTGGAGCGAACCGGACTCGAACCGGCGACCGCCTGCTCGCAAAGCAGATGCCGCTCAACGCTGTGCGAACCACCGACTTGAGCGTGAAACAGCCGAGCGCAAGTCGAATATTATGTGCTCGCTGATCACGCCGTCTTTGAGCGCCGCTACGTCACACCTTAACTGTCGCCTGTTGCGTGACTCAGCCGATGCGTGACAGATCTGTGTCACATGACGCTTCACACTCCGCCCAGGAGACTCGGGCCCCCGACATGTCGATTGGTGCTGTCAGCCTGGGCAGCCCACCGCGCACCGCGTCCAAGCCGCACACCCCGCAGGGAGTGCGGACCCCAAGTGACACGCGCACTCATCGACACCCTGGTCCAGGCGATCACTGGGCTCGACCGGCCCGACGCCTAAGGCGCCGCCTCCCCGTTCGGTCGTACGACCAGCCAGGTGCCGCCGAACTCCTCGACGTTGTGGCAGAGCACCTGGTTCTTACCCTCGTGCCCGTAGTAATACAGCGGATGTCCGGCATAGGTGACCTGCAACGTGCCGTCCTTGCGCTCGGTCGTCGCCAGCAAACCGGGCCGGGCCTGACGGCCGGCCTGCGGCTCGCCCGTCGTGAGCACCGGCGGCCAGGCGTCGGCGCAGGGACCGTAGCATCGCGGACGATCCGAGGTCTCCCGGTCGAACAGGTAGATGGCCTGCCCCGACTCGTCGAAGAGCATGGTGCCGTAGTCGCTCGGAGCGGTCCTGATCACGGTTCCCGAAGGTTCGGGCCGGTCCTGGCTGGGTGATTGGGATTCCAGTGATCTCGTGTTCTCGGATGTCTCCGGCGAGGCAGAGGTCGCCGGTTCTTCCGTAGCGCCGGGGTCGTCCGCCTCGCCTCCGCAGCCGGTCAGGACCGTCGCGATCGCTAGGGCGACGATCATCGCGCAACGCACCCGAGCCTCCTCGTAGGTTGGTCGTGGTGCCCGATACTAGGGACACGTCGACCCCTCGCTATCGCTGCTGAACTATCCGACTGGTGGCAGTAGTCCTTCGGCGGCCATGGAGCGAATCTGCGTTAATCTGGGCGTACCGCGTCATTGCGCAGCACGCCCAGATCTGTCGTCTGGATCAGTTTGCGGGCAGCGGTATCGCGGGGCATTCGAACTGCTTGATGACGCCGGTATCGACTGCGCTGCCGGCCGTCAGCGCCGCGTTGACCTCGGCTGTAGAGTCGAGGACGCCGTCGCCATCAGTGTCGCCATCGGCGACCGCGGCGTTGTATCCATCGGGGAACGCCAGTCCGTGCACCTGCCAACGACCGCCGTTGTAGTCGGTGTCGCCCGGCGCCGCTTCCGCGACGTTCAGCTGAGCGCCGAAGAACTCGTAGATGACATCCCAGGCCTGCGCTGGCGCACCGGTCCCGGATAGGTCGGTTGGGGTGCCCACCGTCCGGTACACCTGACCATCCACGTAGAAGGCCGGACCGCCGACACCCGCCGACGCCGGCGCCACACCAGCCGCCGCCACGACGCCGATTGCCAGACCGCCGACGGCAGCCGCCACCCTGAGTCGCTTTCCCAAGCCATCCATGTGTCTTCCTCCCTCGGTTACGGCCGACAGCGAGCGTGCCGGCTCCCAATCCAGCCAACCCGAACCCACGCCGAACGGCGCTTACAAACCTGTGACGTCGACAACGCCCCCATACCCATATCTGGCGCGTCAGGAAGCCGGGCGGCCGCGACCCGCTCAGGCAGTGGATCTTCACCGATGAATCGGCCCGTAGGCCGATAGGCGATCTGCCCGGCGATCGAGCGACTGACCACCAGGTCAAGCCCTGGGACGACCTGCAACAACACGCGAAACGCGCCGGTCGGTACGCCATAGCGTCGCGGTCCCACTCGGCCTGGACCTCGGCGCCGCGCTCCCGGCGAGCTAACAGCCCAGACGATTGGGGCAGAAGTCGAAGGCGTGGATTAGTCGAGGCGGAGGCCGCGCTGGATCACGGACAGGGCGGCGTCCATCTCGGCTCGGAGGTCGGCGTCGTAGCCCTGCGCCGCCCAGTGCCGCGCGGCGGTAGTGAGTGCTCCAATGAGTGCTGAGGCCGCCACTCGGATCTCCAGATCGTTGTCTGGCCGGCTGGTTGCTCGGGCGAGTGCCGCGGCGACCATCGCCACGAAGTCGTCGGTGAGCTCGAGGGTGGCCGCCCGCAGGGCGGGTTCTTGGTAGGCGTAGGTGGTCTTGCGGCGTGCGAGGTCGTCGTCCCGCTCGAAGTAGTCCGACATGACGCGGGCGAGAGCGCGACGAACCGCCTCAACCGGCGGGTGTGAGGCGAGCTCGGTCTCGATGACGTTCATGAAGTCGAGGTCGTACTCGTCGTAGAGGACGAGCTGTTCCTTGGTGCCGAAGTACCGATAGACCGAGCTCGGCGACACGTCGGCGGCGTCAGCGATCTCCTCGATCGACACGCTGGTGTAGCCGCGTTCGTCGAACAGGTCCAGCGCAACCTCCTGGATCCGGCGCATGGCGGCCTGTTTCTTTCGCTCGCGCAATCCGGGAGACACGTCGCCAGTATAGCGAAGATGAGAGTCACTTGTTTTTGGGAGTCACTGTCAGTACGGTCGAGAGCGCACAGAGGGAGACGCAGATGACAACTGCAGCGGCTGTTGAGATCAGCGGCCTGACCAAGCACTTCGGGTCGACCCGCGCCGTCAACGGTGTCGATCTCACGGTGCCGGTCGGCACGGTGTACGGGATCCTCGGGCCGAACGGTGCGGGCAAGACCACCACGCTTCGGATCCTGGCGACGCTGCTGCGGCCGGACGGCGGCGAGGCCCGCGTGATGGGGTACGACGTCGTACGCCAGGCCGGTCAGATTCGCCGGCGCATCTGCCTCACCGGACAAGGCACGTCGGTCGACCAGGACCTGACCGGTGCGGAAAACCTCGTTCTCCTGGGCCGACTCATGGGGCTGCGCCGCGGCGCCGCACGGAAGCGAGCAGCCGAGCTGCTCGACGCGTTCGACCTGGCAGCGGCCGCGTCACGTTCGGTGCGGGGATGGTCGGGCGGGATGCGGCGCCGTCTGGACATCGCCGCCAGCCTGATCGTCGTGCCCGACCTGCTGTTCCTCGACGAGCCGACCACCGGGCTCGACCCGAGAAGTCGTAGCCAGGTGTGGGACATCGTTCGAGCTCTCGCCGCGACGGGCACGACCGTGCTGCTCACGACCCAATACCTCGACGAGGCAGATCGGCTCTCCGATCGGATCGCGGTCTTCGGCGCCGGCCGGGTCATCGCCGAAGGAACTCCCGCGGAGCTCAAGACCTCGGTCGGGTCTGGCGTACTCACCGTCCGTCTCCGCCATCCCCAGCAACGCCCAGCGGCCGAACGCCTGCTCGCCGACATCCTCGACTCCCCAGTCCACCGCACCGCCGAGGCAGCACTCCTCACGGCACCGGTAGCCGATCCCAGCCGCGCAACGGCCGCACTGACGACGCTCACACAGTCCGGCATCGCCTTATCCGACTTCGCGCTCGGGCAACCCAGCCTCAACGAGGCCTTCCTCGCCCTGACCGGCACCCCAACCCCCAATCACAAGCCAAGCCGAAAGGAGGACGTGGCATGAACTCCGAATCCGGCCACGTCACCATCCGGCAACAACCGGTGCTCGCCAAAGGAACCCACACCAACCCGCCCCACGCCGCGTCGGCGTCGATGACGTTCGCCTGGCGCAGCGTTCTCAAGGTCGAACACGTCCCCGAACAACTCGGCGACGTCCTCGCCATACCTGTCATCTTCACGCTGATGTTCACCTACCTGTTCGGCGGCGCCCTGGCCGGATCCACCAGCGCCTATCTACGATTCCTGCTGCCAGGAACACTCGTCATGACCGTGCTGCTCCTCACCATGTACACCGGCATCGGCCTCAACACCGACATCGCCACCGGCGTCTTCGACCGATACCGCTCGCTGCCCATCTGGCGACCCGCCCCGATCATCGGCGCCCTCATCGGAGACGTCGGCCGCTACCTGATCGCCTCCGGCCTCGTCGTCGGGCTCGGACTTGCGATGGGCTACCGCGCCAATGGTGGAACAACCGGCGTCGCCGCGGCGCTCGGCCTCATCCTCACCTTCGCCTTCGGGCTGTCGTGGATCTGGACCACCCTCGGACTCGTCATGCGAACACCCGGAGCCGTGATGAACATCGGCGTCTCCGTACTCTTCCCACTCACCATGGCCAGCAACGTCTTCGTCGACCCCGACACCACCCCCGGCTGGCTACAAACCATCATCCACGTCAACCCCGTCAGCCACCTCGTCACCGCCACCCGCGGGCTCATGGACGGCACCGCCACCGCCGGCCAGACCGCCTGGGTCCTCATCGCGAGCGCCGCCCTCGCCGCCGTGTTCGCCCCCCTCACCATGCACCTATACGCGCGCAAAGGCTGACGCCGCCAGCTGGCCCGCGAGACAACCCAGCACGCCGCAGAGGCCAAACCGCCGGTTCTGTTGCGCTTCCAAGACGAATGCTCGGGATCGCTCGACTGGCCTCAGCGGCGCGGTGTCAGCTGGCGACCCGCCGACATCCACCCTCTATGCCTACGGTGATGATCAACGGCCATCGGGAAGGATCGAGGACGACATGGCACCTGAGGACATCGAGGACCCAACCGAACTGAGTATCGAGGTGCACGAGCCATGACGGACAAGACCATCGACGTGGTCACGTCACGCGAGACCATCAAGCTGCCCGTGGAGCCCGGTGATCGACTCACCTTCCACAGGAGCCGCAGCGCGGTCCTCATCCCCTCGGGCGTGTTCACCTTCTTGGGCCGCACGACCGAGTGGGTAGTCGAAGAAACAGACGCGGGAGAGGTCTACCTGGTCGAGGTGACCGAGAAGCCGAGGTGACCGGCCCAGACTGAGGCCGACATGGTGAGCCCGGCTGATCCCGTCACACGTCGGATCCAGTCGTCATCACCTCCCCTGTTAGGGGCGGCTCCGACGGGCGCTCCGCTCACCGCTTGCTGGACCACGACCAAGCACATCCGACGACAGAAGCAGACGCGGACGTCGACTCCAGGCAATGCTAGGAAGCAGCAAGTCCGCGCGGTGGAGCCGAGCAGCCCGATCGGTCACAGGTAGCGGAGGTACAGGTACGGCGGGCACAGCACGACGGGGACCAGCGCCACGACAGGCCCGTACTTGGTGAACTCCCAGAATCGCCGGACCGTGCTGCTTGACAGCGCGGTGCGCAGGACGCATTTTTGCCGTAGGAAGAGTTCGTAACCATCGCAGTCGGAAGGTCTTTTCACATGACGACGGCACAAGAGCGGCCGGTGATCGTCGTTGGTGTTGATGGTTCGGAGGCAAGCAAGCAGGCGCTGGTGTGGGCGGCCGGGCAGGCTCGTCTCACCGCCGCCGAGTTGCATGTGATCGTTGCCTGGCGTACTCCGGTGACCTACGGGTATCCCGCTGACTACACAGACGTGGACTTCGCGGCGCGGGCGCGCAAGGAGCTAGAGAAAACCGTCTCCGATGTCCTCGGCGCCGACCCGGCGGTGCCGGTGGTGTTGCAGGTGGCAGAGGGTCACCCGGCGCACGTCCTCACCGATGCGGCCGAGTCGGCCGCCCTGTTGGTCGTCGGCAGCCGAGGGCACGGCGCGTTCGCTGGCATGCTGCTCGGCTCGACCAGCCAGCACTGCATCGCGCATGCGCCGACACCGGTCGTTGTCATCCGTCAACCCGACGCGAGTTGAGCGCGAGCTCTCCGTCGACCGGCTCGAACTCCGTGGCGTCCCGGCTGCGACGGAAGCCCGATGGCCAGTCAATCGGCGCGCAGCCAGCACCCTCGCGGCTGAACCGACTCGCACAACGTCTGCGAATGAACGCCTCGACGGCTAGCCTCGATCTTTCGCCTGGCTTCGGGTGGGCTCGGCGCGTAACGCACGGAAGTGCCTGTCCTGCACGGGATTCTTGTGATTGCGAAGTCTCAAGAAGCCGAGCGGAAAGGCACTCCGTAGGTGAAGCGTAACCGGACTGGTGTGGGTGTTCGTGTCGAGACGGGCTGCGAGTCGCTGATCTCCTCCGGTGGTGCGGCGTTGCTGTTGCAGACCGCTGGGGTCAGCGGGCTGAGCGATGGTCTCTCGCGGGCGCTATCGCGGTGGCGGACGCCTCGTTCGATTCATGATCCGGGCAAGACCGTGCTTGATCTGGCGGTCGCGGTCGCGCTGGGCGGGGACTGTCTGGCCGATGTCGCGGTGGTTCGCGCCCAGCCCGAGCTGTTCGGCGTGGTTGCCTCCGACCCGACGATGAGCCGCCTCGTCGATGTTCTCGCCTCAGATCCGGAATCGGCGATCGCGGCCATCCGGAAGGCTCGGGCGGTTGCCCGGCAGAAAGTGTGGGGCCACCGGTCGCCGGTCAGTGAGGCGGGGCAAGACGCCGGGCAGATGGTGATCGATCTGGACGCCACGCTGGTGGACGCGCACTCGGAGAAGCAGGGTGCCACCCCGAACTTCAAGCGTGGGTTCGGGTTCCATCCGATGCTCGCGTTCGTCGACCATGGTGAGGGCGGCACCGGTGAGCCGCTGGCGGCGATGCTGCGGCCGGGCAAGGCGAACGCCAATGACGCCGCCGACCAGATCGCAGTCCTCGATGCCGCCCTGGCCCAGCTCCCAGCCGAGCACCGTTCCCGGGTGCTGGTGCGTGGTGACACCGGCTCCGGGGTGCAGGCGTTCGTGCATCACGTCCAGGAGCTGGGGCTGGAGTACTCGGTGGGTGTCTACGGCCGTCAACCGATCCTGGACGCCCTCGACGCGCTGCCCAAGCAGGCGTGGCGGCGAGCGTTGGACGCCGACGGCCAGCGGCGCGAGGGTGCCCAGGTCGCCGAGCTGACCCGCTGGCTCCCCAAGACCTTCGTCGGCTGGCCCGAGGGGATGCGGGTGATCGCCCGGCGCGAACGGCCCCATCCGGGCGCGCAGCTGCGGATCACCGACCACGAGGGCTGGCGGATCACCGTGTTCGCCACGAACACCAAGGGTGGCCGGCTGGCCGGCCTGGAGGTCCGGCACCGGCTCCGGGCCCGCGCCGAGGACCGGATCCGCGGCCTGAAGGACACCGGGATGACCAACCTGCCGCTGCACGCCTTCGACAAGAACCAGATCTGGCTCGAGATCACCCAGCTCGCCTACGAACTGCTGACCTGGACCCAGCTGCTGGCCTGGCACAACGCACCGGCCCGAGTCTGGGAACCCAAACGACTCCGCCTGCGACTGCTCACCGTCGCCGGCCGCATCATCACCACCGGCCGCCGCCGAATCCTGCGGCTATCCAAGCGATGGCCCTGGGCCGACCTCGTCGTCGACGGTCACACCCAACTCGCCGCGATCCCCTAAGGACACCCACCAATCCCTACGACCAAGGACATCGGAGAACCGGCGGACCCAGCGCCCGGCAACTCCGCACACCCACACCGACCAAGACGCCATCACCCATCGCGACCCGGGATCAGCACCGACTCACGAAAGATCGAGGCTAAGCGTTCCATTGACAGGCTCATCGCGAGCGGCCTGGTGGATCGCCGGGAGAACGAGGGGATAGGAGGGAGGTCGTCATCGAGTTGACCCGCCGCGGACGGCTACTAGTCGAGAAGGTCACAACGCGCCGCTGCCAGGCAATCGGAGAGATCGTCCGAACATGCCGACCGCACGTCGTCGGGAACTGGTTGAGGCGCTCGTCGCCTTCGCGGAAGCCGCTGGCGAACCGCTTGCGGTCGACGATTCCGCGGCCTTCCTGAGATGGTCGGCGAGCGATGCGTGATTCCGCATAGCAGGCAAGGGAGCGCCGTCAGAGTAGTGCACGCCCGACAGTGCGCAAAGACCGAGGTTGCGTCTCCGATCAGCTCCGCTCTGTGGACGGCTTCGCAGACGTCCAGGCACTCCTTTCCGTGGCCGTCCGCTTTTGCACCTGGCTGATGTTTTGCAGGCTCATCAGGTAGTGGGGCCGGGACAGCATGCTTCCTTGCAGCTGGTCAACGGCGTCGGACAATCTGGCCATGGTGTGCTCGATGGCCGCGCGCGACGACCGCCACTCGGTGATGACGACAGCGAGAAGTAGACCGGTCAGAACGATCGTCCCGTTGAACACCTGCAGAATGGCGATGTTGGCAAGTAGAGTGCGCCCCTCAAAGAGCCCGTATCCGTGGGCGGCAGCATCGATCGCGACGGCCGACACGATCAAAGTGCAAGGTGCTACACCCGGCAACTGGAAGCGCCACGCAGCCAGGATCACAAGCGGGAAGGCGAGAAAGAGCAGGCCGAAGCTTCTGGTCGCCGCGACGCTGATCGCGAGTGTCGCCGAGAGAAGGATGGACATCTCGAGCCACCTTCCCCAAGCGACTCGCCTTGCCAGCCGGAGGCGAGGTAAGACGAGGATGAACGGAGTCACTACCAAAACGCCCAACGCGTCGCTGGACCACCAGACTGCCCAAACTTGTAAGAACCCGGCGTCGAGCTGGTCGGTTAAGCCGATGATGGCCACCGTCCCAAGGGTTGCACTAATCGTCGTCGCTGCGAAGGCTCCTAGCAGGACGAGCGAGAGAGCATCTTTGAGCCGATCCAGTTCTTCTCTGAACCCGACTAGTCGGAGCAGAAGATAGGCGCTGACGGGGGCACAGGTGTTTCCCAGAGTAACGAGAACGGCAGCGGACGCCGGCAGATCGGGCAGGCTCGATGCCAACGCTCCGATCGCGATTCCGAGCGCTGTCCAGTTCCGAAGGCCGAATGTCACGAGGCAGGCCAACGCGACACCCGTGGGGATCCAAAGCGAGCTGATTGGCCCGGCGAGAGGCGAAGTAAAGACGTCGATGTTCGCCGCGACGTAGTACGTGCTCGCCACTCCAAGAACCCGCAGCACGCTTAAGCCACGAGCCCTCAACCCGTCCCGATCCCCCCGTGCAAGCGCCACCCCGTCACGCTACGACCAATCCCTGTCCCTGCCAATGCTCGCCTTATGCCGGCCTCAGCTCGGTAACAGTGCGTGTTGTCAAATCGCTCGCGTCAGAGCGAGACCATCCGGTCGTACTGCGCTAGGTCCAGTCCGCCAAGCCAGCCAGCTTGGCGTGTCGGGCCAGTTACACCGTGCGACAGACCCCGGTCCGATGGCTTGGTGTCGCATGCTGTCACTCGATCTTGCGCTGCCACTCGCGCGGTTGGGCGTCGGGCGTTTGCGACAGTCGCCGGGATGTCCACGGCCAGGCCGCGGTCCCGAAGTGCGGGTGCGTTCGTGGACTGCGACTGCTGCGCCGTTGCGGTGTCCCGCGTGTCGGCGCATGGTTGATCCATGTCCGGGGATCTGCTGCTGGCCGGCCGGGCCGCGTTGCGTCGGGGCGACGGGGCTGGGGCGCGTGCGGCGTTCCTGGAGTTGCCGGAGTCGGGTCGGGTGCTGGAGGGACTCGGCTCGTCGTCGTACTTGCTCACTGACTATGAGCGCGCCACCCAAGAGCTCGAGCAGGCCTATGCCGCCTACCGCAGAGCTGGGGACCGTGCCGGTGCGGTGCGAGTCTGTCGGGTGATCGGTTCCTTGTACGGCGGGGTAGCCGGTCAGTGGGCGATCGCGAACGGATGGATCTCCCGGGCACAGTCAATGCTCGACGAGCGACCCGATCCCGCTGAGCAAGGTTGGGTGACGCTGACCCGCGGGATGTTCGAAAGCGACCGGGTCAAGCGCAACCAGTACCTACGCGAGGCCGCCGACCTCGGTGGCGCGGTCGGCGACAATGATTTGCGTTTCGCGGCACTCGCCTATCTTGGGGCGAGCCTCGTGCACGCCGACCGTGTCGCCGAGGGCATGACCCTGCTCGATGAGGCGCTCGCTGCGGTCACCGGAGGCGACGTCGAGGCGTTCATCGTCGTCGAGGAGATCTTCTGCCAGCTTTTCACCGCCTGCGAGCATGCCCATGATGTGCACCGCGCCGAGCAGTGGATCGCCGTCGGGGAGAAGCTCGCCGCCCGGCGCGGCCTGCCGGTGGTGAGCGCGTACTGCCGCACGCACTACGGCGGCATCCTGGTCGCGGCCGGGCGGTGGTCCGAGGCGGACGCCGCGCTGACCGAGGCGGTCCGCCTCTGGACGATCTCTCGGCGCAGCCTCAAGGCCGACGCCCTCGCCCGGCTGGCCGATCTGCGCGTCCGCCAGGGCCGCTTCGACGAGGCCGCCGAGCTGCTTGACGGCATCACCACCGGCGAGGCTGTCCGGACGCGCGCCGAACTGTATCTTGCGCGCGGCGAGCCGCGCCTGGCTCTTGACCTGTTGGAGCACGCCGTCCGGCCGACCGTCGACGACAGCGAGGCGGTGCCACTGCTCGGCCTGCTCGTCGATGCCCAGATCGCCTGCGCCGAGGATCCCGGGGAGACCCTGACTCGGCTTGAGCGGTGCGCGGCAGCCCGCCCGTCGCCGTATGCGGGGGCCGTGGTCGCCCGGGCCCGCGGTCTCGCCGCCGGTGACGTTGGCGAGCTGCGCGGCGCTGCCGAGCTCTTCGCTGCGGTCCAGTTGCCGCTGGAGTCGGCGATCGCCCACCTCGACCTCGCCCAGATGATCGCGAAGCAGAACCCGCCGGTCGCCGCCAGCGAGGCCCGCCAGGCGCTGCGCATCTTCGACCAGCTGATGGCCACGCGCCACGCCGACGCCGCCGCAGCTTTGTTGCGGACGTTGGGGGACCGGGTCGGACCGCCGCGTTCGTCGGGCGCACCCCTCACACAAAGAGAGCAGGAGGTCCTCGACCTGGTCGGTGCCGGGCTTTCCAACCCGGAGATCGCCCAGCGCCTGTACATCAGCCGCAAGACCGTCGAGCACCACGTCGGAAACGTGCTGGCCAAGCTGGGGCTACGCAACCGCGCAGCGGCGGCGGCGTATGCGGTGAAGCAGGAACCCGCCCAGGGATAGGGGAGTTCCCCGATACCGGCCGTACGGCTGCTGCACGACTCTCGGAGCAACGACCGAGAGGAGTCAACAATGTATGACGCGATCGTCGTCGGAGCTCGAGCCGCCGGGTCGCCGACGGCCACGCTGCTGGCCCGCAACGGATACCGCGTGCTGGCGATGGACCGGGCAACGTTCCCCAGCGACACCCTGTCCACCCACGTCGTCCACGCCCGCGGGATCGCAGCGCTTACGCGCTGGGGGCTGCTCGACGCCGTGGTCGCGACCGGCTGTCCGCCGATAGCGAGCTACTCATTCGATTTCGGCGCCTTCACGATCCGCGGTCGGCCGGCCACGGTCGACGGAGCGGATGTGGCGTACGCGCCGCGCCGCACGGTGCTCGACCAAATCCTGGTCGAGGGTGCCCGCGGCGCCGGGGTCGAGGTGCGGGAAGGCACCAACGTCGACCGGGCGCTCATCGAGAACGGACACGTCGTCGGAGTCGTCGCCGGCGGTAAGGAGGAGCGGGCCCGCATCGTCATTGGTGCCGACGGCCGTAACAGCCGCGTCGCACGCTCTGTCGGCGCGGTCGACTATCACACCAAGCCTCAGTTGCAGTACGGCTTCTACACCTACTTCGGCAACCTTCCCGTCGACGGACTGGAGAACTACATCCGCCCGGGTCGTGGCTTCGGCATGGCGCCGACCAATGACGGCCTCACCATGGTCGTCATGGGGTGGCCGTACGCCGAGGCGGCCGCCTTCAAGGCCGACGTCGAGGCGAACTTCCTGGCCACAATGCGCGCCATCCCTTCGGTGGCTGACCGGCTGGCCACGGCAACCCGCGAGGCGCCCTTCCTCGGTGGCTCCGTGCGGGGCTGGCTACGCACGCCATACGGTCCAGGCTGGGCGTTGGTTGGCGACGCCGGCCACAACAAGGACCCGATCACCGCGCAGGGCATCTCCGACGCCTTCCTCGACGCCGAGCGCTGCGCGGCAGCCGTCCACGCCTGGCTCGGCGCAGACATGCCTTACGACAAGGTGATGGGCGCCTGGCACGCGGCCCGCGACGCGCAAGTACTGCCGATCTACGAGTTCACCTCGCAGCTGGCCACCCTTGAGCCTCCCCCGCCGGAGCAGGCCGAATTCCTCGCCGCGGTGTCGCGCAGCCAGCCAGGCATGGACGACTTCGCCAGCGTCGTTGCCGCCGCGCTGTCGCCGACGGAATTCTTCGCCGACGCGAACGTCGCACGGTTGCTGGCCGCCTAAGGCTCCCCCGAAGGGTGGCGCGGCGCGACTCAATCTGCGCGGGCAGTTGGACCATGACGCCTCCGAGGGCAGCCTTCGCGTTGGCCATCGCCGTCACTGGTCGGGTTAGAGTCCGGCTTCCTTCCCCCGAGCGATGGCCTCGGCCCGGTCGGTGACCTGGAGTTTCCGAAGATGTTGGACGGCCCACATGAGAGCACATGGACGCCTACGACACACCACAGGCTGAACACCACGAGCGCTGTGCCATGCAATGTGCGACAAATGCTCGCCACCTGATGCGCGACACGGCGCATCGATCTAGATTTGCCATCATGTGCCGCCGAGCGCACCAGGTGACAGGCCGAGACGCGCCGATCTACTGGGGCGATGCTGTGGACGGTGACCTGACCGAGAGGCAGCTGGACGCGTGGAGCGGTCCTCATGCCTGAACGTCACATCAGGGTGCAACGCCGCGTGGCGGCGTCCACTGACTCTGTATGGGTCCTGTTCGCAGACTTTCCGAATCTCGCTAGCCATTGGCGTGGCCTCAGGGCAACGAGAGCCATCGGCGGCCAGACAAGCGGTGTGGGCGCTCGACGCCGCGTTGAGCTGAAGCCGAGCGGCAGCATGGATGAAACGGTGACCGTCTGGGAGGAGGGTCGCAGGATCGACACCCAGAATCAGCCGAGCGCGTCGGTGCCGTTCAAGCACGCCGAGTCCACGTTCACGCTCGAGCCCGACGGCGATGGGACTTTGGCCACGTTTGACTACCGATATGTACCCAGGGGCGGCCTACTCGGCCGATTCACCGGCCCCTTGATCGACAAGATGCTGACTGCGACCTTTACCGACATGCTGGCCACCACCGGCGAGGCCGCCGCCCGTGGGAACGACAGCGAACGCTGACCTGCGGTGCTCCCGGGCGCCCGCTTCGGCCGCGATCCGTGCTCCGGAATCAGCGTGGCGGTGTGCATTCCCGACTGACTGTCGCGCATCAGGTGGCGAGCATTTGTCGCGCATCAACCGGCACAAGGCACCTGAGGGTCACTCCGCTTTGCGGGAGCTCGGCTCTCCTGATGTCAAGGGCGCGTCCTTTCGGGCGCGCCCGGCGGGCGGCCTGCTCGTGTCACTTCGTGATCGTCACAGCGGGGAAGGCGCAGACCTACCGGATGGCGGTTGGCGATTCGACTCGGCGCTGAGCCTCGCGGTCGTGGCGCCTCTGGTGGCGGTATCCCAGGTATCCGACGAGGATCATCAAGCCGAGGACATCGGCGAAGCCTGCGATCGAGGCCCACGGTAGGTCGATGTCGCCAGCGTCGACGTTGGCGTAGAACGAGCCGAGCGGCGTCAGTAGCGGCCAGAGGACCAGCAGGTTGCGGGGGATGGCGAAGGCGACGGCGTAGACAACCCCGAGCGCGGTCAGGAACGCCAGTTCGTTGCCGGTCATCCCGTAGCCCACGTGATAGGCGCCGTACAGCAAGGCGGCGCCAGCAATCCCCGTAACGTGGCCGAACTGCTGCTCAAGCAGGGTCTGGATGAAGCCACGGAAGAAGACCGACTCGAAGACCCCGACGACCAGGGCCATGCACAACAGCGGGACCCAGTCCCGGGCCGCCGGAAGGTCGTATCTCCACAGGGTGAGGGAGTACTGCACGCCAGCGAACAGCAACGCGAGACCCAGCGCCGGACGCAGGTTGTCCCTCCTGAGCCCGAGCGAGCTCAGCGGCCGGTCTCGCAGCCATACCGTGTACACCACTGGTCCTGCCACCCCGAGCAGCAAGGCGGCGGCGAACGACAAGAACAGCCCCGCCACACGGTCGGTGGTGAAGCCGACGAAGGCCAGACCCAGGAGCGCGACCACGCCCAGGTAGATGATGGCGATAGCGGCCAGGTCGCGCCGGTCCAAATGCCGTGCGGGTCTCGGAACCGCGCCGGGTACGGCGCTGACGATGAGTGCACTGACGACGATCACCGCCAGGTAGGTCCAGCCTTCCGCTACCGGCAGCACGAACAGCCCGGCAACGACCCAGAGACTCCACAGCAGTGGGGCGCGGTGGACCGCAACCTGATGGACGGTCATGACAATCCACCTCCCTATTTCCATCAGACCGTCCAGCCGACCGGGCGAACAGTGTCGGAGGTCGCACGGCCGCAGTCATACGTCCCGGACTAGCGATCGTCGGCAAAGGTCGACAGCTATCCGAAGACACGAGGACTCACAACTCGCAACGATTGGCACTCGGCCGGGAACGAACGGTGTGCTCGGCCCACGACCTGCCCCCGCACCGCAGGTGGGCAGGCCGGGCCGCCAGCACGAAGGACTCCGCCCCCCTCATGACCAGTGGCTTCGCCACCCAGAGTCGGCTGCCGAGGGCGGAGGCGCCTACGAGGGCCAGTCCGACAACCGATGGGCTAGCTCATTTCGGCGGCTGTTGCGTCCCTGAGCACGCATGCGAGCTGTCGAGCGGGTGTCTTCGTCTCGGCGGCGACCTCGGCCATCGAGGAGACGACGAGGTTGAAGGAGCCGCGCAAGGCTGTGGGCAGATCGTCGACCTGCAACCAGTCCGGCCGGCACAGCCAGCTGTGGGCGTGCAGAAACCTCAGCCGGTGCACGCTGATCTCCCACAAATGGCCGCCGGCCGGACCGGGCGGATAGCCCTCGTCACGTGCGGGCAGATCGTCCAGAGCTCGATTGAAGGTCTTCCGACGGAGCTTGGCGAGGATCCCGACGAGCGTTTCCGCGGCGAGGAGGTTGCCGTAGGTGAGTTCCACCAGCTCCACCTCCGACTGGACAAAGGCACTGCCACCCGGGCACAGGTAGTCGTGGAGGCGGTCGTAGGCGAGATGCGCCGCACGGGCCTGCTCCGGCGTCATGTCGATGTACCCGCAGCCATCGCAGCCGAACCCATCAGATCAGCGAAACATCACCGGCACCCTCGATCCAAGCATCCCCGCCACAAGGTCGACACTAGGCGCACCCGGCGGCCGTGTCAGGCGTCCGCGACCTTGTTCGCATGCAGAAACTTGGCATCTCGGGTGGCCCGCACTTTCACCCAACCGACAACCGCGCCTTCGGCGGATACGGCCCGCCCGACGCTCGACGACGTGTTCCTCACCCTCACCGGCCGCACAGCCGGTCCGGACGACGTGTGGGAGTCAAGTTTGCTCGCACGGCCTGAGGTCAACCGATACGGCGGGAGCCTCAAGCGCAGGGCCCGCCGAATCGCGGATCGGTGCTGCGGAAGTCTGCCTGTCCGCTCAGCTGCGCCCGATATTCGGATTCGAACCTGTCGAGGCGCTCCAGTAGGTCCTGGAGCTCGTGGACTCGTGTGTGTGTGCGGGCGCGTACCGCCTGCAGATACCCGGCCACACGTGGTCCGATGTTCTCTTCGGGTCGGCTGAGGTAGCGCTTGGTTAAATCGCCGATCTCGGCGAGGGTGAGTCCGAGGGCGCGCCACATGGTGACACTGCGGACGCACCATTCCGCGGACTCGTCGAACAGCCGGTAGTTACCGGCGCTTCGCCCGACGGTGTAGATGAACCCGAGGTCTTCGAAGTGGCGCAGCTGCTTGACCGCCACGCCAGTGCGCTTCGACAATTCGCCGATCGTCATGGTCTGTCCAACCGGTTCGGCTACCAGCCGGTCCTCCGACTCCTTTGGCATGTGTTCAGTGTGCCGCCGCGAGGCCGTCTGGTGACCGCTCATGGAGAAGATGAGCACGACGATGAGGTCGACGTGATCTTCTGCAACCGGTCCGATCCTGACACCGCGCCGGCCCTCGGCCTCAAATCTCATGTTGCAGGGCGAACCTAAGCGGGTTCGGCGAGTAGGTGCCTGAACAAGCCGGCACCGAACGTCTCGGCCCGCGTCTGCGTCAGTACCTGGCCTGGCACCTCAGGGTGCGCGGCAAGCCGAGCGTCGGTGAAGGGGTTGAGGTAGTCGCAGCACCCACTCCGCTGACGGTCCGCAGCCCATGTCGGACCCGATCACCCACGACCGCGCCGCTCGGCGTCCACGACGTATGGCCGCCGATCGTGGAGATGGTGATCGGCTCTTCGTTGGTGAGGTCGGTGGCCTGGATCTGTCTGTCGATGCCCAGCATCGGTGGCATGCCGCGAGCGTCGATCGCGCACATCGCATAGGCATCGATCCGGTCGTCGAGCCGTACCCGATGGCGGGTCAGGCCCGCCGAGAACGGGTACGTCACAGCGATCCACCCGTCGGGGCCAAGCCGAATTGCGTCGATCTCGTGCAGAGCGTGCAAGACCTCAATAGTGGCGTTGCTGGTGACGATATTGGTGCGGTCCAGGATCCGCACGCGATCCCCATATCCGCCTTGACCTTCCCCCCGGGGTCAAACCCTAGGTTGGTCGCGATCGTCGAGCCACACGAAAGTGAGGAGAACAAACGTGGCCGCTACGCGACATTCAGCAGATGAGGCCGACCGAAGCGGTGTCGGCCTGGTCGACAGCACCACAGTCCAGCAGACGACCGTGCTTGTGGTACTCCTCGAGCACGGACTGATCAGCGGCGCGTAGCCGCAGCGAAGCTTCACGTTCCCATCGACTGGTGAACCGCCGAGCTTCGGCGAGTTCGTAACTAGAGCCAGAATTGGCGATCAGCTCCATGCCACCACCGGCGCCCACCGCCGCCAGTTGACGGTGATCGCCGGTCAGGAGCAGCTTCGCTCCTGCACGGGTGGCATGGCGATGGATGGCGGCGAGCTGTGCAAGGTCGGCCATCGCGGACTCGTCGACCACGACAAGGTCGCCTTGGCGGAGCCGCCAGGCATGATCATCGGCAGTCGGGCGACCGCCATCGATGCGCTGTTGGCTGGCGAGCCAACGCGCAATGTTGCGGGCGGCGAGGCCTTCGCCCGCGAGGACTTCGGTGGCGACTTGGCTGGACGCGAGGCCGACCACGTTGCGGCGCTGGCCATCCCATAAGGCGGGGTCTTGCCAAGCCTTGGCCAAGGCGCCCACAACGAACGACTTGCCGGTGCCGGCGGGTCCGACAAGGGACTCGACATCGGACCCTGACGTGAGGATGCCACGCACGGCCGCGGCCTGGTCGGTCCCAAGATCGATGCCCGACTTCCTCAAGGCATCAACGAATGCGTCGGCCTCCCGGGCCGGTAGTGCTGGGGCGTGTCGATGGTTGGTGGATGCGCGCAAGAGTCGTTCGCTCCGTAAGTGGTCAGGCGTGGCGTACAGGCGTCCACCGGGCGCGTCGTAAGCAGATCGCCCGTCAGCGAGCCGCAACGACTCTGGGAGCGCCTCGTCGCCCGGGCGCGGTGCGTCGAGAGGGATCGCGAGTTCGAGTGCCTGCTCGGTGAGCCCGTCGACCAGGCGGGAGACTTCGGCGCCATCGAGGGGCCCGAGGTGGTCTGGCAAGGCGTCGCTGATCGCCCTCGCGAGATCTGGTCGGGTCCAGGCCGCCTTCGTCTTCTGGACGGCGGCGAGGGCTGTCTCGACGACCTGTCGCGGCGTCCACTGTTCGATGTCCGGCCCACGTTGCGACGTGTCGAGCACGTCGCGCGCGACCTGCGCAAGGCCGCCTGCAACCTCGGCACGTAGCTCTCGATCCCAGCGTTCCACCCGCTGCTCGGCCGATTCGCCTTCGTGCGACTTGGCGCGGCGGGTAGCGAACGTGGCCTGGCGCTGCAGCCGGTCGAGCTCGAGCGAGTTCGGCTGCCGACCGTACTTTGCCTCGAACGCCTTGACCAGCTCGGCGGTGTGACGCGTGATCGCAACCCGCCGGGACGAGAAGAGCCCCATCACCTCGGCCAGAACCCCAACGATCTCGCGTGCCTTGCCATCCGGCCGGGTCGCAAACCGAACACCGAGGGTGCGCGTGAGATGCTCCTCCATCGTCCGCTCGGCCACCGCAGCGGCGGCGCCTCGATGCTTGTGCATCGCCCGCGAGTCCAGGGTGCGCCACTCGCCATCGGCACCCTGGACGCGGTTGAGCACGGCGTTGTGGATGTGCAGCTGCGGATCGTGGTTGCGGGAGTCGTGCTGGAAGAACGACGCGACGATCCAGTCATGCGCGTCGATGAACCTGCCCGCGGCCCCGCCGTGATGCCCGATACGGGAGTAGCCGGCATGTTCGGCGAGGTAGTCGATGCCGGCGCGGTTACCAGCCCAGATCGCGTCCTCGACCGCGACCTTGTGCGCCTCCCACGACGCTGCTGTCAGCCGCGCCGCCTCGGCGGCGTCCTGGTCGCCGGCGGCCTCGACTTCGGAGGCCGCTTTCTCAGCGGCGACTTGCTGCGCCTCGAACGCCGCATGCAGCACCGTGATGGACTTCTGGACGCTGAAGGTCGCATCGAGGAAGGCGACATTCTTCCTCGTCCGCTTGCCGGCCTCGAGGCGAAGCTCGGCGCGGCGTTCAGCCGTGGCGTCCGGCTCGGCGTCCAACGCCTTCTTGTACAACTCCTCCTCGGATGCGTACCGCCGACCCGGGTGTCCAAGCGTGGACACCTCCGCCCACTTGGACCTGTCCTTGAACAAGGGGTCACGCGGGTCAATGAACAGCTCGTACAACGCGGTCATGTCCTGGTGATCCACCAGACCCGACAGGCCGAGTTGTTCCGCGCCCGCGCCATACCAGCGCCCGGGCGGCTCGCCCGCAGCTACCGCGCCGGTGTAGTAGTTCTCCCGGCCGGTCGCCACCGCGCCCAGCAGGTAGTCGGCCGAGTGTCCCGACGAGATCGTCAGCACGTCGACCACCCCCGATGCACCGCCGTGGACTCGTCAAACCGCGCCGGGAAGGGCTCGACGATCCGGCCAGCGGACGTCAACGTCCAGGCGCTTCCGAGGCCCCGTCTGATCGTGATGCCTAG
>Ga0081455_10001586_pt1 | contig 27819 bp, 25 predicted proteins | sample TabmetS3T2R1_FD_70207 | JGI IMG/M metagenome (GOLD analysis project Ga0081455, IMG submission 70207) | Tabebuia heterophylla rhizosphere microbial communities from the University of Puerto Rico - S3T2R1 | ecosystem: Host-associated > Plants > Roots > Rhizosphere ...
GCGGGGTCAGCCCGTGCCGGCGCGCCACCGCGCTGACCGACTCTCTGCCGGCCAAGCTCTCTGCGACGATCTGCGCTTTCTGCTCGGCACTCCATGATCGACGCCGACCAGCGCCTGTGAAGATCTCCACTCGCCGAACCGGCTCCGATTTGGTCATAAGCTCTATGTCCGACACGTGTTCAACTCCCTCGCGTCGGACAATGCACCGTTAGCCCTTGCTCGGAAATGTGGCGGCAAAACAGCGCTTACGATACAGCGCTCGCAATACCAACTGAACATGGCGGGCGCGGGCCGCCTCCTCGTCCGTTTGGGTGGGAGATCCGTCGCAGCGATGACCTGTCGGAGGTGGGGCGATCGTCGCAGACGTTCCGCTCGCGATACGAGGCCCTCAAAGAGGGTGAGCAGGCATTGAACCAACTGAAGGCCGCTGCCGAGCTCGAGCGCTGATCAGAACGCAGAGAATGTCGGATCCGGGGTTTCGGCCATCAACCCCACAGTGAACAGTCTATGGACCTTTTGAGCTCACACTCTCCCGGAAAGCCGTGAACTGCATTTCGGGATCAAGCGGGCTAAGTCTCGTTGCGCGCTTCGGTTCACCTCGATGAAGATCCACTTCAGCCCGCGCTGTCGCGCTTACGGAGCATCGCAACCGTCGGTAGCCAACGCTCAATCGGCGTTGCAAGCACCGCGAACTGTTCCAGGCGTGCCCTATCCGGGATGGTCACGGTATTCCCGCTTTCCAAGATCAACCTTCGATTCTTCAGGAGGCCAAAGCATCGGCTGACCGTTTCAAGGGTCATACCAAGGTGGTGTCCGATTTGCTCGCGCGTCAAAGGTAACAACACAGCTGAGGTCGCTACAAATCGATCGGCATAGATGTCTGTCAACTGCAGAAGAAAATAGGCAAGGCGTTCGGGTGCCTTCAACTGACCGATGGCGGTCAACGTCTCTGCCGTGCGCTTCAGCCGTGCGGACATCTCTTGCTCGACAGCTTTCGCTAGGTCCGGGTATCGCGCCTCGAGTTGATCGAATTGCCTGCGATCAAAGGCACACGCCTCTACATCAGTGACGGCATCGCCGGTGAATTGGTACGTTCCTTCGTTCTCGAGGTAGCCGCAGACGTATCCGGTCGTGTTCAGACTGAGGATCTGACGACGCCCGTCGCTCAGCGTCGTGTGAACCGCGACGATTCCTTCGATGATCTTGTAGAACCTGCCCATCGGTTCCCCGGCCTGGAACAAGCGATCTCCCTTTCTCCAGTGACCTGTCTCACCCAAGCCTAACAGTTCAGCCAGCTTGTCGAAATCCAGCGGTGCGCAAATACCCATCGAACGCCCTGGACAGGCATGGCAGGGAAGTTTGACTAAGGCGCTTCGGTCCTTCAGTCGCTGCACTTCTGCGGCCTTTCGCGGAGTTTACCCGATCGGCTGGCTCAAATTTGATAATTGTCAAACTCACACCACCAGCAGGAAAATGCGCCCGGCTGCCGAGCGATTCCGCTCACAAGAATCATGACTTGTCAAAACTCTAGGCCAAAAATTCGCTTCGGTTCGGTTCGCATCCTTCAATCTTTATAGGCGGCCGCGAAGAGATGACATGGGAGTGTGGGCCTATTCGTCGATAAGCGGAGGCTGAGCGACGCTACTTGGATCAACCTGGCACGCCTACTGACTTTCAAACGTGACAAAAGGGTGAGGGGGCCTTTACGACAGTCTCATTGCCCTACATCGTGCTTTAAGAAACTCGACCGGCGTGCTCTTGTTGGCGTTGCAGGATGGGGAGTGCCATGGGAAGGCCTATCTAAAATCCAAGGCAAACTCACTCCAAGTACCCCCGCGAGTACCGAGAGTCTGAAAAGGGCAGCTGTTGGTGTAGTCGCATTTGCCGTGCTTTGGCTACGAGGAGCACTGCCATGCACATGCAGCTTAGAAAAGTCACCACCATTGGAGCGCGCGTTGCCATTGCGGCAGTCATTGCCATTGCTGCGGTAAGCTTTGTTCGCGCACCCTCGGAGGCGCAAGCCAATAAGGACGCCGACCCGCCGAGGTCAACCAGTCCGGTTGGCGCGCCCCCGGAGGAGCAAGCCACTAGGGACGCTGACCCGCCGAGGTCAACCAATCCGGTCGGCGCGCCCCCGGAGCAGCAAGCCAACGAGGAAACCAACCCGCCGAGGTCAGCCAAAGCCATCCCAAATCCGGAGCTGCGCAGGCTTGAGATGTCGGCCGAGGCGTGGACGGGGGACTTCGACGGCATGCTCCAGCGCCGGTCAATCCGCTTCTACGTTCCCTATAGTCGTTCACTTTACTTCGTGGACCAGGGCCGCGAGCGTGGGATCTCGGCCAGCCTGTTCCGCGAGTTCGAGCGCTGGATCAACAAGAAATACGCCAGGCAGCTCGGCAAGATTCCTCTCACGGTGTTCATGGTACCTGCGACGCGGGATACAATGCGCTCCGCCCTCCTCGAAGGTCATGCCGATGTTGCAGTGGGCAACATAAAAGTCCTCGACGAGCTGCAGAAAGACCTCGATTTCGTTGCGCCCGACGATACAGCCACGAGCACCGAGATCATAGCGACAGGTCCGGCGTCACCCGCCATCGAATCCGTCGGCGATCTTTCGGGAAAGACGGTGCACGTTCGCAAGACTTCCACCTACTACCTGAGTCTCTCCCGGGTGAACGCCCAGTTCGAGCAGGACGGCAAGCCAAAGGCCAAGATCGTACTTGTGCCGGAGGCGCTCGAGGACGAGGACATGCTCGAGATGCTCGATGTCGGCCTCTTGCAGGCGATCGTGGTGGACGACTGGAAGGCCAAGGCGTGGGCGCAGTTGCTCCCCAACGTGAAACTGCACCAGGACGTTGTCCTGCGGCCCAAGACCAAGGTGGGCTGGGCGATCCGAAAGGAGAGCCCCAAGCTTGCTGCCGAACTCAACGAATTCTATGGGCAATTGGCGAAGCAACTCGGGACCATGGGTACGAGGCTGGAGCGCGACTTCATGCCCAAGATCAAGGCAATGAAGAATGCCACTGCGTCCGATGACCACAAGCGCTTCGAGGACGTGATCGCCCACTTCACGAAGTACGGCGATCAGTACAAGTTCGACCATCTGATGCTTGCAGCGCAGGGCTACCAGGAATCACGCCTCGATCAGCGAGCCCGCGGACCCACCGGCGCAATCGGCATCATGCAAGTCATGCCGGCGACTGGCGCGGAGCTTGGGGTGGGCGACGTCAGTCAGGTGGAGTCGAACATTCATGCCGGCGCGAAGTATATGGACCTCCTCCTGACCAAGTACTTTCCCGACGCGACGTTCAACGAGGAGAATCGCACGCTTTTCGCCTTCGCCAGCTACAATGCGGGACCGGGAAACATTGCGAAGATGCGCGCGGAAGCGGAGAAGCGCCGGCTCGATCCGAACCAGTGGTTTAACAATGTCGAGATCGTCACCTCGGAAAAGATCGGGATGGAGACGACGACCTACGTGCGAAACATCTTCAAGTACTATGTCGCATATCGGCTGACGGCGGACGCAAGGGCAGAGGGAGATAAGCTGAAACAGGAGATCGGCTCAGCGAAGCAATAGTGCGCGCCCGCCGCAATTGATCGAGCGGACGCGCTTTTGGAAACAAAAGCTTGTCACCGCGTGGCGACGTGGCGTGCGTATCGCGCCAGGCCTTGAGCAGTGTGTACCCGACAGCGATCAGTGTCGGTCTGACGTTGCCCCCAACTTTTGTCCAGCAGCAAGCAGAGGTAGTGTTGGGAAAATTCAGCAAAAGCCCTGAGGGGTGGTCATGGCATGTTGGTGATGTTGCAAGTCACCGACCCCGTGGAAAGGGACCACACCATGCGCTTCGAGAAGGTTGGCATCACCGTCGGCTGGTTGTCACCACGCGAATTCCACTGACCTTTGTGGGGTTTCTCTGATGTAGGGGATGGCAGGACTATCAGCCTAGGCGGCGGCCTGACGAAGCAAGTCGAGCTGGTGGTGTCTCATGGGCTTTGCTACGCGGCCGTACGAAATAGCCCGCAATGGCTCGCTACAGCCAGGACGCAACCGGAAACGACTCGTCGCAAGTTGAGATCAAATCCTGCCCCCGCAGCCAGTGCGAAAAAGCCGCCGATTACCGGCAGTTTTTTCTTTTTCTACGCCGCGTTCAAGCGTCCAGCCCCGTCATGGACAAAGCTGACGCGTGATCGAAGGACCTGTCAGGCGGCTTCCATGCCAATGCGCGCCATTGTCTCGCGGAGCCATTGCTGAGCCGGATCGGCGGCGCCTGCTTCGTGCCAGACGATAGACTCCTGGAACTTCTCGACCGCAAAGGGCAGCGGGCTCGTCGCCAAGCCGAACGTCCTGGCTAGCCAGCGCGCGACGCGGCCGTTCAATGTCGCAACCAAGGGAGCCCTTTTGAGAAGCTCGGGGATGACGAGAAAATGCGGCGTCGACACGGTGACCCGTCGCTTCTCGCCCAGAAGCCCCAAAGCCTGATCGACCTTCTGCTCCGTGATGCCACCTCGTTGAACACCGCGCACATGTGCACATGCAAGGTAGTCCCTCAGCGATAGCGGCGAGGGCTTCTTGATCAATTTTGGCGAAAACACCGCCAGCATGGTCTCCTGCCACAGGACCCGCTGACGATGCCACGGCTTCAGTTCGCCAGCATAGCCGACGAAGAGGTCGAGCGCGCGGTCATCGAGCCTCTCCAGGAGATCGCGCCACACCGGGGTCGCGTGTATGGTCACCGTTGCGCCCGGCGCTTCCTTGGCCAGGTGCTTGGTGAGCCGCGGCGTCAACGCCATGTCGGTCAAGGGGGTCATGCCCAGGCGAATCTCGGCTATCCACGAGGCGGGGTGAAACACTGGCCTCTGGAAGACCTTCTCCTGGACATCCTCGAGTAACGCCCGAACCCAGGGGCCAAGCTCGAGGGCACGCACGCTCGGCACCACGCCCTGCCGGGTCGACACGAACAACGGATCGCCCAGCAGCGTGCGCAATCGGCGCAACGCATGGCTGACCGCCGGCTGGCCCAGCCCGACACGCTCGGCCGCCCGCGTGACGCTGCGCTCGAGCATCAGCGCATCGAAAACGACCAGCAGATTGAGATCAATGCGGCGTAGATCGAAATGATTCATGGCTCTGATCAATAGGATTGATTTTGTCGATAGTTAATCACGAAGTAGGCTGGCCGTCAGCCAACCTCGCCAGGAGGACCGATGCCGAACCGCCGGACGCGTTTGCTCCTCGTGACGCTGGTCCTGGATCTGATCGTTTCGCTGGCTGCGGCGCAGGCAGCATGGGCGGTCTGGCCCGAACACACCGTGCGTGTGATCGTGCCATCGCCTCCGGGAGGAGCAGTCGATCTGGCAGCACGGTTCTATGCCGAGCGCCTTGCAGTGGATTGGCAAGTGCCTGTGGTCGTCGACAATCGACCGGGAGCCGACGGCATTCTCGCAGCGCAGGCTGTCGTCAACGCGCGCGACGACCACACTTTGCTCTTCTCCTTTCCAGGTCTCGTGACCGTGGTGCCGCTGTTGCATGACAGCCTGCCGTTCGACCCGGCCACTGATCTTGTGCCGATCAACGCGGCCGCGAGCGATACCCTGGCTGTCGCCGTGCATTCATCGACGGCGGCGGCAAGCCTCGACGAACTGCTTGCACTCGCGGGCGCTCGGCCGGCCACGCTCAACTGGACAGCCGGCGCGGGGGCGCCAACCCTTACCTTTCTGCATTTCCAGAAGAAGGCCGGGGTCGAGATGACATTCGTCGCTTATCGCAGTCCCGTAAGCGCGCTTCCCGACTTGATCGCCGGACAGATCCAGGTGCTCGTCGGTCCGCTCGGCAGCATCCTCGCGCCGGTGCGCGACAAGCGGCTCAAGCTCCTCGCGGTCATGACCCCACGACGGTCCGCGTCGCTACCCGACGTTCCAACTGCCACAGAGCAAGGCCACGCTGAATTGACCGCCGAAGCTCAACTTGGCTTCTTCGGTTCCAAGGCACTCGATAACGGTCTTCGCGACCACATCGCCGCCGATGTGCGCCGGCTGGCCACGGACAGGGCGATTGGGGAACGTCTGCGGACGGTCGGTCTGGAGCCCTACAGCAGCACGCCGGCCGATTACGCCGCTCTTCTTCGCGACCAGGCCGCGCAATGGGCCGCTCTTGGCCGCGCCTACGGCGTGCGCCGCCCACCATGAATCCGCCATTGTCGGCCAACGTTGATGTCAGGCCGCATGGTTTCCTGAGCGAGAACGAACCGGTCAGCGCATTTCTCTATCAGCCGATCAGCGGCACGACCCATCCCGGCATCGTGCTGTCTCCGCCTCGATTGCGCACGATCGAACAGCTTGACTGGCTCGCCAGGGCATTGGCTGCAATGGGCCTCGTGGTATTGGCACATCGCTACCGCGACGGCGACACGCGCTACCAGCTGCGCGACGTCGACGACGTCCAACATGGCATCACTGTCCTCGAGAGCTTGCCGACTGTAGATCCGAAACGGCTGGGCGTGGTCGGCCACTCGCGAGGCGGCAGCGCGAGCCTACGGGCAGCAGCGCAGGACCGCCGAATCGGGGCGGTGGCCGCTCTCGGTTCGCCGATCGAGATCGGGCGCTACGTGACAGCTCTCAGGGACTACGCTCCAGCGCGATATGCGGCCATGGTCGCGGCCTATGGCGCGACACCCGAAGAAGACCCGGACTATTATCGCTTGATTTCGCCGCTCACTTACGCGGCAACCATGAAGGCCGCGGTGCTGCTGGTTCACGGCACCGCCGACCTGATCGCACCGCATCAGCACAGCCAATGGATGCAGGAAGCCCTGCTCGAGGCCGGCAACACACGCTGCACCCTCGAACTGATCGCCGACATGGGACATTTCTTCGAAATGGGGATGCAGGGCTACCATTTCGAAGCTGTGGCCGGACTGGTTGGCGCTTGGATGTCGACGAACTTGTAATACAAACAAGTGGAATGCTCAGTTCGTCTGACTCGGGCCAGCATTCGAGTGTTGGGACTGGAGCCTGCAGCCGCTGCCACGCCGAGACACGAATAGCCCGCCGTAAGGCGCCACGGCTAGCGCCGCTCGTCGACATCGGCTACCACAACGAGGCTCGGATACCAGCATCATCGCACGCTCAGCATCCAATCGGTGACGCGCGGTCTTTAGGTGAGGCCCACCAGCATTGACTGATCAGCAGTGACCGAGGTCAGAGCCATATCCTTGAACCCGGCTTCGGCCATCCACTGAATGCAATCGGCAGCAGAATAGTCGAAGCCGCCGGATGTCATGACAAGCATGTTGAGACTCGCCAGCAGACCAGCCGCATTTGATCGGCTGTCGTTGATGAAGCGTTCGTAGACGATCACTGCGCCGCCCGGCCGTACCGCAGCGCGGGCCTTCCTCAGCAAGAGCTTCTTTTTCTTGAGGTTCCAGTTGTGCAACACCCGGCCGAGAACGAGCACGTCACCTTCTGGCAGCTCGTCCGACAAGAAATTGCCGCCTTGGAATCTCAGGCGGCTTGCGAGCCCGTTCCTCGAAACATTGCGCTCGAAGACTTCCCGTAGCGGCGGAAGATCGAAGCCCACGCCAACGAGGTGAGGGTGGCGCCGCGCGACTTCTACCGGCAGACACCCTTCGGCGGAGCCGACATCGACGAATGTCCCATAGTCTCGCCATCGAAAGGCGGTCGCGAGCTCCCTCGCCACGAGGACCGTGGCGCCGCTCATGGCACGAGCGAAGGCCGCAACCTGATCGCTCTCCATATACAAATGCGAATACAGACTGTCCGAGGCGATTTGCGGTTCTCCGGTTTGCAAGGCCTTCGTCAGCAGATGCCAATTGGGATATTCGTGGGCACCAAGATGCTCGAACCAGCCGCCGATGTACGAAGAACTGCCCTCGACGAGGTACCGATCGGCTTCCGGCGTGTTGGCGTAACGACCATGAGCATCGCGAACGAGCAGGCCCATGGCAGCGAGCGCATCCAGGAAGTCCCGCGTGCCGCGTTCGTGGATGTCGATGTGCCGTCTCAGCGTTTCGAGCGATAGCGGACCGCCTGCGAGCTCGGTGAAAACACCGAGTTCGACCGCGCTCATCAAGACCTTGGCGCCCCGGAAGGCATTGGCCAGATGAAGAACGCCATCTGGCGCGACCCGCTCGGAGGACGTCTCCTCCGAACGAGCCAATATCCAGTTCATGGCTGCAGGGTCGCTCAACGTGGCTGCTGGGGCGTGATGTTGTGTTCGCGCGCGATCGCCGCCCATCTCGTGCGCTGTGCTTCGAGCTCGGCGGCAAACTCGACCGGCGTGCTGCCGCGCGCGACCAGACCAGCCTCCAGAAGGCGTTGCCGGATTTCAGGGCTCTTCAAAATGAAGGCGGTATCGGACGCGATCTTCTGCTGCAGCTGGGCGGGCATGTCCTTTGGGCCGAACAGTCCCAGCACACCGGCGAAGGAAAGATCGGCATAGCCGGCCTCCAATGCTGTCGGGACGTTAGGAAACGCCGATGCACGCTCGGCGTTGGTTACCGCGAGCAGCTTCAGGCTGCCGGAACGCGCGGCGCCCACAACCATCGCCAAAGGCATAATGGCGACCTGGATGCGGCCCTCCGCAAGGTCGGAAATCGCATTGGCCGGATTTGTATATCCGACATAGGTCGTCTCCAACCCGGCCCGCTTCTGGAACGCCAGATAGGCAAGCTGGGGCACCCCCGGCACGGCGTAGTAGTTCAACTTCCCCGGCGTGCTGCGGGCCAAAGCAGTCAGCTCTGCCAGCGAGTTCGCCGGCAATGTCGGTGAAGCCACGACGGCGAGGAAGTCCTCGACGACCAGAGAAATAGGACTGACATCCTTGGCAAGGTCAAACGGCACGTTTGCATACAGCAGGGGAACGACGGTGAAAGTGCTGTGTGTGGTGAACAGCAGCGAGTGACCGTCATGCTTGTCCAGAAACGCACGGGTCCCGATCATGGTGTCGGCGCCAGGCCGATTTTCGACGACGACCGTCTGCGTCCAGCGTTTTGACAGCGCATCCGCCGTCACCCTGGCGGCCACATCGACGGATATTCCGGGACCGAATGGCGTGACGACGCTCACCGTCCGTTGCGGCCACTGCACGGCAGCCGCGTCCTCGGCATGCGCGCTGGACACCGCCAGCAGGAAGACCGACGCGGCCACAGTCAGGAACCAATGCCTGCTCATGTTCGCCTCCATCGAAAAGGTTAAAACATCCTGCGGCCGCAACTAGCACGGTACAAAGCGCTCCCAAGGCTGGCAATCCGATGCTGCTCATGTAAAGTATGAGCATCATGCATCTCGATCAGTTCGATCTCACCCAGATCAGGCTGCTGGCCGAGCTGGCGCGCTTCCGCAGCGTCTCCCGAGCGGCGCAGCGGATTGGAGTTTCCCAATCGGCGGCAAGCCATGCTCTTGCCAAATTGCGCAGGCAATTGGGCGATCCGCTATTCACGCGCACGCGCGAGGGATTCCAGCCGACGCCGTTCGGGGCGCGTGTCGGGATCGCGTCGACCGAGGCGCTGGACGTCCTGCTGGCCGGCTTGTCGTCAAGCGACGAGTTCGACCCGAAGACCACCACGCGGGAATTCAGCTTCTATGCCAACGATGTCGGGCAGATGGTCCTGCTGCCCTCTCTTCTGAGATTCCTGAAGGTGAAGGCACCCGCGGCGACCGTTCGCGTCCATCCTATTCCCGTCGACAATCCCGGTGCGGGATTGAGCTCGGGTGAGGTCGATTTCGCCGTCGGATTCTTCAACAACCTGACAGCGGGCTTTCGTCAAAGGCTGGTCGTGCGCGAGCGCTTCGTATGCATTGCCCGGACCGGCCATCCTGCCCTGCGCCGCGGCATGACGGCCGAGGCCTTCAGAAATGCGGAGCATGCCTTGGCCGAGCCCACAGGCATGGCCTTTCACGCGATGGTTGAGCGGATCCTGTCGCAGCAAGGCCTACGGCGGAACGTCAGTCTCCGCACCCCCGCGATGCACGTGCTTCCCATGATCGTCGCGACGTCCGACCTTCTCGCCGTTGTGCCCGGCAGGCTTGCTGAAGCCTACACCCGCATTCTTCCGATCAAGGTCTTGCCGCTTCCGGTAGCTACCTCAAGCTACGAAATTCGCCTCCATTGGCACGAGCGCTACGACCACGATCCGGCCCTCCGTTGGATGCGCCAATCCTTTGTCGGCCTGTTCGCCGGCCAACGCCGAGCCCGAGTGCCGACGGCCGCTTGACGCGACAGACCGGCTGTTCTCTCTGTTGGGCGACTAGGCTGCGGCACCATCGAGTAAGCGCTTCGACCACGACTAGGCTGCCGGTCCTGGCCACTTGGTCGTGCGGCCGACCAGCCGGCGCGCCTCGGCAAGGCCGGGCGTGGCATGCACACAATGACCGTCGACATTTACCGCATTTTCCCAAATGACCGCGGATCCAGTTTGCCCGCGAGCGGCTTTGCCAGCTCGTGCAGGCAATTGATGAAGAGCTGCGCGATCGGGCTCAGTAGGCGGCCCTTCAGCGTCACGACGTAGAGCGGCAACCGCCAGCGCGGGATCTCGATCGGCAGAACGCGGATTGGCGTTCGCAACGAGCCGTAGTGCAGCGCGGATCCAGGAATGAAGGTGACGAAACGGTCGGTTGCGAGCAGCCCGTGCCTGAGATTGAGCGATTCGCTCGCCACGACGACGCGCGGCAGTGCCTCGCCGACGGCGCGGAACGCCTCGAAGGCGGGGCCTCCGGGCTGCATCTCCGGCCGCGACAGGATCCATCGCTCGTCCATGAGATCGACAAGCTTGACGTGTCGCCGCCCCGCCCATCGGCTTCCGGCGCCGACCACCACGAACAGCTGCTCATGGCAGATTGGCTCGGCGCTGAGATCCGGCTCGATCACGAGCGGTCGGATTACCGCCAGCTCGCAGTTCCGCGCGCGCATCATCTCTAGCACGGTACCGGGATTTCCCTGCTCGGTGCCCACGGACAGGCGTGGATATCGTTTCGACAACTCGTCGAGGGCCGCAGGGACCAACCCCGCTGCGGGCACCTCGCTGAATCCGACGCGCAGCTCTGCAGCATTCGGATCGGCGAGGAATTCGATCTCCTTCACACCCTGGCGCAACTCGTCGAAGACGGCGAGGCTGCGTTTCAGGAGTGCATGCCCGAACTGAGTCGGCTCGACGCCATTCGCCGTCCGGTCGAGCAGCCGCACACCCAGGGTCTGCTCCAGGTCGGCAATCGTCTTCGACACCACCGGACGCGAAATTGCCAGGCTCTCGGCCGCTTTCGCCATGCTGCCGCGCTCAGCGACGGCCAGGAAGATGTGGAGATCGCGCGGCTTGAGGCGGCGTCCGATGCGCTCCGACCAGTCCATACCGACCTCGTAGCAGAATAGCTAACAGGGCGTCCAAGAGTAGAACTTCTGGTTACCGGTGCGCCAGACGATACTACGCCCTCGCGGTGTCCGGCCGCAGAGGATGAGGTGGGTCATGATCTACCGCCGTCGCTTGATCACGGGTTCGCTCTCAGCCAGCCTCGTCGCTGCTTTTGCTCTCTGGGCATCACTGGCCCGAGCGCAAGCCATCGCCAAAGGCGCGCGCATGCTGGTCGGGTTCCCGCCGGGCGGCGCCCCCGATGTCGTCGGTCGACTCGTGATCGAGGACTCAAAAGGCTACGCCCCGTCAATTATCGTCGAGAATCATCCGGGCGCAGGCGGACGAAGGGCGCTGGAGGCGCTCAAGAAAGCGGAAGCCGACGGCTCGGTTTTCGCGCTCACCCCGGGCGATCAACTCTCACTGTTTCCGCATGTCTACCGGACGCTGGGCTATGACCCACTGCGCGATTTCACGCCGGTGACGACGGTATGCACGGTGCCGTTCCTGTTCGTCGTCGGTCCCCTGGTCCCTGAACGCGTGAAGACTCTTGCCCAGTTCATCGACTGGTGCCGCGCGAATCCGCAGCTTGCTTCGTACGGCTCAGCCGGGGTCGGAACCTTGCCGCACCTCCTCGGCGCCTCGCTGGCGCAGAAGGCGGGCTTCGAGTTCGTCCATTCGCCCTACAAGGGAGGCGTGCAGGCCATGCAGGATCTCTTGGCGGGACAGCTTGCGGCCGCTGTTTTCACGGTTGCGCCTCTCCTGGGCCACGTCCAGAGCGGAAGGCTGCGGGCCTTGGCCACAACGGCGGCCCAGCTCAGCCCCTTGTTGCCCAATGTCCCGACGATACGCGAAACCGGTTATCCCGCGCTGGAAGGAGTTGTGTGGCTCGGTATCCTGGTTCCCGCTGCGACACCCACCGATATCGTGGCCTCGCTCAACGTCATCGTTCGACGCTCGCTCGAAAGCGATGCCGTCAAGGTCGGTCTCGCTAGCCAGGCGCTCGACGCCGCGGGGTGCTCGCCCAGCGAATTCACCGAGCTCATCAAGGCCGACACGCGACGCTGGGGCGACCTTGTGAAGGACGCCGGCTTCGCGCCCATGGAATGAAGGCGCTCGTGGCTTGGAGTGCGCCAAACATAGAGTACCCCGAGTAGGCCGCGCGTGGTTAGCGACGCTACCGCTCGCGTCCCATCGACCTGCCACGGCCAAGGCCGAATGACTTGATGGCGATTCGCACCTCCTGAGCGAACAGCGTCGCGACCGGGCTGAGCGCGCGGTCCTTCAGCCTCAAGAGACCGACGGGATTGGTGACGTTGGAGAGCGCCACCGGCAGCGCCGTCAGCAGGGGATGTTCGGTCGGCACTCGCAGCATCGTCTCGGGATGGATGGTAAGGAAAGATCCCTGGGCGGCGAGGCTGGCCAACGTGTAGCTCGAGGCTGTCGTGACTGCCGGCCGCGGCACGGCGAGGCCCTGCGCCTCGAAGGCGGCCCGGATCATGGGGCCGAGAAAGCCTTCGTGCGACGGCAGCGCCCACGGTCCGTCCATGAGGTCGGTCAACGTCAGCCGCCGTTTCCCTACCCACCGATTGGTCTTGCCGGCGATCACCGCAAGCCGGTCATAGAACAGGATCTCCGCCGCTGTGCCCTCAGGCGCGACCGGCTGGGCCATGCGACTGACGACGAGCTCGATGCCGCGCAGGCGCAACTCGTGCATCAAAGTCACGGTGGGCTCGACGACGAGATGGAAGGACATCCTGGGATGGCGGCGGATTAGCCGATCGATGGCCACGCCGGCGAGCGCTGACATAGGTGGTGTCGCACCAATCCGGATTTCGCCGGCGCTGGGATCGGCAAGAAAGGCGATGTCGTGCAGGCCTTGTTGCAGCTCATTAAAGACAGCGACGCTGCGCTGCGCCAACGCTTCGCCGAAGGCGTTGGGCGTGACTCCTTGCGGGCCACGGTCGAGAAGGGCCACTCCCAGCGTCTGTTCCATTTCCTTGATGGCGTAGGAGACGGCAGGCTGTGTCATGCGCAGCCTTCGCGCCGCCTTGGCCATGCTGCCCGTGGCGATCGTCTCCTGCAGGACGCGCAATCCGTGCAGTTTGATCCGCCGACGGAGTCGATCGTCCAAGGGCATGCGCGCGCCTCCTGAATTTCCTTATAGGGATATCATGATTTCCACGGTTCTCTTATTGCTTGTTCGCACCTATCATCGCCCCGCAATCGGTCGATGGCTTTCGAGACGCGATGGCCGAAAGGACCCGATCCATGCGCTTCGCGGCTTTCCTCCTTTCCCTCGGGACCGTCCTTGCCGTCGCCGATGGTGCGGTGGCCCAAGCCCCAGCCACCGACCACCTGCTACGCTTCGTGGTGCCTTATGCAGCGGGCGGCGGCGGCGAAACGTTGCTGCGGCTGATGTCGGAGCCGTTGCGCACGAGCCTCGGCCGCCCGGTCATCGTCGAGAACAAGCCCGGCGCCGCTGGCCGCCTGGGCGTGCGATACGTCAAGGACGCGCCGGCCGATGGCAGCGTCCTGCTGTTCGTCCCGATTGCCCCGATGAGCGTCTTTCCGCATGTCTATCAGGACCCGGGATATGACGCGGTCGCCGACTTTCGGCCGGTCTCGCAGATCGCGACCTTCGATCTCGCCCTGGCTGTCGGGCCCGCGGTGCCCGCGAAGTCGGTAAAGGATCTCGTCGCTTGGCTGAAAGCCAATCCCGACAAGGCAAGCTACGGCACCCCGGCTGCGGGATCGCTGCCACACTTCTTTGCATTGATGTTCGGCAACGCTGCCGGCGTCGAGCTACGCCACATCCCCTACAAGGGCAATCCGCCCGCGCTCGCTGACCTGACGGGCGGACACCTGCCCTTGTTCTTCACCTCGACGCCCGATCTGGTCGAGCTTCACAAGAGCGGTCGCGTACGGGTGCTGGCAACGTCTGGCCGCGAACGTTCCGTCGTACTGCCCGATGTGCCGACTTTCGGCGAGGCCGGTTATGCCATCGAAGGTACGGGCTGGTACGGTATTTTCGCGCCGGCCAATACGCCCGAGCCGGTGGTGACCCGGCTCAGCGAGGCGATCGTGGCTGCGTCACGCACACCGGAGGTCGTCGCTCGCATGCAGGTGCTCGGCCTTCGTCCCACCGGCACCACGCCGGCCGAGCTGGCTCGCATACAACGCACCGATCTCGACCTCTGGGGACCGGTCATCCGAGCGTCGGGTTTCAAGCCAGAGCAATAGGCGCGACCAGAACGATGTCCGAATTCGTGGTCGTCCACTTAACGCAGACGGTTGCGGCTGATCGCCAGGTGGTCGTGGATCGCGATGCCGAGCGCCTCGGCGGCTTTGCGGATCTCGCGCGTCATCTCGATGTCGTCGCGCGACGGCTTGGGATCGCCACTGGGATGGTTGTGCATCAGGATCCGGGCCGCTAGGCTAGCCAGCCGAAGGATTTGAGGTGGTCGCGCCAGTCTTTGCATCTACGCGGCCCTCGAACCATTAAACTGAGAAGGTTGTGTTCCTGCGGTTTGCTGCGCGGCCGTACGAAACAGCCCCCTATAGCTTGCTCCCGTCGGGAAGGGCGCGTCGCAAGTTGAGATCGATGCCGGCCCGTGCACTGGACCTAGGCCGCAGCCTGAAGAAGCAAGTTAAGCTGGTTGCGCTCCCCCGCAACCCGACGCCCGGAAGTGGCCACGTCTCGGGCTGAGACTTGGCCGTCGGCGTCGACAAGGCATTCGCTCTTGTTCAGCCTCCTGGGACCTTCAGTGAAGGAGGGGCGGATTTGGCAAGCTTGAAGCTCGTGCTGGCATGGCGTTGAATCGCCGCCCAGATCGCGGCGACGTCGGTCCACTCGGTTGCGGGAGCGCCGATGGAAATGCGCACCAGCCATCGGCCGTCGACCATCGCCGGCGTCAGATAGCCGTCGCCCGAGCCATTGACCGCGTCTGCCCAGGCGCGCGTATGGGCGTCGAGCGCAGCGCCGGCCAAGCCGTCGGGCTCATGCCTCACGCACACCGTCTGCAGATGAACCGGTGCCACGACCTTCCACTCCGGCGTCGCGCTGACGATCTCGGCCAGACGGCGGGCGTTTGCGATGTCGCGCCGCAGACGAGCCTGCAGCCCGGAAACACCCTGCTCACGGATCAGGAACCAGAGCTTGAGCGCCCGGAAGCGTCGGCCGAGCGGGATGCCGGTGTCGCGCAGATTGCGCACCTGGCTGTCGAGCGCCGATTGGAGAAAGCTCGGGTTGGTCGACATGACCCGGACAAGGTGCTGTTCGTCGCGCACATAGTAGAGCGAGCAGTCGAACGGTGCGCCCAGCCATTTGTGGGCGTTGATGACGATGCTGTCCGCGCCCTCGATGCCGACCCACATCCAGCGGCATTCCGGGAGGATCATCGCCGATCCCGCCATTGCCGCGTCGACATGCAGCCACAGATCGTAGCGGCGCGCGATATCGGCGATCTCGCGGATCGGGTCGATCGACGCGGTCGCAGTGCCGCCGACGCAAGCGGCGATCGCACACGGGCGCAGGCCCGCCGCGACGTCCCGCTCGATCGATTCCCTTAGCGCCTGCGGCCGCATGCCGTGACAGTCATCGAGCGGTACCATCCGGATGTTCTCGCGCCCGAAGCCGGCAAGCAGGGCGCCCTTCTCGACGCACGAATGGCTGCCGGCCGAGGCATAGACCACGAGCGGCCGGGATTCGGCCTGCAGTCCGCCTTTGGCGAGCCCATAGCCGGTCGTGCGCTCCCGTGCCGAGATCATCGCAACGAGCGTGCTGGTCGAGGCTGTGTCGCTGATGACGCCGACCCATTGGGGCGAAAGGTCGACCATCCTGCGGACCCAGTCCGTCACCACCTCCTCGACTTCGCTGAGTGCGGGCGAGGATTGCCACGACAGGCCCACGGTGCCCAGCCCGGTGCTCACCAGATCACCCAGGACGCCCGCCAGCAGGGCATTGGCGGGGAAATAGCCGAAGAAGCGCGGATGCTGCCAGTGAGACAGGTTCGGCGCGACGATTGTGTCGAGATCAGCGATGCAGGCCTCGAAAGCCTCCGGATTCTCGGGCGGCTCGGTCGGCAGCATTGAACGAACGGCGCCTGGTCGGGTCGGCGCCTGGACCGGCCGTGATGCCAGCGTCTCATGATAGTCGGCCAGCCAATCGACGAGTGCGTGGCCGTGCTTGCGGAATTCTTCGAGGTTCATGCGTCACCCTGTTCAGGTTAGATATCGCCCGGGGCCTTGGCTGAAAGCGCAGGCTACAGCCATCCAAAGGCATCGTCTCTCAGCTGTGTTCGCTCACCCAGCGGTTCAGCCACTCATAGTCTTCCAGTCCACGCCTATCCCATTCGTAGAGGCAGTGCCGCCGGGCAATGTTGAGCGCATGGATGGCACGCTCCAGGACGGGCGCATCCGTGGGCGCATTGCGGTTCAGAAACGTCGCGAGCTGGTCGACAGCGGTGTGGTCGGCCTGTCGGCAGGGCGCCGATATCGGGACAAGCGGGACGCTGCGGGTACCGAGAGCGCTGCTTCCGCCGTCGAGGTCCGCCTGGCCGGCGAGGATCGCGGCGGCGACGGCCGCGGCGGCACAGAAGCCGAAAATCACCAGCTTCGAAAGGCGCATCGACGGATCCATCGCGGAGGTCAAAGGACCGAAGACGTGGTCGGCGCGAGGCTTGCCTGCTCCTGCAACTGCCGCGGCGGCATCGTAGAAAAGCGGCGGAACCGGTGAAGTGCCAATTCGTCGATATCTTGCCAGGCCAATTCTTCCCGAGGCGGGGACTTGCGATGGGCTTTCACGTCAGTCTGGTGGGACGCCGGGACCTCAGCGGCGAGATCTATCGCCAGGTCAGGCGCGCGATTCTGGATCGGCGGCTGCGGCCCGGAGACCGTCTGCCGCCCAGCCGCGAACTGGCACGCACGCTGGTCGTGGCACGCGCCACCGTGGCGGTGGCATATGAGCGGCTCGCCGCCGAGGGGTTCGTGGCGGTTCGGCAAGGCGCCGGGACGTTCGTCGACGAGCAGGCGATGCGGGTCCGCCGCGATGAGCCGACGCATCGACGCGCCGGCGTGCTCAAGCCGCGCCAGATCTGGCAATCGATAAAGCTCCCGACCGTGTTCGAGAAGCCGCCACAGTTCGACTTCCGCACCGGGCTTTGCGACGCCTCACTCTTTCCCGATGGGGAATGGCGACGGGCCGTGACTCGGGCGCTACGCTCGAGCGCAACGGCCGCCGGCGGGTACGAGCATCCTGCCGGGCGCCGCGATACGAGGGCGGTGATCGCCCGGCACATCGGCATCTCTCGCGGCATCGAGGCATCGGCAGACGACATCGTCATCACGAACGGCACGCAGCAGGCGCTCGACCTCCTGGCCCGTGTCCTGTTGGCGCCGGGCGACGCGATTGCCGTCGAATCGCCGGGCTATGAACCCCCAAAGCGGTTGTTCAGCACATTGGGCGTCCGCGTGGTCGGCGTCCCGGTGGATCGCGAGGGGCTGGTCGTCGAGGCGCTGCCGCGGGGAGTCCGGGCTGTCTACGTCACGCCTTCCCATCAGTATCCACTCTCCGTGACACTGACCCTGCCGCGGCGACGGGCGCTGCTGGCATGGGCCGAACGGAACAACGCGGCGATCATGGAAGACGATTACGACAGCGAGTTCCGTTTCGGAGAACGTCCCCTGGAACCGTTGCAGACGCTCGATGCAACAGGCCGCGTCGTCTATGTGGGCTCCTTCTCCAAGACCATGCTGCCGACGCTGCGGCTGGGTTTCCTGGTGGCGCCAGCCTCGCTGCGGGCGGCCCTGCACAAGGCCAGGTTCGTCACCGATTGGCATTCATCGACGCTTTTGCAGATGGCACTCGCCCATTTCATCGATGACGGTGCCTTTGCGCGCCACGTCCGCCGGGCGACCGCACTCTACCGGGAACGTCACGGGATCCTCAACGACATCATCCGTCGCGATTTCGCCGAGCACCTCGAGCTCGTTCCGTCGACAACAGGGCTCCACGTCACGGCTCTGGCCCGGAAGATGTCGGCGCACGAGATCGCCGACGTCACCCGGCGCGCCGTCGAACGCGGCGTCGCCGTCCAGGTTCTGTCATCGTTTGCCCTGAATGCGAACCCGCCCGCCGGGCTCATGCTGGGCTACGGCGGCATTCCCACAGCAAAGATCGAGGAAGGGCTGTGTCTGCTTCGGGCCTGCTTCGACGAGTGAACCACGTCTCTCATTTGACGCCAATCACCATCGAGTCCGGGCCGACCAGCGGTTCGAGGCGCGTCTCTGCGAAGCCCGCCTCCTTGAGCCAGCCTCTGCAGTCCGCGCCCGTGAAGTCGAAGCCCTCGCGCGTTTCAATCAGCATGTTCAGGCTCATCAGCAATCCAAAGGCATTGTGCCGACGGTCATCGTCGATGATCGAATCATGGACGATCAGCGCCCCGCCGGAAGGCAGCGCCGCGTAGGCTTTGCGGACCAGCGCCCGTTTCTTCTCGAGGCTCCAGTCGTGCAGGATATGCCCCATGATCAGCACATCTGCCGACGGAATCGCCTGGGCGAAGAAGTCGCCGGCGTGGAACGAAAGCCGTGCCGAGAGACCGTGCTGCGCCGCATAGGCCTCGAAATGCGGCCTCACCGCCGGTAGATCGAAGCCGATACCATTCAGATGAGGATGTGCCCGCGCAAGCTCGACGGCGAGGCCGCCCTGTGCGGTGCCGATATCGACGAAGCTGCTGTAGTCAGCCCAGGGAAATTTCTGCGCAATGGCGTGCGCGGCGCCGAGGCTCAGCCCGGTCATCGCCTTGAGGAACTCCGAGAGGATCGCGGGGTCGCGGTATATCTCGTCGAACAGGTCGCGACCCTGCTTTGCCTCGTTCTGCGGCTCGCCGGACCGCAAGGCTACGGTCAACGCGCCCCAGAATGGATAGAGGCGTGCGTTTGCCATTTCGAGAATTCCGCCGACATAGGTTGGTTTGCGGCGGTCGAGAAACAGGGCGCCAGCGGGCGTGTTGGAGTAGAGGCCATGGTTGCGTTCAAGCTGTCCGAGCGACACCAGTGCATCGAGGAAGTCGCGTACGCTGCGCGGATGAAGCTTCAGTCGGGTCGTCAAGGCGTCCGCGCTGAGCGGCCCGTCGACGAGCAAGGTGAACAGCCCGAGCTCGACGGCACTCAGCAGCGTCTTTGAGCCCCAAAAGGCGAAACCGAGCTGCATGATAGCGTCCGGCGTTACCGATGCCGTGGCGCATAGGTCCTTCTGTTGGATTTGCTGAGTCATAAGCCCTCTCGATGTTGCACGGAGCGCCGGCCGGGAGCCTGCATCACGTCTATTTGGCGCCGGGCGGCACGATCTTCATGACGAACGACGTCGGGTTCTCGGTCGGGCCGAACGGGCCTGGCACCTTGTTGGCGACCGGCGGCAGGCTGCGCAGATAGGCCACGATGGCGTCGACGTCCTGCTTGGTGAGGTTGGCGAAAGCATGCCACGGCATGATCGGCGCCAGCATGCGGCCATCGGGCCGCTGGCCCTTCTGGATTGCCGCGACGATCTCGGCGTCGGTCCAGTTGCCGAGCCCGGTCGCCTTGTCGGGCGTCAGGTTGGGTCCGTGGAAGACGCCGAGGCCGGGCATCTCGAAGCCCACCTCCGAGCCGCCAAGGAAGCGGGCCATGTCGGGCTTGCCGAGGAAATAGCCGGGCGTGTGGCAGTCGTGGCAGCTGGCGATGGTGACGAGATACTTGCCGCGGGCGATGGCTGCCGGATCGGCGGCACCGGCGGACGTCATCGGCGCCGCCGCAGTCAATGCGGCGACGGCAGCAAGTAGAGCGTGTCTTTTCATGATCCTCCTCCAACAGGTGCACCATGAAGCGTCCGTCCATCCCACCACCGACTCGGGTGGAGGTGATCAGAAGAGCTCAAGTGACATGTCTCGCGAGTGGCTCACATGGCGTTCGGCGACGATCAATCGGCTGCGCGAAAGCCGTCCGGCAGTAAGGTCAACGTAGGGGAACACCGGCGCCGGCAAAGAGCCAATTCCGGCTTTTTTTACTGGACCAATTTTCCTGCCCGCCTGGTGCTCGTGGCCTGCCACGAGCGAAGGCGTCAAACGTATGATGCCAATCTCAAGGATTTAGGCACCGCAGCTCTCCGCAAGCTTGTGGGCTTGAATTCCTTCCAGTCGCCGCCCGGATATCCGATTGGCGTCTACCAACAATTCAATGCCCTCACGAAATTCAGCACGATGCTCCGCCGATCCAGCCGCCCCTCATAGTTATGGTATCGCCGCGACGGCTGGGGCATGGTGCCCGTCCTTCAACGGGAGAATTCGGCGAACATGTCAGGAGCGTTGGACGGCCTGCTGGTGGTGAGCGTGGAGCAGGCCGTGGCTGCCCCCTATTGCTCGGCTCGCTTGGCGGATGCCGGGGCGCGCGTGATCAAGATCGAGCGGCCCGAAGGCGATTTCGCGCGCGCCTACGACGGCTACGTGCACGGTCAATCCAGCTACTTCGTCTGGCTCAACCGCGGCAAGCAGTCGCTGACGCTCGACTTCAAGCGCAAGGAGGATCTCGCGCTGCTGCATCGGATGATCGGCAAGGCCGATGTGCTGATCCAGAACCTGGCCCCGGGCGCCGCCGAGCGCGCCGGCTTCGGCTCGGCCGCGATGCGGGAAATGCACAAGCGGCTGATCACCGTCGATATCTCGGGCTACGGCGACTTCGGGCCCTACAAAGACCGCCGCGCCTACGATCTCCTGGTGCAGGCCGAGAGCGGCCTCGCCTCGATCACCGGCACGCCGGAAGCACCGGGCCGGGTCGGCATCTCGGCCACCGACGTCGGCACCGGCATGTACGCGCATGCCGCCGTGCTCGAGGCCTTGCTGGCGCGGCAGAAGACAGGCGAAGGCCGCGCGATTTCCGTGTCGCTGTTCTCGGCCATGGCCGAATGGATGACGGTGCCGGTGCTGGCGCACGACTATGCCGGCTACGACTGGCCGCGGCTCGGGCTCACGCATCCGTTCATCGCGCCCTACGGCGTCTACCAATCGGCCGACAAGGTGCCGGTGCTGATCTCGATCCAGAACGATCGCGAGTTCGAGCGCCTGTGCCACGGCGTGCTCGACCGGCCGGGCCTGGAGAAGGAGCCCGACTACGCCACCAACCAGGCGCGCAACACGCGGCGCGACGACACCAACGCCATCGTGCAGAAGAGCTTCGGCAGCCAAACCTTCGCCGAGCTGGCGGCCCGGCTCGACGCGGCGCAGATCGCCTGGGCGCGGGTGAGCTCGGTCGCCGATCTCTCGGTGCATCCGCAGCTGAGACGCGTGGGCTTCGGCACCGACAAGGGCGACGTCCTGATGCCGGCGCTGGCCGCTTCCTACGGTGGCGAGCCCGCGCGGCTGGGCGAGGTGCCGAAGGTGGGCCAGCACTCGGACGAGATCCGGCGCGAATTCGCCGCTTGAGATGGCGCGCCTGCCTTCGCCGGAGCTAAGCCCCGGCTTCGCGCAGGCAGGCTGGCTGGTCGGCCTGCGCCTCTCGGGCTACGGCGCGGCCTACTTCTTCGCGTCCGGCGCCTTCATGAGCTACTGGCCGGTGTGGCTGCGCGACCGCGGTGTGCTCGATGCGCAAATCGGCACGCTCTACATGAGCCGCCAGCTGGTGAGCGTCGGCGCAACCCTGGTGATCGGCATGGTGGCGCATCGGCTGGGCAACGTGCGCGGTGTCATCCTCACCCTGGCCGCCGCCGCCACCGTGCTCATGACCGGCTACCAGTTCTCCTCCACCTTCCTCGCCATCCTGGCGGTGTCGCTGGTGTGGGGCGGTGTGTGGGCGCCGACCATGGCGCTCTATGACGGCCTGCTGGTGAACGAGACCAAGGCGCGCGGCTTCAACTACGGCAGCCTGCGCGTCTGGGGTTCCGTCGCCTTCATCCTGGGCACGATCCTGTGCGGCGTCGCCGTCGAATTCAACGGGCCCGCCTGGGTGCTGTATGTCGCCCTGTCAGGCATCATGCTGCTGGTGCCGCTGGGGTTGATGCTGCCCAAGGCCGAGGCGCAGCATCGCGATGCCGCGCGACAGGCGCCGTTCGGCATGCTCGACCTCCTGAAATCTCCGCCGTTCCTGTTGTTCATGGTCGCGGCCGGCCTCTGCCAGGCGAGCCACGCCGTGCTCTACAGCTTCGGCACGCTCACCTGGCGCGCCGCGGGCCTCTCCGACGTCACCATCAGCCTGCTGTGGGGCGAGAGCGTTGCCGTCGAGATCCTGCTGATGCTGGGCAGCGGCTGGCTGCTGCGACGCCTGGGGGTCTGCGGCATGATCGGCTTCGCGCTGGCCTGCGGGATGGTGCGCTGGCTGGGCATGGCCTTCACGACGAACCTCATTGCTCTGATCTTCCTGCAGGCCTTGCACGCCGGCACCTTCGCGGCGTGCCACCTGGGCGCCATGGCCTTCGTCCAGCGCGCGCTGCCGGCCTCCGGCGTGCCGCTGGGGCAGAGCGTGTACTACGCGATCGGCGCGGGCGCGACGCAGGCGGTGATCTTCCAGCTGGCGGGCGTGCTCTATGCCGGGTTCGGCCAGCGGGCGTTTCTCGGCATGTTCGTGGTGAGCGCCGTGGGCATGGTGGCGGTTGCGCTGCTCGCGCGCGTCTGGAAAGGTGAAGTGCTGGTCGGCAAATTCAACTGATCTTGGGGCCGCACCAGACGGGAGGTTCACCATGGCGACCATCACGGAGATCGCGAGCAAGTTCTTCGAAGCCTGCGAAGCCGGCAAGGGCTGGGAGGCGTGCCAGGCCTATTGTGTTCCCGGCGCGTCGTTCGCCAGTCAGGCCGAACCTTTGACCGAGATCCGGACCTTGCAGGCCTACACGGACTGGATGCAGGGCCTCATGAAGATCCTGCCCGACGGACGATACGACCTGAAATCGTTCGCCATCGACGACAAGCGCAAGACCGTGACCGCCTACGCGATCTTCAAGGGAACACATACCGGCACGGGTGGACCGCCGCCCACCGGCAAGAGCACGCAGTCCGACTACGTCTACTCGATGGAGTTCGACGGCGAGAAGATTCGCCACATGACCAAGATCTGGAATTCAAGCTGGGCGCTGAAGGAGCTTGGCTGGTAGCTCTCGCGCCACTGAATTGAGGCTTTTCAAAGGGCCTGCCGCAGCCTGGCGATAGAATTTTCTGCTGAACCTTCCCGCGAAGGCTGGAATGCTCATCGGCTGTCATTCCAGCAGGGGAAGGTTCATGACGATCCTGGACGCGAGACTGGCCGGCGCCAACTTCGACATGGGCGACGGCACGCTGGTCAACTACGAGTCGGAGTATTCGTTCAGCGCGACCAGCTACGCCTGGAACACCTCGGCCAGCAGCTCCTCCACGCCGGCCAACCGGGTCTTCACGGAAGGCACCGGGATCGGTGTCGGTCCCAATTTCTACCCCTTTGCCGGCTCCATCAGCAGCCTGAAGATCGACATCGCACAGGACGGCGATCCCGGCGCCAATGCCGGCATCGATGCGCTGATCACGACCGCAACGCCGGTGGCGTTGACCGATCTGGTGAGTCCGGCCGGAACCGATCCGCAGGCGGCCGCCGACAAGTTCTGGGAGACCCTGCTGTCGGGCGACGACGAGATCCTGGCACCCGACCAGGGCCGCGGATTCATGTTCGGGGATTTCCTGCAGATCCTGTCGGACAGCGTGACGATCGAGGAAAAGACGGGCGGCGACGACGTCATCAGCGCGGCACCGGTGGCCGGCGACAACGTCTTCGGCTCGATCGGTGGCGGCCGGGCAGTGCCCCGCGCCCTGATTGGCGATGCCGGCTGGCTTCAAGGCTTCGTCGACATCAACAACATCGCCTACGCAGCATCACTCCAGGGCGGCAATGACCGGATCACGCTGAGCGGCCGCCCTGCTTACAGCCTGATCGGCGACGCCTACAGCGTCGGCCCTGTTGCCTTCGTCGATGGCGGCGACGACGTGCTGCTGTCGGACGCCGTCCCGTCGAGCTACGCCCTTTCACCGACCCCTCTGCTGGCGGGCGACGCGGCCCTGAACGACGGCTCCGTCGTCGGCGGCAAGGACATCATCACCGGCTCCAACAATGCCTTCCTGGACGAGATGCTGGTCGGCGACGTGTGGCGCCAGACCGGCGGCACGACGGGCGGCATCGACACGATCAAGGGCCGGGCGGGCCACGACTTCATCGCCGGAGACGTGATGATGATGGGCGGTGCATTGACGGGCGGCGTCGATACGCTGCGCGGCGGCGAGGACAGCGACATCATCGCCGGCGACGCCCTACAGTTCGGCAACGACGGTCCGTTCGGCAACCTCGATGTCACGGGCCCCGTCCATGCGAGCCTCATCGGCGCGGGGGACAGGCTCTATGGCGAGGCCGGCAACGACATCCTGGCGGGAGACATCTTCGCCTTCGGATCGCTCACCGCCGACAGCACTATCCGCGGCGGCAACGATCTCATCGACGGCGGCGCCGGCGACGACGAGATCCACGGCGATTTCGGCAATGCCGATGGCGTGGTGGTGCCGGCAGGCTTCTTCGATCTCGGCGGCGCAGACCGACTCTATGGCGGTGACGGCGCCGACATGATCTACGGCGACGCCGGCAACGACCTGCTCGATGGCGGTGCGGGCGCCGACACGCTCCGGGGCGGGACCGGCGCCGACACCTACTATGTCGACGACGCGGGCGACGTCGTCGATGAAACGGGAGGAGCCGGCATCGACCGGGTCGTCACCGCCCGCAGCTTCAATCTCGGCAGTGCAAGTCAGGTCGACGGAGACGTCGAGAATCTGACCCAGACGGGCACGGCCAACGTGAGCGGCGTCGGCAACGCCCTGGCGAACATCATCGTCGGCAATGGCGCAAGCAACGCGCTGAGTGGAGCGGCCGGCAACGACAAGCTGAGCGGCGCTGCAGGAACGGACACCCTCACTGGTGGATCAGGAGCCGATCAGCTGACCGGCGGAACAGGTGCGGATACTTTCCGCTATCTCTCGCTCAACGACAGCACCGTGGCCGCCATGGGACGCGACAGGCTCTCCGACTTCGACCACACGGAAGCGGACAGGATCGACCTGCAGGCGATCGATGCCCGCACCAACGTCGCCGGCGACCAGGCGTTCAGCTTCATCGGCGCGGCTGCCTTCTCGCATATCTCCGGCCAGCTGCGCGCCGAGGTGGTCGGCGCCAGCACGTTCGTCTACGGCGATGTCAACGGTGATGCGACTGCCGATTTCGCGATCGTGCTGAGCGGTGCGATGACGCTGCAGGCCGGCGATTTCATTCGCTAGTCTTCCTTGCTCACACGATATCGGTGCGATCGAAGCCGACGGTGCTGTTGAGGCCGCTCAGCCGGATGGCGTACGCGGGTCGCTGCCGGTGTTCCAGAATAGTGTGTCCGGAATCTTTCGCACTTTTGGTCGGTGGTCCGCTCTGGTTAAGCAGTCATGGCGTTGCGCTGCCACAGTGCCGCGGTGATGTCTTCCACGCGGCGGGCCGATACACCGGCCGCTCGTCGTCGATCCGGATCACATTGCCCAGCGACGTTCCTTTGCTATCCTATTACATGATGGCTCCTTGTCCTTCTGGCTTCCTCGGTCGTCTTCGCAAACATCAACTTAACCAGAGCGGAAGCCACCGCCCACATCTGGGAAAGATTCTCTACGTCATCTCTCGATCGGGAATGCGCGATTGCAACCAGCGCCAGTGTCGAACAGCGCGTCGAGAAGATCAGCGAGTCCGCTGGTGCGGACGGCGACGGTGTCCGAAGTCGGGATAGGCAGGCTTGGCAGATGCCATGCTCGCGCTCGCGCAAGCCAGGGGCCGGAATGCTTGCCAATGGCGCCTGAGCTTCGGCAAGGTTCCTGAAAGCAAGAGATCCAGCAAGGGCGTATCCTGAAAGCTACCGCTATAGGTGAGACGCGGCAGATTAAGTAACCTTCTGGCGTCCGTACCAAAGAGCGTATTGCACTCAGTGGTAACCGCCGTTCGGAACCCGAGCTGTGCGCACATCGCCACTTCGCGAGGCCCGGCTGCCGCTGCGTCGCCGTAAGGATATGCGAAGTGACGAACTTCGCTGTCTACGAGTTCTTCGCAGTCGCGCTTGCTTTGTTCAATTTCCCAAAGGGCGACCTCATGTTCTAGGCTGCCCAGACGAACATGATGAACGCTATGGGCGCCGAAGTCTACCAGTCCACTATCTCGCATCTCCCTGATCATCGAGACCGTCAACACATTGCGATTCGTTGGAGTCATGAAGTCGACCTGATACCTCGACCCAATAGATTGGCAAACTTCACGAACGTCATCGGGAGCAGCGACAACCAGTCTCGACGCCAAGCTCCGGAAAGCGGCCGCCTTTTCTCTCATGGTCCGGCAATTCAGCGTCAATGGTTCGTCAGCTAGCCGGATGGTCAGCCTGTCGTTTTTCGCGATCGCCGTCTCAAGTCCGAAAGACCACATAGGAAACTGACGTTGGATGAAGCCCGAGACGAGATAGACCGTCATCGGCACACCGAACTCCCGGCAAACCGGAAACGCCGATGTGTAGGTGTCGGCAAACCCATCGTCGAACGTCAAGCAGATGACTTTGCCGCCCGAGGACTCGCCATTGATAAGCCAGTCGGCCAAGCCACTCATCGAGAGGAACCTGTAACCCCGTTCCTTCAATGTCTGCACGACGCGACGAAAATTGCACGGTGTTACTGATATCCGCAGCGAGCCAAACTCATGAGGTTGCGGTTGATAGATACGGTGAAATGCCAGGATGCCGCCTGCGCCGGAAAATCGACTGGAAAGTAACCGGGGGAGGCCAATCGCCGACAGCGACCAGAGAGTCGTGGAAACCAACGACTGCTGCAAGACCATAGGACCGACTCGTTGCTATGAACTCACGCTCACGGAGCGAACTCCACGATATCTCCATTGCACAGCGGATGAAATTCTGATCAATTCGAGGGGACATGACGAGTGATCGAATTGTGAGTGGTTTGCGACTGATCGATCGCGAGTCGAATGAGGTGCGTTGCTAAGCTGCATATACCTGCGCCGAATGTCGGTACGGCGCCTTGCTCTTTCCTGGTGTCTACTTCGAGAGAGGCTGTTGGAAGGCATCGCTCTGTCACATCGCCATCCAACAACGTCCGATAGAGGAGCAGCTTGGCGCTTTCGCGGGGGACGAGGTTGGAAGCAAACAGCTTGGCGCTCCATTTTCATGGCCCCCCCGACCGGGGGCTCGTTGCGCCACTGGCCAGGGGGACCGGATAACTCATTCCCACCACAGGGTGGTATGAAATGGCAAGAGACCGAAACCCTCGCTTCTCATTGTATCACCATGAAACACGCGCCGGATGATGCGGCACTGGTGGCGGATCGGTGAGAAAGGTTTCATGGCCGAATGTGCCCGAGCCTGGCCCGCCCTGGGCGAAGCCGAAGTACG
>Ga0081455_10001587_pt1 | contig 27809 bp, 26 predicted proteins | sample TabmetS3T2R1_FD_70207 | JGI IMG/M metagenome (GOLD analysis project Ga0081455, IMG submission 70207) | Tabebuia heterophylla rhizosphere microbial communities from the University of Puerto Rico - S3T2R1 | ecosystem: Host-associated > Plants > Roots > Rhizosphere ...
TCCATGCGCCGTACGGGCCACGATGCGATGCGTTGGGGCGTTCGGATTCGTCGACCCGGTTCGTTCCAATCGAATATGCAAGCTCATGTTTACTGAGACGACGCGTCCGACAAGTTCGTCGAGGTCATTCGCGAGAGGTTTCAAGTTTCCTAGTTCCATTGGGTTCTTCCTTTCATGTGTGAGGTTGGCGCGCTTCGCGCTGAGGCCGCTTTGCGTTTTTGGGCCGAGAAGGGAGGCTCGAACCGGAGCCTCCCTCCCCATTCGGAGCACTCGGCCCCAAAAGTCCCGGCGGCGCGGCCAGCCCCGCCGGGCTCGGCCCAGGGCGCGCCCCCAACCAGCCTGCGTGCGCCGGCACCCACCCCGCCGCCCGCCGCACGCAGCGGCCCCGGGCCCGAGCGGGAACGTCGCGCCCCGCCGCGCAAGGATGACAACCGAGGACCGGGATAGGCCAAAGCCCGGGAGCAGGCGCGTCCCCCCGCTCCGGGCCCGCGCGCCCCTTGCGCACCGGCCCTCATTGCGGCGTCGGCCGCGGCCCGCTATCAGGCGCTAGCCATGCCGCCCAAGCCCAAGACCATCAAAGCCGTCCCGTCCGATCTCGCTCAACTCGTGCGCCGCATGCGCAGCGGCGACCGGCGCGCCACCTCGCGCGTCGTCACCGAACTGGAGCGCTTATCCCCCGAGCTGCCCGCGCTGATGCAGGAGCTGAACCCGCACCTCGGTCACGCCCTCGTCGTCGGCTTCACGGGCCCGCCCGGGGCGGGCAAGTCGACGCTCGTCAATGCCTATACGGCCCATCTGCGCCAATCCGGCACGAGCGTCGGCATCATCGCCGTCGACCCCTCAAGCCCCGTGTCGGGCGGCGCCATTCTGGGCGACCGCATTCGCATGCCGGCCACCCTCAACGATGATGGCGTGTTCATGCGCTCGCTGGCGAGCCGCGGGCATCTCGGCGGCCTATGCCCGGCCGCCGTGCGCGTCATCGATGGCCTCGACGCGGCTGGCAAGGACGCCATTCTGCTGGAGACGGTCGGCACCGGGCAGAGCGAAATCGACGTGGCCGAGGTCGCCGACGTGCGCGTCGTGGTGATGGCGCCCGGCCTCGGCGACGATATTCAAGCCATGAAAGCCGGTCTCCTCGAGATTGCCGACATCCTGGTCGTCAACAAGGCGGACAGGGAGGGCGCCGAGCGCACGCTCAACCAGCTGAGGGGGGCCGCTCAGCTGCGCGCTGGCCGCTCGCAGGCAACCGTGCTCAAGACCACGGCTACCACCGGCGAGGGCATCGCCGCCTTGGCCGATGCCGTCGCGGAGCTCGCCGCGGCGCGGCTTGCCGTCGAGGCGCGGGAACGCCGGCGGCGCCGCGCGCGCTACTTGATCGCGCGCGCTGCCGCCGACCTCATCGCCGAGCGCATCCGGGGCGGCCGTCAGGGCGGGCTCGACCGTCTCAGCGATGCCGTGCTGAGGGGCGAGCTGCTGCCGGCCGATGCCGCCAGCAAGCTGGTCGAGAAGTAACGGGGGTCACGGCGGTCGCGCGAAACGCCTCGCCCCCGCGTGGGGGCCTGGGTGGCTCGGCTCTTTGTCGCCGACCGAGCGCGAGGCTGGCAGCGTCGCCCTCCCGCCTCTTGCCTTTCCACGCCCAGCCCCGATATCGGTTAGCAGCGTATCGGGTGCGCTGGGGGAACGAGGAGGGAAAAGGCGCCATGCTAGACTTGCGATCCTTTGGGGCTTTGCTGCTGAGTGGCTGCGGCTTGATGATCCTTGCCGCCGCGCCCGCTGACGCGCGCATCCGCTGCGACGGCAACTACCAGATCATCAACGGCCAGCCGCACGCGACCCCCTACTGCCAGGATGAAAACCTGGCCCAGGTCGCCCGCACCTATGGCATGCGCGTGTCGGGCAGCGCCATGCGCAACAGCCCGAGCGAGAAGCAACGCGTCTGCCAGTTCATCGGCAGTGATATCCGCGTGCGCGAAGCCTGCCACGGCTCTGGGCAGGATGGTCGGGGCGGCCTCATCTTTCGCTTCTGAGCGCTCAGGCGGCGGCACCGGCTTTGAGCAGCTTATAGGTGATGGAATCCGTCAGGGCCTCGAAGCTCGCATCGACGATGTTGGAGGATACCCCAACCGTAAACCAGCGCTCGCCCGTACCCCGGTCCCGGCTCTCCACCAAGACGCGCGTGACGGCCTCCGTGCCGCCTGTCAGGATGCGCACCTTATAGTCGACGAGCTCGACGTCCTTGATGATGTTCTGATAGCGCCCAAGGTCCTTGCGGAGCGCCTGGTCGAGCGCGTGCACCGGGCCGTTGCCCTCCGCGACCGACCACAGCGGCTCCTCGCCGCCGTCGATGAAGACCTTGACCGTTGCCTCCGAGACGGTCACCAGCCGTCCCAGCGCGTTGTGGCGCTTTTCCACCATGACGCGAAAGCTGTCGACCGTGAAGAACTGGGGCACCTCGCCGAGAAGCCGCCGCGCCAGCAACTCGAAGGAAGCCTCGGCGGCTTCGTAGGCATAGCCCAGCGCCTCGCGCGATTTGACTTCCTCCAGCAATCGGCCGAGGCGGTCATCGCTCTTGGGAAGCGGAATGCCGAGCCGCTCCAGTTCAAAGATCAGGTTCGACTTGCCGGCTTGATCCGACACCAGGACGCGCCGGCGATTGCCCACGCGTTCGGGCGGCACATGCTCATAGGTCGCGGGCTCCTTCAGGATGGCCGAGGCATGGATGCCCGCCTTGGTGGCAAAGGCGGCCTCCCCCACGTAGGGCGCATGCCGATTGGGCGCGCGGTTCAAGATCTCATCCAACACGCGGCTGATCTGGGTCAGCCGGCGCAAGCGCTCGGGCGTGACGCCGATCTCAAAGCCGGCGGCGAATTCATCCTTCAACAGCAAGGTTGGAATGAGCGAGGTCAGGTTGGCATTGCCGCACCGCTCGCCCAAGCCGTTGAGCGCGCCCTGGATCTGGCGCGCGCCTGCGCGCACGGCGGCGAGCGCATTGGCAACCGCGGTCTCCGTATCGTTGTGGGTATGGATGCCGATGTGGGTGCCGGGGATCTCGCGCACGACGTCGGCAACGATTGCCGAAATCTCGTGCGGCAGGGTTCCGCCGTTGGTGTCGCACAGCACTACCCAGCGCGCGCCCGCCAAATAGGCTGCCTTGGCGACCGCCAGAGCGTAGGCGCGATTATCCTTGTAGCCGTCGAAAAAGTGCTCGCAGTCGATCATGGCCTCAGGGGCGTGCGGGGCCTGCCGGATCGCCGCCACGGACTGCGCCACACCCTCGAGGTTCTCCTCGTTGCTGATGCCGAGCGCCACGCGCACGTGGTAGTCCCAGGCCTTGGCAACCAGGCAGATGGCGCCGGCCTTGGCGTCGAGCGTGGCCTGGAAGCCCGGATCATTGGCGAGAGAGCGTCCGGCGCGCTTGGTCATGCCGAAAGCGGTGAAGGTCGCACAATCGAGCTTCTGCTCGGTGCTGAAAAGCTGGGTGTCCGTGGGATTGGCGCCGGGATAGCCACCCTCGATGTAATCCACCCCCAACGCATCGAGCGCGCGCACAATGAGGCGCTTGTCTTCGAGCGAAAAGTCGACGCCAGTGGTCTGTGCGCCGTCGCGCAGCGTGGTATCGAACAGGTAAAGCCGCTCTTTGGGCATTTTGCGCCTACCACAAGCCAACAACTTTGAGCGCGATCAGCACACCCGCGGTAAGGACGATGATCTTGAGCGCCAGGTAGTAGTAGCGGTGCTGCCAGAAGGGCGGCCGCACGCGGGGGTCGCTCATGTCCTTTTCATTCGTCATCGCTTTGACCTTGCTTTTGCCCGCCAACCCAGCGGCGCCTTGCACGGGATGGCACCTCAGCGCTCGACCTCGGCGGCATCGGGCAGGCGCACCTCCCAAGTGGTGACGATATCGCCGCTCGTCGGATCCTTGGCATCCCTGAGCTCAACGCCCATGGCCGAGAGCTGATCGCGGATGCCGTCGGCTTGTCGGAAATCCTTGGCCTTGCGCGCGGCGTTGCGCTGGGCCACCAGTCTCAGCACGGCCTCTTCATCGATTGGCGCGCGGCCCATCACCCGGGCCAGCACCTTGTGCACATCGAAATCCTCGAGATTGTCGAGCCCAAGAAGTTTGAGCGCGTTGGCAAAGCGCGCGCGCGCCTTCCCCAAGCTCTCCTCATCCGCGTGACCGGCCTCGCCAAGCGTTGCGCGCGCCAGCCGATGCAATTCCGCGATCGCGCCCGGGGTGTTGAGGTCGTCGGCAAGGGCGGCAAGGAACTCTTGGCTCTCCTGATCGGGGTAGTGGTGCGGGGCTAAGTGCTGGCGCAAGCTGTTGAGCTCGAGGGCTGCCTCGACCATGCCCTTGCGCGTCCAGTTGATGGGCTGGCGATAGTGCGTCTTCAGCATCGCGAAATAGAGGATACGTCCGTCCCAGCCCGCATCCAAAAGGTCCCGGATGGTGACGAAGTTGCCGAGCGATTTTGACATCTTCTCGCCCTCGACCTGCAGGAAGCCGTTGTGCATCCACACCTTGGCCATCACGGCAATGCCGTGTCCCGCACGGGACTGGGCGATCTCGTTTTCATGGTGCGGGAAGACGAGGTCGATGCCGCCGCCGTGGATGTCGAACACGTGCGGCTGCGCCAGCCCCTTGGCGGTCAGCGTCCCCTTGGCCAACTCCCAAAGGAACTTGTCGGCCATCGCCGAGCACTCGATGTGCCAGCCCGGGCGTCCTTTGCTGGCGATGCCGCTAGGGGAGTCCCAGGCCGGCACGCCGGGCGGCGAGGGCTTCCAGAGCACAAAGTCCATGGGGCCCTTTTTGTAGGGCGCCACGTCGACGCGCGCACCGGCCTCCATCTCGGCCAAAGACCGGTTCGCCAAGCGGCCGTATTCGGGGAGCGAGGAGACATCGAACAGGACGTGCTCCTCCGCCACGTAGGCATGCCCGCGCACGATGAGCGCCTCGATCAGGGCGCGCATTTCCGGGATGGTATCGGTCGCGCGCGGCTCGACGCTGGGCGGCAGGGCGCCGAGTGCCGCCACGTCCTTGTGAAACTGCTCGGTCGTCGCGATGGTCAGCCGGCGGATGGCCTCGGTCGGCGGCAGGTCGGGGTAAAGCTCCACCGCCCGCGCGTTGATCTTGTCATCAATGTCGGTGATGTTGCGGGCGTAGGTGACGTGCCCGGCCCCATAGAGATGGCGCAGCAGCCGATAGAGCACGTCGAAGACGACGATCGGGCGGGCGTTGCCGATGTGAGCGCGGTCGTAAACCGTGGGCCCGCACACGTACATGCGCACATGGCTGGGATCGATTGGCTCGAACCGCTCCTTGCTGCGCGTCAACGTGTTGTATAGCGTGAGCATCGTCTCACCCTTGCCACCGGGGCGGGGCGTTTTCTCTGTCACGGAGGGGCAAAGAAGCGGCCGCGCGCCAGCCTGTGGCTAGCTCGTTGCAATAATGCCGCACGGAATATTGACGGCCGGTATCGATAGCGTCGGCATGGGGCCGCTTATCCCTCGCTTTCCCAGGGAGCGTCAAGCGCCACGTCGCGCGCCGCATTTGCGCTGCATTGACCCGCTACGGCAACACTCCCATAATCTGCCTTAAGGGAAATTTCACCAGATTCGGCGTCGAGCGGCGCTGGCAGGAGGCGCCGGGGCGCGCGGGGACTTCGGAAAGTTTCCAATGCTGAACGGCAAGCAGAGATCGCGCAGCCTGCGCCTTATCCTGGGCGGCTTGACCGTCCTCGCCGCCCTGGGCGTCGGCCTCGCCGATGCCATGGCCCAGGGCTGGAACTGGTGGCCCTTTGGCGGGCAATCCGAGCCGCGCCCGATCCCGCGCGAGCCCCTTTACCGCGGACCGCCCGGGCAAGCCCCGCCGGGCTACCCGCCGGGCACCCCGAGCCCGGGGCAGCCGCCCCCCGGCCAGCCCTACTGGGGCCAGCGCGGCGCCAACACCAACATTTGCCTGCAGCTTGAGCAGCGGCTGGTCGCCGAGACCCAAGGCAGCGGGCAGAACCGGGAGCAATTGCCGAAAATCGAGGCCGAGCTGCGCCAGACCGAGCGCAGCCTGACGACGGCGCAGATCCAGCTCGACCGGGCCGATTGCTGGGACCAGTTCTTGTTCTCCAAAACGCTGCGGCGTACGCCGCGCTGCGTGCAGCTCAGCGGCGATGTGGAAAACCTGCGCCGGCACCTGGCCGAGCTCGATGGGCAGCGCCGGCAGATCCTCGGCACGCGCGATCGCTCCTATCAGGACGACATCATTCGCGAGCTGGCCCGCAACGGCTGTGGTCCCCAGTATGCGCAGGAAGCGCGCCGCCGCGATACGGCCACCAACCCCTTCTCCGCCCTGTGGTCCGACGAGGGTGATGCCCCGCGCGGGCCTGGCAACCAGTTCGGCAACCTGCCCTTCGCCACCTACCGCACGCTCTGTGTGCGGCTTTGTGACGGCTATTACTTCCCGGTCAGCTTTTCCACGCTCCCCAATCACTTCCAGCGCGACGCGGAGGTCTGCCAGTCGCGCTGCGCGGCACCGGCTGAGCTTTACTACCATCAAAACCCCGGCGGCGCCGTCGAGCAGGCGATCTCCGTCGCCACCCAGCAGCCCTACACCAGCTTGAAATCGGCCTGGCGTTATCGCAAAGAGTTCGTGCAGGGCTGCTCCTGCAAGGAAGCCGAATACGTGCCCGCGCCCGGCGCTGGGGAAAAGAAGGCCGATGCCGCGCCCGCGACCCCGCCGGCTCGGTCGGAAGCCCGCCTCGCCGTCCCCCGCTAAGCCCGGCTCGTTCGGCCTCCTCGCCGCAAGGGGTGTTGCCGAACGGATGCCGCACAAGAGTTCATGCGTATGATGCCGGGTCTTGACCGCCGTCCCACCGGCAGTTTGCCCGCCGGCATCGAAATCAGGCCGCTGGCGGTCGACGACTTCCCGGCCGTGCGCTACCTGCACACCACCGTGCTGCGTGCCGAGACCGGCGATGCCCTCACGGAGGCCGAAATCGCCGCCTTCGCCGGCCTCGTCAACTCGCCGGCCTATTCGGATCTGCTCAGGGAAGAAAATGAGATTTTCACGGCTTGGCTCGGCGGCGAACTGCTGGGGACGGCCGCCTGGCGCATCAATGCCGATGACGGCACCCAGGCGCGCATCGGCTTCGTGTTCGCCCGCCATCGCGGCTTCGGCATCGGCAGCCGCCTGCTCGCCGAGGCAGAGGCGCGCGCGCTGGCCTGGGGTTTTGATCGTCTCACCTCCTTTACGACCTTGAACGCCGTTGGCTTCTTCCAAAAGCGCGGCTACGGGGTGGTCTCGCGCGGGGTCAAAGTGCTCTCGCTCGAGTGCGCGCTGCCCGTTGCCTTCCTGTCCAAGCGCCTGAGCCGACACCCCGGACTGCCGGCGCGCGCCCACTGAGGCTAAGCGCTTCGCCTCGACCGAGCGGGGCCAATGCCGGCGGCGCAGAGCTCAAGCGACCTCAGGCCGACGGGTGAGGCTCGCGTCCGATCCCCAGCCACAGGCCTCGCAAATCGCCTGGAGATGGCGATGGTCCGTGCCGCAGCAGCCGCCGAGTACCGTGAGTTGGGGATGCTGCGCCCGCAGCGCCCGGTATTGCGCGCCAAGCTCGCTGGGATCTCCGGCGTCGAGGTCCGGGGCCTCGTTGAGCTCGGCATGGCTGCGCCGCGAGGCGTTGGCGCGCAGGCCGCGGATGCGCTGGACCCAGGCCGCCCCGGGCGCGAGCACGCTTGCAAAATGCTCCGGGTGTGCGCAGTTGATCATGTAGTAGCGGGGCGCAGCCCCCGTCGCCGCATCGACCTGCGCGATCGCTTCGGCCAGGCTCTGCCCCGTGGGCAACCGGCCATCGGTCTCGACCGTGAAGGAGAGGGCAACCGGCAGGCCGGCCACCTGAGCCGCGTGCGCAATCCCGATGGCCTCACTGGCGTTCGTCATGGTGATCGCGGTCACCATGTCGGCAGCGTTGGCCGCGAAGCTCGCGATTTGCGCGGCGTGATAGTCGGCCGCCTCCTCGGCTGCCATGCTGGAGCCCGGGTCGTAGCCGTCGCCCCTTGGCCCGACACAGCCGCTGATCACCATGGCGCTCGCCCCGCCGGCAAAGGCCTGGCGCAGCTCGCCCATCAACCGGATGGCCTTGCCGTTGGCATCGGCGAGCGCCGCGGCGCCATAGCCGAGCTTGTCGCCCCAGTCGCGGCTGGCGCGCCACGTCGGACTTTCCAGCACGAACCCTAAGCCGCTGGCGCGCGCCAGCGCGGCGTAGCGCGCGTAATAGCGGGAGAGCGCTCGCGTGCCCTCGGCGCTTTTCAAGAGGTCGAAGGCCGCGAAATGGGGCAGCTCCCAACCCTCGTGAAAGATCAAGGTGGTCTCGATGCCGCCGTCGGTTAGGAATACGCCACCGCCCTCTTGCGGCAGCCGGACTTGCTCAAGGCTCATGGCTCACTCCATCGGGTTTGTGCTCGGGAGCAAAGGCCCCTCGAGGCCGCGGATGTTGCCGTGAAAGGCGGGGCGCTCCCAGTCCACCCGTGGTGCAGTCCCGGTCACGAATGCTTTATGAGGCAGATCAGCGGGTTAGCTGCATCCCGGGGGACAGGGGTAGATTTTTCAACCCAGTTGCCCGCCGGCAACTCTACCGCTAGTACAGTTGCCATGGCCGATGTCGGATCCCGACGCACGAACGACACGCGCGAGCGCATCTTGGAGCTCGCCGAAGCCGCCGTGCTCGACAAGGGGTTTGCCGCCACCTCCATCGAAGAACTGATTGCCGGGGCCGGTATCACCAAGAGCGGCTTCTTCTATCATTTTCGAGATAAGGGTGAACTCGCGCGCGCCCTGATGCTGCGCTACATCGCCCACAACGACGCCGTGCTCGACGACATCTTCTTGCGCGCCGACGAACTCAATGAAGATCCGCTGCACGGCTTTTTGGTCGCCCTGAAGCTGTTCGCCGAAATGATGGCGGAGCTGCCGGAGACGCACCCGGGCTGCCTGGTCGCCTCGTTTTGCTATCAGGATCGCCTGTTCGACGGCGAGGTGCGCGCGCTGACCCAGACGGGCGTCCGCAGTTGGCGGAAATTGTTTCTCGCGCGTCTGGAAACAATCGCCGAGCGCTATCCACCCAAGGTCGCCCTCTCGCTGGAAGACCTCGCCGACATGGCCAACACGCTGGTTGATGGCGGCATCATCATGTCGCGTGTCCTTGTGGATAAAAGCATCCTGCCACGCCAGATCCTGCTCTATCGGGAGTTCATTCGCACCGTATTTCTCGGCCAACTCGGCGACGGGAGACCTGGCAGCGGTGGCCAATTGTAAAAGAGCTGCAAATTTTTTCGCGACCTTTGGGAATATGGTTTCCGCTCATTCGTTCTGAAGACGATCCGCACCCCCGCACCGCGGATCAAAATTAGGGCGTCCCGAAATCCCCGCACCTCGGGACGCCCTGATCTTTTCTTTTTTCAGCCCTCAGCAAAAGCCGCGCGCCTCCTCAGGTGCGAATAAACGCGCGAGGTCACGCCGCCAGCGCCCCGCGACCCCAACGCTCGCTTTGCGGTCAGGTCCCGTCGACGTTTTCCCGAAACCTGTTGGTGATGGGATAGCGCCGGTCGCGCCCGAAGTTGCGCGCCGAGATCTTTACCCCCGGCGCGGCCTGCCGACGTTTATACTCAGCCAAATACAAAAGATGTTCGACCTTTTTGACCGTGGCCGGCGGGTGCCCGCGGGCCACGATCTGCGCCAAGCTCATTTCCTGCTCGACAAGACACCCCAAGATATCATCCAGCACCTCATAGGCGGGAAGGCTGTCCTGGTCCTTCTGGTTCTCACGCAGCTCCGCCGTCGGCGCTTTTCGCAAAATGTTGTCGGGGATGACGCGGCCAGGGGGGCCTTTGCCCCCCTTGGGACGATGGCTATTGCGCCAAGCGCCGAGGCGGTACACCTCGGTCTTATAAAGGTCCTTGATGGGATTGAAGCCGCCGTTCATGTCGCCATAAAGGGTGGCATAGCCGACCGACATTTCGCTCTTGTTGCCGGTCGTCAGCACCAGCGCGCCCAGCTTGTTGGACAGCGCCATCAAGGTCGTGCCGCGCACCCGGCTTTGCACGTTTTCTTCGCTGCTGTCCCGTGCGCGCCCGGCAAACTGCGCCGCCAACATGGCCGCGAAACCCTCAACCGCGGGCGCAATCGGAATGCTATCGTAGCGCACGCCCAGCGCCTCGGCGCAGGCGGCCGCGTCGGCCAGGCTCTCGTTGGACGTATAGCTGTAAGGCAGCATGATGCAGTGCACGCGCTCACCCCCGAGAGCATCCACCGCCATGGCCGCGACCAGCGCCGAGTCCACCCCGCCCGAGAGCCCCATCACCACCCCGGGAAAGCGGTTTTTGTCGACATAATCGCGCAGGCCTAGGACACAGGCGTGATAAGCCGCCGCCTCGCCTTCCTCCAGCACGGCGAGCGGCTGACGCTCTGAGCTCCAGCCCTCCGCCGAGCGTTTGAGCTCGATCAGGCGGACGCACTCCTCCCAGGCCTCGAGCTGCACGGCGAGGCTGCGGTCGCGATTGAGGACGAAGGAGGCACCATCGAACACGAGTTCGTCCTGCCCGCCCACTTGGTTGACGTAGATGAGGGGCAAGGCGTTTTCGGTGACGCGGGCCACCGCCACGTTCATGCGCACGTCGGGCTTGGTCCAATCGAAGGGCGAACCGTTGGGAGAGATCAGGAGCTCAGCGCCCGTCTCCTGCAGGCATTCGCACACCTCCTCCTGCCAGATATCCTCGCAGATGGGGATGCCAATGCGTACGCCACGGAAACTGACCGGGCCCGGCATGGGTCCCACGTCGAACACGCGCTTTTCATCGAAGACGCCATAGTTGGGAAGATCCACCTTGAAGCGCACGCCCGCTACCTCGCCGCGATCCAACAGCGCCGCCGCGTTGTAGAGCTTGCCATTCTCCGGCCAGATGCTGCCAACGAGAACCCCGGGTCCGCCATCTCCGGTCAGGGACGCCAACGCTTCAACGCGCGCACGCGCCGCACGTGCGAAGGCGGGCTTGCGCACCAGGTCTTCAGGCGGATAGCCGGTGATAAAGAGCTCGGGAAAGACGACGAGATCCGCGCCCTGGCGGGCGGCGTCCTGCCGTGCCCTCAAGAGCTTGGCCGCGTTGCCCGCAAGGTCGCCCAGCACGGGATTGAGCTGGGCCAGGGCGATCTTCAAGGTATGAATTGGGGTGGACATATCGGGAGATGTAGGCCGGTCCCCCCGGCGTTGCAATCAAGCCTTGCCCCCTCCGGTGTCTCCTTCCCCACCTCCCGCCCACGCTCGGGGCTGGCGTCCGGGTGAGGATTCGGGGCAAGTTGCGCGCCAAACGAGACGGGCGCTGCCAAGCAATGCGATCTTCCACTTCCGCCACGCTGTTGGGCTCGGGCGCCATTGTGCTCTGGAGTTCACTCGCCAGCCTGACCGTCATCAAGGGCGCCGTGCCCCCCTTGCAAACGACGGCCATCGCCTTCGCGGTCGGGGGCCTGGTGCTGATCGCCGCGGCGGCGGCGCGGGGGCGGCTCACCTACCTGGTGCCGACGCCGGCCTCGCTCGCCCTCGGGATCTACGGCCTGTTTTGCTACCATGCCCTCTACTTCGCGGCGCTGAGCCTGGCCCCCGCGGCCGAAGCGAGCCTGATTGCCTCGCTGTGGGCGCTCTTTACGGTGGTCTTTTCGGGTCTCTTGCCGGGACAGCCCCTGCGCCTCAGGCACCTCGTCGCCGCCTTGATCGGCCTTGCGGCCGCAACGCTCCTGGTGTGGAACAGCCTGGGCGTCGATACCGTCGCCAGCCATCGTCCCCTGGGCTTCGTCCTGGCCTTCGGCTGTGCCCTGATCTGGTCCAGCTATTCGGTGGCCTCGCGCCTGTTTGCCGCCGTGCCGAGCGACAGCATCGCCGTGCCGTGCCTGATCACGGCGGGGTTGGCGGCGATTTTGAGCCTCGGTTTTGAGACCTGGGTCTCGCCCCCCGCGCTTTCCTGGCTGGCGCTGATGGGTCTGGGCGTCGGCCCCGTGGGGGCCGCCTTTTTGCTCTGGGATGTCGGCATGAAGGGGGGCGACGTGTCGCTGCTGGGGGTTTTGTCCTACGCCGCACCCGTACTCTCAACCGGGCTGTTGGTGGTGTTGGGCTTGGCCGAGCCCAGCTTGGAGCTGGCGCTCGCCTGCGCGCTGATGGTGATCGCCACGGCCCTTGCCGCGCGCACCTGAGCGGCCCACCGCTTCGCAAGGGCTGTGCGCACAAAAGATGGGCGCCGGGCGAAGAGACGCCGGCGCCTTTGGACGTTCAAGGCCCCCTCGCCCCCGGGGACGTCCCCTAGGGCCGGGGGACGTTGCGGCCGGGCGCGCGCCCCGCCTATTCGGCGGCCCGGGGTGCGCGTGCCTCGCCTGCCGGCAGCTTTTGCGCCTGCAGCCGCTCGGCCAGCCGGAAGGCAAGCTCCAGCGATTGCGCCGCATTGAGGCGGGGATCGCAGCCGGTGTCGTATTGGCGTGCCAGGTCGGCCTCGGTGATCTTGGCCGCCCCGCCCGTGCATTCGGTGACGTTTTGCCCGGTCATCTCGATATGCACGCCGCCGGCGTGGGACCCCTCGGCGCGGTGGACCTCGAAGAAGCTGGTGACCTCGGCGAGGATGCGATCGAACTGGCGGGTTTTATAGCCGTTCGCCGCGGTAATGGTGTTGCCGTGCATGGGATCGCAGGACCACACGACGTTGCGCCCCTCCGCTTTCACCGCACGCAGCAGGCGCGGCAGATGCTTTTCAATTTTGTCGGCGCCGAACCGGCAAATCAGCGTCAGCTTGCCCGGCTCCTCCTTGGGGTTGAGGATCTCGATCAGACGCAAGAGCTCATCGGGCTCGAGCGACGGCCCGCACTTGATGCCGATCGGATTGATGATGCCGCGGCAATACTCGACGTGGGCGCCGTCGGGCTGACGCGTACGGTCGCCGATCCATAACAGATGCCCCGAGGTTGCCACGTAATCGCCCGAGCCCATCGCCTCGTCGCGCCGGGTCAGTGCCTGTTCGTAGCTCAACAGCAGCGCCTCGTGGCTGGTGTAGAAGCTGGTCGTACGCAGCGCGAGGCTGTTCTCTGCCGTCATGCCGAGCAGCTCGTTCACCTCCACGGTGCGCTTGATCTCGTCGGCCAGTTCATCGTAGCGCCGCTCGACGGCGGTGCCCTCCATGAACTTGAGCTCCCAGCGGTGCACGTTGTCGAGCGAGGCATAGCCGCCGTCGAGCAGGGCGCGCAGGAAATTGAGCGTTGCCGCCGATTGCCGGTAGGCCTCGAGTTGCCGGCGCGGATCGGGGATGCGGTCCTCGGCCGTGAATTCGGGACCGTTGATGATGTCGCCGCGGTAGCTCGGCAGCTCCTGCCCACCCTTCTTCTCCGTCGGCGAGGAGCGGGGCTTGGCGAACTGTCCGGCCACGCGCCCGATCTTCACGACCTGGCTGCTGCCGGCGAACGTCAGGATCAGCGCCATTTGCAGGAAGAGCTGGAAATAGTCGCGGATGTAGTCGGTCTTGTGCTCTTTGAAGCTTTCCGCGCAATCCCCACCCTGCAGCAGAAAGGCCTTGCCCGCTGCGACGCCGGCGAGCTTCTCTTTGAGATCGCGCACCTCTTTGACAAAAACCAGCGGCGGGAAGTTGCGCAAATGACGCTCGACGTCGGCCAAGGCCAGTGCATCGGGGTATTCTGGGACCTGGACGATCGGCTTCGATCTCCAGCTATCGGGCTTCCACGCCGCCAACATTTGCGTATTCTCCAGCCAAAATCGGCAAAACCGCCTGTGACAACGGTCCCGGGCGCTCACGACAAAGCAAGACAATAGTGGTCTGCGCCGGCGTTATAGTGGAAAGGCAGGGACGCCACCAGAGGCCCCGGACTACCCCTTGAGGGCGGGGCGACGCCCGCGCAACTGCGCGCCCCATCAACGCTAAAAAGGATGCCATGACCCCCGAGGAGCATGCGGCGGCCGTGACGGTGCGCCCCTTTACGATCAGGACGGCCGACGGCTACGCCCTGGCGGCGACCGCGTTTGGGGTTCCCGCGCCGGCGGCCCACGTCCCCGTCACGGTCATCAGCCCGGCCGCTGCGGTACCCGCCCGTTATTATACCCGCTTCGCCACCTACCTGGCTGAGCGCGGCGGGCCCGTCGTCACCTTCGACTACCGGGGGATCGGCGCTTCGGCGCCCGCCAGTTTGCGCGCCTTTCCCGCCCGCATGCGCGACTGGTGCAGCCTCGACGTTGCCGGCGTTATCGCCTGGGCCAGCGAAGCCCATCGGGACCGGCCCCTGCATTGGCTTGGCCACAGCATGGGCGGTTTTGCGCCCGGCCTCGCCCATAACAACGCCGCCATCGCCCGCCAGCTCAACATCGCCACGCTCAGCGGCTATTGGGGCCGCATGCGGAGCCCGGAACGCTACCGCGTGCGCGTGCTGATGGGGATGCTCGCCCCGCCGCTGGTGCGCGCGCTGGGCTACTTCCCCGGCGTCTTCATGGGCGGCGAGAACATGCCGGCCCCGGCCTTCATCGAATGGGCCGGCTGGTGCATGACGCCGGAGTTCATCTTCGGCGACCCAACGCTCCAGGAGGTCCGCCATTTCGCCACGCTCAAGGCACCCGTGCGCTTTGCCCAGATCGAGGACGATGTGTGGGGCACGCCCGCCGCGGTCGGGCATATGGCGAGCCATTTCACGGCCAACAGCGAGCGCAGCATCTGGCCCGTGCGCCTCAGCGAGGCCAAGGCGAGCAAAATCGGGCATCTCGGGTTCTTCCGCCCGGCCTTCCGCGCCACGCTGTGGCCCCGGGCGGCCGCCTGGCTCGACGGCGCCGCGCCCGCTTGAGCCGGACCTGGGGATGCCATCCCCAGAATACCTTCCCCGGCGAGAGCCCGCGATTTGAAGGCCGGCCAATTCGTGTCAACATTTCCCCATGGCCCTCAAGGACCCTTCCTTCAGCATCGGCGTCGAGGAGGAATACCTTCTCGTCGAGCAGACGACGCGCGATCTGGTGCGCGAGATGCCGCAGGCGCTGTTCGAGGCCGCGCAGGAGGCGCTGCAGGGCCAGGTGGCGCGCGAGTTCCTCAAATCCCAAATCGAGGTCGGCACCAGCGTGCATCAGACCCCGCGCCAGGCGGGCGCGGAGCTCGCACGCTTGCGCCGCACGGTGGCCGATCTCGCCGCCGAGCACGGCCTGGCGCCGATTGCCGCATCGACCCACCCCTTTGCGCGTTGGAGCACGCAGGAGCCCACCGAGCGGGCGCGCTACCAGGCGATCGCCAAGGACCTTGCCGGCGTCGGCCGGCGCCTCGTGATCTGCGGCATGCACGTGCATGTGGGCATCGAAGATGACGAGTTGCGTATCGATCTCTTCAACCAGGCCCGCTACTTTCTCCCGCATCTATTGATGTTGTCGACGTCCTCGCCGTTTGCGGAGGGCGAGGACACCGGTCTCAAAAGCTATCGCCTTGCCGCCTACCAGGAGCTGCCGCGCACGGGACTGCCGGGCCGCTTCGAGGGCTGGTATGAATATTTGCAGACCGTCGACCTGCTCGTGCGCAATGGCATCATCGAGGACGCGAGCAAGATCTGGTGGGACATCCGGCCCTCCTCGCGCTTTCCCACCCTGGAGATGCGCATCACGGACGTCTGTACACTGATTGAGGACGCGGTATGCGTCGCCGCGCTCTACCTTTGCATCCTGCGCATGCTCTATCGTCTGCGCCGCGCCAACCAGACCTGGCGCACCTATCCGCTGTTCCTGCTCGCCGAGAACCGCTGGCGCGCGCAGCGCTACGGCGTCGACGGCACGCTGTTCGACCTTGGCAAGGGCGAGCTCGTCGCCTTTCGCGATCTCCTCGATGAGCTCTTGGCAATGCTTAGCGAGGATGCCGCGGCGCTCGGCTGCAGCAGCGAGCTCGAGCACACCCGCACCATCGTGGCGCGCGGCACCAGCGCCGACCGGCAGGTTAAGCATTTCCAGGAGCGCATGGCGGCCGGGGCTACGCGCGAGGAGGCGCTCAAGAGCGTGGTCGATCATCTGATCAAGGAAACGCTGGCCTGAGGCGTCCTGCGGAGCCTTCTTCCGCCCTTTTTCTTCCCGCGCCCGGGCGCGCCTCGGGATCCGCCGCACAACGTGGGCATGGCCGCGCCGGCCCGCACGAGGGCCCGATCCCTTACTCGCCCGATCCCTTATTCGGGGGCCTTGGTCATTTTGCCGGCGCGCGCCCGCACTGCCAGGCTCTCATAAGCCGCGGCGATCTCCTCAAGGATCCGTTGCGCCCGCGGGTCGCGCATCTTTTCCGCCGCGGCGCGCGCTTCAGTGGCGAGCGCTCGCCACTGTGTTGCGGGATCTTGCTTGTCCGCTGGCATAGGCGCAGTCCCCTGCAGGCCATTTTTCTCAACGCTAGCGCGGCGCTGCAGGTTCCTCCGATCAGCCTGTGAACGCCCGGCTCTTCACGGCAACGAAGGGCTTTGGCTTTAGGCGAGCGCGGCCTTGGCTGTGGCGGCCCAGGCGGCGAAGCGGCCTTCGGCGATGGCCTTGCGCATGGCCGCCATCAGCTCCTGATAAAAGGCGACGTTGGCCCAGGACAGCAGCATGGCGGCCAGATATTCCTCGGCTTTTACCAGGTGATGCAGGTAGGCGCGGGAATAGTCGCGCGCGGCGGGACATTGGCTTTTGGGATCAAGCGGGCCAGGCTCGTCGCTGTGGACCGCGTTGCGCAGGTTGAGTTTGCCGTCCCAGGTGAAGGCCTGGCCGTGCCGGCCCGAGCGGGTCGGCAGGACGCAATCAAACATGTCGATGCCGCGCGCCACGCTCTCGATGAGATCGGTCGGCGTGCCGACCCCCATCAGGTAGCGCGGCTTATCCGCGGGCAGCCGCGGCAGGGTGCCCTCGAGCGTCGCTAGCATCGCCTGCTGGGGCTCACCCACGGCCAGCCCGCCGACCGCATAGCCGGCAAAGCCCAGATCGAGCAGGCCGTCGACGGAGCGTGCGCGCAACTCCCGATCCGTTCCCCCCTGGACAATGCCGAACAACTCCTGCCCGGCGTGGGCTCCTCCCTCGGCGCGCCTGCTGGCAAACGCACGCTTGGCCCGCGCGGCCCAGGCCAGTGAGCGCTCGACCGCCGCGGCAATCGTCTCGGGCGTGGCGGGCAAGCCCACGCATTCGTCGAGCTGCATCTGGATGTCGGCGCCGAGCAGGCACTGGATTTCGACCGCGCGTTCCGGGGTCAGCAGGTGGCGGGCGCCGTCGATATGCGACTGGAAGGCGACGCCCTCGTCGGTGATCTTGCGCAACTTCGCAAGGCTCAGCACCTGAAAACCACCCGAATCCGTCAGGATCGGCCTGTCCCAGCCCATGAACGTATGCAGCCCGCCGAGCCGCGCGATGCGCTCCGCGCCGGGCCGCAGCATCAGGTGATAGGTGTTGGCAAGCACGACGTCGACGCCCGCCGCCTTGAGCTGGTCGGTATAGATCGCCTTCACCGTGCCCGCGGTGCCAACGGGCATGAAGGCCGGCGTGGCTATGCGGCCGCGTGCGGTGACGATTTCTCCAAGCCGGGCGCCGGCATCCGTTTGCAGTAGCCTAAAGGAGAAGGGTGTCATGAGCTGGAGTGGGCGGGATAGAGCAGACAGGCATCCCCATAGGAATAGAAGCGATAACCCGCCCCGATGGCATGCCGGTAGGCCCGACGCATGGTGTCAAGACCCGAGAAGGCCGCCACCAGCATGAACAGCGTCGAGCGCGGCAGGTGGAAGTTCGTCAGCATGAGATCGACCGCTTTGAAGCGATAGCCGGGCGTGATGAAGAGCTGCGTCTCACCGCTAAAGGCGCCGAGCCGGCCCTCCTTATCGGCGGCGCTTTCCAAGAGCCGCAGCGCGGTGCTGCCGACGGCAACGATGCGCCCGCCGGCGGCGCGCACGGCATTGAGCGCGCGTGCCGTCTCGGCGCTGAGCTCGCCCCATTCGGCCTCCATGCGATGGCTCGCGGTATCTTCCGCCTTGACCGGTAGAAAGGTGCCGGCGCCCACATGCAGCGTCAGGAAGTGCCGGCTAATGCCGCGCGCCTCGAGGGCGGCGAACAGCGCGGGCGTAAAATGCAGGCCCGCGGTCGGCGCGGCTACCGCCCCGGGGTGGCGCGCATAGACGGTTTGGTAGCGCTCGGCGTCTTCAGGGGCGTGCCCACGCCGGTTGGCGATGTAGGGCGGCAGCGGCGGGTCGCCGAGCGCCTCGATCGCCTCGTCGAGATAAGGCCCATGCAGGCTAAAGGAGAGCTCCACCTCGCCGGCGTCCCCAAGCGCAGCAATGCTGGCGTCGAGCTGGCCCAGCAGGCAGACGCGGCCGTCGTGACCGAAGCGGATGCGATCGCCGCGTTTCAGCCGCTTGGCCGGGCGCGCGAAGGCGAGCCAGCGGCTCTCGTCGAGGCGCTTGTGCAAATTGAACGAGACCAGCGCGCGCTGCGCGGCGCGCAGACGCTCGCCCTTCAGCGCCGCACGGATCACGCGGGTATCGTTGAGGACGAGCGCATCGCCGGCGCGCAACAGGTCGGGCAATCGGTCGATGCGCGTGTCGGTGAGGACGCTTGGCACCGGCGCTGCGAGCTCGGGGCTCGCCTCGTCTTGGCCCTCCCCTGCGGGACGCACGATCAAGAGGCGGGCGGCATCACGCGGCTGTGCCGGCTCGAGCGCGATCAGCTCCTCCGGCAGCACAAAATCGAAGAGTTCGGCCTTCATTGCGGCAGTATAGGCCAAGGGCCACGACAAAGCCCTGCGCGCTTTGGGCGCTTCCATTGCCGCGCGGCCGCGCCTGGCCAGCGCGCCGGCAGGACACCGCGCAGGTCCCGCGCCCGCGGTTCCCCCCCGCTCACCGGGGGCGCGCGGCGTCAGCTCGATCAGCCGCGGATCGCGCTCAATTTGCTGCAGGAGGGCTGCTCTAGCTTTTTTCCGCGGTGCTCGCCGCAATCCGGTCGGTGGCGTCGAAGCTGCCGACGAGCGCGGCAAGAAATGCGCGGGGAACGCCGCCTCGCTGCCGGTTGCCATGTCGCGTGCGAACACCATGTCCACCACCACGCCGGCCTCGTCGAAGGCGAGCAATAGCGGGAGGGGCGCCTGCGGCGTGGCCAACAGCGTGACTGGCGGCCAGCGCGAAGCCGAGCCAAAAGCTCATGAAATAGCGCGCACACCCCTCTGAGCGCCCTGCGGGCCTGAGGACGCCGCCGCACACCCCGCCAAACGTGTGCCGCGCTGACCGAAGCAAAACAAGTGAGAAAGCCTGAAGGCCGCCGCGCCGGGCTGCCAAGCCCCTTCACGGCGGCGCACCGCTCGTTTAGCTGGCGACGTCCGTGGCCACCTTCAGCGAGCGGATTTTGTCGGGGTTTGCCACCGGTTCGCCGCGCTCGAGCTTGTCGATATTCTCCATGCCTTCGAGCACTTGACCCCAGACCGTGTACTTTTTGTCGAGGAAGGTGGCATCGTCAAAGCAGATGAAGAACTGGCTGTTGGCACTGTCGGGTCGCGTCGAGCGCGCCATCGAACACACGCCGCGCACGTGCTTCTCGGCGTTGAACTCGGCCTTGAGGTCGGGATATTTCGAGCCTCCCATCCCCGTGCCCTCGGGACAGCCGGTCTGGGCCATGAAGCCGTCGATCACGCGGTGAAAGGCGATGCCGTCATAGAAGCCCTCGCGCGCCAGCTTTTTGATGCGCTCCACGTGCTTGGGCGCCAGATCGGGCCTGAGCCCGATCACGACCTTGCCCTTGGTGGTTTCCATGATCAGCGTATTTTCCGGCTCAACCGTCATTGGCAACTCCGTTTGTCTTAAAACCTCACTCGGCCGCCAGCAGGGGCCCGTGTCACTTCTTGTCCGCGAGCAGATAGACCTTCTGCATCTTGTCGGGTTGTGGCGGCGGCTCGCCGCGCGCAATTTTGTCGACGTTGTCCATGCCGTCGATCACCTCGCCCCACAGCGTATATTGCCCGGTGAGCTGGCGGCAGCCGTCGCCGAAGCAGATGAAGAACTGGCTGTTGGCGCTATTGGGATTGCTGGTGCGTGCGGCCCCGACGCTCCCGCGCTTGAAAGGTTCGCTTGTGAACTCCGCCGGCAAGTCGGGCAGCTTCGAGCCGCCCCTGCCAGTGCCCGTCGGATCGCCGGTCTGGGCCATGAAGCCGGTAATGACGCGATGGAAGACGATGCCGTCGTAGAAGCCCTGCTTGGCGAGCTGTTTGATCTGCGCGACATGCTTGGGCGCCAGGTCGGGCCTGAGCTTGATGCGAATGGGCCCCTTGTTGGTTTCGATCACCAACGTGTTCTGCGGATCGGTCGCCTGCGCCTGCAGGAGCGAAACCGAGGCGAAGAGAACGAGGGCAAAGCCCAGCAAGGAACGGATCACGGAAAGGCTCCCGTTTCGGGTTGGAAGGAGGGGCAGATCTTGGGTGCCGAAGCGTGCACGCAAGCCCGGGCGAATGATGCCGCCCTTGTGGCCGTTCTAGGGCAGGATCCCCGGCAAGGGAACCACTTTACGGGAGCCGAGGGCGCCGGCCCGGCCCGCGCCCTCAGCCCTTCACGATTTCTTGTTTTGCCCGCGCCTTAGCCTTGAGTTTGCGCGCTACGTTAGGGGATACGAACTTGGAGACATCGCCCCCCATCAAGCCGATCTGGCGCACCAGGGTTCCCGTAATGTGCCGGACCTGCGGGCTTGCCGGCAAAAACACCGTCTGAACGCCCGGTGCCATGCTGCCGTTCATGCCGGCCATCTGCATCTCGTAATCGAAGTCATTGCCGTCGCGCAAACCGCGAAAGATGACGCTGGCGCCCGCGGCGGCGGCGGCCTCCACCGTTAAGGTGTCGAAGGTGACGATCTCTATTCGGCTGCCCGTGGCCTTGGCGATCGGCGCCGTCTCGGCCTTGAGGAGGTCGATCTTTTCGGCAACGGAAAAGAGCGGCGTCTTGCCGGGATGCACGCCGATCCCGACCACCAGGGTGTCGACCAGGCGCGCGGCGCGCTCGATCACGTCGCGGTGCCCGTTGGTGACGGGATCGAAGGAGCCCGAGGTAAAGCCAATGCGCTTCATCGCCAACCGCCTCGCCTAAATGCCCCCGCGCACGCCGTGAGCTGCCGCTCGGCAAAACGCCGGATTGATGTCCCCTACGCGCCGCTCGCCCGCAGCGGGGCGAGACCACGCGGGGCGCAAGCCCGCGCTCGGGCGCGATGCGTCAGGGATCATGGCCGTCGCATGCTCGCCAACACGGCGCCCCCGAGCAGCAGCAGCACGCCGGCGGCCCCATCGAGCCAGCTGAGCCGCGCAACACTAAAGCGCGTGCGGGCGCGCGCGATCAGCAGCGTATAGCCGAGATCGACCGCCGCCAGCACGACGACGAACAGGACGGCGAGCAGGGTCAGCTGGCCCACCGCATCGCCCCTGGGATCGATGAACTGAGGCAAGAAGGCGCCAAGGAACAGCATCACCTTTGGGTTCGACAGGCTGACAAGGAGGCCTTGCACGTAGCAGTTGCCGCGTGAGACCGGCGGCGCGCCAGGGGAGCGCTTGGCGTTCCAGAAGTGCCAGAGTTGGCGCGCCCCGAGCCAGACCAGGTAGAGCGCGCCAAGGAAGCGCAGGACGTCGAACCATTCGGACATGAAGACCATCACCGAGCTCATGCCCATGACCGCGGCGGCTACCAGCAAAGCCAACCCGGTGGTGGTGCCGGCCATGGTAAAAAGCCCTGCCGCGAGCCCGGTGCTCAGCGTGTTGGCAACGATCAGGGACATGTTCGGGCCCGGTGTCAGGCCCAAAAGCAGGCAGGCGGCGATGAAGGTGAAGAGCACTTCCACGGTCATGGCAGGCGGTCTTTCCCGAACCGGCGTCGCGCGAATATTAAGGTGCGGCAAAGCCCTAATGCCAAGTCGCGGCCGCCGCAAGCGCCGCGCGGGTCGCCCGCTCACGTAAATTTCATGGGGGGACTTGATCCGGACACGCTTCCGCGCCGTATGCTGTAGGCAGAAGGTCTAATCGAGGGGAGGAGACATCATGAAAGCTTTGCCGATCGTTGCCACGCTGGCCTTGGCCGCCGTCACGCTGACCGTGGGGGTGCGCGCCGGCGGGGAAAAGGTCGCTTTTCCAGAGAACTACGCGAAGGGCGTGCTCTACACCACCGTCGACCGCGCCGATAACAAGCAGTATCGGGAGCTCTATGTGACGCCGGAAGCCGTTGCGGCCGTCAAGGCCGGACAACCCATCCCGAGCGGCACCGTAATCACCCTCGTGCAGCACAAGGCCAAGGTCGACGCCGACGGCAACCCCGAAAAGGACGCCAATGGCCGCTTCATCAAGGGGGAGCTCGTTGGCTACACCGTGATGGAAAAGCGCACCGGCTGGGGTGGCGAGTATCCCGACGATATCCGCAACGGCGAGTGGGAATACCAGGCCTTCAAGGCCGACAAGACCGTCAACGACAAGGCCAACCTGAAAAACTGCTTCACCTGCCACAAGCCGCACGCGAACAAGGATTTTGTGTTCTCGTTCGATGCCCTGAAGACCGCCAAGTAGGCGCTGGCTTTGACCTGAGGGCGCGAGGGCCACCTCGCGCCAGCTTGGCCAGGGAAAAAGCCGTCGCGACCACGGCCTGGGCGCCCGCCTTTCGAATTTTTGGCGGCCAGGGCTCGCCGCGGGATCAGGCGTTGGGCTCGGGCTCCTCGCCGTTGCCGCCGGTGGCTTCGCCATTGCCCTCCTCGGAGATGCGCTCCACGGAGACGACCTTTTCGTCATCGTCGGTGCGGAAGATGCGCACCCCCTGGACATTGCGGCCGGCGATGCGCACGTCGTCGATCGGGCAGCGGATCAGCTTGCCGCCGTCCGTCACCAGCATGATCTGGTCGCTTTCTTCGACCGGGAAGGATGCCACGAGACGCCCGTTGCGCTCGTTGACGATCATGGCGGTGATGCCTTTGCCGCCCCGGCCGGAGATGCGGTACTCGTAGGACGAGGAGCGCTTGCCGAAGCCACGCTCCGATACGGTCAAGACGAACTGCTCCCGCGCGCCCAGCTCCGCATAGCGTTCCGGGCTCAAATCCACGGCCTCTTCGCCTTCTTCAGCCTCCACCTCCGCCGCCGGCTCGACCGCCGCATCGGCGATCTCGGCCCCCTGTGCACGGCGCACGGCCAGCGCCTGCTTGATGTAGGCGGCGCGTTCGCCGGGGGTGGCCTCGACGTGACGCAGGATCGCCATCGAGATCACCTCGTCACCGTCCTCGACGCGAATGCCGCGCACGCCCGTGGAGTCGCGTCCCTTGAACAGGCGCACATCCTCGACGGGGAAACGGATGCAGCGTCCACCCGCGGTCGTCAGCAGCACATTGTCGGACGGCGTGCAGATCGCCACGCGCACGATGCGATCACCCTCCTCGAGCTTCATGGCAATCTTGCCGTTGCGATTAATGTTCTCGAAATCGGCGAGACTGTTGCGGCGCACGCTGCCGCTGCGGGTAGCAAACATCAGCTCCAGGCTGCCCCAGGTCTTTTCCTCTTCCGGCAACGGCAGGATCGAGGTGATGCTTTCGCCTTCGCTGAGCGGCAGCAGATTGACGAGCGCCTTGCCGACGGATTGCGGCGTGGCCGCCGGCAGGCGCCACACCTTCATGCGGTAGACCATGCCGCGCGAGGAAAAGAACAACACGGGCGTGTGCGTCGAGGCGATGAAGATCTGGGTGACCACATCCTCCTCGCGCGTGGACATGCCTGCCCTGCCCTTGCCCCCGCGCCTTTGCGCGCGGTAGGTCGAGAGCGGCACGCGCTTGATGTAGCCGCGGTGGCTGACCGTCACCACCACGTCCTCGCGCTGGATCAGATCCTCGTCCTCGACCTCGCCCTCCATCTCCACGATTTCGGTGAGGCGCGGGGTGGCGAATTCGGCCTTGATCGCCGTCAATTCCCCCTTGATCAGGTCGACGATGCGGGCGCGTGAGGCAAGTATGGTCAAATAGTTCTTGATCTCCTCACCGAGCTTCTTGAGCTCATCACCGATTTCGTCGCGGCCGAGTGCGGTCAGGCGCTGCAGACGCAAATCGAGAATGGCGCGCGCCTGTTCATCGCTGAGCCGGATGGTGCCGGAAGCCGCCAGTCGATGCCGCGGATCGGCAATCAAATCGACCAGCGGGCCGATGTCGCGGGCCGGCCAGTCGCGGGCCATCATCTGCTCGCGCGCTTCGGCCGGGCTGGGTGCCGAGCGGATCAGGCGGATCATCTCGTCGATGTTGGCGACCGCGACGGCGAGACCCACCAACACGTGCGCGCGGTCGCGGGACTTGCCGAGAAGGTACTTGGTGCGGCGGGAAACGACCTCCTCACGGAAGGCCGTGAAGGACTGGATCATGTCCTTCAGATTGAGCTGCTCGGGACGACCACCGTTGATCGCCAACATGTTGGCGCCAAACGTGGTCTGCAGATCAGAGAAGCGCCACAGCTGGTTCAACACCACGTCGGCCACGGCATCTCGCTTGAGCTCGATGACGATGCGCATGCCCTCGCGGCTCGACTCGTCCCAGATGTCGGAAATGCCCTCGATCCGCTTTTCGCGCACCTGCTCGGCGATCTTTTCGATCAATACGCGCTTGTTCACCTGGTAGGGGATGGCCGTGACGATCAGCGCCTCACGGTCCTTGCGGATTTCTTCCACGTGCACCTTGGCGCGCATCAAAATCGAGCCGCGGCCCTTGTGGTAGGCCCCCATGATGCCGACCCGCCCGAGAATCAGTCCGCCGGTTGGAAAGTCAGGACCCGGAATGAGTTGGCACAGCTCCTCGAGCGTGATCTCGGGATTATCGAGATGGGCGATGCAGGCGTCGATCACTTCGCCCAGATTGTGCGGGGGAATGTTGGTCGCCATGCCCACGGCAATTCCGCCCGAACCATTGATGAGCAGATTTGGGAACTTGGCCGGCAGCACGGAGGGCTCCCGCAAGGAGCCATCATAGTTGTCGCGAAAGTCGACCGTGTCCTTGTCGAGGTCGTCGAGCAAACTACCGGCGACCTTGGTCAGCCGGCATTCGGTATAGCGCTCGGCCGCAGGCGGATCGCCATCGACCGAGCCAAAGTTGCCCTGGCCATCGACCAGGGGCAGGCGCATGGAGAAATCCTGCGCCATCCGCACCAGCGCGTCATAGATCGGTGCGTTGCCGTGCGGGTGATACTTACCCATCACTTCGCCGACGACGCGGGCGCTTTTGACGTATTTCTTGTTCCACTCGAGCCCAAGCTCGTGCATGCCGAACAGGATGCGCCGATGCACGGGCTTGAGACCGTCGCGCACGTCGGGCAGAGCCCGGCTTACGATCACGCTCATGGCGTAATCGAGGTAGGAGCGCTTCATCTCATCGGTGATGGAAACCGGCCGGATATCAGGCGGGCCTTTATCACCGGGCGCGGCTTTGTCGTGGTCCGCCACGGGAACTCACCTTTGGCTCTAGAAACTGGGAGCAAAACGCGAAGGACGAGGGCTGCCGGCACCACCGCCGCTGGCGGCGCGGGCGCGGCAGCTCGATGGGTCTTGATAGCGCAGGCACTGGGCTGGGGCAACAGCTCCGGCGTCCCCACGGAAATGGCCATTTCAGGGCGAAATAACAAGGTTTTAGGGCGACCGCGCGGCGCCGGAAAGGCGGCCCGCAGCCCGTGCCCGCGGCGCTTGCTCGATTGGGGCAGCGGATGTGGTCAGCGGCCCGGCAAGGCCCTATCAATCGCTTGCCCTATCAGGCCGGGAGAACTGCCTTGAGCCTTGTCTTGATCGCCTATCTGATCGGCGCCCTATCGCTCGTTGCCGGTGCCATCGCGCTCGAAGCTCTGATCTCGCGCCGGTTCACGGCGTCAGCGCTTGAGGCGCTGACGGGCGATCGCACGCCGCTCCGGGACACCCGCCCCCTCTTGCTGCTCACGGGCCTCCTGGGCTTGAGCGGGGGCCTGATGCTCTGGACCTTGAGCCGCTGGGCCGCGCCAATCTTTATTCTGGGTACGCTCCTAGCCACGGCCTATCTGCTTTATGCCTCGCGCGTCCTGCCGCCGGCCAATGCTGCTGAGGCGCAGGGGCGGCGGCGCACCATCATGGCGATCTATCTCTACGCCACGGCCACCGCCCTCGTGCTGTGGCTGGAGAGCCGCGGGATCCTCTCCTGACGGGGAGCTCAGCCTAGCCTTGGGGCTGGCCAACCGCTGCGGCGAGACGATTGAGCTTGGCGACTTCAAAGGCTTCGAGAGGTTTGCCGGAGGAGATGGATCACGAACCCCGTCCATCGCCGACGCCATAGGCGAGACGCGCGAGAGCCCTCAACCGCCGAAGATCACGCGCCCGAGAATGCGGCTGGGGAGCAGCGTGAAGGCCCCGGCGACGACGAGCGCGCCAAAGAACAATCCCAGCATGGTCTTGCGGTGACCAACGACGTTGTGGTGGCGCGCGAAGTAAATGCCGAGCGGCAACATGGCCAACGTGAAAATCGACAAGAGATGGATCGCGCTGAAGTTTCCCCATTGCCGCAGTTCGTGGATCAAGAAAGAGCTCAACGCCACGGCCAGCATCAAGCCGATCCAGGTGTAACCGAGCAGCCGGTGCGTCCGCGTCCCCTTGACGCCGGCGAATTGGACGAGGCCCAACAGGAACGCGGCAAGCGCGGCGAAGGCATGAATTTGAATCGCGAGCGGCGCCTGGAGCAGGGGGGCAAGCGAAATAGGTCAACCCTCTACGTGGGCAAGAAAACGAGAAATCACGTTGGCGTTGCGGCTGACGTCCTCGGGCGCGCGCCGGCTCAGAAGGGGATCTCGTCGTCGATGGGCTTGTCGAAATTGGCCTTGGCGCCGCCGCCACGCCGGCTGCTTCCACCATTGCCGCCGCTTGAGGCCCCGTAGTCCCCATGATCGTCGTCCTGCATGCCCAAGCTGGCGCCTCCGCCGCGGCTGTCGAGCATGGTCAGCGTGCTGTTGAAGCCCTGCAGCACGACTTCGGTGGAGTAGCGGTCCTGGCCGTCCTGGCCCTGCCACTTGCGCGTCTGCAGCTGACCTTCGATGTAGACCTTGGCGCCCTTCTTCAAGTACTGCTCGGCAACCCGGCAGAGCCCCTCGTTGAAGATCACCACGGAGTGCCACTCCGTCTTTTCGCGCCGCTCCCCCGTCGCCTTGTCGCGCCAGGTTTCGGTGGTGGCGACGCGCAGGTTGGCGATGGGACGACCGTCCTGCGTGCGGCGGATCTCGGGATCCTTGCCGAGATTGCCGATCAGGATGACTTTGTTGACGGAACCGGCCATGAAACGCTCCTTCTCAATCGGTTCTCCAGGCCTGCCGCGCTCGGTGTGCCGCTCGTCCGCTGGCCGCGCCCCGGGCTCGCGTCCCTGGCACAGGCTTGGCTCGTCCGAGACCCGCGCGGGGCAGGGCCGCGATTCGTGACACGACGATAGCGGCTCTCAACCATCTCGGGGCGTCGCCCAAGTTGCTTTGTCCACGCTATTCGACAGGGCCGCCGCTGGCGCAGGCACCCCATCAACGCGCGGACCCGGTCGAAACGCCGACGTTGGCAGCTTCGCCCTTAAGGTTGGGACGGGGCTCGCTTTTGCCAAGCCGTCGGCCAGCCTCGCCTCGGCCAACCCAGGTTTGCACCTTCGTTCACTTTCTGTTCTTTTGTACCGCAGTTCGGTGCGGGGTGCAAGGGCGCCTGCGCGCCCGGTCGTTCTGGCGGTTGTTTAGGGTCGCGCACTGGGGCGGTGTCGCTGCGGCTTGGCTGAAAAAAAGGCTGCCGGCCCAGCCCTGTGGCGGGCGCA
>Ga0081455_10001588_pt1 | contig 27804 bp, 30 predicted proteins | sample TabmetS3T2R1_FD_70207 | JGI IMG/M metagenome (GOLD analysis project Ga0081455, IMG submission 70207) | Tabebuia heterophylla rhizosphere microbial communities from the University of Puerto Rico - S3T2R1 | ecosystem: Host-associated > Plants > Roots > Rhizosphere ...
GTCCGCAACACCTTCCCCTCGAAGGACTGCAGCTCGGGCAGGACCCGATCGGCCGTCACACTGCGCACCAGCACGAAGACCGCCGAGGAGCCCGGCTCAATGGTTGCGCCGACCGACCGAATAAAGTCATCGTTAATCCCGTAATCCGACAGCCTCCCGGCCAGGGCACCGGACCCGGCCCCCACGGCCGCACCGGCCACCATGCCGATGAGCGGGTTGAGGAACAGCAGGCCGATAAAGGTGCCCCACATGGCCCCCTGTATCCCGCCGGTCCGTGCCCCCACGCTGGTCAGGTTGAGAGACTGCTTCAGGTGCACCTTGCCGCCCTGGTCGCGGACGACGACGCAGGAGTCTTCGAGGTCGATCAGGTACTCCTTCTGCAACGCCTGCAACCGGTTTAACACCTGGTCGGCGGTGTGTTCCCCCTTAAACCCCACGACGATCAGATCGCTCATCTTTCCCTCTCCTCTCCATGACCAGCTCCTCTTGTATGAAGCTGCAACATGTTGCTGTTACTTTGCCATTACTTTGCTGTGACATCGTCATGACTCACTTCTCTTACGCGTCATAATCGCTCCTCTCTGCATTGTTGATGTGGACGCTACATTCTGCCCAAGTCCATGGCCTTACGATCATCAGCCGTGGGGCGTGGACCAGTCTTAGCAGGTTGCTGCACACGCATGGCAGCAAGGCCTGACGCACTCCGGCGCGCCAGGGACTCACACGAGGAAGTGGAATGTCATGATGCCGAGGCGGCAAGCGTCCCAACCTGCTTTCGGCAGGGCCTCTCGCCTGAATGGGCCTCGGGCCCTCCCCGGCGTCCAGCGTGCCTACGGCGCGCCCGCTTCGTGCTGCACAGCGGGCAACTCCCGGGCGAGAAACGCCAGCAATTCCTCCGCCGAGTGGAAGCGGCCCACGTGGCCAGAGGCCAGATGCTCGACGCCGCCTTCCCAGCACACGAGGGCCTCGGGGGCTGGGAGCGAAACTGCACCACAAAGGCACGATTGGTCGGGAGATCGGGTGGAGGCTGAGACATAACTTAGACTCCATACAGCCATGTGAGCCGTTGTGGTATCGCATTGTCACCTGTCGAGGTATAGGATATGCTTATACCCCCGTTCATGACAACCCACCAGCGCGTTCAATTGCGGGACTTCATTGTTCTTTTCGAGACCTCATACGTTCAATGCTGTTCCAGTTGAGGCGACTGGAGATCCTATGGAATGGGAAAGATAGGCTCAGTGATGCGCTTCTGCACCCATGCAACTAACGCCAAGACTTCTTCAATGGTATACATCCACAGAGGTAAGACCACGTCCAAGATGATCCGCAGCTGTGCTACCGTCAACGCGGGGGCTTTTTTTCCCCAACCGCAGTTTCAGGTGCCACCACGACCTGCTTCGACCGCACTTGTCCCTTATATTTAGGGGCACGGAACAATCAGGCTATTGCTCTGAAGAGCAAACTATAGTAGTTATGAGGCATCGTGTGCTGCAGGGGACTTGACTGACCTCTGCCAGGCATCTGTCGTGGCACATGGGCAGTAGGCTGTAAACGGCCTCGATGCCACGTACATCTGAGCAACTTCTAGGCTACAACGGAGGGAACGATGATCATGATACGCATGAGAGCTATTGTCCCGGTGATTTGCTTGGTCTTCCTGATCGCAGGCTGTGAGACGACGGGCTCAGGCCAGAAGACGGTCATCGGCGGCCTCGGGGGGGCCGCGGCTGGAGGACTCCTCGCCGCCGCGGTGGGGGGGGGCGGCACCGGGATTGCTGCTGGGACCATCCTGGGTGGCCTCGTCGGTGGCGCTATTGGTAATCGCATGGATGCTGCCGACCGGCAGGAAGCCCAACGCGCTGCGACGCAGGCCTTTGAGACGGCTCCCTCGGGGCACAGCGTTGCCTGGCGCAACCCAGACAACGGCAATTCGGGGACTATCACCCCCACACGCACCTACCAGACGGCCAATGGGCAATACTGCCGGGAGTTTCAGCAGACAGTCACCATTGGCGGCGAGACCCAGCAAGCCTTCGGCAGAGCCTGTCGCCAGCCTAACGGCAGTTGGCAAATTGTCAGTTGAACCTGTATACGGCCTCTCACCTTTCAGACGCTTCAGACGCTAAGGAGATCCTCATTATGTCCAGATGCGTATTGCTGTGTGTGCTTGCCATGCTCATCATTACCAGTGCGGTATATGGGCAACAACAGTCCCCCGCCGGCCAACAGGCCATATGGGATAACGCCGACAAGAATAAGGACGGCTTCATCGATCGCATCGAATTTCTTGAGGTAATGACCGACGCATTTTTCTTTGTCGACGCTGACAAGGACGGTTATCTGACGCTAGTGGAAATTCGCAGAATCGTGGGAACCATGGATGCAAAGCAGTTCGAGGACGCCGATCGTGACAAGAACGGCAAGCTGGATATCTATGAGTATGAAAGCGCCATCTCGAAGGACTTTGACGCGGCCGATACGAACGCAGATGGCAAGATCACCGTGGAAGAATTCAAGCTGCTGCGGCAAGGTGCGAAACAGTGATGTATTAGGAAGTTCAAATGGCATTAGCGAGCTGGAGTGGCGCACAGCCAAGCGTAACGCGGTCCATCACGGCCTGGACCGCGGTTTTACTCCCCAAGTCCCTGATGACAACTCTCATGCGGCTTAAGATGGGAATGACCTGATGGTGACTCGCAGGACCAGAGTTGGGCTCTTGCTGGCCGTGACGATGCTGGTCATCGTCGCTGCGGCACTGACGCCGCGCATCGGACAACCGCAGAGCTACCATAATTTTGCCGACCAGCGTCGCTGGCTGGGCATCTCGAATTTTGGAGATGTGGTTTCCAATGTCCCATTCGCCATTGTTGGGATCTGGGGCTTGTGGTTCCTGCTCAGGCTGACCCCCGCACAGCTGCGCGTACACTTCATCGACGTGCGTGAGCGATGGCCGTACGTGCTGGTGGCTTGTGGGTTGCTGCTCACGGCTTTTGGATCGGGGTATTACCACCTGGCTCCGGATAACGCTCGTCTTGTCTGGGACCGGTTACCGATGACCATGGTCTTCATGGCATTGATTGCGGCCATGATCGCCGAAAGAATCAGTGTGCGCGCTGGGTTGTGGCTTCTTCCTGTGTTACTGGTCATTGGCGCGGCGAGCGTTGTGCAATGGTATTGGAGCGAACTGCGGGGCGCAGGGGATCTGCGCTTCTATGGCGTGGTGCAGGTATACGCAGGGCTGGTTCTGGTGCTGATGCTTTTTTTCCCGGCGCGTTATACGCGTACGTCCGATCTGGGGGTGGTGGTGGGATGGTACCTCCTCGCGAAACTGTTGGAAACGTTTGACAAGCCGATTTTTGCTCTTGGACACACCGTCAGCGGACACACGCTGAAACACCTGGCGGCGGCAATGGGGGGGTGGTGGATTTTGCGGATGGTCAGGAAGAGAGAACCCCTCACCGTACCTCGTGCAGCTGTTACAAGCCCAAACCTTTAGTATCGTGAGCCCCGGCTTTGAGCGGCGAGCGGAGATCCTCTTCAACCTCGGCATGGGCGACATCTTCAACGCCCGGGTCGCCGGCAACATCGAGAATCCTGACATCCTTGGCAGCATGGAGTTCACCACGAAGCTCGCCGGGGCGAAGGTGGTGCTCGTCATGGGGCACTCGGCGTGTGGTGCGGTGGCCGGAGCCATCGCCGACGCCAAGCTTGGCAACCTCACGCAGTGGCTGGCGCTAACCCGATTAGCGCCCCTCAACCTGTGCTAGCACCGCCTCGGTCTCTGGGAGCCAGAAGGTCATGTCCATAGCATGGTAGAGCTCAATGGCCGTCGCAAGTGCCATACAGGCTGACTCCCGCTGGCCGGTCGTGGCATAGAGCGTGCCCAGGCCCCGGTGGCAGTGCGCCTGGAGTGGTCCCATGCCGAGTTCTTCGGTCCGGGCGAGGGCCTGCTGATAAGAGGCCTCCGCCTGCCTGACCTCTGGCGGCTCGCCGTGCGCGGCCATCTCGCCGAGCAGCCGCCAGACCCAGGCTTCGTTCCCCTGTTCCTGGTGGGTCCGGGCCAGCTCGAGCGCACGCGCCGCCTGGTGCTGCGCCTTCTCCCGGCGCCCCGCCAGGAGCAAGGCCTCGCTCAGCCAGGCGACGTACATCGCCTGTAAGTACAGTTGTTGGAGGGCGTCGGCCTGCGCGACCGCCTGCTCTAGCAGGGGCAGCGCCTCGGTGACGCGCCCAGCCAGAGCATAGGCCGCGCCCAAACGCGCCGCCAGGTCGCAGAAGAGGCGGCGGAGATTGCCGCGCTGACAGAAGCCCAGGCCGGTTTCGAGGATGGAGATGGCCTGCGGGAGATCGCCTTGCCGGAGATGCAGATTGCCGACGCTGAAACGCAGGAGGCACTGCCCATAACGGTAGAGAGCGTCTGCGGGTCCCTCGGCAATGGCCTGCAACAGCGGCAGGGGGACCTCCGTGCCAATGACCGCCGCCGTCTGCACGAGCTGTTTCTCCTCCAGCGGCAGCCGGTCGATGCGGGCGGCGAGTACCGCCTGGACCGTGGCCGGCACCTGAATGCTCGGGAGCGCCTGGGCCAGGCGATACGCTCCCCGTGCTCCAACCAGCCCCTGCGTTTCCACCAGGGTGCGTATGCTCTCCTCCAGGAAGAAGGGATTGCCCTGTGTGCGTGCAATCAGGAGCTGGGTGAGTGGTCCCAGGCTCGGGTTATCCCCGAGCAGGGCCTGGAGCAAGGTGTGAGCACTCGCCGGCGGCAGCGGGTCGAGCCGGAGCTGGGTATAGTAGGTCTTGCTACCCCAGCCGTGGTGGTATTCGGGGCGATAATTGACCAGCAGGAGGAGCCGAGCGGTCGGTAGACTCTCGATCAGGCTGTCGAGCAGCGCCTGCGTCTCGGTATCCATCCAGTGCAGGTCTTCAAAGATCAGCACCAGCGGTTGCCCCTGGCTTGCGCGCAGCACGCGTGTGAGGGCGTCGAGCGTGCGCAGCCTCCGCTGGGGCGGATCGAGCTTCAGGAAAGGGCTGTCGTCCGGGAGCGCGTCCAACAGCCACAGCAACGCGGGCATCGCCTCCTGCAGGGCCGCGCAGCGACTCCAGCTCATGATCCCGTCCAACAAGCCGGCTCAACTCACGCGCCGCTGTCGCCTGCAAGCGCTGACTGACGGACGGCCGTGACCCCGACGAGCTCGAACACCTCGACGGGCGCTGCCAAGCCCTTGACGGGCACCGGTCCCAGGGCGTGCACCCGCACCAACCCTTCCACCAGCCGCAGCGTCATGGCCGGCAGCAGGATGCTGCCGGGGGTCGCGAGCTGTTCCATGCGCGCCGCCAGGTGCGTCGTCTGGCCTATAGCCGAGTAGTCCATGTGCAGATCATTGCCAATGGCGCGCACCACGACCTCACCCGCGTTGAGCCCGACCCGGATCTGCACCGTCAGGCCCTGCGTGCGCCACACCTCCTCCGCATAGCGCTGCACTGCCTCCTGCATGGCGAGCGCCGCATAGCAAGCCCGCACCGCATGATCTTCATGCGCGATCGGCGCGCCAAACAAGGCCATAATGCCATCGCCCAGGACCTGGTTCACGGTGCCTTCGTAGCGGTGCACGGCCGCCATCATGTGCTCGAGCACCGGGTCGAGGAGCTGGCGCGCCTCCTCGGGGTCGCGGTCGGCCAGCAACTCCATCGAGCCTTTGAGGTCGGCAAACAGGACCGTGACCTGCTTGCGTTCGCCAGCCAGGGCCCGGCGGGAAGTCAGGCTCTTCTCGGCCAGGTGCGGGGGCGTGGAGGCGGGTGGGGCGCGCACTGGCTCTTGGGCCGGCGCTGGAGAATCGCCAGCGTCTCCCGTCCAGACCAGGACCCTCCCCGCCTCATCGGCGGCGAGGTGTTGTGCCTCGATGAGTTCATCCCGTAGTGCCTCTAAGGCCTCATCATCCAACTGGAACTGGACCTTCAGGGCCCGATACGTCACGCGCTGCCGCTGACGGAGGACAGTAATCACCTGATCGAGGATGGCGTAAAAGTCCATCGGATACCCTCCTGGACATACGGAGGTCAGTACGAATCCACTACGGCACCCCGTCAAACAAGGGAGGCCTCGTGCTCTATATACCGCAGACGCTCAATTTATCAGGCCTCGATCATGGCGTCGGCCACCCCGGCTGCCTCTGCACCACGCCACAGCACTTCAGCACTGGAGGCAAGAAGCCTGCGAGGACTCCGACGTGATGCTGATAGATGACAAGTGGCCGAGACTGTAAGCAAGCCCATGATCTCCCTCCTCGGTTTTCGCACGGGAGGGGTGATGGAAGGATACATGCTCTGGGCCGTTGCCGCATCGGCGGGGGCGCCTATTGTGTATGGGCGCTTCCGCCCAATGTCGGAGGAACGACCCAAAGGCACGTCCAGGTTCATAGCCACACGACAAACCGGGCCCATCGCTGTGGAGGTAGGAGCGTCGGGAAGGCTGGTTGCTGTGCCATCAGGCAGGCTCAGGGGAGGGAGCTGTACAAGCCTCCCTCTCTCCCTGATGACAGGGACCCTGAAATCGATGGGGTTGAAGTCTATCGTTGACAGTTGGTTCTATTTACACCCATACTTCCCGCCTTGAATTTTCAGCTCCTTGCATAGCTTCGCGTGTCGCTCGCGCCAGAGAGCAATCCGTTCGTTTTGGCGATCACAGACGGCTTGCTGTTGTGGCGTGAGCTTCCCGCCCACGGCGCGAGTAGGGTTACAGGCTGGGGCCTTGTTGAGATCGACCTCGGCCAAAAATTCCCCGAGCTCGGCCAACTGTTCCTCCGGAGTCGTTGATGGGGGAGTGCCCTGCTGGGCGCGAACAGGGTGGACGTGTAGGGTAAGCCCTAGGGCAGCGATAGCGAGGGTGCGAACAGTTTTGTGGGACATGACTTTCTCCTTATCTGGCTACGTAGACCCCACGTACTGGTCGCGAAGCTAGGCCCCGTTATCGCACAATGAGTGTGACCTGTTCCCCAATCTGACGGTCTTTGGCAGAGGTTTCGAGTTCGATCACTTGCCCCATTTGCGTCTGGACCTTCACGTGGTTGGTGAGAGTATCCACCGCTACCACTGTGGCCCGTACCGTCCCTCTCTCCTGGACCGCGGGACCGCTGGTACCGGGCTGCGCCTCCTTACTCGTCTGGATGTCGATCAGCGACTGTGCGGGGACATGCACCTCGACGATCTTGCCATCCTTGTCCGTGACGTGCCAGGTGTCTGAGACGCCTTCGATATGCACCACGGTGGCACGCAGCGGTTGCTGCCCAAAGGCACTAGGCGTCATAAGCATGGCGGCGGCGCAGACGACCCCGAGCAGGCGCAGCGTGCCTGGACAAAACGGGCGATGCATAGCGTTGCTCCTTACTGTGACCCGGACACCGCAAGAGCGACCCACAGGTCGAAGGGTAGAGACTCTTGGGGCCTCAGGGAAAGAAAGCCCATTGAATCGTGTATGCACGGCAGGGGACATCATACGCCAGAGTTAGGAAGAATGCGAGCCCCCCACAGGTGCATCCAAGCAAGGGGCACTGTTGAAAATTGCGCTCTTTGTCGGTTTTCTGCTCCTATATGGCTAGCCACATAGCAGAAGAAAGCGTCAGAGAAGCTCGATCGCGTCGAGGGTCATTGTCCGCTGGCGGTTGCCCTGCGCGTAGTCTTTCCACCGGAAAGTCACCCGCCCCTCGTCGCACGCCAGCAGGTGGGCGTTCAGAGGGCACGGCACCGGGGGGCGCACGCGGCCTGTGGAAAAGGCTGTTTGAATTTCCTATACTCTCCCTTTCTCACCCTATCATTCTCCTCTTCTCATTGGAGTTTCGTGGTGGAACGCCAACCCGGGTGGTACAAGCGCATCTTCACCTTGACGGCTGATGCTGTTTTTGCCTTCTTCGGTAGTGACGCGTTTGTCCACGCCTCTGCCCTGGCTTACTACACCATCTTCTCGATTGTGCCGCTGCTACTCTTCATCGCCTTGGCTGGCACCGTCCACAACGCCGAACAGATTCAATATCACATTGTGGTGAGCGTGGAGAAGCAGGCTGGCGCAGCGCCAGCGATGTTTGTGCGCGATATCGTGATCAATAACACATCGGCAGTTGCCAGCGGTCTGGCAACTGGCATCGACATCCTGTTTCTGATCTATGGCGCATCCTCGGTCTTTCACCAACTGCAAAACTCATTGAACGCCATGTGGCATTTGACCCCCCGTGGCGAGACCATCACACGCAGCATCCTGTATGTGGCGACTATGCGCCTCATTTCTGCGCTCATCGTGATTGTGTTGGGGCTGATGTTGATTATGCTGGTGATTGCGAATACAATCGAGTCGGCGTTGGCGTTTAAGCCAATCGAGTGGCTGAGCAAGACTCTGGACGTGCCGCCCACCTACTGGCGGTGGGTGATTGCCCCGCTGACCTATCTGCTCGTGTTCATCCTGATGTTCAAATTCTTGCCCAAGGCAGCCATCCGCTGGCGCGATGTGCTGCCAGGAGCGGTAGTCACCTCGCTCTTGTTGCTCATTGGCAACCGGCTCATCGACCTCTATCTGAGCTATATTTTCCAGATTTCGATTTACGGCGCGGCAGGTTCGGTCTTTGTCTTCCTAATTTGGATCTACTATCTGGCGCTTATCGTGTTATTCGGGGCGAAGTTCACCCTGCTCTATGCCGAACGCTTTGGGCAGGCGATCACGCCTGATGCATCTGTGATGGTGAAGGTCTAACGATGGAGAAACCATATTAAACGTGGATTCGGTGCGACACAAACATAAGGTACAGTAGCTTCAGGACTTTGCAAGATGACGTCTCAGAATTGCTGGAAAAGGTAGGAGTGATTATGCTTAAAAAACTCGTGGAAAATCTGCAACTGTCGGGCCTCGATAGCCTTGCCAGGACGTTTTCCCGTCTCGGTCGGATTGGTTTTTGGCTGCAGATCGTGGTGGGGGCGATACCTTTCCTCTTGACGATCTATGTTCTCATATTCGCGCATTATCCTTCCGGGCCTCGCGCCGGGCTGACTTTCGTGGAATACTTGACGGTGGCGAATTTGCTGATCCTGATTTTCACCACCTTGTGGTTTTATCGGTATACCCGTCTTGCCCAACGCATTACCGATCCGGAATCGCGTCTGTCGGCATCTGCCGTCACCCGATACGTCTGGACGGGGCTGGTGGCCAGCAGTCTTGGCATCCTGTTTTCCATGCTGGTGATGGTGATTGAAACGGCACACCTGTTATATTATTTCCTAAAGGTCCCTCAAGTAGGAGTTCCGGCGTTCCAGGTCACGGGGGCGGGGTCAGCGAGCTGGGTATCCGCCATCGACATGGCGAGCTTGATGGCCCTGAGTCTCCTGGTTTTTGCCGAGGTGATCGTGCTGATTTTCAGTCTCTGGCTCCTTTTCCGAACGACGCAGGCTGTCGCGGCATTTCCTCAAGCCCCCGAAGAGTGACGGCCTGTACTAGAGCGATGACGATCATGCGTTCGTTGCAGAAGTCCCCGAGCTGCCGGGCTGTGCTACCCGCGGGACCTCGCAAGAAGAGGCCCTCCGCAATCCCCAAGAGACCTTCGCCTATGGCTTGTTGATCCCAAAGGGCGCCCTGTGGCATACCCGATGGGGGCGGGCGGCGCTGGGCGGCGGGCCGACCCCAGCGCGGGCCCAGCGGGAGGACGACTAGAGGGCACGGGGGGTGTGCACGCGGACGGTGGAAAAGGTCGTTTGATTTTTTTATACTTATGCGCATCACAGGGGCGGTACACGGTGGTAACAGGCTAGTAGTGGCAGGCCATGCGAGAAGCATTGCAGCAGTCGTTAGCAGCAAGAGAGAGCCAGGAGATTGGGGACTGTGGTCGTCGAGGGTATAGGGAAGGAGAGTACCATGAAGCACAAGTATGAGGGCATCAGTAAGTGGTCGAAGTGGGTAGGGATCATCGGGCTTCTGGCCGTGCTCCTGCTCACCAGCGCCGTCCCAGTGTACGCGTGGCGCGGCGGGGGCGGATGGGGCGGCGGGCGCGGATGGGGTGGCGGTTGGCACGGACGGGGCGGGTGGCACGGGTGGCACGGCGGGCGCGGGTGGGGCGGCTCCCGTGTCAGCGTCGGGATCGGTGTCGGGCCATTTTGGGGCCCGGCCTGGGGTTGGGGCTGGGGACCGGCTTGGGGTTGGGGACCGGCTTGGGGACCGGCTTGGGGCTGGGGACCCGCATGGGGAGGGGGAACGGTGGTCGTTACCCAACCCTCCCAGCAGTTGTCGATCCAGCCCCCCGCGCCTCCAACTGCCTCCTGGTACTACTGTGACAATCCGCAGGGCTATTACCCGTATGTCCAGCAATGCCCCGGCGGTTGGCGAGCGGTCGCACCGACACCACAGTAGATGTCCATAGATGACCTCCGCACTCGTGTAGAGGCTGGGCGGAGGTCATGGGGTTTATACAGAGTACGTGTAAAAACCGGTCATAACGGTACCTCTTGTGACTGTTCCCGGACACGCTTCACGATTTCTCCCACTACCGACTTGCTTACGTTGCCTTGTAAGGCATCCTGAATTTGGCGAATACTCATATCCGTTGTACCCGCGAGCTCTTCGATGCGCGTAACGAACCGGGCTGGTGTCGTCGGCCGTCCTAACCGCTTGCCACGTACCCGAGCCGCTTCCATTCCCGCCTTCACTCTCTCTGAAATGAGCGACGATTCTAACTCGGCCATGGCGCCAATGATGGTGAACATGGCCTTGCCCATCGGGCTCTCCGTGTCCACCTGATCCTGAACACTGATGAAGCGAATCCCGAGGTGATGAAATTCATCAAGGGCATTGAGGAGGTGGGCAACACTGCGAGCAAAGCGATCGAACTTCCACACCAACACACAGTCAAAGGCATGGCTGCGTGCGGCCCGCATCAGCGCTTGGAGCTGTGGCCGCCCCTCCTTGCGGCCTGATACCGCGATGTCCAGGTATTCCGCCACAATCTCCAGCTCAGCATGCGTGGCATAACGGAGGAGACCATCCGCCTGGAGATCAGGCTTTTGATGGATGGTGGAGACGCGCAGGTAAAGAGCTGTGCGCATGGGAATGTTCCTAGCAGGCTAAGAGGCTATCCCAGTAGGATATTTGATGGTATCATACGGGCTAAAACACTTGCCGTATAGGAGCCGCACTGATGCCTGCCCCCCATGAGAACGCGCACGGTGACTGGCGTATCCCTGCTGCGTTGTGGGAGCGCCTCGAGCCCTTGCTCCCTCCGCGCCAACCCCATCCGTTGGGGTGCCATCGCCCCCGCGTTGATGATCGCAAAGCACTGGATGCCATCTTCTTCGTGCTGCGCACCGGCCGCCAGTGGGGTGCCCTGGACGCCACGGGGCTCTGCTCGCACAGCGCGGCGCATCGTCGCTTTCAAGAGGGGACAGACGCAGACGTCTTCGTGGCGTTGTGGGAACAGGGCCTCGTGGACTATGATGCCTTGCGAGGCCTTGCCTGGGAGTGGCTCGCGATGGACGGCGCGATGACCCAAGCCCCCCTTGGGGGGAAAAAGGTGGGCAAGAACCCCACCGATCGCGGGAAAACGGGGACCAAACGCAGCGTGCTCACCGATGGCCAGGGCGTCCCCCTCGGGCGCGCCGTCGACGGCGCGCATCGGAATGCTTGCAAGATGACGCGCGCTACGCTTGAGAGTCTCGCCGTCGAGCGGCCCGACGCGACCCCCGAGGCGCCGCAAGGCCTGGGCCTGGATACAGGCGATGACGATGATGAGGTGCGGGCTCTCGTGGACGAGTTTGGCTTCACCGCCCACATCCGCGCACGGGGAGAAGAAGCCAAGGCGCTCAAGGAGGAGGCTGGCTGCAAAGCACGGCGCTGGGGCGTCGAACGTCCCCAGAGTTGGATGAATCGCTTCCGACGCGTGTTGATTCGCTGGGATAAAAAAGCGCGGAACGACCTGGGGTTCTTGCATTTAGTCTGTGCCTATATCACATATAAACAGGCTGGCCTATTGGGATAGGCTCTTAGGAGCCTTTGGCATCTTTTTCATGCACTCGCCGTCGTTTTTGGCGTACTAACGCCAGCTCCACCAATGTCAGGGACACGATAACGCTCAGACCCTCTTTGGCGTCGAGCCGATCCCGTGCGACAATCACATCCACAAGCTTCTCGACCCGCTTGCACCACGCTATTTCGCACCTGTCTTTTTCGAGGTCTTTGCCCACCTTGAGCAGCAGCGCTGGTTAGAGCCATTTCGCGTGCTGGACCAGCAGTTGTTCGTCTCACTGGATGGCACGCAGTACTTTTCCTCCCAAGCCCTCCATTGTCGAAACTGTCTCACGCGTCAGCTGTCCCGCGGTCACACCCTGTATTACCATACGGCGATTACCCCGGTCCTTGTCTGCCCTGGACACGCACAGGTCATCGCCTTAGCTCCCGAATATATCATGCCGCAAGATGGTCATGCGCAACAGGACTGTGAGCAAGCTGCGGGCAAACGTTGGATGACGCAACATGCTGCGCCCCTGGTCCCGCATCACGTGACCTTGCGGGGCGATGATCTCTCCAGCAAGGCCCCGTTTTGTGCGTTGGCTCTCCACCAGGGGTTCAACTTTATCTTGGTGTGTAAGCCTGATGCGCATCCCAAGTTGTATGACCGCTTGGCCTTGTGGCAGGCCCAGGGTGCTATCACCCAATGTGAACAGCGCCGTAGGCAGGGACGGGTGACGGAAGGGGCAATCTCTCGCTTCCTCAATGAGGTCCTGCTGCAAGGCGGTAAGCAGGCACTCGCGGTCAATTGGGTCGAGATGACCGTAGTCAATGCCAAAACGGGCGCACAACTCTATTACAACACCTTTATCACCAATCACCGTCTCAGTATGGCGAACGTGGCCCAGGTGGCCCAAGCTGGTCGTGGACGGTGGAAGATTGCAAACGAAAACCACAACGTCCTCAAGACCAAAGGCTATCATCTCGAGCATACCTTCGGCCCTGGCAAGCAGTATCTCTCGGCGACGATGCTCAGCCTCAATTTGTTGGCCTTCTTGTTCCATACAGTGCTGGAATGGAGCGCTGAGCGATATGCCTTACTGCGTCAAGTGCTGGCACGACGCCAGACGTTTTTCGAGGATATACGAGCCCTGACCCGTTATAGGGTGTTTGAAAGCTGGCAGCACCTGATGGACTTCATGCTCCAGGGGCTTCAGCTCGAATCCAAGCTCGTCCTCAAAGCGTAGGCCCACGCTCGATACGTCTTGAGATCCAAAATTAGAATTGCTGGGTCGCGTCATCTTGGGCTTGACACTTGGAAAGTAAATTGCATTATATCCTACAAGAGGTTAGAAGCACTTACAAAACTCGCAACCACTTACGAGTTATTTGACCATAAGGGGAAGGACTGGCGCTCGGCGGCTAAGGAGATTTTCTCCCGATCACGAGACACAAGGAGATAGACCATGATGACCATGACCATCCCGCTGCCAACATACCTGACTATGGCAGACAGTGTCAGGAATATCTTCAAAAAATGGTTGAACAACGTCGTGCGACAGGTCATTGTTGGTCCGGAACACCCCCCACCTCTGCCTCCAGACCAGGCGGTGGACGCGCCAACCCTGCGGCCTCCCTTCCTGTATAGGAACCACCGTTTTACCGAGCCTTTTATCGCCCTGCGGGGGCAGCAACTCACGGGAGAACTCTCCTTTGCCCAGGCGACGAATCTCCGTCTGGAAGATCTCTCATCCGACTGGACAGAGCCCGAAAGACGCGCCTTCCTCCGCCGCTCCCTCCAGGAGGCCTCCGGGGACACGCCGGTCTTTGACATGAGTGACGTGCACTATACCCCTATGCCAGACACGCCACAGGTGCCGGACTTTCACCAGGTCGTGCTCGTCAATGCGGATTTTCACTATGCCGTCCTCCCCAACGCCGATTTTACCGGGGCCTATCTCAAACGCGCCTCATTTCAGCACGCCCAGCTGCCGTACGCCTCGTTCCAGGAGGCCGTATTGCTCCAAGTTGATATGGATGGTGCGGTACTTGATGGGGCGAATTTTCTCCAGGCTGACTTGCGCCGGGTGTACCATCTGGAGCGGGCCTCCCTGGAACAGGCGCTCTACAACGAGCACACGATGTTTCCGAAGGGTTTTCGCCCGTACTTGAGGGGCATGTGTGAAGTTGTCCACAAGTCTGTCTGAGGTGATGATGGCACGGAAGTTGCCCACTCAAGTTGCGGTGTTCGTGCGTTGTGCCAGTCAGAGGTGTGGGTAGCCATACGAGGCAAACGGCAGGAGAACTCTTGTCGCTCAATTTGGAGAGCATGCAGATGCTGGACGGCAAGGGCCATGATGCACCTCCTGTCGTAACTGCCTTGGCATCATAGCGCAATACGGTCGCAGGGCATCATTCGATTCTTCTCCCGAGGAAAAATCGTGCGGTTCATCCAGGCCCCTTGAACGTGGGATACATGACGACAACGCGGACGACAAGCTCGTGCACGACGGTCAATGGGTCCTCGTTCGTGTCGGCTCTTCGCGCTATTTCCCGGAGGCGATTCGCAGCGATTCGGCCAGACGCCACGTGTGGTAGAGGGCGAGATCGGCCCACACGAACGTCTCGAGGGCGGCCCGCGCTGTGGCCATTGGCACCCGTTGTAGAGCGATATCTTCCAGTATCTGTTCGCGGCCGGTCTTGCGTTCGGCACTGAGCTTTTTCGACGCGTCTTCGAGCGCCTCGAAGATCGTTGGATCGGGTGTCGCCGTGAGGTCTCTTGTCGCGTCAACCCACGCGGCCAATGCCTGCGCGCCCGCTTCGAAGTCTGCCGGCGGCTGCCAGCCGCTCACGGCCGGCGGGATGCGTGTCAGGTCGTCATGCAGCTCGGTGAGATGATCCAGCGCGTGGACGAGCCGGACAAGCCGGGGCCCTATTGTGCCCAGATCGGTCGTCTCCAGCGGGAGCGATGCCAGAAAGTGTTCGATCTGCTGGACCGCGTCGGCCGGTGGGTTGTAAGCGACGAATTCTCCAGCGAGCCGCCGCCGGATCGCATCGACCGCACCTTGGGCGCTCTCCAGGATCGCCCGCCAGACGGCCTCGAGGGCCACTTCCCCTCCCGCTTCGGCGAGGGTCGGATCGAGGCGGCTAAGGGCCGACTCGCTGCCTGTGCCAGAGATCCGCATGATGAACCCCGCGAAGTGATCGAGCCACGGATAGAACACAACGATGCCGGCGAGCTTGAACAGGCTGCTGAATGTCGCCATCGCCAGCACGCCGTCCGGATCATAGAGTTGAGCGCCGACCCAGTCTGCCGCGGCCGTGAGCGGTCCGAGAAACAGGATTCCAAGCACGCCGACGATGACACTGAAGATGATGTGTGCCAGCGATGCGCGCCGCACCGCAAGGCTCCCGCCGATCATCACCAGCCCGGTCGTCACCGCCGTTCCAACGCTTTGCCCGACGATCAGCGCGCAGCCCTGCGCGAACGTCAGCGAGCCCGCGTTCAACGCAACTAGTGTCGCCGCTCCAGCTGCGGTCGAGCTCTGCATGACGATGGACATGAGGACGCCGATGCCGGCGAGGATCCACCGCGCGCCAAAACCCCGGCCGGCAAATGCCTCGAGGTGCCACGAAACGCCTCCCATCCCGGTCTGCAGGAAGTCGATCCCGGTGAAGATCAGTCCGAAGCCGGCGAGGACCGCTCCCAGCGATCGCGTCTTACCGCGCGCGATCAGCCAGAGAAACGCACCGACGCCGAGCATCGGCAGGGCGGCGGCAGAAATCCTGAAGCGCAGGCCGAAGATAGCCACCAGCCAGATGGTCGACGTCGTTCCGAGCGTCGCGCCAATGATCATCCCGACCGCCTGCGAGAAGGTGACCAGTCCTGCGCTGACGAAGCCGATAACGGTCAGGATTGCCGCGGTGGAGGATTGAATCACCGCGGTAAAGAACGCACCGGAAGCAACCGCGCTGAGCCGACCGGCGACAAGCCTCTGGAGCGCGCGGCGTAGCGAGTCGCCCGCAAGGCCCTTCAGACCTTCGGTGAGGTGGTGGATTCCGAGCAGGAACAAACCCAGACCACCCACGAGAGTTACGACGACAGCTGTATCCATGGACTGCACCTAGTATGCGCTAATACCTCGCGGGAATGAACCGCCTGCCCTTGAGGGTCGCCTGATCGTCGTAAGCGTGTTTGTTGGACCGCTCGGGGAGCTTTACCTGCTTGCGTTTGACTTTCTTATAAGGGATCAGGCTGAGCAGGTGATGGATGCAGTTAAGACGCGCGCGTCGCTTGTCGTCTGAAGGAACGATATACCAGGGCGCAAACTCCGTGTCCGTCGCCTTGAGCATGATGTCGCGCGCCCTTGAGTACTCGAACCATCGGCTCCGCGAGCAAAGGTCCGTCGGGCTCAGCTTCCACTGGCGTAGTGGGTCCGTGATGCGGGCCTCGAAGCGCCGCTTCTGCTCCGGCTCGCTGACCTCGAGCCAGTACTTGATGAGCTGGATGCCGTCGTCCACGATGTACAGCTCGAACTCGGGGCAAACCTTGAGAAAGCGTTGGTGCTGCGCTTTCGAGCAGAAGCCCATCACGTACTCGATGCCCGCTCGGTTGTACCAGCTGCGGTCGAAGATCACGACTTCGCCAGCCGCTGGGGCATGCTGCAGGTAGCGCTGCATATAGAGCTGGGACTTCTCGCGATCGGACGGTGCCGGCAAAGCCACCACACGAAACACGCGCGGGCTGACGCGCTCGGTGATTGCTTTGATCACGCCGCCCTTGCCGGCGGCGTCGCGCCCTTCGAAGACCACGACTATCCGCGCACCCTCTGCCTTAACCCAGTCCTGCAAGACGCACAGCTCCACTTGCAGAGCGCGCAGCTCTTCTTCGTATTGCTTGCGTTTCAAGCGTCCATTGGTATCTGCCATTTTTTTCTTCCTTGTTGCCTGATCAAAGCCGCGTCGCAAATCGGTTCCTGGCTCGACTCTTACTACGAACGGCTTTCTGGATCGTGCATGGCTTCGTGATTCATTCCTCGCAGCTTATTTCTCCAGCCACCCATCCGAAGTCATTCCCGCATGTTTTAAGCGGGCATCCAGGCGTATTCGGAACTGGACCCCCGATAAAAACGTTCGGGGCTGACGCCGCAAAACGCTTATCACTATCCAATACCCCGATGATTGCGGCGGAGTTCTTCATGTCAACTGTTTCCCCGTTCGCCATGAGCCGTTGTCATCGCCATAGTCACGCCCCGGCTTCCACTGCGGTTACGGCACCACGCAAGGACTCTGACGAACGAATGACCAGCTTCTCCGCCTCCACGACGAGGAAGAACACGAGGCCACCCAGGATGATGCGGGGCCAGACCCAGAGCGGGATGGCTTCATTGTCGAAGAGCACCTGGAGCGGCGGCGCATAGGTGAAAAGGAGCTGCAGGATGATCACCGCCCCGATGCCGAGCGGCAGGTACTTGTTGCCGAGATGAGCTGTGAGCGACAGCGACGAGTCGAGCAGATAACGGCTGTTGAGCAGATACAAGCACTGCCCGATGGTGATCGCGTTGACGGCGACGGTGCGTGCGAGCGCATCGGAGGCGCCCTGCCGCTTCATCCAAAAGAACGCCCACAGTGTGAACGCCAGCAGCGCCAGGCCGACAAAGCTGACGCGCCAGAGACCGAAGCCGGTCAGGATCGGCCGGTCCACCGCGCGAGGCGGCCGCAACATGACGTCCAACTCGTGAGGCTCGAAAGCGATTACCAACCCGAGTGCGACAGAAGTCACCATGTTGACCCACAGAACCTGGGGCGCTGTAATCGGCATGGTGAAGCCGAACAGAATAGCCACCGCGATCACCAGCGCCTGGGCGACGTTGGTCGGCAGCATAAAGAGGATCGCCTTCTCAATGTTGTTATAGACGGTGCGGCCTTCCTTGACTGCCGCTCCGATGGAGGCGAAGTTGTCGTCGGCAAGGATCATCCCGGCCGCCTCTTTGGTCACCTCGGTGCCCTTGATGCCCATGGCCACACCGATGTCCGCTTTCTTCAAGGACGGCGCGTCGTTGACGCCATCACCGGTCATCGCCACGATGTGCTGGTTCGCCTGGATGGCCTTCACGAGACGTAGCTTGTGCTCGGGACTGGCGCGCGCGAACACGTCCACGTCGCGCACGGTTTCCTGCAGCGCCGCTTCGTTCATCTCCTCGATTTCCGCGCCGGTCACCGCGGTCTTGCCGTCGCCGATGCCGAGCATTTTGGCGATGGCCGCGGCGGTGATTTTGTGGTCTCCAGTGATCATCGTCACGCGGATCCCGCCGCCATGGCACTCTTTTACGGCTGCAATGGCTTCCTTGCGCGGCGGATCAAGCAGGCCGACCAAGCCGAGCAACACGAGGTTCTTCGGCAAATCGGCCGGGCCTAAGCTCCCCGCCTTGACGCCCGGGTTTTCGAGCCACGCTAACGCCAAAACCCGCTCTCCCTGGCCGGCGAGCTTGTCGGAGGCCTTAAGAAAATGGTCGCGGTTGATCGGCGCCTGTTTTCCGTCCGCGGTCTGCTGCCGGTCGCAGGCGTCGAGGATGACCTCCGGCGCGCCCTTGACGAGGAATATCTCCTTGCCGCCGGCGTCCTTGTGCAAGGTCGCCATGAAGCGATGCTCCGATTCAAACGGAATGGCGTCGATCCGGGGATAGGCGGCCTGCTCCGCTTGCCGTTCCATACCGAGCTTGGTCGCAAACGGGTAAAGCGCCCCCTCGGTGGGATCGCCCTCTACCTTCCACGCCCCTTCCTGCTGAAAGAGCTCCGCATCGTTGCACAGCATCGACACTCGACCCAGGAGTTGAAGAACTGGGTCCGTGCCCGCCGGCTTGCCATTTTGTTTGACTTCGCCCTCCGGCGCGTAGCCGTTGCCGGTGATCTGGTATTGGGATTCGGCGGTAACGGCAGAGACAACCATCATCTCCATCAAGGTCAAAGTGCCGGTCTTGTCCGAGCAGATGCGCGACACCGACCCCAAGGTTTCTACGGCGGGGAGGCGCCGGATGATCGCGTTGCGCTGGGCCATGCGCTGCACGCCAATCGCCAGGGTGATGGTGATGATCGCGGGAAGGCCCTCCGGGATCACCGACACCGCGATGCCTACCACCGCCTGGAACAGCTCCACGAAGTCCATTTGCTTCACCCACTTGCCGTAGGCGAAGATCAGGACGCTCACGACCCCGATGACGGCGGTGATGGCGTAGCCGAACTTTTTGATCTGGCGCAGGAGTGGCGTCTCCAGCGCGCTGACACCGGCAAGCAGCTGATTGATGCGGCCCAGCTCCGTTTCGCTCCCCGTCCCAACCACCACTCCAGTGGCGCGCCCCGCTACCACCAGGGTTCCGGAAAACGCCATGCTTGCGCGGTCGCCGACGGTAGCCTTTTCGGGGACGGGATCGGTGGACTTGTCCGCCGGCACAGACTCGCCGGTGAGGGCGGCCTCCTCCGTACGGAGATTCTTCACGTCGGCGAGCCTCAGATCGGCAGGCACCTTGTCTCCCGATTCGAGCAGCACGATGTCCCCCGGCACCAGTTGTTCCGCCGGGATCATCCGGGTCTCGCCGCCACGCAGTGTGCGCGCTTCTGCCGACAGCATGTTGCGGATCGAATCCAGAGCTTTCTCGGCTTTTCCCTCCTGGATGAAACCGAGCAGCCCGTTGAGAATGACAACGCCCAGAATGATCGCGGCGTCAATCCACAGGTCGAGCATCATCTTGGTGAAGCCCGCGCCGAGCAGCACGTAGACCAGGATGTTGTTGAACTGGGAAAGGAATCGCATGAACGGCCCGCGCTTTTTGCCTTCCGGCAAGCGGTTGGGACCGTACTTGTGCAGACGGGTGGAGGCTTCGCCGGCGTCGAGTCCTTTGCCGATGCTGGTACCGAACTGCTTGAGCACCTCATCGACGGCGAAGGCATGCCAGGCGGTAGCGGTGGCCACTGATCTGGAGTTTACTGTTGCGTCCATCTGGTTGCTCCTTCCGGTTTTGATCCACCTGTGGAACGAATCTGTTCTCCCCCGCGAAGGGCGCTCGGCTCGGAAGCGCCAGGCATGACCAGCAGGATGGATGCACGTTACGCTGGACTCGGACTCCACGAAAGCTATGCCCAGCGACCGCTTTACCGTCCCCCCGATTTGGGTACTTCCTAAGCGGGATGGGCGTGTGCCACGGCCAATGTCGCAGATAACACCTTTCAATGGCTCATTCAGCAGTGTGAGGAGCGCATGATTGTCCTCAGTGATACGGCCTTCCATGCGACCGAGGGCGATCCCACCAACCTCAAACTGTGTCAACGGGGGGAGTGGGAAGATCGTCTCCTCGTGGAGACCGTCTTGTCGATGCTGACTGTCGTGTGCCATTTCAAGAAAGTCATGCACCGAGCCTGGGCGTATTTCCACGCCCGGCTCGCGTTCACCATGGCCGCTTTTAATCTGCTGGTCCAGTGGCACGGCTTCCAGCCCAATGCGTCGGGCTTCGTGCCTCTCTCAATGGCTGAATTTAGTCTGTAAAATCTAAGGATGTCGCAATCACCTCGGATCTTGAAGAAGCCGAAGCTGCTCTGGCGGGCTGCGGAGGCGTGCAGCCGCACCCCTACAGCGCGCCAGTGCGGTCAATGAGGCCATGTATCAGCGTGGCCAGCGCCAGCAATGCGGATGAACTCCGCGCTGCGGCCGGTAGCAAGAGGGGGCGGAGATGCTCTCGATCGTGTTGCCGTTGACCGCAGCGTTGACCTATTAAGCATGTCCTGTCGTCCAAGAGCAGCCGATGAGCCCTCATCCCGGACTGTCCAGCCGCCCTGTCTCCAGTACGCACGGGGCCCCGGCACGTCGGCACCGCCCCTAGGCCTGCCCCGCCGGCTTCACGCCCTGGAGCGCCTGCTGCAGGCGCGCCTCCTGCTCGTTCGACAGCGACGTCCGCAGTATCGTGCCCTCGAAAGGCTGCAACTCGGGTAGGACTCTATCAGCCATCACACGGCGCACCAGGACAAAGAGCGCCGACGAGCCCGGCTCAATGGTTGAGCCCACCGACCGGATAAAGGTATCGTCAATGCCGTAATCCGACAGCGCCCCCGCCAGGGCTCCAGAGCCGGCTCCCAAGGCCGCGCCGGTCACCAGGCCGATCAGCGGGTTGAGGAACAGCAGGCCGATCAGGGTCCCCCACACGGCGCCCTTGAGCCCGCCGGTTGTCGCCCCCAGGCCACTGAGGTCGACGGCCTGCTTCAGGTGCACGCGGCCGCTCTGGTCGCGCACCACGATGCAGGAATCCTCGAGGTCGATCAGGTACTCCTTTTGCAGGGCCGTCAGCTTGTTTAACACCTGGTCAGCGGTATCTTGACCCTTAAACCCCACAGCAATCAGATCACTCATCCTGACCACTCCTCTCCCTTCCCGGTATTGGCGCCCATGGCCCCTGCTCCTGCAGATGCTGGCCACTCCCCCAGGCTGCGGCGCTCGTCCGCCGCGCTTCTGGTAGAATGGCGCTGCCGATGCGTCTCTGTCCTGCTCTCTGCGGAGAAGGAACCCACAGCACGGGGTGATGCGCTGCAGACCAGAGATGCTATGGTCCTTTAGGCGAAAGCAATAATCAACCCATCAGAAGCTTTCATACAAATTATGACTCATAATAATCCATGTCAAGTTATATGCCCACGTTCAAGGAGTCAGGTTGAACCATGCGATTTTTGCGTCCGAAGAGGTAAATTTTCTCAATTGGAAGCGAAGGACGGACAAAAGTGTCCTTTTAAAGACGGTAATGTTGTAGCCATCATGCTCACAACGCCATGCAGAGTCTCTGGTGGTCACCCATTGTTGACACTTTTTGACCAAAATCCTCCTCCAATGGGTATCCCCACCCTTACATGAGGGCTGGGATACAGCCCTCTCCGCAAGAAAATACCCTGTGTTCATTTAGTCCTCTTGAACGTGAGGCCGAGCGCTACGAACGCCTCAAAGACCGCATTCCGCTAGGGCGCGTGGGCAAGCCTGCGGATCTCGTGGGAACCGCCGTCTCTCTAGCGTCGGCCGCCTCAGATTACATGACAGGCCATATCCTCACGGTCGACGGCGGCTGGCTGGCCTCCTGAGCCCCATGCAGCTAGCGCACGAGGAACACCGAACAGTCGATAGCGTCGAGGAGGGTGGGTAACCCCTCACCCTCCAGAAGGGGGCTATGCGCGCTGATAATCAGCGTTCCGCCGCGGGCTGTGTACAGCGCGTGCGCGAGCCCTGCGGCCGAGGGGTTCACCAGCTGACGGTAATGGCCTTTGATCTGCTGCGCCTGCAGGCGCCCGTCGATCTCCTCCTCGAGGCGCTGCGCGACGTCGGGGGCGTCGGCGATGACCATCACCGTCAGCTGGCCGCCGGTCATCGAGGCGATACGGGCCGCCACCGCCACCGCGCGCCTGGCCGCCGGTGAGCCGTCATAGGCGAGTTGCACCGGCTGACAGATGGCATGGCCCTGCTGCAACAACAACACCGGCCGTAGCGCCTGGGCGGCGACCTCGCGGGCTGTGGCGCCGAGCCGCACCCGACGGGTCGCAGCCCAACTCGCTCGGCCCAAGGCCAGGAGGTCTGCCTCTTGCGCCGCTGCCAGCAATTCGGCAGTAACCTGCCCCCGCGCGACACGAAATGACCAGCGGAGCTGGCGTCGCCCTGCGACGCCAGCCAAGGTCTGTCGCGCCTGCTCCGCCTGGATGCGTAACTCCCGCTCCATGCTCGGGCTATCCAGCGGGCGGGCGACGTCTGACAGGTATCTGACTTCGCGGGCGAAGGGCAAGCCGGCCAGAGACAGCAGATTGACATCCTCCACGAAGATGCCGACCAGCTCCGCCTGCAGGGCATCGGCAAGCTCGGATGCCGCTTCCAGAGCGGCCAGGCTGTGCCGCGACGCATCCAGGGCCACCAAGATGCGTCGGATCGTCGGTTCACGCTCGTGTTCGTTCATCCCCCGCACTCCCTCGCTCGGGCAGCCCGAATGCCTGCCGCTTCTCCGCTAGCTCCAGCAGACGCGCCTCAACCCGCTGATTGACGCTGCCGGCCGGAAATTCCCCCTGGGCGTCGCGCTCCCCGGCCGGCGTGCCGGTCAAGAGCTCGATGCCCTGGTCGATCGTCTCCACCGGATAGACATGGAACCGGCCGGCGGCCACCGCTGCGACGACGTCAGGCCGCAGCATCAGGTGCTTGACGTTTGACGCGGGGATGAGCACCCCCTGCTCACCGGTCATCCCCTGGGCACGGCAGACATCGAAGAAGCCCTCGATCTTCTCATTCACCCCGCCGATGACCTGCACCTGGCCGTGCTGATTGACGGAGCCGGTCACTGCCAACCCTTGCTTGACCGGGAGCTCGGCCAGCGCCGAGAGCAGGGCGTAGAGCTCCACCGACGACGCGCTATCGCCTTCCACGCCGCTGTAGGATTGCTCAAAGACCAGGCTGGCGGAGAGTGACAGCGGTCGATCGGCGGCGTAGTGCGCGCCTAGATAGGCGGCGAGGATCAACACCCCTTTCGAGTAGATCGGACCGCCCAAGGCCACCTCGCGCTCGATGCTCACCACCTCGCCGCGTCCGAGGCGTACGCGCGCCGTGATGCGGCTGGGGCGTCCGAAGGCGAACTGGCCGAGCGTGATCACCGGCAGTCCGTTGACCTGACCGACCTTCGCGCCCGCGGAATCGATCAAGATCGTGCCGCGTTGAATATCCTCCTGAATGCGTTCGCGTACCCGATCGGAACGGTAGACTTGGGCGTCGATGGCGCGCTGGACGTCCGCCGCCGTGACCACCTCATGCGACGCCTCGCCGGCCCAATAGTCGGCTTCGCGCAGCAGGTCGGCGATGCTCCGCACGTGGGTCGACAGGCGCTCGGCGTCGCCGGCTAAGCGAGCGCTCTGCTCGATCACGCGGGCGACGGCATCGCGGTTGAAGGGGCGCAACCCTTCTCGATGCACCAGCGTCGCGATCATCCGGGCGTACAGGAGATGATTCTCCGGGGTGCGATCCATCTGATCTTCGAAATCCGCGGCGACCTTAAACAACTCCGCGAAATCGGGATCCAGCTGGGACAGCGTGTAGTAGAGCTGGCGCTCGCCCAGGAGGACGACCTTGACGTCCAGCGGGATCGGCTCTGGCTCCAGCGAGACAGTACTGATCAGGCTGAGCGTCTGCCCCAACACCTCGATGCGGAGCTCGGCGGAGCTCAGGGCGCGTTTCAGCTCCTCCCAGGCCAATGGCTGTGACAAGACTTTGCGGGCGTCGAGGATCAAATACCCACCGTTGGCGCGGTGCAGCGCCCCGGCTTTGATGAGATTGAAGTCGGTCACTAACGCCCCCAGGTGGGCCATGTGTTCGATGCGCCCCACGAGATTTTGCACCGTGGGGCGATCTTCGTAAATCACCGGCGCGCCGGTGGCGCCGGTATGGTCGACGATGACGTCGACCTGGTAGCGTCGGAAAAAGGACAACCCGGTCGGCGTGGGAGGACGCCGCGGTGTCCCATCGGCGGGCATCGGTGGAGGTGTCTCCGGGCCCTCAGCTGGACGGCGAAATTCCTCCAGATTCTCCATGACATCCTGCTCGACCCGCCGCAAATATTCCACCACTTCAGGCAACTCGAGGTACTGTCGGCGCAGCTCTTCCACGAAAGGATCTACAGCGTATCTCCCCACCTCCTGTTCCAGGTCCTTGACCTTGGTTCGGCGTTCGCGGTCCCATTGGGGCATCTGACCGAGCGATTTTTGCAGCTCTTCCTGGAGCACCGACACACTCGCCTGGACGCGCTCCTGCTCTTCAGGGGGGAGTTGCTGGAAGTCCTCGGGGTTGATCGCCTGACCGCCGCGTATCGGCGCGAAGGCCAGCCCCATTGGCGTGCGCATCAAGGCGAGACCGTGTTCCTGGGCCTGACGCTGGACGTCCGCCAGCGCCTTCTCTTGCCGTTCGCGAAATTCTTCTTCGATGTCCTGGCGGCGCGTCCGGTAATGCTCGCTTTCAAAGGTGGCGGGGATGGCGGTGCGCACTTCCTCCACGAGCCGCTCCATATCCCGGCGGAGCTTGGGCCCGTCCCCAGGTGGCAGTCGCAGCGCGCACGGTTTATGCGGCTCCACGAAATTATTCACGTAGCACCAATCCGATGGGGGAGGGTGTGTGGCCGCCTGACGCTCGAGGTAGGGGCGCACCACGGCATACTTCTCGGTGCCCTCCGGGCCCAGCGCGAACAGATTGAAGCCCTCGCGGCGGATGCCAACCCCGAACCGTACCGCCTCGACGGCCCGCGCCTGCCCAATGACCTCTGCCAGGTCTTCCAAGTCTGCTGTGCTTTCAAACGTGAACTGTGTCGGATCGCAGCGCTGGTAGAGCGCCGTGGCTTCCAACGGCTTGACAAGCCCCATAGCTCATGTTCTCCGTCGTCTGTAAGGTCGCTCCCGTGCCAACGCCATGGCGGCGTTGACCCTATTCGTGCGGACGAATGGTGAGGACGGGACAGGAGGCCGTGCGCACCACTCGCTCTGCGATACTCCCCAGGATCAAGCGGCTAAAGCCCGTGCGCCCTGCCGTCGCCATCACGATCAAATCGACGTGGTTGGCCTCGGCGGTCTCGATGATCGTACGGTAAGGCGTTCCCACGATGCGCGCCCCCTCGACCTTGGCGGCCTCGGCCTCAGGAACGATCTGCGCCAAATCCACAGTGGCCTGGCGCTCGAGATCCTCCGTAGATGCGCTGTCGTCTACTCGCCGCAGGTCCAGAGCGGAAATCAAATGTCAAATCAACACCTACACTAAGATCCATTATCCTCGGACTTGAATGACTTGCAAAGCGGGGACACGATTCATCCTAAAAACCGCAGTTCAGCTGCTGGTAATGATATAAGCTGCTGATAGTGTTGGAAGTAATTTCGACATGGGAGGTCACCCGATGGGTGAAGCGAAACGGCGGGAGTTGGCGGTGCGTCAGCAAGTGGTAGAGGTGCTGGGTCTACAAAGCGCGAGCGGGCCGCTCAAAGTGCGCTGGGATGACAAATCACAAGCGACCGTGCTTGGGCAGATGGCTTTTTTCATCGAGTTTCTGACGGCAACAGGTCTTTTCGATCAATGGGTGGTCGATTGTCCGCTTGATTATAAGAGTCCCAACGGATCAAACCGGCGCGACATATTGGGGACATGGATGCTGTCGATACTTTCAGGTCATTGGCGTTACGCGCACGTAAGCGCTATACGCGCTGACGGGGTCAATCCAGGGCTGTTAGGAATGAGCGCAGTGGTGGCCGAGGACACACTGCGCCGTGGGCTTAAGGCGATTGATGAGAACGCGGGGACCCAGTGGCTTTGGCGTCACATCGGGCGCACGGTGTTAGGCTTATTAGAAGCGCCGTGGATCTTAGATGTGGATGTCACGATCAAGCCGTTGTACGGCAAACAACAGGGAGCGGTGGTGGGATACAATCCGCACAAGCCTGGACGTCCATCGCATGCCTACCACAGCTATCAAGTTTCGGGGCTCAGACTGATGCTGGGAGTGGATGTGCTAGCGGGCAATGAGAGTCACGCTAATCAGACGTTGCCGGGGTTAGTGAAGCTACTTGATAGTTTGCCTGAAAGTAAGCGTCCCATGCTGGTGCGCGGGGATGCGGGACTGGCAGGCGAGCCGTTGTTGTATGCACTGGAGAGGCGAGGGCAGAATTATTTATTCAAGCTTAGGCTGACGAGCAACGTCAAGCGCTACATTGAGAAACTTTTTTGGGAAACGGATTGGAAAAGAGCGGGACAAGGCTGGGAAGGTAAAGGCGGAGAACTTAGGCTGGAGGGCTGGAGTTGTTCTAGGCGGGTGGTGGTGCTGCGTCGGCCGTTGAGGGGAGAAGCGCTTTTGGCCGATGAGTCTCAGGGGGTGCTGGATTTTGTTGAAGCCAACATTCCGGCCAAGCGCTATGAGTACGCCGTGCTGGTGACTGATCTGAAGCACGAGCTCCTGACCATTGCCCAACTGTATCGTGATCGGGGTGATGCCGAGAATACATTCGATGAGCTTAAGAACCAATGGGGTTGGGGTGGATTTACCACCCAGGATCTGGCGCGCTGTAGGCTGTCAGCGCTGGCGGTGGCCTTGGTCTACAACTGGTGGAGTTTATTTGTGCGGCTGGGAAATCCCAAAGCACGATTGGAAGCGATCACGAGTCGGCCGTTTTTGCTCTCGGCGGTGGCGCGTCAGACTACTCATGGTGGGGCAAAACAGATCACTATTACCTCTCAGCATGCCGAGGCCAACAAAGCCAAAGTGCTGCTGGGGGGCATTCATGAGCTTATCAACAAATTCAAAAGTGCTGCGGAGCAGTTGAAGATAAAAACGGTCTGGCAGCTCGTTTGTGAACATATTCTGATCACGATCGCCCGCTTCAGATCTAAAAATCTCTCTTTGTTGGCTCCTCCAACTATGGCTTTGCCACCTGTCAACTGAGGTTTTTAGGATTATAGCAAAGTAGTGGCAAAGTGAAAAAAATCTCTTGTGTTCTCTAGCGGTTAGACGCGCTACGAGGATTATTAATCCTCGTGTCGCCTGTTCGATTCGTGGCCCGATACGGTGCGCTAACTTTCTGCTGATCGCATGCAGCGCCGAAGCGCGGCCTTGGGTTTCGCCGACGAGAAAGCCGGTCGTAAGGTCCTGGCAAAAGCCCGAGGTAAGTGATACAGGGAAGACAATTTTCCCATGGCGAGCGGGGGCCCGATTTATTTAGCATGTCGGGGTGATCGCTGCCGAACGAAACCAAAATCGTAGCTCCCGCCAAAATGAGACTACCGAGAGCAAAGCTTTTCCGGCAAGTCT